>OGSS01001411.1_pt1 | contig 15519 bp, 9 predicted proteins | sample 1553591 | NCBI WGS metagenome assembly OGSS01 (sample SAMEA2580061, study PRJEB22360) | human gut metagenome | biome: human gut; feature: human-associated habitat; material: faeces | place: Denmark | collected 2008/2010
TGGCTGAAATAGAGGATGACGACAGTGTGGACGGACTTCTGGTGCTGCTCAACACATCGGGAGGGGACGTGGACGCAGGTCTCGCCATTGCGGAAATGATTGCGTCCCTCAGCCTTCCCACTGTATCACTGGTATTGGGCGGCAGCCATTCCATCGGGGTTCCCCTGGCTGTGTCCACGAATTATTCCTTTATCGTGCCCTCAGGCACTATGATGATTCATCCTGTGCGTATGACGGGGATGGTGATAGGCACCTCCCAGACCTACGAGTATTTTGAGATGATACAGGACCGCATCCTGACATTTGTATCAAACCATGCCGACATCGCCTATGACCAGCTGAGGGAGCTGATGCATAATACAAAGATGCTCACCAGGGATCTGGGCACTGTTTTGGTGGGGACCCAGGCCGTGGAGGCAGGACTTATCAACCAGGTAGGCGGTATCAAGGAAGCGCTGGGAAAGCTTTATGCCATGATTGATGATCGGGAACGCAGGCGGTAGTTTCCGTCTTTTCAAACAATACACTTGAATTTTAACCTCAAATATAGCATAATATAAGTTAACTGTATAAATGAGACAGCCTGCTGTGGGAATGGGAGGCTGATACGGTATGATAACTTGCAGAGAATGACAGGAGGCTGTATCAAGTGGCTGAAACAACAAAACGACAGCAGAGTGGGAACAGAAAACCGGGAAGGCCAAAGGGAAGCACGTCCAAGAAGACAAGTACTTCCTCCAAAAGCCGCGGGACAACTGGGAAAAAGGCCTATGAACAGGATAATACAGAATTCATGAGAGCAGAAGTGGTCATCATCTGCTCTTTTGCTGTTGCCATTCTTTTATTTCTGAGCAATTTCAAGCTGTGCGGCGTGGTGGGAGATGTGCTGCGCGGAGTACAGCTGGGAATATTTGGAATGGTGGGATATCTATTCCCCATACTGATATTTGTGGGCACCTGTTTCCATCTGTCCAACCAGGGAAACATCCATGCTGCCATGAAGCTGGCAGCCGTGGCAGGGGCTGTGATTACGGTCTGCGGGCTGCTGCAGCTGGCCTTCGGTACGGTTCCGGCCGGCGCGAAGTGGATGGAATATTATAAGCAGTCCACCCTGACCGGTACGGGCGGCGGATGGCTGGGAGGCGTCCTTACCTCCTTCCTTACCATCGGACTGGGGAAGCCGGGAACCTTTTTGATTCTGGTGGTCCTGTTTATCATCTGCATGGTATGCATCACGGAGCGTTCCTTTGTGTCTGCCGTGAAGCGGGGAGGGGACAGGGCTTACCAGTATGCCAGAGAGGATATGGACCGGCGCAGGGAGCTTCACGCCATACGTGAGGAGGAACGCAGGCGCATCCGCGAGGAACAGAGGGTGCGGGGCGTTAATCTGAATGCCACCAGGCTGATGACCCCGGAGGAAGAGGATTACGACGAGGAGGCATTTGACCGTGAGTTTGGAGCGGATCTGGAGGAAATGCCTGATACATACCAGGAGGACTGGGGGCCGGCCCAGACAGCCGGTTCAAAGGACAGCCTGCCGCCGGATGAGTTTGTGGGCAGGTTTGACCCGCCTTTGGAGCCGGGGACCGATGCCGGGGATTCCTACGACACGGATGAACTGGGGGCCCTGGCCAGGTCTATAGAGGGCCACAGCCGTTTGGGACGCCGGGAAGAAGCGCCGGTGGTCACCGGCATTCTTGTGGAGGACGAGTATGGGACACACGAAGCGGATGACTATGACACCATCCATGTGAAAAAGGATTTAAAGACCCTGGAGGAGATGGAGTTCCATGTCAGAACCTCCGGGGAGATGGACTCTGTCAGCGGTTATGACCATGACCAGGGCCGTGAGGATACGGTTCCCTGGGAAGAGGAGTATGGGGCGGCCGCCGCTTATGGGGCAGGACTGCCAAAAGCCGCAGGCCATGAGGCGGGAATACCCGGCATGGGAATAGGTGAAACGGAAGTCTCAGAGGCAGGAGCTTCTGTGGGGGGAACACACGAAGCAGGAATCCATGAAACGGGAATTCAGGAAACAGACGTTCAGGAAACAGGTATCTATGAGACGGACGCGTCAGAACAGGGTATCAATTATGACAGCGTATTTGTGCCTGAGGAGCCCAAACGGGTGGTTACGGCGTCTGGAAAGGTTATAGAGACTGAGACAGAGCTTCTTAAAAAGAAGATTGAGAAGAAGCGTGAGGAGGCCGGACAGACAGATACAAATATGGCTGTGGCCCAGGAAATCAAGGAAAAGGAAGAGGCCGTCAAGAAGGAATATGTGTTCCCGCCCACCACCCTGCTTAAGAAGGGGGCTAAGAATGCCGGCTCCTTTTCAGGGGAAGAGTATAAGGCTACGGCCATTAAGCTGCAGCAGACCCTCCATAACTTCGGCGTGGGCGTGACCGTTACCAATATCAGCTGCGGTCCTGCCGTGACCCGGTATGAGCTTTTGCCGGAACAGGGTGTAAAGGTCAGCAAGATAGTGGGACTGACCGATGATATTAAGCTGAGCCTGGCTGCGGCTGATATCCGTATTGAGGCGCCTATTCCCGGCAAGTCGGCGGTGGGAATCGAGGTGCCCAACAAAGAGAATAACATGGTGTACCTGAGGGATTTGCTGGAGGCGGAGTCCTTTAAGAACCACAAGTCACGCCTGGCCTTTGCCGTGGGCAAGGATATCGGCGGGCAGGTGGTGGTGACGGATATCGGAAAGATGCCCCATCTGCTCATTGCAGGCGCCACTGGTTCCGGTAAGTCGGTGTGTATCAACACCCTGATTATGAGCATCATTTTCAAGTCCAAACCAGAGGACGTGAAGCTGATTATGGTGGACCCCAAGGTGGTGGAGCTCAGTGTCTATAACGGAATCCCTCATCTGCTCATACCGGTGGTGACAGACCCCAAGAAGGCGTCAGGGGCACTGAACTGGGCTGTGGCTGAGATGACAGACCGCTATAAGAAGTTTGCAGAGTGCAATGTCAGGGATTTAAAGGGCTACAATGAAAGAGTTGAAAAGATAAAGGATATAGAGGATGACAAAAAGCCGGTGAAGATGCCCCAGATTGTCATTATCATCGACGAGCTGGCAGACCTTATGATGGTGGCTCCGGGAGAAGTGGAGGATGCTATCTGCCGCCTGGCCCAGCTGGCAAGAGCAGCGGGAATCCATCTGGTCATTGCGACCCAGAGGCCGTCGGTCAATGTCATCACCGGACTGATTAAGGCCAATGTGCCTTCCAGGATTGCTTTTGCCGTGTCCTCGGGTGTGGATTCCAGGACCATCATTGACATGAACGGAGCCGAGAAGCTGCTGGGAAAGGGCGACATGCTCTTTTATCCGGCAGGGTTCCCCAAACCCCAGCGTGTACAGGGCGCCTTTGTGTCCGATGAGGAAGTGGGACGTGTGGTGGAGTTCCTGACGGAACAGGGCATGGTGGCGGAATATAATCCGGAAGTGGAGAACCGTGTTTCATCCCCGTCCATGGACGGAGGAAGCGGGGCTTCTGAGCGGGATGAATACTTCGTCCAGGCAGGCCGGTTTATTATTGAAAAGGAAAAGGCATCCATCGGAATGCTCCAGAGGATGTTTAAGATTGGCTTTAACCGGGCTGCCCGTATTATGGACCAGCTGGCGGAAGCAGGGGTAGTGGGCGAGGAAGAGGGTACCAAGCCCAGGAAAGTGCTTATGAGCATGGAAGAATTCAAGGAACTGCTGGAGCAGGGGTATTAGAAACTGTTCCCTGAAAGCGCGGCGCATGCGGGCCGGAGCAGGGGAACAGGGGTGTATGGGGAAACAAGAGCAGCGGCTGCCGGCAAGGGCAGCAGCGGCCGCTGTTTTTGAATAAAACGTTGACGGACCTGCAAAGGCAGGAAACCGCGGGGCGTAATATAAGAGGAGGAACAAAATATGAAATCAGATATTGAGATTGCGCAGGAGGCCGTGATGCAGCCCATTAAAGAGGTGGCTGCTGCTTACGGAATCGGGGAGGATGACCTGGAGCTTTACGGTAAATACAAGGCAAAGCTGACAGACGAACTTTGGGAGCAGGTAAAGGACCGGCCCGACGGAAAACTGGTGCTGGTGACAGCCATTAACCCAACACCGGCAGGAGAAGGAAAGACCACGACCACGGTTGGTCTGGGCGAGGCATTTGGAAAGATGGGAAAGAAAGCCATCATAGCACTGAGGGAGCCGTCCCTGGGCCCCTGCTTTGGCGTTAAGGGCGGAGCAGCAGGCGGCGGATATGCCCAGGTTGTGCCCATGGAGGATTTAAACCTGCATTTTACAGGTGATTTCCATGCCATCACATCTGCCAATAACCTGTTGGCAGCGCTCTTAGACAACCATATCCAGCAGGGAAATGCCCTGGGGATTGACCCAAGGCAGATCCAGTGGAAGCGCTGCGTGGACATGAATGACCGCGTTCTGCGCAACATCGTGGTAGGCCTGGGAGCAAAGGGAGACGGCATGGTCAGGGAGGACCACTTTGTTATTACGGTGGCTTCCGAAATCATGGCCATCCTGTGCCTGGCAGACAACATGGAGGATTTAAAGAACCGTCTGGGCAAGATTATCGTGGCCTATAATTTTGCAGGAGAGCCTGTAACCGCAGAGCAGCTCCATGCAGTGGGCTCCATGGCGGCCCTCCTTAAGGAGGCGTTAAAGCCCAACCTGATTCAGACCCTGGAGCACACAGGCGCCCTGGTACACGGCGGACCGTTTGCCAACATCGCCCATGGATGCAACAGCGTAAGAGCCACTAAGACAGCCCTGAAGCTGGCCGACATAGTGGTGACAGAGGCTGGCTTCGGTGCTGACCTGGGAGCTGAGAAATTCCTTGACATCAAGTGCCGCAAGGCAGGGCTTAAGCCGGACGCAGTGGTTCTGGTGGCTACGGTCAGGGCCCTTAAGTACAACGGCGGCGTGCCCAAGGACCAGCTGTCAGCTGAGAACCTGGAAGCCCTCGAAAAGGGTATTGTCAATCTGGAGAAGCACATTGAAAACCTCCAGAAGTTCGGCGTGCCTGTGGTGGTTACACTCAATTCCTTCATATCAGACACCGAAGCAGAATATGCTTATATCAGGAAGTTCTGCGAGGACAGGGGATGCGAGTTTGCTCTGTCCGAGGTATGGGCAAAGGGCGGCGAGGGCGGCATTGCCCTGGCTGAAAAGGTAATGGAGACACTGGAGAACAAGCCAACCCAGTACCATGTACTCTATCCGGATGAGATGAGTCTTAAGGATAAGATCAACACCATCGCAAAAGAGATTTACGGGGCAGACGGCGCATCCTTTGCACCGGCCGCTGCCAAGGCATTAAAACGCATTGAGGATATGGGATTTGGAAACCTGCCGGTGTGTATGGCCAAGACCCAGTATTCACTGTCGGATGACCAGACAAAGTTAGGACGGCCCACCGGCTTTACCATCAATGTAAGGGATGCCTATGTATCAGCAGGCGCGGGCTTTGTGGTGGCGCTTACAGGTTCCATCATGACCATGCCGGGACTTCCAAAGAAACCGGCGGCAGACAGCATTGATGTGGACGAGAACGGTAAGATTACCGGACTCTTCTAGGAAATCGGCCTGGCCCGGCGCATCCAGGATAGGAGCGCCGGGCCAGGATATATTTTGGCATAATATGAGTTCCATGAAAAAGAAATGAGGTATTGATATGATACTTAGAACCTGGTTAAATGAGCTGGATTATGAACTTGTCAGGGGAAGCCTGGATGCGGAGGTCACAGAGGTGGTCTATGACTCCAGAAAGGCAGTGCCCGGCGCTGTGTTTGTGTGTATGGCGGGAACCCGCGTGGATTCCCACTGTTTTGTCCCGGATGTGCTGCGCGCAGGAGTCCGCGTCCTTGTGACGGAGCGGGACATTGAGGAAGAACTGGCTGATTCCGGACTTACCGAGGAAGAGATGGGCCGGGTGACCATACTTAAGACAGCAAATGCCAGGAGAAGCCTGGCTCTTCTCTCGGCAGCCAGGTTCGGCCATCCTGCCTCCAGGATGATTACCATTGGCGTGACAGGAACAAAGGGAAAGACCACCACCACCCATATGATAAAAGCCATTCTTGAGGCAGCGGGAAAAAAGGTGGGGATGATAGGCACCACAGGCACGGTGATCAACGGGCAGGTGACCCCTACCATGAACACCACCCCGGAATCCTATGAACTGCACCAGTCCTTTGAAAAAATGGCGGAGGCAGGCTGCCAGTATATGATTATGGAGGTGTCATCCCAGGGAATCAAGATGCACCGGGTGGACGGCATTGCCTTTGACTACGGCATTTTCACCAATATATCCCCGGATCACATAGGGCCGGATGAGCACGCTGATTTTGCGGAATATCTCTGCTGCAAATCGCGTCTTTTAAGCATGTGCAGGGTAGGGCTGGTGAACCTAAACGACGGGCATTTTAAGGAAATCGTGAAGGATGCTTCCTGCCGGCTTTATACGTACCGTGTCAAGGAAGACGGGGAGACGAAGGCTGACTTTGAAGCCTCCAACATCCGGTATGTGTCCCAGCCGGACTTTGTGGGCACGGAGTTTGATGTCACTGGAGGTCTGGACATGGACGTCCGCCTGGGAATCCCCGGCCTGTTCAACGTGGACAATGCCCTGGCAGCCCTGTGCGTGTGCTCCTTTCTGGGACTTCCAAAGGAGAGGATTGTCCACGCCCTGGAGCACATACGTGTCAACGGACGCATGGAAATCGTCCACACCTCATCCCGGTGTATGGTCCTGGTGGATTATGCCCACAACGCGGTGAGCATGGAGAGCCTTCTTACCACGCTGCGCCAGTATCATCCCAAACGGCTGGTGGTTGTATTTGGCTGCGGCGGCAACCGTTCCAAGGACAGGCGCTACTCCATGGGCCGGATTGGAGGCAGCCTGGCGGATTTATGCATTATCACGGCAGATAACTCCAGGTATGAAAAGGTGGAGGACATCATGGCGGATATCCGGGGAAGCATAGAGAAAACAGGCGGATCCTTTCTTGAGATTCCTGACAGAAGGGACGCAATCCGCCACAGTATTCTTTACGCGCAGCCGGGGGATATGATAGCAGTCATCGGCAAGGGACACGAGGACTATCAGGAAATCAACGGCGTGCGCCACCACTTTCTTGACAGGGAAGTCATTGAAGAAACCATAAAAGAGTTGGGAGACGAGACACAGTATGACAGGAATAACGGTTAAGGAGCTGCTTGAGGCCACAGGAGGAAAGCTTCTGCAGGGGCAGGAGGAACAACACGCGGGGCACATCAGCCTGGATTCCAGAAAAATGGAGGGAGATGATCTGTTTGTGCCCATTGTGGGTGAACGGGTGGACGCCCACCGCTTTCTCTGCCAGGCAATTGCCAGCGGGGCGGCAGTGGTATTTACCAGTGAACACCACAGCGGGGAGGATGTTAAAGCCTCAGTCCGGCAGCAGTGCGCGGGAGACAGTGCGCAGGAGGAGAAAGCCCTTGAGGCCGCATGGATTGAGGTGCCTGACACGAAAAAGGCCCTTCAGGATGTGGGACTCTTTTGCAGGAAACGCCTGAGCCTTCCTCTGGTGGGAATCACGGGAAGCGTGGGAAAGACCACTACCAGGGAAATGATAGCGGAGGCCCTGAGCGCCGGATTCCTGGTGTATAAGACTCCGGGCAACAGCAACAGCCAGGTGGGAGTGCCCATTACCATAGCGGAAATCCCCCAGTCTGCGGAGATTGGCGTCATCGAGCTGGGAATGAGCGAACCGGGAGAGATGGAGCTCATTGCCAGGGTTGCCAGGGTGGACTGCGCCGTCATAACCAACATAGGGGTGGCCCACATTGAACAGCTGGGCTCCCGGGAACACATTCTGGAGGAAAAGCTCCATATCCAGGACGGAATGCCGGCAGAGGGCGTATTGTTCTTAAACGGCGACGATCCTCTTCTGGCCCCGGTGGTTCCCAAGGAGGGCAGAAAAAAGGTACTGTACGGACTGGGCCGGGAGTGTGACTACAGGGCAGAGGATTTGCACCTGGAAGAAGGATATCCCGTGTTCACGGCAGTTCACGGGGACAGCCGGGTCCGGGTGCATCTTAAGGTTATGGGAAGCCACATGGTGAGCAATGCCCTGGCAGCCCTGGCAGTGGCGGATACATACGGGCTTTCCATGGAGAAGGCGGCCCTAGCCCTGGGACAGTTTAAGGGATATCAGGGACGCCAGCAGATTTTTGAGTGGGGCGGTGTCACGGTCATTGACGACAGCTACAATGCCAGTCCGGTATCCATGAAAGCCGGGCTGGAGGTGCTGGCTGCCGTGAAGGGGGAAGGCCGCCGGATTGCGGTCCTGGCCGATATGAAGGAGCTGGGCCCGGATACGGTCAGATTCCACGAGGAAATAGGCGCCTACATAGGAGAGCATCCCCTGGATATGGTCCTCTTGCTTGGAGAGCTGGCAGCCTGTATTGGCAGCGGAATGGATGCCGCCCGCGCAGTGACCCCCCATTTTGAAATGGTCAGCCTGGCTCAGGTGGAAGCGTGGCTGGATGAGAACATTAAGGAGGGCGACTGCATTCTTTTTAAAGGCTCCAACAGCATGAAGCTGTCCCAGGCAGTGGGGCATCTGAAGGAAGCCAGGGCATGATTCTATCTGAATGCTCATATCTTTCCCTCATTTTGGGAAGAATGTATTTCATGGACAGAAATGTCACAGACAGTACATTCTGAATGAGATAAGGAGAAACATTGTGATGCAGCAGAAAGATGATAAGAAGATTCTCTGGCATACCCTGGCCTTCATGGCCTTTTCAACGGTCTGGGGATTTGGGAATGTGATAAACGGATTCTCGGAGTACGGCGGGTTAAAGGCCATTGTATCCTGGATTCTTATATTTGCCATTTATTTTGTGCCCTATGCCCTGATGGTGGGAGAGCTGGGATCCACCTTCAAACATGCCGGAGGCGGCGTCAGCTCCTGGATTCACGAGACCATAGGGCCTAAGATGGCATACTACGCAGGCTGGACGTATTGGGTGGTGCACATGCCCTATATTTCCCAGAAACCAAATTCCACGGTAATTGCGGCCAGCTGGGCCCTGTTTCAGGACAAGAGGGCCAGCGGCATGAATACCACGGTGATGCAGCTTCTGTGCCTGGTCATTTTCCTGTTCGCCATGTATCTGTCCGGCAAGGGAATGAGTGTGTTAAAGAGGCTTGCCACATTGGCAGGCTCCGCCATGTTCATCATGTCCATGCTCTTTATCGTGATGATGGTGGCTGCCCCGGCCCTGACAAACGGTGCATTCCTGGCGATTGACTGGTCCCCCTCATCCTTTATACCGGACTTCAACGCCAACTTTTTTCTGAGCCTTTCCATCCTGGTTTTTGCGGTGGGAGGATGTGAGAAGATTTCCCCCTATGTAAATAAGATGAAGGATCCCTCCAGGGACTTTGCAAAGGGCATGGTAGCCCTGGCGGCCATGGTGGCCATAACCGCTATCCTGGGCACTATTGCCCTGGGCATGATGTTTGACTCCGGCCATATTCCCCAGGACCTGATGACCAACGGCGCTTATTACGCCTTCCAGAAGCTGGGCGAATATTACCATGTGGGGAATTTCTTTGTGGTGGTATACGCCCTGACTAATCTGATTGGACAGTTTTCCGTTATGGTCCTGTCCGTGGACGCGCCTCTCAGGATGCTTTTAGACAGTGCGGATTCCCGCTTCATCCCCAGCAGGATGTTTGAGAAAAATGAATACGGCACCTATGTAAACGGCCACCGGCTGGTGACGTTTATTGTCTGTGTGCTGATTGTGGTCCCTGCCTTTGGCATCAGGAACGTGGACGCCCTGGTGCGCTGGCTGGTCAAGGTAAATTCTGTGTGCATGCCCCTGCGCTATCTGTGGGTCTTTGTGGCGTACATTGCCTTAAAACGGGCCGGCGGCGCGTTCTGCGGCGAGTACAGGTTTGTGAAGGGGAAAACAGCAGGCATCCTTGTAGGCGGCTGGTGTTTTATATTCACGGCCTTTGCGTGTCTGACAGGCATTTACTCAGAGGACCCCTTCCAGCTGGCCTTGAATATTGTAACTCCCTTTGTGCTGGTAGGACTTGGGTTCATTATGCCATGGATGGCTGCAAAGGAGATAAAAAGTTAAGCCTCCTGCATTGCCCTGGCGTTGTCTTTATGGTACAGTAGAGGAGAAATAAAGAGACAAAGGAGATATCATATGAATATAGACAGAGAAGACTGCTTAAGCACTGCCAAAGAACTCATCGGTTTTCTTGAAAAAAGCCCCACCTGCTTCCACGCGGTACAGTCCATTGCGGACTGCCTTGAGGAGGCGGGTTTCACACAGCTTCACGAGGGGGAGCGGTGGGAGCTCACAGAGGGAGGTTCCTACTATGTGACCAGGAACGGTTCATCCATCGTGTCCTTTAAAGTGCCGGGAAAGGCGTTTTCCAGTTTCCAGATCATGGCCAGCCACAGTGATTCCCCCTCCTTCAAAATCAAGGAAAATCCGGAGATGGAGGCGGAGAACCACTATGTGAAGCTGAACGTGGAGAAATACGGCGGTATGCTGTGCGCTCCCTGGTTTGACCGTCCCCTTTCCGTGGCAGGCCGTCTGGCTGTGAAGGAGGGAAACCGCATTGTCACAAAGCTGGTAAAGGTGGACCGGGACCTGCTCATGATACCGAATCTGGCTATCCATTTTAACCGTGAGGTCAATGAGGGCTATAAGTATAATGCCCAGGTGGACATGCTGCCCTTATACGGCGGTGCGGACGCAAAGGGAACCTTTATGGAGACCGTGGCTGAGAGCGCAGGGGTCAAAAAAGAGGATATCCTGGGACACGATCTCTATCTCTACAACCGTGTGCCGGGAAGCATCTGGGGGGCTGGCGGGGAGTTCCTGTCCTGCGGCCATTTAGACGATCTGCAATGCGCGTTTTCCACCCTGAAGGGATTTCTGGAAGGCGGCCACCCGGACTGTGTGAGTGTTCACGCGGTATTTGACAATGAAGAAATAGGCAGCCTGACCAAGCAGGGGGCCGACTCCACCTTCCTGGAGGATGTGCTGAGGCGGATTAACAGCGCCATGGGAAGGAGCGGGGAGGAATATCTGATGGCAATTGCCTCCAGCTTCATGGTGTCTGCTGACAATGCCCACGCAGCCCACCCCAACCATGGAGACAAATCAGACCCTGTAAACCGTCCTTATATGAATGAGGGAATCGTTATCAAATACAGCACAAAGTACGCCACAGACGGACTTTCAGCCGCCATGTTCAGGGCATTGTGCCAGGAAGAGGGAGTGCCCTGCCAGGCATTTACCAACCGTTCCGACAAGGCGGGCGGTTCCACCCTGGGCAACATTTCCAACAGCCATGTGGCCCTGAACACAGTGGACATCGGACTGCCCCAGCTGTCCATGCACTCCCCCTACGAGACAGTGGGAATCAAGGATACCTGTTATCTGATTCATGCCGCAAGAAGGTTCTACAGCACCTCCATGAAGGCCATGGGTTCCGGGAGTTACGAATTGGGGCAGTAGCCCCGCGGCAATCAGCGCGGAAAAACAATAAAGGCCAGGCCCTGGCCTGTTCCCTGGATACCCAGCCACAGCCCTGAGAGGAAGAAAATGCCTCCGGGAATCGCGGCTGGGTATTTATTGGAATTTTGAACAGATATGATAACAGAGGAAGGTAAGATATGTTTTCCAGAAAACAAATGATAAAGCTTCTGGCGCCCCTTATTGTGGAACAAATCATGGCGGTGCTGGTGGGAATGGTGGACGTGGTGATGGTGGCCGCAGTAGGGGAATCCGCGGTGTCAGGCGTTTCCCTGGTGGATTCCGTCAGTGTCCTAATCATACAAATCATGGGAGCCCTGGCTACCGGAGGAGCTGTTATATCGGCCCAGTACCTGGGCAAGGAGCAGCCCAGGGATGCCAGGAAGGCAGCCGGGCAGCTGGTACTGGTGACCATGGTTCTCTCTGCCATCATTGCCGGGACAGCTCTTTTCGGGGGACGCCATCTGCTGGGAGGTATATTTGGAAAAGTGGAACAGGATGTAATGGACAACGCCCAGACCTATTTCTGGATCACAGCCCTGTCATATCCCTTTATCGGACTCTACAATGCCTGCGCGGCCCTGTTCCGTTCCATGGGCAACTCAAAGGTATCCATGATGACCTCCTTTGTCATGAACATGATTAACATTATAGGAAACGCAATCTGCGTATTCGGCCTTAAAATGGGGGTGGCCGGGGTGGCATGGCCTACCTTCATCAGCCGTGTGACTGCAGCCTTTATGATGTTCGTCCTCATACAGAACAGGAACAATTCCATCCGCCTCAACAGCTGGAAGTTCCTGGTTCCGGACCGCCATATGATAAAGAACATACTGTCCATCGGAATCCCCAACGGGCTGGAAAACGGCATGTTCCAGTTCGGCAAGATATTCCTTCAGAGTCTGGTTTCCTCTCTGGGAACCGTATCCATTGCCAGCTTTGCCGTGGCCAGCAACCTGGTGACGGTCCTCTATCTTCCGGGAAATGCCATCGGCTTAGGCCTGGTGACCATAGTGGGCCAATGCGTGGGAGCGGGCCGTCTGAAGGAAGCCAAGCACGACACAAAATCCCTTATCCTGGTGGTCTATGGAATTCTGGCCGTATTCAGCATTGCCATGGTCATCTGGTCCGGCCCGCTGGTGGGAATCTATCATCTGTCTCCCCAGGCAGCCGCCATGGCCCGAGAGCTGATCCTGATTCACAGCATTGCCATGGTTATATGGCCCCTGGCCTTCACCATCCCCCACGCCCTGAGGGCCTCCTTAGACGCCAAGTTCACCATGGCTGTATCCGTATTCTCCATGTGGGTATTCCGAATCGGGTTTGCATACCTTTTCGTAACCGTATTCGATCTGGGACTGTCCGGGGTATGGTACGGCATGTTCATTGACTGGGTATTCAGGGCATTGATGTTTTCGGGAAGGTTTAAGGGGTTTGAGAAGAGAGCGGGCGTTGTGGAGTAGGTGATTGCGGCATGAAGATTCTGTTAGGGAATTCATGAAATTCAGATAGCGCTTGACAGATAGCGGTTGATATGCAACAATAGTTATGCAACATATGTTACATAACATGCGCAATGCCGCTGATGCGTTATGACAATGAGAGGGGGAAGCCGATGCCGCCGAAAGCAAAGATAACGAAAGAAATGATACTGAATACGGTTCTGGACATTACAAGAGAATACGGGTTTGAGTCTGTTAATGCAAGGTGTATTTCAAGCAGATTACAATGTTCCACGCGGCCTGTTTTTACTTGCTTTGAGAATATGGATGAATTAAAAAAGGAGTTTCTGGAGTATGCGTATGGATTTTACAGTCAGTATGCCGAGGAGTACAGCAGAACGGAACATATAAATCCGTGTCTGGTTTTACCGGTTTCGTACATTGAGTTTGCAAAGGAAGAGCCGAATCTGTTCAGGCTGTTGTTTATAAGCCACATGGATTTGAATATGGCGGAGCCAGGGGATTTCTATAAGGAGGCGGGCAACGAAAAGAGGGAAACGATATTTTCATATACCATTGGAATCGAGCCGGAGCGTGCAAAGGAAATATTCATAGATTTATTTCTTTATTCCCATGGCATAGCGGTCCTGGCAGCGGCGCAAAAAATAACATTGGACAGGAAACGTATAGAAAAAATGACTGCAAACATGCTGACCGCTCTCGTCAGACAGGAAAAACCGGACTGGGCCTTATCCCTTTAGCGGTGCATCTAACTCAAAATAACACAGGAGTGCAATATGAAAACAAATCAGTACATCATTGATTTTTACAATAACTATGACGAGGACAGCCGTCTGAGTCCAAGGCACGGGACCGTGGAATTCCTTACGACCATGCGCTACATAGAAAAATATATAAAACCCGGGAACCGTGTGCTTGAAATCGGAGCAGGAACCGGCCGGTATTCCCATGCACTGGCGCGTCAGGGATATGCGGTGGACGCAGTGGAGCTGGTCCCCCATAACATAGAAATATTCCGCCGGCATATGCTGCCGGCAGAACACATAACAATTACCCGGGGCAATGCACTGGACCTGTCTGCTTTTTCGGACAACCAATACGACATTACGCTGCTCTTAGGTCCTTTATACCATCTGTACACCAAAGAAGAAAAGCGCCAGGCCCTGGGCGAGGCCATCCGCGTCACAAAACAGGGCGGCATAATCTTTGCCGCATACGTCATATCCGACGGGTGTCTCCTGGACGAAGGATTCAACCGGGGCAGTATCAATGCAGCTGAATACATAAAAAACGGACTGCTGGACCCCGAAACATTTGCAGCCAAATCCGAACCAAAGGATTTGTTTGAGCTTGTACGCAAGGAAGACATCGACGATTTGATGTCTGTATTCCCAACAACGCGCCTGCATTATGCCGCAACCGACGGCTGTGCGCTGCTCATACGGGAAGCAATCGACAAAATGGACGATGAAACCTTCGAATTATATTTAAAATATCACTACGCCACCTGTGAACGGAAAGACTTGACAGGCATCACCAGCCACGCAATTGACATATTCCAAAAATAAAACCCCGCCTCATCCGCCGCCCCGCCCCCATTTGCATTTTAATCAATTCTCATGTATAATAACCAAAGTATAAAATAACAAGACAGACAGGTGACGTAAGTGGCGCATAGATATGCCAGTATTATCATAGATATTTCCCATGAAAATGTGGACAGGACCTTCCAGTACAGGATACCCCAGGAGCTCCTGGGAAAGATTCAGGTGGGGCAGCAGGTCCGCATACCCTTTGGGCAGGGAAACAGACAGCGTAAGGGGTATGTGGTGGATCTGACTGACCAGGCCCAGATAGATGTCCATAAACTGAAAGATGTGGCTGGGATTGTGGAGGGAAGCGTGGCTGCGGAGTCCCAGCTTATCTGGCTGGCCTGGTGGATGAAGGAGCGGTATGGTTCCACCATGAATCAGGCATTAAAAACAGTCCTGCCTGTGAAACAGAAAGTCAGGGAGGCCCCGAAGCGGAGAATCCGCACTCTGGTGGGCAGGGGTGTGCTTGAAGAACTGGCGGAGGAAGCCAGGAGAAAGAAACATAAGGCTAAGCTGCGGCTTTTAGATGCGCTGCTTCAGACCGGCACCATTCCCTATGAGGAGGCCATGAACCGGCTGAGCCTTACGCCTTCAGCCATTAAGCCTCTTCTGGAGGCTGGAATCATAGCCGTGGAGGTGGTGGAGACATACCGGAATCCCCTGGAGGAAATGAAGCTGCTTATGGGCAGCCAGGAGAGAAAACAGGACGTTTCGGATGAACAGGAATCAGGTCTGTGGGGCGCTCCGCCTGAGCTGAATCCGTTCCAGCGGGAGATTGCAGATGCTGTCATAGGGGAGTACGGCCAGGGAATCCGGCGGACCTATCTGCTTCACGGGGTGACGGGAAGCGGTAAGACGGAAGTTTACATGGAGCTGATTGCCTATGTGCTGTCGGCGGGACGTC
>OGSS01001414.1_pt1 | contig 15498 bp, 14 predicted proteins | sample 1553591 | NCBI WGS metagenome assembly OGSS01 (sample SAMEA2580061, study PRJEB22360) | human gut metagenome | biome: human gut; feature: human-associated habitat; material: faeces | place: Denmark | collected 2008/2010
ACATCTGTTACCCCCTCGGAAAGCCAAAGGCGCCCCCCGTAAGTCCTGCCGCACCTCCGCCGACAATTACAAGGTCATACAAAACTCTCACCCGTTTTTTCGGAGATTGCGGAGATTATCCGTTCTTCGGTCTGAACACCCGACATACGCAAAATTTCGTTGCCGTCTTTAAAGAGCAAAAGTGCAGGAATTCCCGATACACCGTAGCGTTCTGTCAATTCGGGATTTTCGTCAACATTGACCTTGACGGTTTCAAAATATGCTTTGTATTTGTCACCGATTTCTTCTATTACAGGCGAAAGCATTCTGCACGGTGAACACCATTCGGCATAAAAATCGACAAGCACCGGCTTTGATGATTTTATTAAACTTTCAAATTCATTTTTCCGTATGTTTTGAATCACAATATCACTCCGTAAATCGTTTTTACTATTGTTCCCGATTTAAGGGTAATTATTATATCTTTGTCTGCACATTCAAATTATGTGTAACGGCAAACCGATTTTATTGTAAAAAGGCGAAAAAAGTCCCCTCGAAAAATCGAGAGGACTTTAAATTTTTTTAATTTTGCAAATTGCAATAGCAACAAATATTTTTGACAATTTTTGTATTGATTTATTTTAAGGCAAATGTCATTCAAAATACAAATTTCTCAAAGCCGAAATTTCTTTGGCATAACCGTCAAGCTCGTTCGGGGTTTCAAGGAAAAACGGAAGATTTCGCAAATTTTCATTATTTATAATTTTTCCGAACGCATCAATTCCGATGTAACCCTCGCCTATTTTCTGATGTCTGTCCTTGTGGTTGCCGATAGGATTCATACTGTCATTGAGATGAATTGCCTTGAGTCTTTCAAGCCCGATTACACGGTCAAATTCTTCAAGAACTCCGTCAAGATTATTCACAATGTCATAACCGGCGTCAAAAACATGGCAGGTATCAAGGCAGACGCCGATTTTATCGTTTCGCTCCACACGGTCGATAATCATACGCAGTTCTTCAAAGGTTCTGCCGACCTCTGTGCCTTTGCCCGCCATTGTTTCAAGCAATAACGTGGTTGTCATATCATCGAACATTGCAGTATTCAACGCTGTGCCGATTTGCTCAACCGCAGCTTTAACGCCCTGTCCCGTGTGACTGCCGGGGTGAAAGTTGTAAAGATTATTCGGGAGATATTCCATTCGTTTCAAATCATCCGTAAGCGTGTTCAGAGCAAATTCACGGGTTTCGGGTTTTGCCGAACAGAGGTTCATTGTGTATGGTGCATGGGCGAGAATTTTTGCAAAATTATTTTCCGTCATAAGTTTTATAAGTGCATTGACATCTTCGATATCAATTTTTCTTGCAGATCCGCCACGAGGGTTGCGTGTAAAAAATTGAAATGTGTTTGCTCCGATTGAAAGTGCATCTCTGCCGATTGCGTAAAAACCTTTTGATATTGAAAGATGAGAGCCGATATTAAGCATATTTTCTCCTTTTGCGTTAATTATTTGCAGTAAGCGGTTTATCGTAAAGAAAAAAGCCTTTCTGTCAAAAGACAAAAAGGCTTTAGTTGGTCGGGATGACAAGACTTGAACTTGCGACTCCACGCCCCCCAGACGTGTGCGCTACCAAACTGCGCTACATCCCGTTGCAACATTAATATTTTAACAAACACTGCGAGCGTTGTCAAGATGTTTTAAAAACTTTTTGAATATTTTTGCACCATGAGTTAAAAAAGCAAAACGGACACTGCCGATTGACAGTGTCCGAAAAATGCTTAATCAAAGATTAATTCGTTAAAATCAGTCTTCTTTCTTCTTTCTTGCAAGGAACATAACGCCTGCTGCTGAAACCATAAGACCTGCCATTACGAAAACGATAGTTGTTTCAACACCTGACTTAACTGCACCTGTGCTTGAAGAACCTGAACCTGATGAGCTTGAGCCACCGTTGCTTGAAGAAGAACTTGAACCGTTGCTTGAGCTGCCGGCTGCTGCCTTAGCACCTGTCTTCTTAGCGCTGTCAAGCTTAGCTGTATCTGCCTTCTTACCTGTTGTAGGATCTGTGCAACCTGAGAGAATCTTCTCAACTGCAGGAGCAATCTTATTCTTATCCTCGTTGTTTGTAGCATTGAGCCTATCTGTTACAGCACCCATAACATCTACAGGGCTAACCTTGAGTTCGTCAAGAAGTTTCTGTGTAAGACTTGTCTTAGCGTCATCATTGTAGTAAGCGACGAGGTATGTAGCCAGCAATGTTACATCTGATTCGCCCTCAGGGAAAGCAGAACCGATGACGTTACCTGTTGATGTAATCTTCTTTTCAGGACCGCAGTCTGAATTGTTTTCCCATTTAGCTTCGTTTGCCTTCTTTTCTGAATCCTCAGGGTTTTCAAGCTGATTACCTGTGCAATAAAGTGTGTCACCGATGCACTTGCCGCTCATGATAGCGTTGTATGACTGCATACCTGTGTTAGCACTAAAGATTACACAGTAAACTCTTCCGTCTGACTTAGAGATTGTGTTACCTGTCATTGAAAGATCATATGTAGCGATACCTGTTGAAGCGTCGTACTTACATTTTTCTTTCTTTGACTGCCAAGCCGGCCAATCGCCTGAACCGTCAGCCTTCCAAATGTGACAGAATACTGTCTTAACATTATTCCAACCTGACTTCTTAACATCAAACTTAATAACATTACCTGCTTCAAGAAGCGTCAGCTGAAACCTCTGATGAACCGTCGGCTGAAACCTCACCTGACTGATCTGCTGCAGCAACAGCAGCGTCATCCTCTGCTTCTGCAGCGCTGGCTGTGATGGCAGCTGAACTGCACATTACTGCTGCTGCAAGAAAAAGACCTGCAATTTTCTTGAACATTTTTAATCTCCTCCTAAAATTGTTCATAAATATCCAAGATAGATTTTCATATCTTAGTACTGCTTATTATACTATAAAAATAACAAAACTGCAATAGTTTTGATTTAAAACCGTTTTTGTTAATTGCACAAGATTTTATGTAGCCGTTTGGCTATTTTCCACAATTCAACCGGCAAGTAAGCCATAAATACACATTAAACGATTATTTTAACATTGCATAAACAGTTTCTTTTACGCTGTCAAGAGCCTCTGAAATCTTCTCCGGCTGTTTAGCACCTGCCATAGCCATATCGGGCTTACCGCCTCCGTTGCCTCCGGCCTTCTGAGCAACAGCCTTTATGATTTTGCCTGCATTTGCACCGAGAGCAAGAGCATCTTTACCGCAGGCTGCGGCAAATGTCACCTTACCGTCATTTTCAGTTGCAAGAACACATACGCACTTCGGGGCAAAATCTCTTGCCTTTTCACACATTGTGCGAAGAATGTCGGCATTAGCCTTGTCAATTCTGCCTGTTACCACTCTTACACCGTTTTCCTCCGTTGTGCCTGCAAAAAGCTGACCGATCTGAGCAACGGCAAGCTTTGAATTAAGCTCGTTGATTTCTCTCTGCTGTTCCTTGATAAGCTGTTCAGCCTTCTGAACACCCTCAACAACTGCCTTTGGATTTGCAATTTTGAGTAATGAGCAAACATCCATAATAACGGCACTCATACCGTTGATGTACTTGAGAACGCCCATACCTGTGAGAGCCTCTATTCTTCTTACACCTGCGGCAACCGAACCCTCCTGTCTGATTCTGAAAAGACCGAGGTTTGCGGTATTCTTTACATGTGTACCGCCACAGAATTCAACAGAGAAGTCGCCTGCGCTTACAACACGGACAACATCGCCGTACTTTTCACCGAAGAGTGCCATTGCGCCGAGCTTTTTAGCCTCTTCAATAGGCATTTCCCGTGTTGTAACGGGGATTGCCTCAAGAATCTTTTTATTTACAAGATTCTGAACCTCAATGAGTTCCTTTGCCGTGAGAGCCTCAAAATGAGTAAAGTCAAAACGGAAGTAATCGTCTGAAACAAGCTGACCTGCCTGCTGAACATGGTTGCCGAGAACCTCACGGAGAGCCGACTGAAGAAGGTGAGCCGCTGTGTGGTTTCTTGTAATATCCGCACGGCGCTCTTCATCAACAGCAGTTGAAACCTCTGCACCTACATTGATGCTGCCGCTCTTTACTGTACAAGCGTGAAGGTAAATTGTGCCTGACGGATTCTTTGTTGTGTTGTCAACATCAGCTGAAAAACTGCCGGACTCCATAACACCTGTGTCGCCAACCTGACCGCCGCCTTCTCCGTAGAACGGAGTTTTGTCGAGAACGATGATAGCATTTTCGCCCTCGCCGATACTGTCAACTCTCACACCGTCCTTAACAATTGCAAGAACCTTTGAAGTTGACTTAAGGTCTGTGTAGCCTACGAATTCTGTATTTGCAACATCCGAAAGGTCTGTTGTATCAGAAATCCAAGCGTCTGCACCGGCGTTCTTTCTTGCGTCACGGGAACGCTTTTTCTGCTCCTTCATAAGCTCACGGAAACGCTCAACATCAACCTTGATGCCTTTTTCCGAAAGAATTTCTTTTGTAAGGTCAATCGGGAAACCGTAGGTATCGTTAAGCTTAAATGCGTCCTCACCGCTGAGAACCTTAACATCTTCGCTGTCCATAATGCCGTTGAGCATCTTAAAGCCCTGATCAATTGTCTTGGCAAAGCTTTCTTCCTCAACCTTGATAACCTTTGTAATGAACTCCTGCTTTTCCTTGAGTTCGGGATAAGCTGTGAGATTTTCCTTGATAACCGTATCGCAAACCTTATAGAGGAAAGGCTCGTTGTAACCGAGAAGTCTGCCGTGACGAGCGGCTCTTCTGAGCAAACGGCGAAGCACATAGCCCTTGCCCTCGTTTGACGGAAGAACACCGTCACCTATCATAAATGTTGTACTGCGGATATGGTCTGTGATAACACGGAGCGAAACATCGCTCTTTTCATTTTTGCCGTACTCAACACCTGTAATCTGTGAGATGTGTTTCATAATGTTCTGAATTGTGTCAACGAGGAAAAGGTTGTCAACACCCTGCATAACACAGGCAAGTCTTTCAAGTCCCATACCTGTATCAATGTTCGGATGTTCAAGAGGAGTGTAGTTACCTTTGCCGTCACTCTCAAACTGAGTAAATACAAGGTTCCAAACCTCAACAAAACGGTCACATTCACAGCCTACATGACAGTCGGGTCTGCCGCAGCCCTTTTCGTCGCCACGGTCAAAGTAGATTTCGGAGCACGGACCGCAGGGACCTGAACCGTGTTCCCAGAAGTTATCTTCCTTGCCAAGTCTTACCATATGTGACGGATCAACGCCGACTTCTTTTATCCAAATGTCAAAAGCCTCGTCATCGTCCTCATAGATTGAAACATAGAGCTTTTCGGGAGGCATCTCAAGAACCTTTGTAAAGAATTCCCATGCCCATGCTGTAGCCTCGTGCTTAAAATAGTCGCCGAATGAGAAGTTACCGAGCATTTCAAAGAATGTACCGTGACGGGCTGTGATACCGACACGCTCAATGTCGGGAGTACGGATACATTTCTGACAGGTTGTAACACGCTTGCGAGGAGGTGTTACCTCACCTGTAAAATATTTTTTCATAGGAGCCATACCGCTGTTGATAAGCAGAAGGCTGTTGTCGTCCTTTGGAACAAGTGAAAAGCTGGGGAGTCTTAAACAACCCTTTGATTCAAAGAATTCAAGGAACTTTTCTCTTAATTCGTTAAGTCCTGTCCACTTCATAAAAAATCTCTCCTTATACAAATTCACAGGGGAATACAATATTCGTTCAAATTTGTTTAAAGTATGCGACCGAGCAAAATAAAAAATCCCATTGTATAAAAATACAATGGGACAGGAATATCCTGCGGTACCACCCAAATTGACGCCAAGCGTCCGCTTTGAGTAATCGTCATATAGATTACATTTCCTTAACGCAGAAATACGCTGTGCTTAATCACACAGAGCTCAGGGGCAGCGCACCGAAACTTCACATAAAAGCCTTGCACCAAAACGGCTTTCTCTCTGAAATGCTGACATCTCGGTTAATCCCGTCACAGCCGAATATTGTAATTCAATTGTAGCAAATAATTTAAATCGGAGCAACACTCTGCTTTGCTTGCAAGGAGCAGAGTTTGCGACAGATTGCAATCAAGTGCATAGGAGCGTCAGCTCCTCAGTATTTCAGCGAGAGATTTGCTCACGCTGAAAGGCTGAATTGTTCCCCACCGTTTTTAAGGTGGGGAACATCAGTACTTAGATTATAAAACTGTTTCTTTGTGTTGTCAATAGCAAAATTCGGGATTAATCACGCTTTTTTCTGATAACCGAGCCTGACGGAACGGGAGCGTTGCATTTCATTGTAAGTCTTTGCATCGGATGCGGCGCACTATCAACGGGCATACCCTCGTCGGTTGTAAGTGATTCACACTTGATTTCAAACGGCACTCCGCTTGGCGGAAGTACATCAAGTGTGTCACCCACATAGAATTTGTTGCGCTGAGTGATTACTGCGGTTGTGTCGTCAACAAGCTCTTCACACAATGCAACATTGTCATAATGACGGATATATCCTCCGTTGCCCGTAACCTGACCGGGTTCTCTGCCAAAATAGAAGCCTGTGTTGTACTCACGATGGCTGATTTTTTCAAGTTCTTCCCTTATCCACGGTTTGAGAACATAATCGTCACCCTCTGCAAAATAATCGTCAACAGCGTGACGGTAAGCGTTTGTTGTAACAGCAACATAGTAAGCCGACTTTGCTCTGCCCTCAATCTTAAAGCTTGAAACACCTGCCTTTACAAGCTCGGGGATATGCTCAATCATACAGAGATCTCTTGAATTGTAGAGATATGTGCCGTCACCTGTTTCTTCAACAGGAAAATACTGTCCCTGACGGTTTTCTTCGTAAAGATGATACTTCCAGCGACACGGCTGAGCGCAGTCACCGTGGTTCGCATCTCTGCCTGTCATATAGCTTGAAATAAGGCATCTGCCTGAAAATGAAACACACATTGCACCGTGTACAAAGCATTCAATTTCAAGCTCTTTCGGAACTTTTGCACGCATTTCGGCAATTTCATCAAGCGGAATTTCTCTTGCAAGCACAACCCTTGACGCACCCATATTGTAAAGCACATTTGCCGCCGCATAGTTTGTTACTCCTGCCTGAGTCGAAATGTGGCGCTGAACCTTTGGCGCATACTTTTTAGCCGCCTCAAAAACACCGAGGTCGGCAATTATGAACGCATCAACTCCGCAAGCCTGAGCATTTTCCATAAATTCCTGAAGATGAGGAATTTCATTATTGCGTGGAAGTGTGTTGCAGGTCACATGGATTCTTGCGCCCTTTGCGTGGGCAAGGTCACAAGCCTTTTTGAGCTGATCGTTATCAAAATTCTGCGGTGCGGAACGCATTCCGAACATTTTTCCTGCAAGAAAAACTGCGTCTGCGCCAAAGTTTAAAGCGGATTTAAGGCAATCCATATCACCTGCCGGTGACAAAATTTCGGGTTTTTCAAAATTAGTTATCATAGCTTTCAATATACTCCAGATTTGCGTTTTGCTGTTCAAGTGTTGATGCGTAATAAGCCTGTCCCTTGCTGTCATGACAGAAGAAGTAATAATCCGAGCTGTTCGGATTGAGTGCGGCAATTATTGCATCCATACCGGGATTGCAGATAGGACCGTAAGGAAGTCCCTTCCTGTCATATGTATCATATCTGCTCTTGTAGGTGCTTCTGTCATTTTCGGGAACATCCTCAAGGCTTCTGTACGGATAGAACTTTGTTGAATCAAGACCGAGGCTTGACACGCCGAGACTGCTGTCGGCTGTAAGACGGTTATGTAGGATTGAAGAAATGTAGTACATATCCTCTTTGTCAGCCGCCTCTGCCTGAATGATAGATGCGATTGTCATAACCTGATCAAGCGAATACTTTGTATCGCTCTCTTCAACCATTTTCAAAACTGTTGTTTTCTTTGAATATCCGTCAACAGTCTGTTTTTCGTTAATCTTTGTTTCGTAGTTGTTGAGAAATTTGTAGATTACGGATTCTGCATTTTCATTTCTGTAGAATTCGTAGGTATCCGGATAGAGATAGCCCTCAAGCTTGTAGTAACGCTTGTCCGCATTTGTTTCAGCCTTGATAAAGTCAAAGTCGCTGTCAAACTTTTCGGAATTGCAAAGCGAAAGAAACTCGTCCCTGTCGCCCAAAGCACCGTTCTTTTCAAGAGTGTTGGCAATTTCAAGAACGCTTTCACCCTCGGTAATTGTAACGGAAACCGTGTCGGTTCTGTTGTTGCTACTCGAAAGGAAGTTGATGATTGCCTCGTAGTCCATATTTCTGCGAATTTCATATGTACCCTGAGTAAAATCATCGGCAGACTTTGTGACATTGACAAAAAGCTTGAAATATGACGGCTCACCGATTACTTTATTGTCAACAAGTACCTTTGTAACATCGTCAACAGTCGGATTTTCGGGGATTTCAATTTTCACGGTTGAGGAGTCGGTTCTGTTCACGGCAAGCAAATCGTTCATGCCTGTTATCATATATACAGCCGCCATTGCTCCGACAATTAAAACCGAGATAATCCAGATAAAGCGGAAGGTTCTGCGATTATACTTGTTTTTTGCTTTAAGAGCCTTTTTTTCTTCCTTTTTCTTCTGCTTTAAAACCTGCCTTGATTCACGGGCCATTTGCTTTTTGACATCCTGACCGCTGTATGAATTAAGGTTTGACGGTTCATCCTCAGACTTGACGAAATTATCGTCCTCATACTCGCTTTCATCAATATTAAGTTTAAAGTTTTCGGCTCTTCTGCGACGCTGAGCATTAAGCTCCTGTTCGCTCATATTAAAATTATCAGGGTTCATAATGTATCATTCCTTTACAAACTCGTTATTTGTTCGGTTGGTATATTTTTCGGTAATCACGGCGTCAACTGGGCGGTCGAACACTCCCGAGGGCAGAGTATGCTCTATACATTTGGAGTAGCAAAGCCCAACGCTTGTTCCCGAAAAATTCTGTAAAAATCTGTCGTAGTAACCCTTGCCGAATCCAAGGCGGAATCCCTGCATATCAAAGCAAAGTCCCGGAACAAGGCAAAGTCCGTGTGAGAAATCCTCGTACTTTTCGCAAACCTCGGGGTTTGGTTCCATGATTGAGAACGCACCCTTTTCAAGCTGAGAAAGTGAATTTACAAGGTAAAAATCCATTTCGCCGAAATTATTTTTACACTTTGGCAAAGCAAGCCTTTTGCCGTCTTTCAGCGTTGTTTCAAGAATAAGCGAGGTGTCAACCTCAATCGGTGATGAAACAAAGGCAAAAAGCACATCACAGTTTTTGTATTCCTCACTTGCCAGAAAAGCGTTCTGCAAGGCGAGGTCAAGCTGTTGCTTTTTTTCGGGAGGACAGCTTTTTCGGATTTTTTTATGTTTTGCACGGAGCTGACTTTTCAGCTCACGAACATTTTTCACAGGCATTGCATATCACCGATAACCTTGTCGGCGGCATCCTTTGATACTGCGAGAGAAACAATTGCGTGACCGAATTCAATTGCACAGCCTGCGCCCTTTGCGGTAATAATATTGCCGTCCGTTACGGTGTGAGTGCCTGTATAGTCTGCACCCTTGAGTTCCTTTTCAAAACCCGGAAAACAGGTTGCCTTTTTGCCGTCAAGAATTCCGAGATGACCGAGAATTGACGGAGCGGCACAGATTGCGGCAACGATTTTGCCGTTTTCACAGCTATGCTTAACAGCCTCAATAACCTTTTCGTTTGCCTCAAGATTGAGAGTTCCGGGCATACCGCCGGGGAGTACAACACCCTGAACATCGTCAAGGTCAATATTGTCAATTGTGATATCGGCTTTTACAGGCACACCGTGTGAGCTTGTAACACATTCGCCTGTTACACCGACTGTTTTAACATCAAGCTTTGCCCTGCGCATTACATCAACGGGGGCAAGCGCCTCTGTTTCTTCAAAGCCTTCTGCAAGAAATACATAGAACATAGTAAACTTCCTTTCAGGAAAGAGTAATCCCGATATAGACATCGTCGGGAATTTTATGGTTTTTGTCGAGTGATTTAATCATTCCGCATTTTTGTAACCTACAGTTTTCAAAAAGAGCGTTATCGGATTTGCCCGTAAACACAAACCTTTCTGATTTTGTATTTTCAAGCAAAAGTGCGGAAAGTTCGTTTATATTTTTATAAGCCGAGTAAAAAACATCGGCAGTATTTTCGTTTTCATCAAATACGGCAAAGCAGTCATTCTTATTGATCACATTTGAGCCGTAAATCTCATAATAGGACTTTGCAAATTCAAAAAAATTCTCATTATATATGAAAGAATTTTCTTTTGAACAGCCGATATTCAAGCCCTTCTCTGCAAAACTTTCAAGCGTTTGCCTTGAAATTTCACGGCTTTTTACGGTGCAGCTCGGAGCATATCCGAGTTTTGTGTAAAAGCCGTACAAGCCGTCATTTGCAGGAAAAAGCAGAGAATAGACATCACCGTTATTCTTTGCATCATTAAGTGCAAAATCAATCAGCCTTGACATTATCCCGTTGCCACGGAAAGATTCATCGGTTGACGCACCGCAAAGATAATGCGATTTTTCGCCGTTGAGCGTACCTTTTACAAGGTAAAGAGCCGAAACAATTCTATCGTCAACAACGGCACAGCAGCCGTCAAAAAGGTCGCTGTCAAAAATCAGATTGACGGCAGTTACATCCTCGTCAAAACACGAAAGCCACAGCTTTTTAAGGCTTTCGGTATCGGATTTTTCGGTTTTGCGAAATATTGTTTTCATCGGTTTTTCGGTTTTGCATTCCAGCGGTCGAGGATAATAACGGGATTGTATGAAAGTTTAGACTTTTTGAGTCCCTCAAGTCCCATATCTTCCTCACGGTTTATATACTCATACTGCGTAAGAGTTTTGGCAAATTCGTTGTTGATTACGGCATAAACACCGTCATATTCACGAAGTGCCTTTTCAAAGTTGATGTCATACACCTTGGGTGAAATTTCACTTCCGAGAGTCATGGCAACGGGCTTTGAGTCAACATACAGTACAGCGCCCTTGACATTATATTCGTCTTTGAGGTCGCACATTTCCCTGATTGCCATAATTTCGCTTGAAGCTTCGGGATCGGTGTCATTTTCCGCACACCACAGTTTTGCAACCGTTAATGCATCGGTAATGTTTGAATCCGACAGAGTTTCAAAACGGGTATCGGTGTAGGTTCTGTAAAATTTTGAAATGTGGTTACGCTTTGCGTGAAACCTTTTGCCCGCAAGGGTTGCAAGGTCACGGGAAGTGTAAATGTAATCCTGATTTTCGGGTGAACGGACATAATCAAATTTGTCGGGAAACATTGTTTCAAGCATTGCACGATTGCCGTTTGTCAGCATAACAATTTGCAAATTGCCGTTTCTCTCTTCGGCATCTTTGAAAACCTCTTCAAGCGCACCCTTTATATTTTTACCTGTAGGCATACAGTAACCCCAGACGGACTCGTCGGGATTACAATACACCTTGACAATTGTATCATCATAAAAAGCAAATTTAATATTGTATTCGTTTCGCCAAAGATAAGCGTTCAAAAGGTTGGTATCGCAACCCATGCACTCATCATAATCGTAGTATTTTTTAAGTTTGTTTATGTCACTTTGCTCAATTTTTTTAAAGCTCAGCATAAATTTCAGCCGCTGCCCTCTCTATCTCTTCCGATATTTTTTCTATACTCTTAATCTCTCCGTTTTCACAGCAATTAATAACCTTCCAGCCGCATTTTTTAGCGGCATAAACTGCACTTTTTCGACAGTCAAGAAGGAAACGAAGGTTTTTCTCATGCAAATCTTTCTTGCTGTTGTCACCGCCGTAGCGTTTTTCCATAAGCTTCTGCGAAACCTCGGGTTCAACATCAAGGTAGATTACAAGGTCGGGTTTCGGAATCCCGAGCTTTTCGTATTCAAAATCGTTCAGCCAATCAATAAAGCTGTTCCACTCCTCTTTTGGGAGTTTGGACATCTGATAAATTATATTTGAAGTCACATAGCGGTCGCTTAAAATCACACCGCCGTTGTCACATTCCTTTTTCCAAAACTGAAGATAGCTTGCAACACGGTCAACCGCATAAAACGCACTCGCCGCATAGGCATTGACATCATCGGGCTTGTCGCCGAATTCACCGTCAAGATACATCTTCACGGGAGCGGCGGCAGGACTTTCATAATTCGGAAATTCAAGCTTTGTGACCTTTTTGCCGAGAGCGGAAAATTTTTCGCACAAAATCTTTGTCTGCGTAGCTTTTCCGCTGCCGTCAAGTCCCTCAATAACAATAATTTTGCTTTTCATATATATACCTTACTTTTCTCTGCCGTATTTCTGACGCATTTCCTTTTGCTTTCCGCAACACATATTGCCCTCGGGGCATGGTCCGAACAGGCATGACGGGCCGCAGTTTTTGAAAAGGTGCGGAGCAACCTCAAGACATTGCAAAAGCATCTGTTCGGCAACCTCACGAATTTCCCACTGCGCTCTGTTGCAGCAACGGTGTGCAAAAAAGTTCTGCAAGCTTCTTGCATTGAAAGTGCAGACAATTTTTGTTGTCGATGCATTCGGAAGAATAAATCTTGCGTCCTCATTGGCTTTCTTGATGAAAGCATTGCAGGATTTTTTGTCATCAGCCTTGTAGGCATTGATAATCTCTTCATCCGTTCCACTGTATTTATCGGGACATTTCTCGTTGATGTAACCGACAGCAAGTGCATCTCTGATTTCCTTGTAAGCGTCAGCCTCAACCTTGAGAGCCTTTTCATAGGCGGCAAGAGCCTTTTCATTCTTTGCAATCTCGGGCGGAGTTACAAAGTCAAACCTTGTGCCGTCAACATAGCGCTGTGACTGCTGACTGTAGGATGCAATTCTGTGGCGGACAAGTTGGTGTGAGCAGGCTCTTGAAATGCCCTCAATGCCAAATGTAAAATATGCGTGTTCGGTCGGACTTGCATGGCCGAGGCTTGCAAGCATATCAATAAATGAGGAAGTTTTTTCCTCGTCAAGACCTTCTCTTATATCTTCAATCCCTGACGGCGAGTAGCAAAGCTTTGCCGCCATTGCAACCGTCTGTTCAGGGTTTGGTGTGTGTGTAAGGAGCGTTACCTTTATTGCCATTTTTAGTTTTCATCTCCCATTTTCGATAAAGTTATTCACAATTTCCGATATTCGGATTTATTATAACATTATTATTCAGTCTTTTCAATGGTAAAAACGAGCAAAAATCCCGACAGGTTTTGTACTGTCGGGATTTTTTCTTTACACTAATTATATCAAAAAGCACTGTACCATTATCCACCCTTTCCTTTACAAAACCATTTGTTATGATTATTTAATTTAGCCATGACCAAAAAGCGGTCGGATAGAAAAACTACCCGACCGTAAATTTTACTTTTCAATTTTCAGATTTTTAATTAAAAATTAATCAAAAATCACTTTTCATAGATATTGAGCAAAAGAGCCTTGATGTCGTAGAGTTTCTTTGAGAGGTCAACATAATAGTTATGCGGATTTTCAAAACGCTTAACCTCGTCCCAGAGAAGGTCAATCTGCTCACGGCAATAGGTTGCGATTTCCTCAATTGACGGTGACTCATACACGCACTTGCCGTTTTTGAAGATTGGCACAAGAAGTTCCTTTGCGGTGTAGTTATCAAGCATTTTTGTTTTCCAAACTGCATTCGGATCGAAAATTGTTCTCGGCTTTGAATCGTCAACAACCTCATCATAAATGCAAAGCTCATCGGCAATAGCCTTACCGCTGTCCTTGTCAAAATAGCGGTAAACCTTTTTGAAGTGCGGATTTGTAATCTTGGTTGTATTTTCGCTGACCTTGATTTTCGGAACAATTTCACCGCCGTCATTTTCAACGGCAACAAGCTTATAAACACCGCCGAATACAGGCGAACTTGATGAAGTGATGAGTCTTTCACCGACACCGAATGTGTCAACCTGAGCGCCCTGCATCATAAGGTCACGAATAAGGTACTCGTCAAGAGCGTTTGACGCAGTAATTGTACATTCAGTAAGACCTGCGTCATCAAGCATTTTTCTTGCTTTCTTTGAAAGATAGGAAATATCGCCCGAATCAAGGCGGATTGCACACTTAGTCTTACCCTGCGGAAGAAGAACCTCCTTGAACACCTTAATGGCATTTGGGACACCGCTCTTTAATGTGTTGTATGTATCAACAAGGAGAGTAGGATTATCGGGGTACATCTCGCAGTAGGTTTTAAAAGCGTCATACTCGCTGTTGAACATCTGAACCCATGAATGTGCCATTGTACCGCCGGCGGGAACACCGTAAAGCTCGTCTGTAAGTGTGCAGGCTGTACCCTTGCAGCCGCCGATATATGCAGCTCTTGCACCGTCAACTGCGGCATTTGCACCCTGAGCACGGCGTGAACCGAATTCAAGTACGGCTCTGCCCTGAGCGGCACGAACAATTCTGTTAGCCTTTGTCGCAATGAGAGTCTGATGATTGATTGTGAGGAGAAGGAATGTTTCAACAAGCTGAGCTTCAATTGCAGGCGCTTTGATTGTCATAACAGGCTCGTTCGGGAAAATCGGAGTTCCCTCGGGAATTGCATAAACATCACCGCTGAATTTGAAATTTCTCAAATACTCAAGAAACTGCTCGTCAAAAATGCCCTTGCTCTTGAGATATTCGATATCCTCGTCTTCAAAATGAAGTTCCCTGATGTATTCAATAGCCTGTTCAAGACCTGCCATAATCGCAAAACCGCCGTTGTCGGGAACTTTGCGGAAGAACACATCAAAATAGACATTCTTTTTATAAAAACCGTTTTTAAAATAGCCGTTTGACATTGTAAATTCGTAGAAGTCACACAGCATAGCCATATTTTCTTTTTTCATAATAATCACCTTGAATGAGATTGTATATTCTGCAACGCAGAAGCATAGATATAGTTTAGTCTTTTTTCGTCAATTTGTAAAGCGGAATTTGCACAAAAGCCGTTAAAATCCAACCCTGTTGCCTATACATTTTTAATATCTCGGTTGACATTTTACCGCTTAAATGTATAATTAAGTTATATCGAAAACAATCCACTCGGAGGTAAAAATATGAACAGCGAAAATAATAAACTATGCCCATTCTGCGAAAGCGAAATGATGATTATTCAGGACAACCTCAACAACGGCAAGCCGTACCTTGAATGCCCCACCTGCGGACTCCGTTTCCAAATTGAAGGCTTCCCCGAAAATCCGCAGGAAATCAGAGAAACTGAGTGATTTGGTCTGAACATTTGTATTGCAGATATTGAAAAAAATCACCGCTCGGCTCAAAATGTCAAATTTCACAAAAATGTGTTGACAAATCGACTGAACGGTGATATAATCTATCTTGCGTTGAAATTTATAAGTAAGTTTGCAGAACCGACCTTCATAATTTCATCGGTTGAAATTAATATAGGGGTATAGCTCAGTTGGTAGAGCAGCGGTCTCCAAAACCGCGTGCC
>OGSS01001422.1_pt1 | contig 15390 bp, 13 predicted proteins | sample 1553591 | NCBI WGS metagenome assembly OGSS01 (sample SAMEA2580061, study PRJEB22360) | human gut metagenome | biome: human gut; feature: human-associated habitat; material: faeces | place: Denmark | collected 2008/2010
GGGAGAATATGGATTTTGACGGCGGTCAGACAGATGTATTTCCGGTCAGAGGCCTGGTGGCTGTTTATGTGTTTATCACCGGGCTGTATGGGGCTGTGGTCATGTGTGGCGATGAGGAGAGGGGATTATTTCTTCCCCTTTCATACGGATACAGGATACCCTGCCGCGTGGCTTCCATGGCGGCTCCTGCTGTCATGGTCAGCATATCAGGGCTTCTGGCCTTGTGGGCGGGCGGCGTGATGACATCCTTTCCAAGAGAGGCTGCGGCCATGGCCGGTTACTGCTGTGTTGTCATAGCATCGGCCTGGATTCTGCGACTGGTGTGCCGCAGGCCCCAGGTTCTCTGCTGCATCATACCCTTCCTGGTTATCGGAAGCCTTGTGTTCTGTCCTGTTTTTGTGGATGCAGGGAGGTTCTTTCCGGGACTGGACCAGGTGGGCAGGCTGTTTCCTCCCTGGTATTATCTGCAGATGTTCAGGTGATTTGATCATTAGATATAGTAACATTTTTACTGCGGTTCAAAACAAACCGGAGCTGAAATCCTCTAACACAGATTTCAGCTCCGGTTTTAATTTCTAGTATCAGTCTTTTGTAAAGTACATGGAGATTCCCTGCCCGCCGCCAATGCACATGCTTACCATGGCGTCCTTTTTGTCGGTCCGCTGCAGTTCATAAAGTACCTTCACGGCCAGGATAACGCCGGTTGCTCCGATGGGATGGCCGATGGAGATTCCTCCGCCGTAAATATTTACTTTTTCGGGGTCCAGTCCCAGGTCGCGGCGTACGGCAAAGGCCTGGCTTGCAAAAGCCTCGTTGATTTCAAACATATCAATGGCCTTAAGGTCCAATCCCAGTTTCGCTGCCAGCTTTTCACTGGAGAGCTTAGGAGCGTATCCCATGACGGCTCCGTCGTTGCCGGCAACCGTGCAGCCCTTAATGGTAAGGAGAGGCTTGACACCCAGGGCGTCTGCCTTTTCCCTGGACATAACAACCACAGCGGCAGCGCCGTCGTTCAGACTGGAGGAATTGCCCGCAGTCACGGTTCCGTCCTTCACAAAACATGGTTTTAAGCGCTCCAGCTTTTCTATGGTCTGGCTGGCTCTGGGGCCTTCGTCAGTGTCAAAGACAGTGATGTTTCCTTTTCTGTCCTTTAATTCCACCGGGAGGATTTCGTCTTTGAACTTACCGGCTTCGATGGCTGCCGCTGCCCTCAGGTGGCTTTCCAGGGCATACTGGTCCTGCTCCTGGCGGGTCACATTGTATTTTTCTGCTACATTTTCAGCTGTCACGCCATTGTGGTAGGGGCCTAAGGGCCAGGTCAATATATCAATGACGCCGTCCTCAAACACCTTGTGTCCCATCCTAGCACCCCAGCGGGCGTCCTTCACATAGTAGGGAAGCTGGGAAATGTTCTCGGTGCCCGCAGCAACCACCACGTCTGCAAACCCTGTCTGTATCTCCATCACTGCGTCGGCAATGGCCTGAAGGCCTGAGCCGCACTGGCGGTTGACGGAATAGGCGCATGTTGTTTCGGGAAGCCCGGCCTTCAGGCTGACGGCTCTGGCTACAAAACCGCATTCCGCAATCTGGCCCACCTGGCCCACGATAGTCTCATCTACATCAGAGGGCTCTATACCGGCACGCTTCACGGCTTCTTTTACAACCATGGCGCCCATATCAATGGCGGAAATATCCTTGAGGCTTCCGCCGAAAGAGCCGACGGGAAGCCGGACTCCGCTGACAATTACTACTTCTTTTAAATTCTCCATATCCGTATCCTCCTCATTTTATATCATTAAAGAATCATACCGCCGCCCACGTTGATTACTTCACCTGTTATGTAGTTTGCCTCGTCAGAAGCCAGGAAAGCAACCATATTGGCTACGTCCGCAGGGCTGCCGGCCCTTCCCATAGGTATCTTGCTTATCATGGTATCCCATACCTTTTCAGGCACGCCGCGGGTCATGTCCGTGTCGATAAAACCGGGGCAGATGGCATTGCAGGTGACGCCCTTTCTTGCCAGCTCGCGGCATGCTGTCTTGGTGAGGCCCACCACGCCGGCTTTGGAGGCGGCATAATTGGCCTGTCCGATATTCCCCAGCCAGCTGGCGGAGGAGATGTTGATGATGGCGCCGCTTCCCTTTTCCCTCATAATCTGGGCAGCATACTGGACGCAGTAGAATGTGCCGGTCAGGTTAACCGCAATGACCTGATCCCACTGCTCCACAGTCATCTTGTGCAGCATGGCGTCGCGGTTGATTCCGGCGTTGTTGACAATAACATCCAATGTGCCGAAAGACTCCACGGTAAAGTCCATCATTGCCTTTACCTCGTCCTGCTTGGCGATATTGACGGCAAAGGCCTTGGCTGTGCCGCCGGAAGCGTTGATTTCCTCAGCGGTTGCAGAGGCTGTTTCCATTGACATGTCGGCTACGATGACCTTGGCGCCTTCTGCTGCCCGTTTTAAGGCAATCCCTTTGCCGAGGCCGCGGCCGGCACCTGTTACAATTGCGGTTTTGTTTTCGAGTCTCATGATTAATCCTCCTTAATGTGAATATGTTATTGGAACTGTCCAGGACGGAGTCCCATCCTGACCGTCCCGAACTGCTGCGTATTAATTAGAAAATATATACTTTCTCAGTCCGAAGGGAGCACCCTCCATGAAAATGGCTGTATCCATCTCCTTCAGATCAGGGCTGATCAGGGGAGTGAATTCCATCAGGTCCAGGACCTGGGTCTGAATATCAATTCCGGGGGCGATTTCGGTTAGGGTCAGTCCCTCCGGACGAAGCTCAAATACGGCCCGTTCCGTTACATAGTGCATTTTCTGGCCCTTTTCTCTGGCGATTCTGCCGTTATAGGAAACCTGCTTAATCCGGCTGACAAATTTAATTAAAGAGCCTTCCTGGTTGATATGAAGCCTTCCTCCTTCAAAGGAGCAGTCCAGTCCTTTGGCGGTAAAGGAGGAGCAGAAGACCACGTGCTTGGCATTGGTGGTAATATCAATAAAACCGCCTGCTCCCGTGGGCTTTGGCCCTAAACGGGTGGCATTGACATTTCCCTCGGCGTCCACCTCGCCTGCACCCATGTAGGTGACATCCACGCCGGGTCCGTTATAATAGTCAAACTGGTCGTCGTGCCGGACCAGGGCAAACTGGTTTCTGGCTATTCCAAAGTCGATACCGCCCATGGGAATGCCACCGTAGATACCGGATTCCACGGTTATGGTCACATCCTCCGACATCCCCTCCTCTGTGATAATGGGGCCGACGACATCATTGGGAATCCCGGTTCCCACATTCAGCACATCATCGGGCGCCAGCTCCATCAATGCCCTGCGCCCGATAACCTTGCGCAGCGAGATGGGGAGGACGTCGTCGGATGATACAGGCGCCTTGGTATCTCCGCAGTAGGCAGGGTCCATATAGAAACTGTGGGTCTGCCTGTGGTCCTCTTCGGGATTGGGACAGATGACAACCGCATCAATGAATACCCCTGGCACAATCACGCGTTTGCAGTGGAGGGAACCGGCCTTGACTTTATACTTTGCCTGGGCCAGCACCTTTCCGCCGAATTTTTTGCATGCCATGACGGCGGAGAACACTTCCAGCTGCATGGCCTCCTCGTCTGTGGTCAGATTGCCGTATTCATCCACATAGGTTCCCCGGATGATGCAGTAATCCAGAGGAATGGGTTTATAGCGCATATATTCCTCGCCGCCGATGGTAACCACCTCATTGATATCGGGAGCGCTCATGGTGATTTCGTTCATTTTGCCTCCGTCAATCCTGGGGTCGATGAAGGTGCCCAGGCCCACCTTGGTAATTTTTCCGGGCTCGCCTCCGGCCATGCTGCGGTATAACTGGGCAAACTGGCCCTGGGGAATGCAGTAGGCCAGAATCTTGTTGTCCGCAATCAGCTGCATCATTCTGGGCTGCAGTCCCCAGTGGCCCCCGATGATTCTGGAGAGCATGGTCTCATGGGCAAAATGCTGGATACCCCGGTCGCGGTCGCTCTGCCCGCAGGAATGGACCAGAGTCAGCCCTCTGGGACTTCCTGTCTCTAAAAAGCGCTGTTCAATGGCTTTGAGAATGGTTTCGGCTGCCGACACCAGGGTCATGCCGATGGTTGCCACGGTTGCGTTGTCGGCAATCATGGCAGCGGCTTCCTCGCCGGTGATAAAAACTGGTTTTCTCATTTTTGTGTAACCTCCTTACTGTTCTGGCTGCATGAAAAGTTTCCGTATGGCTGATTTATTTACTTTGTTATTGGGCGTGAGAGGGAGCTCGTTCAGGAAAAGAATGCGGGAAGGAATCATGTATTTGGCAATCCTGCATTTCAGCAAATCCTGTATCTGCTGTTCCGTCAGAATGCTTTCAGGAGACAGCTTCACCGCGGCCACAGGCACTTCGCCGTATATATCGTGGGGAATCCCCACCACAGCCGCCTCATCAATCCCGTCCAGCCTGTACAGCTCATTTTCAACATCAAAGCTCCATATTTTTTCTCCGCCCCGGTTTATCATGTCCTTTTTCCGGTCCACGATAAACAGATACCCCTCCCCGTTAAAATATCCCAGATCTCCGGTACGGAGCCAGCCGTCTCCGTCCAGCTCCCCGGTTCCCTTTTGATAATACCGGTCCAGGAGAACCGTCCCCCTGACTGCGATTTCCCCTACCTGGCCTGTCTGCATCTGTGAACCTGAGTCATCCAGTATACAAAAGCAGGTGCCGGGAATGGGAAGGCCTGAGGAACCAATGTAACTGCTGGTGGAAGCATCGCCCGGAAAGATGGTGGCAGGCGAACATGTCTCGGTCAGCCCGTATACAGTGTGAAATACGGCGCAGGGCAGCCAGCGGTGGATTTCTGTCAGCTTTTCCTTTGACATGTTGCTGCTTCCGCAGGCCAAAAGCCTCAGACTGGGCAGGGAAGGAAAACTGTCCTTTTCCCTCAGCAGCAGGGAAAATACGGCCGGTGCGGCGTGGAGAAATGTGATTTCCTTGTCGTTTACATCCCTGAGAACCCTTTTGGCATCAAAGAACTTGTGCAGGTAAACGGTTCCGCCTGCATACAGGGTCAGTCCCAGAAGCGCCACCAGCCCGGTTACCAGGTAGATGGGAATGGGTATAAGGGTGGTGTCCCGGTCCGTTATCTGGAAAATTCTCTGGTAGGAGACAATGGCGTGCATGATGCTGTAATTCTTGATAATGACTCCCTTGCTCTGGGAGGTGGTGCCGGATGTGAACATGATGAGCGCGTCATCCTCCTCCCTGCCAAGGGAGGGAACGGGGCTGAGATAGGAGGCGCACAGGTGGGAAAAACCAAATCCGTCCTGACTCCGTCCGGGCTTCATCAGATGGACGCCGGAGGTTTCCAGCGGTACGAACCAGTCATAAAACTTTTCATCACACAGGATGTACTGGAGATCGGCCTTTGCCGTCAGTGAAAGCACTTCGTTCCGGCTGTATTTGCTGGGGAGCGGTATTACCACGGCTCCCAGTTTTGTAAGAGCCAGGAAGGTCACGCAGAATTCAACGCTGTTGAACATCATGATGCCTGTCTTGGTTCCCGGCTTGATATCCGATATGTAATATAGGTAAGAAGAAAAATGGTCGGCCATGTCCCTTAGTTCTGTATAGGTATAAGTAGCGCCGCTGTCATCCACAACTGCTGTCTTGTCCGGATGGCGTGCGGCAGATAAGGATAGGGCGTCGTATAAATTGGCAGGAAGATTGGGATAGGTCAAATAAGTCTTACCGGAAAAGGTCTTTTCTATCATATCTGAAGTATAAGAGCGATTCCAAAGAGTTGTTCCGTTAATCATAATTAATACCCCCGTGTATTAGAGAAACCGATTTCGTTCTTTAAGGCTAATAGTAAACGAAAATGATTCAATAGTCAATAACAAAAATATGTTTGTTTTTGGCATTCTATTATAATGGAGACAATGAAATATAAAAATACGTAAAAAATATTATGCATATTGTACATTTAGTGAAGAGATGAGCCAGATTAAAAAGGGGCAAAATCTGACCATATGCACAATAACATTGATAAAAAATAAACAATTTTTGAAAAATAGACAATATATATACTGAAAATTTGTCAAAATAGTAAAAAAGCATTAAAACAAGAGAAAAACAAGAATAAACTTATTGATTTTAACGAAACCGTGTGCTATGCTTGGAACAACGTAACGAAACTGTTTTCTAAAAAGAACGAAACATTACGAAACTGATTCGCTAATTACGGTTGGCGGACACAAACTGTATGATGCAAAAGGAGGGGATTGATTCGTTGAGATACAGGGAAAGAAAGGGGGAAGACGGAAGATAATGATACTTGATTTAGAAGGACGCCGGGCGGTTGTCACAGGAGGCAGCCGTGGACTGGGATATGGAATTGCCCAGGCGCTGCACGATTCAGGTGCAGAGGTAATCATAACCGGCAGGACCGGGAAGGTGTGGGAAGCTGCCGCAGAAATAGGAAGCAGCGGACCTCCGGCTTATGGAGTGACAGGAGATTTAAGCAGGCAGCAGCAGCGGGAAACTGTCTGTGAGCAGATTTTGGAGATTTACAATGGGCGTGTTGATATCCTGGTTAATGCGGCCGGAACATTAAACAGATGTGCCGCTTTTGAGGTGACGCAGGAGGATTGGAATGAAGTGTTGGAGCTTAATCTGAACGCCGTGTTCTTCATGTCTCAGAGAATTGGAAGGTCTATGGCGGGCCGCCGTTACGGAAAGATTATCAACATAGCATCCATGGATTCCTTTTTTGGCAGTGTTCTGGTTCCGGCCTACAGTGCCAGCAAAGGCGGGGTTGCCCAGCTGACAAAAGCATTATCAAATGAGTGGGCGGCAGAAGGAATCAATGTCAATGCCATTGCCCCCGGATACATGGCCACGGCTCTGACAGATACCATGAAGGTAAAGAACCCTGCCCAATACGAGGAAACCACCCGCAGGATACCCATGGGAAGATGGGGGACTGCGGAGGATCTTAAGGGGCTGGCTGTGTTTTTGGCTTCCGATGCCTCTGCTTATATATCCGGGGCAGTTATACCGGTAGACGGAGGTTTTTTGGGAAGGTAGAAACGGGTGGAAACGTGTTCGTGAACACGGAGCTGTTATCAAATTAGTTGGGAGGTAGTAACATGAATATATTTTTGCAGGCGGCTGCCAATGGGATTATGGTGGGCGGAATTTATGCACTGATAGGTATGAGCCTGACGCTGATTTTCGGAGTTATGAAGATTATCAATTTTTGCCAGGGCGAGCTGCTGATGCTGGGGATGTACATATCCTTTGTTCTGTTTGACCAATGCGGACTTGACCCCTTTGTGGCAATCCCCATTGTGGCGGTGGTGATGTTCGCCTTTGGGGCGCTTTTGCAGTCAACGCTGATTACGCGGTCCCTGCACGGCAATGACGATACCAATGTGCTGTTTTTAACGGTTGGACTGGGAATTCTGTTCCAGAATGTAGCGCTTCTTTATTTTAAATCGGATTACAGAACGGCCCAGAGTATGTTTTCCGAGAAAATCGTGCAGCTGGGAGCCATAAACTTAAGCCTTCCCAAGGTGCTGAGCTTTGTGATTCTTCTGGCGGTAACCATCCTTTTGTTTGCTTTCTTAAAGTATACCAATATAGGAAAGCAGATTCGCGCCACTTCCCAGAACAGTACCGGAGCCCAGGTCTGCGGTATCAAAACAAAGCTGGTCTATGCCACTACATACGGTCTGGGAGCAGCCATTGCCGGAATCACCGGAGCCTGTCTGATGTCCTTTTATTATGTGTTCCCTACGGTTGGCGCCGTGTATGGGACGAGGTCCTTCATTGTGGTAACCATGGGAGGACTGGGAAGCGTTATCGGAGCCTTTGTCAGCGGCATTGTATTGGGACTTATGGAAACAGTGGGTGCCGTGGTTGTGGGTTCCTCCTTTAAGGATACCATTGTGTTCCTGGCATTTATATTGATTCTGGTAGTGAAGCAGACAGTGAAAACAAGACGGGGGTAGATAGCAATGAAGAAAAAAATAGGTTCCAGACAGATTTTATTATTGATTTTACTTCTAATCGCAGCTGTGATACCCGTATTTGTCCGTACACCGTACCTGCTGTCGATTTGCGTGATGACATTTTACATGGCCAGCGCATCCCTGGCCTGGAGTATCCTGGGCGGGCTGACGGGCCAGATTTCCCTGGGACATGCCTCCTTTATGGGGCTGGGCGCATATATGTCCACTCTTTTACTGGTTAAGCTGAATGTATCGCCGTGGATCAGCATTCCTCTGGTGTTTCTCTTTGTGGGAGCGTTAACCGCATTGCTGCTGTCGCCCTGTTTCGTGCTGAGGGGGCCGTATTTTTCACTGGTTACCATTGCGTTTGGAGAGGCGTTCCGCAATCTGATGACCAACTGGGATTTTGCCGGCAAGGGGCAGGGGCTTTTACTTCCCTTTGGCGATAATTCCCTGGCTCTGCTGCGATTTAAGAGTAAAGTGCCCTATTTTTATCTGTCCCTTCTTATGGTAATAGCGGTATATCTGATTGTGCGCGCAATTGACCGTTCCAAGTTTGGATATGCCTTAAAGACAGTGAGGGAGGATGAGGACACGGCCAATGCAATCGGAATCAATCCTCTCAAATATAAGGTGCTGGCCACCTTTGTCAGCTGCGGCCTGATTGCTGTATGCGGTGTGTTCTATGCAAATTATATCCGTTTCATTAACCCGGATATCATGATTCAGGCACAGTCCGTGGAATTCGTTCTTCCGGCAGTGATCGGAGGAATCGGAAGCGTGACAGGCCCCCTGATTGGAGCTATTATTCTTACACCTTTAGCTCAGTATCTCAACTCTACCCTGAGCAGTATAGCGCCCGGAGCCAATCTGCTGGTTTACGCCATCATTCTGATTGTGGTTATCCTGTTCCAGCCAAGAGGTATTATGGGCTGGTATAACGGCAGCAAATTCAAGGTAAAGGTCAATGATATGTTTGACAGGATGGACGGTAAAAAGTAAATCAGGAGAGGAGGCGTTTTAAGTGGGCAATATATTGGAAATAAAGGATTTGAGTAAGAATTTCAAAGGACTGAAGGCTGTGGACAGCGTCAGCTTTGCTGTGGAGGAGGGCGGCATTACCGGGCTCATCGGTTCCAACGGAGCCGGAAAGACAACGGTATTCAATATGATAAGCGGCGTGTTCCCGCCTACGGCCGGCCATATTATCTATAAAAATAAAGAAATTACCGGAATGAAGCCATATCACTACACGTCCATGGGAATTGCCAGGACATTCCAGATCATGAAGCCTCTGGCTTCCATGTCTGTATTGGATAATGTTGCTTCAGGTGCTCTATATGGAAGAAAAAAATATAAATCAGTAAAAGAGGCAAAGGAATACGCAGAGGAAATCCTGCATTTTACCGGATTGTACGAGCGGAAGGACTGGCTGCCGGGAGAAATGGGCACTCCCTTTAAGAAGCGCCTGGAGCTGGCCAGGGCCCTGGCCACGGATCCTGATATGCTGCTATTGGATGAGGTTATGGCTGGCTTAAATCCCACGGAGACAGATGAGGCCGTGGAACTGATTCGCAAAATCAATGAGAACGGGACCACCATACTGCTGATTGAGCATGTAATGAGAGCAGTGGCCAATCTCTGCCAGAAAGTGGTTGTTATGCATCATGGTGAGAAAATAACAGAGGGAACGCCGGAGATGGTAATGAATGACCCCTATGTCATCGAGATTTATCTTGGTAAGGAGGAGCATTGATATGGCAGACAGGTATTTTGAGGTAAATAAAATCAATGTCCGGTACGGGGACATTCAGGTGCTTTGGGATATTGAATTTACGGCGGATAAAGGGGAAATCGTAGCCCTGGTGGGAAGCAACGGGGCGGGCAAGAGCACCACGGTTAAGTCCTGCGCCGGCCTGATCAGGCCGTTTCAGGGAAATATCCGTTTGGACGGACATGATCTTACCGGAGCGGCTTGCAGAACCTTTATTGACCACGGGATTATCCTGGTTCCGGAGGGCAGGCAGTTGTTTCCTTCCATGACAATCTATGAGAATCTGGAGATGGGAGCCAGCAGCAAGGCGGCGAAAGCGGCTAAGAAGGACACCATTGAACGGATCTATAACTGGTTTCCTAAGCTGAAGGACAGAAAGAACCAGCTGGCAGGCACCTTAAGCGGAGGCGAACAGCAGATGCTTGCCTTTTCCAGGGGCATGATGGGGCTCCCAAAGCTTCTTATCATGGATGAACCCTCCCTGGGACTGGCCCCCAACATTGTGGACAACATATTTTCCATTGCCAAAGAGGTGGCGCAGGAATCCGGGCTTACCATTATCCTGGTGGAACAGGATGTGAGAAAGGCGCTGAGGATTGCCAACAGGGGATACGTGATTGAAAACGGCCAGATTACCGTATCGGGCACAGCCGAAGAGCTTTTGAACAACGATGAGGTGAAAAAGGCGTATCTGGGATTTTAGAGCGCGGTTGGCAGCTGTGTTCCTGCTGCTGCGGAAACAAACTAAAAATGAAAGATGGCCCTTATATGGGTTAATCAAATAAAAGGAGGAGAAATACATGAGGAAACAATTGGTGGCATTGACATTAAGCGCGGCTATGGCAGCGGGTATGCTGTCCGGATGCGGGGGATATGGTTCTGGTTCAGGAGGACAGAAGGATGCGGCAGAGGCAGCGGCAGCGGGGACGGCAGCTTCAACCGCGGCCGCAGGCAGCGGCGGGGGGGGGGGGGGCGCCCCCGCCTGGTATCCTATAAGCCGGCTTTACACAGCTTTGCGTAAACGCCATCTTTATCCATCAGTTCCTGATGTGTTCCCTCTTCTGCAATTCCATCCTCTGTAAGGACAAGGATTCTTCTGGCATTGCGAATTGTAGAAAGTCTGTGAGCAATTACAAAAGTAGTTCTGTCCTTTGCAAGACGCTCCAGCGATTCCTGAACCACCTTCTCACTCTCATTATCCAGCGCAGATGTTGCCTCATCAAAAATCAGAATAGGCGGATTCTTCAGAAAAGCTCTGGCAATGGAAAGACGCTGTTTCTGTCCTCCAGAGAGCTTCACTCCACGCTGTCCAATATCTGTACCATAATTATCCGGCATTTCCATAATAAAATCATGAGCATTTGCCAGCTTAGCCGCCCTGATAACATCCTCGTCTGTAGCATCCGGACGTCCATAGCGAATATTTTCCATAATATTTCCGGCAAACAGATACACATCCTGCTGCACGATTCCTATGTGATCACGCAGATCCTTCAGTTTAATCTTACGGATATCTTTTCCATCCAGATAGATTGCTCCTGATGACACATCATAAAATCTGGGGATCAGACTGCAAAGAGTAGTCTTTCCGGCGCCTGAGGTACCTACAAGAGCAACATAATCACCAGACTTTACTTCCAGATTCACATTAGAAAGCACCTTCTCATTATGGTCTTCATAATGGAATGATACATTCTCAAAACGAATATCTCCATCCACATGTTCCAGAGGCACAGCATCCGGTGCATCTTCAATATCCGGTACAATGGACATCATTTCCAGGAAACGGTCATAACCGCTGTAACCATTCTGGAACTGTTCAGTGAAATTCACCAGCTTCGTAACGGGCTCAGTAAAATTATTGATATACAAAAGAAATGTCACAAGGTCTGTAGCGCTTAAATTTCCAGATGCCAGGAACACAGCACCGGAAACAAGTGCTGTTACCGTGATCAATGTAGTAAAGGCATCCATTCCTGCATGATAGCCTGCCATATAGCGGTAAGTCACACGCTTAGAATCCACGAAACGCTCATTTCCTTTACGGAACTTCTCAATCTCACGCTTCTCATTTCCAAAGGATTTTACCACCCTGATTCCGGAAAGGCTATCCTCAATCTGACTATTGATCTCACCCATGCGCACACGATTCTCTTTAAATGCACTTTTCATTTTCTTATTGTAGATCAGCGCGTAGATCAACATGATGATCACAACAGCAAAACACAGCAACGCCATCTGCGGCTTTACATTCAAGAGAATGATCAGCGCTCCGAACAGCTTGATCACGGAGATCAGAATATCCTCCGGTCCATGATGAAGAAGCTCTGTAATGTCAAAAAGGTCACTTGTAATACGGGAAAGCAGCTGTCCTACCTTCTGGTTATCGTAGAATGCAAAAGAAAGCTTCTGATAATGGCTGAAGATCTCATTTCGCATATCGTGCTCAATATAAGCACCCATCATGTGACCATAATAGGTGATAAAATAGCGGCTTCCTAGCTGCACCAGGATCAGCAGCAGCATTCCCACACCTATTTTCAGAATGATAGTCTTAGCCTCCACCGCTGATAACTCGCTTACCGAATTCATAATATAGCGGACCATCAATGGAATAACAAGGGTAACTGCCGCCCCTAGAAATGCAAAAAACAGATCTGCAAAAAATAATCCCCTATATGGTTTGTAATAGCCAGCAAGCATCTTCAGCTTGCCAGGCTGTTTTTTCTCTTGTTTCATGTGATTCTCCTCCGCTTTTACTGCTATATTTTTATTAGCCAGCAGCAAAAATTTTTATACAGAATTTATTATAAACCGACTGGGAGTGTTTTGTCAAAATGCTTCTGCAAATATTTTCTCCAGTAAAATCCCATTTCCTTATCTGTTTCCTTGCATTAGTGATATATCGTTACCTTGAAAGAAACCTGGAAAATGCCTTCAGCTGCGAAACAATCTTGGATAAATTAAGAACGATGAATTTCGCCGATATACAAGAGCAAGGTTTTATTCCACTTTACACACGAGACAAGCTAACCGATGCATTGCACACTGTTTGCGGCTTTGAAACGGATTATAAATTTATCACCAAAAGGCAGATGAAAAACATTCAGAAAAAAAGTAAGGGCCGGAAATAAAATACTATATTCCAAAACGACACACCAAATCGCCGAACCCCAGTAAAATCAAGAGGTACAGCGATTTTTTTGTTTCGTAACTGTCAAAGACAGGATTTTAGTGTAGCAAATGATGGCCGACGTGTCAACCAGGGAATGAAGAAAGCCACAGGCTGGGTGGGTACCAGTCTGTGGCCTTAATCGCTGCTTTTTGCTTTTTTATTTTGCAAAAGTAATTCATTACATAATCTTGCGGAACAGATCTTTCAGATCTTCTACACTTGCATCTTTTGGATTTCCTGGTGCGCATGCGTCTGCGTGTGCGGATTCTGCCAGGAACTGAAGATCTTCTTCTTTGATTGCTTCCAGTTTAGTCGGGATTCCTACATCAACAGAAAGCTTCTTAACAGCCTCGATTGCTGCTTTTCTGTACTCATCCTGAGACATTTCATCTACATCTTTGACACCCATTGCTCTGGCAATCTCACGATATTTCTCGCCTGTGCATTCCTGATTGTATTCCATAACAATCGGAAGCATCATTGCACATGCAACACCGTGTGGTGTATCATAAACAGCGCCAAGTGTATGAGCCATGGAATGAGCAATTCCAAGACCTACGTTAGAGAATCCCATACCTGCAATGTACTGGCCAAGAGCCATTCCTTCACGACCTTCTTTTGTGTTTTCAACAGCACCGCGGAGAGATTTTGAGATCAGCTCAATTGCTTTTAAATGGAACATATCTGTCATTTCCCATGCAGCTTTTGTTGTATACCCTTCGATTGCATGAGTCAGAGCATCCATACCTGTAGAAGCTGTCAGTCCTTTTGGCATAGAAGACATCATTTCAGGATCAATGATTGCGATGATCGGCATATCATGTGGGTCAACACATACGAATTTACGTTTTCTTTCTACATCTGTGATAACGTAATTGATTGTTACCTCTGCTGCTGTACCTGCTGTTGTGGGAACTGCAATAATCGGTACGCAAGGTTTCTTGGTAGGAGCTGTACCTTCCAGACTTCTTACATCTTCGAATTCAGGGTTTGCAATGATGATACCGATTGCTTTGGAAGTATCCATGGAAGAGCCGCCGCCGATTGCAATCAGATAATCTGCATCTGAATCCTTGAATGCCTGAACACCGTGCTGTACGTTCTCAATTGTAGGGTTCGGTTTGATGTCTGAATACAGTTCATATGCAAGTCCGTTTTTCTCAAGAATATCTGTAACTTTGCTTGTTACATGGAATTTTACAAGGTCAGGGTCAGAGCAAACGAAAGCTTTCTTAAAGCCATGTGCTTTTGCTTCGTTTGCGATTTCCTCGATTGCACCTGCTCCGTGATAAGATGTCTGATTTAAGTTAATTCTGTTTGCCATAATGATTTCCATTCCTTTCAGTATTTTACATTTTGATATTCTTTACAGATAAGTTTCCGCAACGCTCATCTTTGTTATTATTCTAACAATGTAAATTCAAAAAAGAAAGTTACACTTTCGCTCAAATGTAACTTTCTCACTAAGTTTGTGCAATAAATACGAAAATAATTAGGTAAAATTGTGCACTAATCTGTTATGTTTATGACAATATTTCCAGTTCTTCAAACAACTGGGAGAGTTTCCCAGGCATCCCATCAACTAAAATTTTCGCCAGTCCCTCCGGTGCACATTCCAATTCCCCCAGCACCCATTTTACAGTCATATAAATAGAACTCTGGCAGTACATTTCCAGAATACAATGTATGGTCTCATCCGGAATTTTTCCTGTTTTCTCACGGATCAGATTTTCATAGAAAGCCAGGATCAGTTCAAAATCATGCTGGCGCAGACTGTTCTGGCTGTCATATTTAAAGGCCGCTGCAAAGAAAATGTGCTCTTCCTGAATATATGTAAACTTCTTTACCAGTGCATCATAAACTGTTTTTCCCATTCCCATATGCTTAAAGGATTTTGCCAGAAGTTTATCAAAATACCAGTTGATCAGATCAAATTTATCCATGAAATTCCGGTAAAAAGTCTGCCTGGTAAGGACACAGTTTTCTGTAATCTGTTTTACCGTAATGTTGTCTACAGTTGTTGTCTTCATACATTCTTTCATCGACTGCGCAAGACGATATTTTGTTTTTTCCCCTTTAACATTTTCTGCTGTCAGTTCCATAGGTTTTCCTTTCACAGGTAATTTTGTTTATTATAGTCTTTTGTATTTTGTCACAGTCAATGCCAGGCATACAAGCACCACTACAAACCGTGCTATTTTCCAACAATATAAATATGTATTATTATACCACTTGCTCATCATACAGTACAATAATAATATTTTTTCATTTCATACCCCCTCTGGTTCTGTTGACAATCCACATATGAAAGGGTACACTTTCATTATCAGAAAATAAAGGAATGGAGGGCATAGAGATGAAGATACTTTGGATTGTTCTGGCTGCTTTCATGCCTGACAAAAGAACCTTTATGCGCTGCTT
>OGSS01001423.1_pt1 | contig 15381 bp, 8 predicted proteins | sample 1553591 | NCBI WGS metagenome assembly OGSS01 (sample SAMEA2580061, study PRJEB22360) | human gut metagenome | biome: human gut; feature: human-associated habitat; material: faeces | place: Denmark | collected 2008/2010
CGTTGAAGTAGGAATGAAACATAAAGGTTTATAACTTTTTATAAGTTTTCAGTAATGGAAAGTATGATTACAGCAGTGATTTTTGATATGGACGGTGTGATCGCTGATTCAGAATATTTTAATGTCAAAGCAAAACATCTCATCTTAAAACGAGCAGGTATTGAAGTTGACTGGCATTACCATGATAAGTTCTTGGGTACAACACATGAATATATGTGGACAGAGATGAAGAAAGAATTTGAAAGTCTTGATAAAGAAGTTCTATATTATATAGATCAGTGGGTCAAAACCAGAAAAGAGTTGATCGACCAGGAAGGACTAAAGCCGATGCCGGGGGTTGTTGATCTGATCCGTACATTAAAGGAAAAAGGATTTCATCTGGCAGTAGCATCGTCTTCATTGAAAGAAGATATCATGACAAATATGAATACGTTTGGAATTACAGACTGCTTTGAAGCATTTATAAGCGGTTCCGAATGTGAAAACGGAAAGCCGGATCCAGAAATCTTTCAAAAGGCGGCTGAGGCAATTGGACAGAAGGCGGCAAACTGTATCGTGGTCGAAGATTCCGAAGCAGGAGTAAAGGCAGCCAAATCTGCCAAAATGAAATGCATTGGATATGCACCAGAAGGAGCGATCAAACAAGATCTCCATCAGGCAGATACAGTGGTGAAGGAATTTTCAGATAAACTTATAGAATATATTATGGAAAAATAAGTAAAATAAAAAATAGACAGCGTTCTTATGAAAAAGAGCACTGTCTATTTTTTTATAAAAACTTTCTCGTAAAAAGAGAAGATAGGACACAATATTCATTCATGCAATATAAACATCTGGACGACGTTCCGTCAACATTGTATAATAGTCATGCTTCATTTGTTTTGCTATATCGTAGTCATAAGGTTTCTCCCAGTTTGTACTATTAACTAAGAGATCCACTCCTTGAATAGCAAGACTTCTGGCAGCTTCTGGAAAGAATGCGTCATAACAGATAAACAAGCCGATACGACCAATCTTTGTATTAAATACTTTAAATTGATCTCCGGGTGTAAAATAATTTTTCTCGGAATCAAATAAATGAACTTTGCGATAAGTTCCAAGAAGAACACCAGTGTCATCAATGAAAAACTGAGAATTATAAAGGATATCTTCTTCTTTTTCAGCCATTCCATAGACGATATGAACATGAAATTCCTTAGCTAAGGCACTCATCTTTTTTACGGATGTAGAGTTGATCGTGGCAGTTTCTGCCAAGTCTTTAAAATTTTTACCACATTGATAACCAGTAACAGCAAGCTCAGGGAAAATAATGAGTTGAGTATCTGGATGAGATTCCATAGCTTTGCGAAGAAGCGTTTCCATATGAAAAAGATTTTCCTCTTTCTGATTCATTTTTGGATAAGTTTGTATACAAACAACATTACATTTCATAATTTTTTCTCGGTCCTTTCTGAATGCTTTGTGATATATGCTCGTTTGGAACCTTGAACCAGCTAAACAATTCTCGAATTGCAAATACACTGATCACTGCAATTCCAATGGCAAACCATACATAGACAATTAGAATAAATAATTTAATTGTTCAAAATCAAAATGTTCTTTCTCGAATAGAGAGCCGATCATGATAACAACAATCGGAACACAAAGAGAAAATACATTACCTACAAAATAGTTAATATTATCATCAGGAATCATAAAGTAAGCAATGAGTCCACAGATCATACCGATAAAGATAGATGCAACGGCAACTCTTGAGGATACTTTATCCCAGATCAACCCAGCAATAAATGCAGCACATGGGGCGGCCAAAAGTAGTTTGTTGTGTTTTAAAGTGATTCCCACGTTAAGATTTCCTTTCTTAATAAATGCAAAAGGCGCTATAAACATATATCTGTTTACAACGCCTTTGTTTATGACTAGTGTAATATACAAAATCTTTTTATTACAAGGTAAGAGTGAAAAGAAGTGAAGAATTTAATGAAAAAGGCAGATGAGAAACATTTTCAGGTGCTTTTTTCATGTATTTAAAAATAGTTATTGACATGATAAATTCTATGTGGTAATATAAGAAAATGTCTTAATGTGGGTTTGTCTGCCCACACTCTATGTAAAATTAAGAATAAGATTGTAAGAAAGATATAGTAAGATAGAGGGTTTCTTACAGTTGATGTAGTATATAAACCAGGTTTAGATCAAGAGGTGAAAAACGTCCATGGAAAAGAACAGAATACAGCCAATAAAATCAGGTACAGGGATGCGAATCAGCTATGCCAGACAGGATGACGTCCTTGAAGTACCAAATCTGATCGAAATTCAAAAGGATTCCTATGATTGGTTTTTAAGAGAAGGATTAGCAGAGGTATTTGAAGATATCTCCCCAATCGAAGATTACAGCGATCAGTTAAGCTTGGAATTTGTTGACTATCAATTATGTAAAGATGACGTCAAATATTCAATTGAAGAATGTAAAGAAAGAGATGCAACATACGCTGCACCTTTAAAAGTGAAAGTAAGACTTCATAATAAAGAGACTGATGAAATCAAGCAGCATGAGATTTTTATGGGCGATCTTCCTTTAATGACAGCAACAGGAACATTTATCATCAACGGAGCTGAACGTGTTATCGTCAGTCAGTTAGTGCGTTCCCCTGGAATTTATTATGGAATTGCTCATGACAAGATTGGTAAAGAGTTATACTCTTCCACAGTTATTCCAAACCGTGGTGCTTGGCTTGAATATGAAACAGATTCCAATGATGTATTCAATGTACGTGTAGACCGTACAAGAAAAGTGCCTATCACAGTTTTGATCCGTGCATTAGGTATCGGAACAAACGCAGAGATCAAAGAATTATTTGGTGAAGAACCAAAGATCCTTGCAAGTATTGAAAAAGACCCATCTGATAACTATGAAGATGGTCTGTTAGAATTATATAAGAAGATCCGTCCGGGAGAACCATTATCTGTAGATAGTGCGGAAAGCTTGATCAACAGCATGTTCTTCGATCCAAGAAGATATGATCTTGCGAAAGTTGGACGTTACAAATTCAATAAAAAATTAGCATTAAGAAATCGTATCAGTGGATTTATCTTAGCAGAAGATGTTTTAGATCCAACAACTGGAGAAGTATTAGCAGAAGCTGGAACGAATGTGGACATGGAACTTGCAGATAAGATTCAGAACGCAGCCGTAGCAAGTGTTATGATCCAGACAGAAGAAGGTGCTACAAAAGTACTTTCCAACATGGAAGTAAATCTTGCTGAATATGTAGATTTCAATCCAGAAGAGATCGGTGTTCATGAAGATGTTTTCTATCCTGTATTAGAGAAGATCTTAGAAGAAGGATATGAAGGAGAAGAATTAAAAGAAGCTCTGAAGAAGAATATTCATGAATTGATTCCAAAACATATTACAAAAGAAGATATCTTAGCATCCATCAACTATAATATCCATTTAGAGTATGGAATTGGACATGATGATGATATTGACCACTTAGGAAACCGTCGTATCCGTGCTGTAGGTGAACTGCTTCAGAACCAGTATCGTATCGGTCTTTCAAGATTGGAAAGAGTTGTTCGTGAAAGAATGACAACTCAGGATATTGAATCTATCTCACCACAGTCATTGATCAATATCAAACCAGTAACAGCAGCAGTGAAAGAGTTCTTTGGAAGTTCTCAGTTATCTCAGTTCATGGACCACAACAACCCACTGTCTGAGTTAACACATAAGAGACGTTTATCTGCATTAGGACCAGGTGGTCTGTCTCGTGATCGTGCCGGATTCGAAGTCCGTGACGTACATTATACACATTACGGAAGAATGTGTCCGATCGAGACACCTGAAGGACCTAACATCGGTCTGATCAATTCTCTTGCTACTTATGCGAGAATTAACGAGTATGGATTTATCGAAGCTCCATATCGTGTACTGGATAAATCAGATCCTGAGAATCCAGTTGTTACAGACAAAGTTGTTTATTTAACAGCTGATGAAGAAGATAATTATGTAGTAGCACAGGCGAACGAACCTGTTGATGAAGATGGACATTTCGTAAATACTCATGTATCCGGACGTTTCCGCGAGGATACATCAGAATTTGATAAAGTAAACCTTGACTTAATGGACGTATCTCCAAAGATGGTATTCTCAGTAGCTACATCCATGATTCCTTTCCTGGAGAACGATGATGCCAACCGTGCGCTGATGGGATCCAACATGCAGCGTCAGGCAGTACCACTTCTTTCTACAGAAGCTCCTGTTGTTGGAACAGGTATGGAATCCAAGGCTGCATATGACTCTGGAGTCTGCATCACAGCAAGAAATGGCGGAGTCGTAGAAAGATCTACAAGTACAAAGATCGTAGTTCGTAATGATGACGGTCAGAGAGATGAGTACAATGTTATCAAGTTTGCACGAAGCAACCAGGGTAACTGTATGAATCAGCGTCCAATCGTATTTGTAGGGGACAGAGTAGAAAAAGGAGACATCTTAGCAGATGGTGCTTCAACATGCAATGGAGAGATGGCTCTTGGTAAGAACCCATTGATCGGTTTCATGACATGGGAAGGATATAACTACGAGGATGCGGTACTGTTAAGTGAACGTCTTGTACAGGATGACGTTTATACATCTGTTCATATCGAAGAATATGAAGCAGAAGCAAGAGATACAAAACTTGGTCAGGAAGAGATCACAAGAGATCTTGCTGGATTAAGTGAAGATGTATTAAAAGACTTAGATGACAATGGTATCATCCGTATTGGTGCAGAAGTACGTGCCGGTGATATCCTGGTAGGAAAAGTTACTCCTAAGGGAGAAACAGAATTAACAGCTGAAGAGAGACTGTTACGTGCGATCTTCGGTGAGAAAGCTAGAGAAGTCCGTGATACATCCTTAAGAGTTCCACATGGTGCTTACGGAGTTGTTATGGATACTAAGATCTTCACAAGAGAGAATGGAGACGAACTTCCTCCTGGAGTAAACAAGAGCGTTCGTGTATACATTGCTCAGAAGAGAAAGATTTCTGTAGGAGATAAGATGGCTGGTCGACATGGTAATAAGGGTGTAATTTCCCGTATTCTGCCAGTAGAAGATATGCCATACTTACCAAACGGACGTCCGTTAGATATCGTGCTGAACCCATTAGGTGTGCCTTCACGTATGAATATCGGACAGGTGTTAGAGATCCATCTGTCCTTAGCAGCAAAAGTTCTTGGATTTAATGTTGCTACACCAGTATTCAACGGTGCAGATGAGAACGATATCGCAGATACATTAAGAATGGCAAATGATTATGCCAATACATCATGGGAAGAATTTGACGCAAAATGGCGTGATAAAGTTAACGATGATGTAATGGATTATTTATACGAAAACAGAGACCACAGAAAAGAATGGAAAGGCGTACCAATCGATACAACTGGTAAAGTAAGATTAAGAGACGGTCGTACAGGAGAAGAATTTGACAGTCCTGTAACAATCGGATTCATGCATTACCTGAAACTGCATCATCTGGTAGATGACAAGATCCATGCACGTTCTACTGGTCCTTACTCATTAGTAACTCAGCAGCCACTGGGTGGTAAAGCTCAGTTCGGTGGACAGCGTTTCGGAGAGATGGAGGTATGGGCACTAGAAGCTTATGGTGCAGCATACACACTTCAGGAGATCCTGACATTCAAGTCCGATGATGTTGTAGGTCGTGTGAAAGCATACGAAGCGATCATCAAAGGTGATAACATCCCTGAACCAGGTGTTCCAGAATCTTTCAAAGTATTATTAAAAGAATTCCAGTCACTGGCATTAGATGTTAAAATTCTTGACGAGAACGCTGAAGAAGTTGAATTAAGAGAAGATGTTGATGGTGGAGATGCAAATCAGGATCTTGCACCAATGATCGAAGGAGACGGTGTCTTCAACAATTATGAAGAAAGCGAATCTGAACTCGGTGCTTTAGGATATAAACACGGAGACTTATCAGAAGGTGAAGATAACACAATCATGTAGATTGGCGAGCAATTTAGGAAGGAGCAGCCTTAAATGATGGAATCAAGCAATGAATATCAAAGCAATAAAATTTCATTTGATGCAATTAAGATCGGGTTGGCTTCCCCAGAAAAGATCCGTGAGTGGTCTAGAGGAGAAGTAAAGAAACCTGAGACGATCAACTATCGAACATTAAAACCTGAAAAAGACGGGCTTTTCTGTGAGAAGATCTTCGGGCCTACAAAGGACTGGGAGTGTCACTGCGGAAAGTACAAAAAAGTTCGCTATAAAGGTGTTGTCTGCGACCGATGCGGTGTTGAAGTGACAAAAGCAAGTGTCCGTCGTGAAAGAATGGGACATATCGAATTAGCAGCTCCAGTATCTCATATCTGGTATTTTAAAGGAATTCCTAGCCGTATGGGTCTGATTCTTGATATTTCACCAAGAACACTGGAAAAGGTTTTATATTTCGCATGCTATATCGTTTTAGATGCTGGAGATACAGATCTTGCATATAAACAGGTATTAACTGAAAAAGAATATAGAGAAGCGTATGAAAAATACGGAGATACATTCCGCGTAGGAATGGGTGCTGAAGCAGTGAAAGAACTGCTTCAGGCCATTGATCTGGAAGCAGAAGCAAAATCCTTACAGGATGAGTTCAAAACTGCTACAGGTCAGAAGAGAGCCAGAATCGTTAAGAGACTGGAAGTTGTAGAAGCATTCTGCAACTCAGAGAATAAACCAGAATGGATGATCTTGGATGCAGTTCCAGTCATCCCTCCAGATATCCGTCCAATGGTTCAGTTAGATGGTGGACGTTTTGCTACATCTGACTTAAATGACCTTTACAGACGTATCATTAACAGAAATAACCGTCTGAAGAGATTATTAGAGCTTGGAGCTCCAGATATCATCGTAAGAAACGAAAAGAGAATGTTACAGGAAGCAGTTGATGCCCTGATCGATAATGGTAGACGTGGACGTCCAGTCACAGGACCAGGAAACCGTGCATTAAAATCATTATCAGATATGTTAAAAGGTAAACAGGGACGTTTCCGTCAGAACCTGTTAGGAAAACGTGTAGACTATTCTGGACGTTCCGTTATCGTAGTAGGACCAGACTTAAAGATTTATCAGTGTGGTCTTCCAAAAGAAATGGCGATCGAATTATTCAAGCCATTCGTTATGAAAGAATTAGTAGAGCGTAAATTAGCTCACAACATTAAATCAGCTAAGAAAATGGTTGAAAAACTTCAGCCAGAAGTATGGGATGTCTTAGAAGACGTCATTAAAGAACATCCTGTTATGTTAAACCGTGCACCGACACTGCATAGACTGGGAATTCAGGCATTCGAGCCTATCCTGGTAGAGGGTAAAGCGATTCGTCTGCACCCATTGGTATGTACAGCGTATAATGCCGACTTCGACGGTGACCAGATGGCTGTCCATCTTCCATTATCTGTGGAAGCACAGGCAGAGTGTAGATTCCTTCTGTTATCACCAAACAACCTGTTAAAACCATCTGATGGTGGTCCAGTAGCTGTTCCTTCTCAGGATATGGTACTTGGTATCTACTATCTGACATTAGAGAAAGATGGAGACAAAGGTGAAGGTAAATACTTCAAATCTGAGAACGAAGCATACTTAGCTTATGAAAATAAGGTAATCACACTTCATTCTAAGATCAAAGTAAGACGTACAGGTGTGGACAAAGATGGAAATCCTATTTCCCAGATCGTAGATTGTACACTTGGACGTATTCTGTTTAATGAGATCATCTTACAGGATTTAGGATTTGTAGACAGAAGCAAACCAGAAAATGCCTTAGCATATGAGATTGATTTCCATGTAGGAAAGAAACAGTTAAAACAGATCCTTGACAGATGTATCAATATTCATGGAGCAACAAAGACTGCAGAAGTCTTAGATGATATTAAAGCAATCGGATACAAATTCTCTACAAGAGGAGCTTTAACAGTATCCATTTCTGATATGACAGTGCCACCTGAGAAACCGCAGATCTTAGGAGATGCACAGAAACAGGTAGAATTTATCACAGAACAGTATAAACGTGGTCTGATGACTGAAGAAGAGCGTTATAAAGCTGTTGTTAAGACATGGTTCGATGCCGATGACGTTTTAACAGATAAACTGATCAGCGGATTAGACCGATTAAACAACATCTTCATGATGGCCGATTCCGGAGCCCGTGGTTCTAACCAGCAGATCAAACAGTTAGCAGGTATGCGTGGACTGATGGCCGATACATCAGGACGTACAATTGAATTACCAATCAAGTCTAACTTCCGTGAAGGTCTTGACGTACTGGAATACTTTATTTCAGCACATGGTGCTCGTAAAGGTCTGTCTGATACAGCCCTTCGTACAGCCGATTCAGGATACTTAACACGTCGTCTGGTAGACGTATCACAGGATCTGATCATTCGTGAACAGGACTGCTGTGAAGGTACAGGAGAAGAAATTCCAGGAATGTATGTAGAAGCATTCATGGATGGACAGGAAGTTATCGAAAGCTTAGAAGAACGTATCACAGGAAGATACGCAGCAGAAGAGCTTGTGAATAAAGAAACTGGAGAAGTCATTGTAAAAGCAAACCACATGATCACACCAAAACGTGCGAAAGCCGTTTGTGATGCAGGATATACGTCTGTTAAGATCCGTACGATGTTAACATGTAAATCCGGAGTTGGAGCTTGTGCGAAGTGTTATGGATCCAACATGGCAACAGGTCAGGCCGTACAGGTTGGAGAAGCTGTCGGAATCATCGCAGCACAGTCAATCGGTGAGCCAGGTACACAGCTTACAATGAGAACATTCCATGCCGGTGGAGTAGCCGGTGATGATATCACACAGGGTCTTCCTCGTGTCGAAGAGTTATTTGAAGCACGTAAACCAAAAGGACTTGCGATCATCGCAGAATTTGGTGGAGAAGTGCAGTTAAAAGATACAAAGAAGAAACGTGAAGTCATCATCACAAACAGAGAAACTGGCGATGTGAAGACATATCTGATCCCTTACGGATCTCGTCTGAAAGTACAGGAAGGACAGATCCTTGAAGCCGGAGATGAACTTACAGAAGGTTCTATCAACCCTCACGATTTATTAAGAATCAAGGGAATCCGTGCAGTACAGGATTACATGATCCGCGAAGTACAGAGAGTATACCGTTTACAGGGTGTAGATATCAACGACAAGCACGTTGAGGTTATCGTACGTCAGATGCTTAAGAAAGTACGTATCGAAGACGGTGGAGACACAGGATACTTACCAGGAGCAATGGTTGATGTATTAGAACTTGAGAAGAGAAACAAAGAGATGGAAGAACAGGGTCTTCAGACTGCAATAGCAGACCAGATCATGCTTGGTATCACAAAAGCATCTTTGGCAACAGATTCCTTCTTATCAGCAGCTTCTTTCCAGGAGACAACAAAAGTTCTTACAGATGCAGCGATCAAAGGAAAAGTCGATCCATTAGTAGGATTAAAAGAAAACGTAATCCTTGGTAAATTGATTCCAGCCGGAACAGGTATGAGACGTTACAGAGATGTCAAGATCAGCACAGACGAAAATGATTTCACGATTGGAGATGAAATCGATTTCGATGATGAAGAATTTGATATTGAAGAATAATTTGAATTTGTAGTTGGCCAACTGTAGGCTTTGAGTATATGATAAAAAATAAATAAAAAACCACAAACGCAGCGGTGGAATTTTTGCTCATATTTTGAACAAATCGCTTATCCGCCCAATTTCCTACGATAACTCGCTCTGAAGTTTATCTAAGACAAGAGTCTCTGAAGCTCAGACAATCGTCCAATTGGGCTGCGAATTTATTCAAAATATGGCAAAATTCCAATGCTGCGTTTGTGGTTTTTTATTTATTTTTTATCATATACCAGAAGACTATAGTGTGGACAATTACAGTATTTGGTGCATACGTAAAATATTTTATCTTCATTTATCGATACCCAGAGCGCAAGCCAATACCGTTCAACATACATATCTCATAGTGGTTTCAATAATTTCAGTCCATCAAACTATAATCTGTTTATTGTATGTAAAATCCTTAAGAAATCTGAAAAAACTATTTAATTGACAAAGTAAACAGATATTGATATAATAAAATCAACAAATGAAAGATAAGTTTTAAAAGAAAGGAGAATCGCCCAAGTTGCTCCATAAGGCTAACGGAAAGGCTTTTAAAACCGGCAGCTGATGGATCAGAAGTATTAAGATGATTGGGAATCATGAGACTGACTCAACAGGATATTATGATCTCGGGAGAGAACATAAGAGTCCTAGAAGCGGATAGAACGGTAAAGGAGTCAACCTCATAAAAATAATACGAAGAATAGAGAGAATGAACAAGATCTTAAGATAAGATCAGAAGATGATCAAAGAAAAAGAATCCAAACAAGAAAGATTCCAAGAGACGAGGAATCCAAACAAGAAAGATTCAGATAAGAGATCAACAAACATTCGATCAGCTGACCGGTGGAGCATTTAAAAAATTTGTAACTGGTAACTAAAGCAAAGTGTAACCCGTTAACAAAATAATTTGGAACTTATTAACTGAATATTTTCTCAAGAATAAGAGATTGATTTTTATATATTAAGAAAATGGCGTAAAGAAGCCATATAACATAGAAATCGAAACATTGAGATCAAGAAAAGAGATCAGAATAGAAGCTGTCAGGGTCGATATCAGAGATGTGACGAGAAAGCATTTCTGAAGACAGTGGGATAAGAAAAGATTTCGAATAAGATCCATAGAATGAGATTTCCAAAAAGATAAAAATATATAGAAATTAATAAAAATCTTGGGAAAAGGTCTTGACAAAGGCATGCAGGCATTTTATAATAGCCTAGCATGCCTTTTTGGGGAGCAAAACCAAGAAGTGCATGTATAGTCACAAGGTGAATTTAAGTAACCACAGTAGAAAACATGTATGGAGGTGAAATCAATGCCAACTTTTAACCAATTAGTTAGAAAAGGGAGAAAAACATCTGTAAAGAAATCTACAGCACCAGCACTTCAGAAAGGATTTAACTCTTTAAAGAAGAAAGCTACAGACACAAGCTCACCACAGAAGAGAGGTGTATGTACAGCTGTTAAAACTGCAACTCCTAAAAAGCCTAACTCTGCTTTACGTAAGATCGCCAGAGTTCGTCTTTCTAACGGAATCGAAGTAACAAGTTATATCCCAGGTGAAGGACATAACTTACAGGAACATAGTGTTGTTCTGATTCGTGGTGGTCGTGTTAAGGACTTACCAGGTACTCGTTACCATATCGTTAGAGGTACACTTGATACAGCAGGTGTAGCTAACAGAATGCAGGCTCGTTCCAAATATGGAGCTAAAAGACCTAAGAAAAAATAAAACAAAACTAAATTGGTACAAAGCAGCGTAATTAAACGCTACCTTGTATAGTTGTGCCGGAACTTTATTGTTTCCTACAAAGGTTACAGGAGATATAAAAGTCCTGCACGAACATGCAATAACTAAGTATGAGTACCGATGAATTAATGATTATTAAGGAGGGAAGAACCGTGCCACGTAAAGGACATATTGCGAAAAGAGACGTATTAGCAGATCCTATTTACAACAATAAGGTTGTGACAAAATTAATCAACAACATTATGTTAGATGGTAAAAAAGGAGTTGCTCAGAAAATCGTATACGGAGCATTTGCCCGTATCGAAGAAGAAGCTGGAAAACCAGCTTTAGAAGTATTCGAAGAAGCTATGAACAACATCATGCCAGTTCTTGAAGTAAAAGCTAGACGTATCGGTGGAGCAACATATCAGGTGCCTATCGACGTTAGACCAGACAGAAGACAGGCATTAGCGCTTCGTTGGATCACAACTTTCTCACGTAAAAGAGGAGAAAGAACAATGGAAGAACGTCTTGCAAAAGAACTTCTTGACGCTTCCAACAATACAGGAGCATCTGTAAAGAAAAAAGAAGATATGCACAAGATGGCAGAAGCAAACAAAGCATTCGCACATTACAGATTCTAATTTCAAGAATCTGTTCTGGCGTCTTGCCAGATATGCTTCTATGTTAAAACTTATAGGAGGAAAAAATCTTGGCTGGAAGAGAATATCCATTAGAGAGAACCAGAAATATCGGAATCATGGCTCATATTGATGCTGGTAAAACAACAACAACAGAGCGTATCCTTTATTACACTGGTGTAAACTATAAAATCGGTGATACTCATGATGGTACTGCTACTATGGACTGGATGGAGCAGGAACAGGAAAGAGGTATCACAATCACTTCTGCAGCTACAACATGTCATTGGACACTGCAGGATCATTGCAAGCCTAAAAAAGGTGCTTTAGAGCATCGTATCAATATCATTGATACTCCAGGTCACGTTGACTTCACAGTTGAAGTAGAACGTTCCCTGCGTGTACTTGATGGATCAGTAGCAGTCTTCTGTGCAAAGGGTGGAGTAGAACCTCAGTCTGAAAACGTATGGAGACAGGCTGATACTTATAACGTACCTAGAATGGCATTCATCAACAAGATGGATATCTTAGGTGCAAACTTCTACGGAGCAGTTGATCAGATGAAAGATCGTCTGGGAGCTAACGTAGTAGTACTTCAGTTACCTATCGGTAAAGAAGACGACTTCAAAGGAATCATCGACTTATTCGAGATGGAAGCTTACATCTACAATGATGACAAAGGTGAAGACATCTCTATCGTTGAAATCCCAGAAGATATGAAAGAAGACGCTGAACTTTATCATACAGAATTAGTTGAAAAGATCTGTGAATTAGATGACGATCTGATGATGGAATATCTGGAAGGTGAAGAACCAAGCGTTGATGCATTAAAAGCTGCATTAAGAAAAGGAACATGCGAATGTAAAGCAGTTCCAGTATGCTGTGGTACAGCATATAGAAATAAAGGTGTTCAGAAATTACTGGATGCTATTATCGAATTTATGCCAGCTCCAACAGACATCCCAGCTATCAAAGGTGTCGATGAAGATGGTAACGAAGTTGAAAGACATTCATCTGATGATGAACCATTCTCAGCTTTAGCATTTAAGATTATGACAGACCCATTCGTAGGTAAACTTGCATTCTTCCGTGTTTACTCTGGAACATGCAAATCAGGATCTTACGTATTAAATGCAACAAAGAACAAAAAAGAGCGTGTTGGACGTATCTTACAGATGCATGCTAACAAGCGTGAAGAATTAGATATCGTATATTCAGGAGATATCGCAGCTGCAGTAGGTTTCAAATCTACAACAACTGGTGATACAATCTGTGATGAACAGCATCCTGTAATTCTGGAATCCATGGAATTCCCAGAACCAGTTATCGACGTAGCGATCGAACCTAAAACTAAAGGTGATCAGGGTAAAATGGCTGAAGCACTTGCTAAGCTCGCTGAAGAAGATCCTACATTCAGAGCTCATACAGATCATGAAACAGGACAGACAATCATTTCCGGAATGGGTGAACTTCATCTGGAAATCATCGTTGACCGTCTGCTTCGTGAATTCAAAGTAGAAGCTAACGTTGGTGCTCCTCAGGTAGCATACAAAGAAACATTTACAAAAGCCGTTGACGTTGACAGCAAATATGCTAAACAGTCTGGTGGTCGTGGTCAGTATGGTCACTGTAAAGTTCACTTTGAGCCAATGGATGCCAATGGAGAAGAACTGTTCAAATTCGAATCTACAGTTGTTGGTGGATCTATTCCTAAAGAATATATCCCAGCAGTTGGAGAAGGTATCGAAGAAGCAGCTCAGTCTGGTATCTTAGGAGGATTCCCAGTACTTGGTGTGAAAGCTACAGTATATGATGGATCTTACCATGATGTCGATTCTAGTGAAATGGCCTTCCACATTGCCGGATCTATGGCATTTAAAGAGGCTATGCAGAAAGCTGGAGCTATCTTGCTTGAGCCAATCATGAGAGTCGAAGTTACAATGCCTGAAGAATACATGGGAGACGTTATCGGAGATATCAACTCTCGTCGTGGACGTATCGAAGGTATGGATGATATCGCGAGCGGTAAGATGGTTCGTGCATTCGTTCCATTATCTGAAATGTTCGGATATTCTACAGACTTACGTTCTAGAACTCAGGGACGTGGTAACTACTCTATGTTCTTTGAAAAATACGAACCAGTACCAAAGAACGTACAGGAAAAAGTACTTGCTGACAAGTAAGAAAATTAATATATAAATATTTCGAGGCTATTTTGTCAAAATAGTCTTGAAATATTTGTTTAAATGAAATATAATCAAATTTAGGACGGCCCTTTGCTGGGCAACTATATTGAAGTTTGAAACATTATTGTAATTGCCCATAGGGCGAATAAGGAGGACAATTAAAATGGCAAAAGAAAAGTTTGAGAGAACTAAACCTCATTGCAACATTGGTACTATTGGACACGTTGACCATGGTAAAACAACTTTAACAGCAGCAATCACTAAAGTTTTAGCTGAAAGAGTAGAAGGAAACACAGCTGAGAACTTTGAAGATATCGATAAAGCTCCAGAAGAAAGAGAACGTGGTATCACAATCTCTACAGCTCATGTTGAGTATGAAACAGAAAAACGTCACTACGCTCACGTTGACTGCCCAGGCCATGCCGATTATGTAAAGAACATGATCACTGGTGCAGCTCAGATGGACGGAGCTATCTTAGTAGTAGCTGCTACTGATGGTGTAATGGCTCAGACAAAAGAACATATCCTGTTATCTCGTCAGGTAGGTGTTCCTTACATCGTAGTATTCATGAACAAATGTGATATGGTAGACGATGAAGAATTATTAGAATTAGTAGAAATGGAAATTCGTGAATTATTAAATGAATACGAATTCCCAGGAGACGACATTCCTATCATCCAGGGATCTGCTTTAAAAGCTATCGAAGATCCAGCTGGACCATGGGGAGATAAGATCATGGAATTAATGGATGCTGTTGACAGCTACATTCCAGATCCACAGCGTGATACAGACAAACCTTTCTTAATGCCAGTCGAAGACGTATTCTCTATCACAGGACGTGGTACAGTAGCAACTGGTAGAGTAGAAAGTGGTGTTCTTCACGTATCTGACGAAGTTGAAATCGTTGGTATCAAAGAAGAAACAAGAAAAGTTGTTGTAACTGGTGTAGAAATGTTCCGTAAACTGTTAGACGAAGCTCAGGCTGGAGATAACATTGGTGCATTATTACGTGGTGTTCAGAGAGACGAAATCGAAAGAGGACAGGTTCTTTGCCAGCCAGGTTCAATCACATGCCATACAAAATTCACAGCTCAGGTATATGTTTTAACAAAAGATGAAGGTGGACGTCATACTCCATTCTTCAACAACTATCGTCCACAGT
>OGSS01001424.1_pt1 | contig 15364 bp, 17 predicted proteins | sample 1553591 | NCBI WGS metagenome assembly OGSS01 (sample SAMEA2580061, study PRJEB22360) | human gut metagenome | biome: human gut; feature: human-associated habitat; material: faeces | place: Denmark | collected 2008/2010
TCTTCTGTAAACAAATTCTGATGATATTATGACAGATTTTTCCTTTGTATGCAAGAGGTTTTTTAAACCGGCGCCACAATACGGAAACAGTTGTGGCAACCCCATCCTCATGGTATAATTTTATGCACAATCCATAATAGAACCGCCTTTTTATGGAGGCCGATGCCCAAAGACGCAGACAAGCCGTATGACGGCAGGCGAATAAAGGAAAGGAACCAGAATTAAAATGAAACGACTTTTTTTACTGGAGGATGATTTGAGCTTAATCAGCGGGCTGTCCTTTGCTTTAAAAAAGCAGGGGTACGAAATAGATGCTGCCCGCACCACACTGGAGGCTGACACGTTATGGAAAAATGGAACTTACGATTTGGCGATTCTGGATGTATCGCTCCCCGATGGTTCCGGCTTTGATTTTTGCAGAAAGATCCGCCGGGATTCCAAAGTGCCTGTGATGTTTCTCACTGCTGCTGACGAAGAAACAGATATGATTATGGGGCTTGACATCGGGGGAGATGATTATATTACAAAGCCTTTTAAACTGGCGGTTTTTTTATCCAGAATTCACGCTCTGCTCCGCAGAAGCGAAAACTTCAATACTGCTGTTACTGAAATGAACTCCAACGGTATCCATGTCCAGCTTCTCAAGGGCACGGTATATAAAAAGGGAGAACTGCTTGACCTGACTGCAAGCGAATATAAATTGTTGCGTCTGTTCATGGAACATCCTGACCAGATACTCTCCCCTGACCAGATTTTAGGTAATTTATGGGATTGCAGCGAACAATATATAGATAGCAACTCCCTTACAGTGTATATCCGCAGGCTCCGAACAAAAATAGAGGACAATCCGGGAGCGCCCAAACGGATAGTCACGGTCCGCGGCATGGGTTATAAATGGAATACAGCAGATTGAGGTGTTGCGATGAAACTATTTGTAAACCGGAAAATCAAATTTCTTTTTGTAAGTATTTTGTGGTGCATCTTAGTTTTCACACTGATTTCAGCACTATTGGCGATCTTTGAGGTTGGGAATGCATCGTATTTTATCATATTTTGCAGCCTGTGTATGGGGGCGGCCATATTAATACTCTGTTACAGATATTTCAGAGAACAGCATACAATCATGGAAAATGCCATATCGCAGATAAAAGAATATATTGACGGCAACAAAGATGTTACCATTGAGTGCAATGACGAGGGCGAGCTATACAGGCTGTTCCATGAAGTAAACTCTCTGATTTCTATTTTAAATGCCCATGCTGTCAATGAAAAAAGTTCAAAAAAATTTTTGCAAAATACCATATCAGATATTTCACACCAATTAAAGACCCCCCTTGCTGCCCTGAATATTTACAACGGCATTATACAGGACGAAGGCAGGGAAATTCCGGCTGTACAGGAATTCAGCCTGCTTTCCGAACAGGAGCTTGAACGCATAGAAACACTGGTGCAAAATCTTCTGAAAATAACAAAACTGGACGCAGGTACGATTATATTAGAGAAGTCGTTAGAAAATGTGTCCGAGCTTGCCGGTTACGTAAAGCAGCTTTTCCTGTTCCGCGCCGAAAGGGAGGAAAAAGAAATCGTTTTATCGGGCAGTGGAGAAATTACACTTTTATGTGACCGCACCTGGATTATCGAGGCTGTCAGCAATCTTGTAAAAAATGCCCTTGACCACACCGAAAAAGGCTGCTTTATCTATATCCAATGGCAGGCCTTTGCTTCTGTTGTCCAGATTACCATAAAAGACAATGGCAGTGGTATACATCCCGAGGATTTGCACCATATTTTCAAACGGTTTTACCGAAGCCGTTTTTCTAAGGACACACAGGGCATCGGTCTTGGTTTGCCGCTGGCAAAAGCAATTGTGGAAGCCCATAACGGCACGCTGGAAGCAGACAGCACATTAGGCCATGGCTCCTCTTTCACAATGAATTTTCTCATTCCTACGAAATTGTAGGATTACAGTAATATGGGTGTAGGATTACCCTGTTATATTGGGACTATCGAAACGGAAAGAGGTGCTTGTACAATGAACTTATTAGAAATCAACAATATCTGTAAAACTTACGGAAAGGGCGAAGCCGCTGTACATGCATTAAGGAATGTCAGCTTTTCCGTACCAAAAGGCGAGCATGTAGCTATCGTTGGAGAATCCGGCTCCGGCAAAAGTACTCTTCTCAATATGATAGGCGCCCTTGATACACCCACATCCGGAAAGGTAATGATTGGCGGCAAAGATATCTTTTCCATGAACGACCGCAAACTTACCATTTTCCGCCGGAGAAATATTGGTTTCATCTTCCAGGCATTTAACCTTATCCCGGAACTGACAGTAGAGCAGAACATCATTTTTCCGGTGCTGCTTGATTATCAGAAACCTGATAAACGGTATTTGGAAGAGCTGCTTGAAATACTCAATCTGAAAGAGCGCCGCAATCACTTGCCCAGCCAGCTGTCCGGGGGCCAGCAGCAGCGCGTCGCCATCGGGCGCGCCCTTATTACGCGTCCCGCGTTAATCCTGGCTGACGAGCCAACCGGAAATCTTGACACACAAAACAGCAGTGAAGTAATTGCCCTCCTGAGGGAAGCGTCAAAAAAATATGAACAGACCATTATTATGATTACCCACAGCCGCAGCATTGCCCAGACCGCAGACAGGGTATTGCAGGTGTCGGACGGAGTACTTTCCGATTTAGGGAGGTACCGCCAATGAAAAGCTATCTTAGCCTTATCCCGATTTCCGCAAAGGTTCGGAGACTGCAAAATGTCATGACACTTTTATGTATTGTATTAGCTGTATTTCTGGTAACGGCTGTTGTCAGTATGGCGGATATGGGTGTCAAAATGGAGCAGGCCAGATTGTTGGAGAAGCATGGCAATCTGACTCTTTTGGACCTGCTTAATCATACAATGACGCAAACACTTTTTCTGACAGCAGCCGTCTTATTCGTGTTGATATTGACAGCGGCCGTATTAATGATTTCAAGCAGCATCAACAGTAATGTGGCCCAAAGGACAAAGTTTTTCGGAATGATGCGCTGTCTTGGAATGAGCCGGCAGCAAATTATCCGTTTTGTAAGATTAGAAGCCCTGAATTGGTGTAAGACTGCAATTCCAATAGGCGTTGCCCTTGGAATTGCAGTCACATGGTGCCTGTGCGCTGCTCTGCGGTTTATGGTGGGCGAAGAATTTTCCAATATTCCTCTTTTTGGCATCAGCATGACCGGGATTATCAGCGGAATCCTTGTGGGTATTGTTACGGTATTACTGGCCGCAAGAACCCCTGCAAAACGGGCTGCAAAGGTATCTCCTGTTACAGCCGTTTCAGGTAATTGCGAATATGTGGGAAAGACACGCCGCAGAGTAAATACACATCTTTTTAAAGTTGAGACAGCCCTTGGCATTCATCATGCACTGTCAGCAACAAAAAATATGATCCTTATGACGGGTTCCTTTGCTCTTAGCATTATTTTATTCCTGAGCTTTTCTGTTCTGATCGATTTTGTGGGATATATAATGCCGCAGTCAGCCAGTACATCTGATATTAACATTTCAAGCATAGACGGTTCCAATGTGGCAGACCATAATTTGATTAATACAATCACTGGAATGGAAGGGGTAAAACGCGTTTACGGACGCCGAAGCAGTTTTGATATTTCCGCAAGATTAAATTCGGATACTGTCAAGGTTGACATTATTTCTTATGATGATTTTGATTTGGACTGCCTTGTAAAAGATAAAATGCTGAAAAAAGGCAGCAATATTTCAACGGTGTACGGAAACAGCAATCATGTGCTTGCGGTATGGGATAAGGACAGTACATTAGAAATTGGGGATAAGGTATATGTTGGTGATGAAGAGCTTGAAATCGCAGGCTTATTAAAATACAACCCGTTTAACAGCGACGGACTTGCCCACGGAGAAATAACACTTATCACCTCCGGCGCTGCATTTACCCGCCTGACCGGTATCGTTGATTATTCCCTCATAATGATACAGACATCCAGCGAGGCCACAGACCAGGACGTGGCAGCAATCCGCAGTATCTTGGGCCAAAACTGCGTATTAAGCGACCTGCGGGACCAGCATACCCTGGGCACCTATTTAGCATTTGTATTCTGTATATATGCGTTTTTAGCAATCATCACGCTGGTTACGGTACTGAATATCGTAAACAGTATTTCCATGAGCGTATCCGCCAGAATCAAGTCATACGGGGCCATGCGGGCGGTTGGAATGGACGAATATCAGATTACTAAAATGATTGCCGCTGAAGCCTTTACCTATGCTTTGTCCGGCGGCACAGTGGGCTGCGCAGTCGGTTTGCTGATTTACAGGCAGCTCTATGACATTCTTATAATCTCCCACTTCAGCTATGCTGTGTGGAGTTTACCTGCCGCCCCTTTGCTGGTTATCCTTTTATTTGTTTGTACGGCAGCGGCTGCAGCCGTCTATGCCCCGGCAAAGCGGATACGAAGCATGGAAATAACAGAAATCATAAATGAATTGTAACAGCGTCGCCGTCATTCTGCGCTGCGTGTTCCCAACGGGCCGGGGTCAGGTCTGGAAGCCTGTCTTTTCAGTCAGACAGGTTCCGGGTATCCTCCCCGCCCCTGGCGCCGCGCAAGGGTTTATCGGAGGTTTTATTTATCACCAGACGTTATGTCCAGAGCATTCTGGTTCTGTTTTTCAATCAATTCAACCTTGGACGTTCTCCCCATCCACTCATAATATTGACGCCACAACGGCAACCCCTGTAAAGGGACACGCTCTCCGCCTACGATAGTATATTCTGTAATCTGGTCAGCCCGCAGTGAGCAGTCGTGTTCAACACCGTTTTCTACTATTACAAATCCGGCAATTACATCTATCTCCACTTCATCAACATTAAACTCTATAAAGGTTCTGGTCTTATATCGAGGATCAGGGTTGGCAGCACCCATGGTTCCCATATTCAAAAGAATATTTTTACATCGCTCCACGTCCTTCTCATCAACCATAATATCGATGTCATTAAACTCCCTTACCACTCCTTTAAAATACAAGAGCAGTGATGCGCCGATAGCCCATAAAAGATTGTCCCTGTTAAATTCAGTTGCTATTTTTTGTAATACATCCATTTTCTTCTGAAGTTTATTCATATTTCATATCCCCATGCAGATGGTTACAATCTACTCTCTGCAATCTTCTTTCCCAGTTTTTTCTTTCCATCCTTCCACATTGCCCATGGTCTCGTAACAATATTTAATTGTTCCATATGCCTTTTTCCGCTTCATCGTTCTCCTTTATTGTCGCATACGTCCTGCCGCAGCTTACTGATTATTATAGTATAAAAGAGGGCACATCTCAATGGTTTCAGAACATATATCTCAGCGTGGAAACAGTTGTGGGATTCAAGTCCCCATGCTATACTTTTATAAGAGGTGATGTTTCTCCAATGAACCGGAAGCTGTGGGGATGAGATAAAAGTTTACACTTAAATCTCAGTTCATGAGTCGAAGGCGGTTTCCACGAGAACAATATAAGGAGATTACAATGAAAAAAATATCTTTGGTACTGTGTATCATATTTATAATCCTGACCTTTGCCGGAGCCGGTTATGTTCTTGCCAGGGGCGGACAGGTGAGTGCCGGATATGCCTGTGTGCCTATGATTTTTGCATTGATTTCTATTTCATTTTATAAGAGGTGTTTATGATTGAAACAAACAGGGGAGGGACTGAAAACAGCATATACCCAAATTACAGGAGGTAATTCAGAAAATAATGGAATATAAAGTAAATGACCAGGAGCTAAAAGCGTCCGTATTCATCCCATTTGTCAACCAAATATGGCCAGGGGATTATGACATAGAGAAAACGCAGACTGCATTATCAAAAACACTGAACATAAGTGCCTACGAAAATGGCGTGCTTGTGGGCTGCCTGCGTATTCTTACAGACGGCTATTTCTTCGGAACCATTACAGAAATACTTGTCCTTCCCGAGTATCAGAAACAAGGCATCGGCAGTAAGCTCCTCCAGCTTGCCAGGGATAACACGCCCACCTTGCTATATTTCGGCGCACAGCCGGAAGCCGAGCCATTCTATGAAAAAAATGGCTGCCTGAAGAGTCTTCAATCCTACATAATAGAAACTCAATAGTCATATAAGGTTATCTTCACTGACTGTCAGACGTATATGGTGGATCAAATGACGAATTACACCTTTGAAGAAATAAAAGGATTATTATTAAAAAGCATCCATGAGTATAATTTTGAGTCAGAATTGAGATTATACTTTCATGATAACCCGAATGAATACATGATTATCATTTATAACGACCACTGCTCCTTTCAGAGATGCGGCACTCTAAAAGAAGCAAGCGGTGAATATAATTATGAAACGCTGGATGAATTGTATAAAGCCCGGCAAATTGATGGTATTGTACTGGAACGGGACTGGAGAAAAGTTAAAGATTTGGAGTGTATCGATTTTGACATACTAGGTCTGTGGGACTAATGGAAGGCTTACCAACGTATTTCATCTGCATAACACGCCCCTTAAGAAGCAGATGACCAGACGGGTCCGGAAACCGTTGTGGGATTCAATCCCCTATGCTATACTTTTATAAACGGATAGCGTGATTCAAACAAATCGGAACTTGGATTGGAAAGGAGAAACTGACCATGACAACCTTCAATATTAAGGCTATTATCCAATGCGATATTCAAAAAGTCTGGGAAACCGTATTGGCAGTTGAGCATTATCAAACATGGCGAAGTGATGTGAGCAAAACAGAATTGATAGATGAAAAACAGTTTGTTGAACATACCAAAAATGGTTATTCCACTGCGTTTAAGGTTACTCTGGTCAAACCGTACAGGCGTTGGGAGCTTGATGTGGAAAACATCCACACAAAAGGACACTGGACTATTGTATTTGTACCCAGAGACAGTGAAACAGAAATCGACTTTACAGCATGTGTAACAGCGAAAAAACTTTCTATGAGACCCATCGGTAAAAGCGTATTTGAACAAACGTATTTGAAAAAGGCCCAGACACAGTATGTAGCAGATTTAAAGAAGTATCTCGGCTGACAGCTTCCAGTTTACCGGGAAACTAAGCTGTACGTGCAATTGGGGTGGGTGCGGACAGAAAGGCCGTCGGCCTGCCAAACTAATCTTAAAATTGGAAGGAGACAAAAAACAATGAGTAAATACACCTCCCTGTGGGAATATGTGCAGAAAAACGGAAGCAAGTCACTTAAGCTTTCTTTTGAAGAAATACAGGCTATTGCAGGCATACCCATAGACCATTCTTTCTTGAATTATAAAAAGGAGCTTACGGAGTATGGCTATCAGGTCGGTAAAATTTCTATGAAGGAGCAGACGGTCATTTTTAACAAAGCGGATTGATAAGCAGGATTTTCGGGGTGATAAATCAACGGAAACAGCAACAGAAGGAATACTTGACGGACAGGAATGGCAATGGAGCCTTGTGGACAATATCGTCGGGAAACATACATATGGGAAAACGAACGAAATAAGGTATGGAAATTGCTCAATATAGTACTTTTGCAGCTTTATTCCTCTCCCAATTTTAAGCGGCAAAAAGGACCTGAGCTATTACATTCCTATCAGTTTTGCAAACTTCTGCCAGAAATGCCAGATTTATGCGGAGCTTATGAAATTTCTCCCTTAAGTTTACCAGATTTTTGGTTAGTAGGGATTTTTCTTCCCTGATTTTAGCATCAAAATCAGGGGAATTTAAAAGTTGGTAAAACTGCTGTTTCTACTATTGGCAGAAGAAACAAGCGAAGTTTTCCTTTCTAATCTTTCTTAAGCGCAATCTCCAATAACTCCTCTGCCACCTGAGCAGACTTGATCCTCATCAGATTATCCCATGCATCTTCTCTACCAAGCAGATTCATTCCGCCATGCCAGACAAGTTCATTTAACAAAACACCCCACTGGTCCGGGTAAGCATTCCAGTTTCTATCAACAAAAGCGCTATTGCCATTTTTAATTGCTCTTCCTTGTAATGGCAATGCGATCAAATTTCCTATACTGCTTGCCACATCCTGTGACGGATACATTCTGTCATAATAATGAAATGATTTCAAATTGATGGATGCAGACCCTTTATCCAATAACAGAAAACCAAAGTTCCTTGCATGTGATGCCGGTAACGGATTTTTAAAAAAAATCCACACATGTGCACCTTTTCCCGACCGTGATCTTTCCACTAATGGTATGATACCATTAGTTTCACATATCATTCTGAGCGCATCCACTTCATCGTGCCACTCATCATCTACATTTGCATAATCCGTCTGTTCTGCACCTTTTTCATGGTTATCAAAATCAAACACCAGAAATCGGCAGGTGCCATCTGGAAAAAGAGGATATACTCCTATCACATCCGAACCATCTTCTTTATATCCCAGCAGATGGTTTATAATCTTTTCCAGTGTAAGTTTTGTCCATGACCTATGTTCACATGCTTCACAGTTCAATCTTTCACCGCGCTGCTTTGGACAAATTTGAGAATTCCAACGGTTATTGCACTGTGGAAAATATCCACCCTTGGTTCCTCTCTTGGCATATACATCTGTTCTTCCCCAGAACATGGAAAAATATCGGTTTGCTAAATCCTTTGTAATATATTGATCCTGAATACGTCCCCCTTGATCCGGATCATATTCTTCAGTATTTTCTATTTTTTCTATAAATATAGTTTCTGTATCATATGAAATATTCGCTTTTTCCAATTGTTCTTTTAATTTCTTATTTTCATTCTGAAGGCTCCTCACTAATTTCCGAAGCGAATCCAGATTATATGCCTCAATATTCATGAAATCAGTACTCCTTTATCCTCCATTTTTCGGATCATATATCCCGGAAGGAACTATTAAACGCTCAATTACTGTCATATTTTCCCGTTTGGCAATCATTTATCAAATAGCGTTTGCTCGCCCCCCCCCCCTACTAAATGTATCTGGAATAGCGGCAGCGATTCTGAACCCCTTTTTCTGTATTTTACAGCAATTTGCAATCCTTCAAAATCTTCTCTATTGCCTCCCATACAGAAAGAGAAGGGTTTTCTTTATAATATTGGTATCCTTTATATTGGTATAAGGTATAGCCATTCTCCTGATTTCTCTGCATAATTTTTTTTCCACGCCCTATGGCATCAATCACATTGGAGAGATTCATTTTGTTTAAACAACGTTTGAAATTATCTTCATGCTTATATTCGTCCATGTTTTCAAACTTCTCGCTAAAAACTTTATTTATCGGCGTGATATACTGCTTTCTATGAGCATATGAAACATTACAATCTGCCATATGCAATATAATCCATAAATCAAAAGTGAAATTACTGTATCCTGATCTATATTTTATCTGTTTGCCTAATTGCTCTGCCTTCTTCATATTATTCATAGCGTCCTGAAAGCCTTGCACATGAACAGGTTCATCACTTTCATAATCGAAGAAATGATATATCTCAACTTTTTTTGTGACAGTCAAAGACTTTGCATGTTTTAGCGGGTTCTTTTTCACTGGACAATCAATTGAGACTTTACAGACTGATTCTTCCGTATTGTTAATAAGGTCTTGAAGCCATTTCAAATACCACTGTTCTGTCTCTCCCTCAACACTAAAATAGTATTTATTGGTTGGTTTTCTCTTTACCATAACTACACCTCTTCTTCTCTGCCCAAAATCTCCTCAAAGATTGGTGTAAAATCAATATCTTTAATCGCACCATACTGACTGATAAAATATTTCCCCATATAATCTTCATGTTTACGAACACCCTTATCACCCGTTGTTCCAAAATCAGACAATGCATACAGAATACTCTGGTGACTTTCATCATCGCGCTCGACAAACTTAATCTCGTCTCTCCTGAAAAGATTGGAGTTCAAAAAAATAGGATTATGCGTATTAAAAATCAACTGAGCATGGTGGATATTAATATCATCATTGTGAAAGATACTGATAATACTCATCAATGCCATTGGATGAATAGATGCATCAAACTCATCCACTACCAAAGTTCCGCCCGTCTGAATAGCTTTTATAACTAATGGAAATATATTGATAAATCGTATTGTTCCGTAAGATTCAAAAATTTCTGCTGCAACAGCTGCACTTTTTTTGTTCTTCGTGTTCTGAAATACAGAATATAGTTTTGCATCCGTTTCGTCTTCGTTTACTACATATCCTACTGCATTTGAATTAATTCCAAATAACTTTGCCGCTTTATCGGTTGTCTTTTCTACATAAACCGCTTTTTTATTAGGATCAGCAAACCTTTTTATTAGCTGCATAGAATCCGCACGACATATTACCATGAATTTATTTGTAAACCAATCCACAATAAGTTTTGTAAATTTCTGTGAAATAATTAGTTTAAATCCATTTGTTAAAAACAATTCATCCTGAATTAAGCTATTCCTGGCAATCTCACATACACTTTCTGCATTTTTCTCCATCGCATCAGAAAGATATTCTTTAATGACTTTCATATTTCCAATATGCAAATCATCCGTTCGCCAAAAAATTGGTTCTCCATTTACAAAAAGACTTTCACTTACTATCTTTCTCGAATAATTTTCATCGAGAAACACACCCAAATCAATCTCCAGTTCATATAAAATTTTAAATTTTTCTTCTTTCCCTTCCTCGCAAAACTCAACAGAAAATAAAACAGGCCTTCTTTCTTCCTCATTGTTGTTGGGAATTAATTCTAATGCCACCGCTGCTGGATTCGGCGAAGATTTCTCCTCAGAGTTTCTAATATTTCCTCGTAATACAATCGCGCGAAGTACGTCCATTGCGCCTATAATGTTTGTTTTCCCTGCAGCATTAGGCCCATAAATTACTGAGGAACTCAATCCTTTTATCTCTTTTCCTTTTATCTTAGTTTTCATTAAACTATAGTCCAGGCCCTTCTGCTTTGGTGCTGCAACCATAGAGAAACTAGCTGTTTCTACAAATGATTTATAGTTCTTTGTCTTAAATTCAAGGAGCATACAGTTACCTCCATTCTGCCGAATCTTCACAAAATTTTATCCTAATTATACAGCCATCATGATTTTCCGTCAATAATATCAATCTAATTTTGCATATTTATTGCAAAATCAATTGTATCACCTTTCTTGTACTGTATATCCGACTTCTTCACTATAATTTATTCCCATTTGGTCAATCGGATATGCGGATATTTTTCTTTACAAAAAACGCCAGGAACACACAGTTCCTAGCGTTTTTAACATTGTTATGAAATTCAATACCACATTGGTCTATTTTCCAGCCATCTGCTTTGCCACCTCAGCAGCAAAGTCCTCGTTCTTCTTCTCCAGACCTTCGCCTGTCTCGAAACGTACGAACTTCTTAACCTTGATGGAAGCGCCGTTAGCCTTTGCCACGGTTGCAACATACTGGGAAACACTCTGCTTTCCGTCTTCTGCCTTTACATAAACCTGATCCAACAGACAGGTTTCTTTCAGCTCTTTGTTGATACGGCCCTTTACCATGCCCTCGATGATCTTGTCGTTGGCATCCGGCTTCTCATTCTTTGCTGCGGCTGTAAGGATTTCTGTCTCTTTTGCAATGTAATCAGCGCTTACTTCGTCTCTGCTGGTGAACATTGGCTTTAAGGCTGCTGCCTGCATAGCCACATTCTTAGCCATATCCTTAATGTCATCGTTGATAACATCTGTCTCTACGTCTACCAGAACGCCAATCTTTCCGCCTGCATGGATGTAGGATGCAACAAAGCCATTTGCCTCCTCAATCTGTTCAAAACGACGGATGTTCATGTTCTCACCGATAATGGCAATCTGGGAAGCAAGTGCTTCCTTTACGGACAATGTCTCGTCCTTAGCCCATCTCTCCTCCATGAATGCATCTAAATCCTTAGCGGAAGTGGTAAGTGCCTGCGCTGCAACATCTGCAACATATGTCTGGAACTTCTCGTTCTTGGCAACAAAGTCAGTCTCAGCGTTAACCTCTACGATTACAGCCTTCTTCTCATCAGCAGCTACTGCTGTAGCTACGATGCCTTCTGCTGCAATACGTCCGGCCTTCTTGGCTGCTCCGGCAAGTCCCTTTTCTCTCAGGAACTCTACTGCCTTATCCATATCTCCGTCAGTAGCTGCAAGAGCTTTCTTGCAGTCCATCATTCCGGCACCGGTCATCTCTCTTAACTCTTTTACCATTGCTGCGGTTACTGCTGCCATTTCATCTTCCTCCAATTTTAAAGTTTTAATTAAGCCTCAACAGCCTCTGTCTCGAAAGCCTGGGCAGGAATCTCGATTTCCATTGCGCCCTCTAAAACTTCGCCCTGCTTTGCTTCGATAACAGCATCAGCCATCTTGGAAACAATCAGCTTAACGGCTCTGATGGCATCATCATTGCCAGGAATCACATAATCCAGTTCTTCCGGATCACAGTTAGTATCAACAATACCGATTAACGGTATACCCAGTGTGTGAGCTTCCTGTACGCAGATGTGCTCCTTCTTCGGGTCAACGATGAAGATTGCATCTGGCAGTCTCTTCATATCCTTGATTCCGCCAAGGTTTCTCTCTAACTTGTCCCACTCCTTCTTCAGGGCGATTACTTCCTTCTTAGGAAGAACATCGAATGTTCCGTCCTGAGACATGGTCTCGATTTCTTTCAGTCTGTCAATACGGCTCTGGATGGTCTTGAAGTTGGTCAGCATGCCGCCCAGCCATCTCTCGTTTACAAAGTACATTCCGCAGCGCTCTGCCTCAGCCTTGATGGCTTCCTGAGCCTGCTTCTTGGTACCTACAAACAGGATGGTGCCGCCGTCAGCAGCAATGTCAGATACAGCCTTATAAGCCTCATCTACCTTGCCTACGGACTTCTGTAAGTCAATGATATAGATACCGTTTCTCTCGGTATAGATGTATGGAGCCATCTTAGGGTTCCATCTCCTTGTCTGGTGACCGAAATGTACACCAGCTTCCAGTAACTGCTTCATAGAAATTACGCTCATGTTATTTACCTCCATTTGGTTTTTAGCCTGCTCCGTCGCGTATGGGAGTTCAGGCTCTTCCGCCTGCTTCTGACACTTCCCGGAAGACCTGCCAGACTACTGGTCAGGCACCGTCCCGCAGAATCCACAGACGTGTTTTTTGTCAGCCTTTCAAATATATCACAAAATATGGCAGCTTGCAAGCACTTTTAGTAAGTTTTCCTGCAAACTGCCATATTAGCTGCCACATATATTTGATCTGGCTCTCTATGACCGGCGTTTTTTATCTGCTCTCTGTCCGGCGGTCTGATATCTACTTTAAATTTGAGTTGGATGCCTTGATTGTTTTCAGTTCATCAAACACCACATCATTCAGTACCTTGATATAGGTTCCCTTCATGCCTGAGGAGCGGGATTCAATGACACCGGCGCTCTCAAACTTACGGAGCGCATTGACAATTACAGAGCGGGTAATGCCCACTCGGTCGGCAATCTTACTGGCTACCAGTATGCCTTCGTTTCCGTCCAGTTCCTCGAATATGTGGATGATGGCCTCCAGTTCAGAGAAGGACAACGTGCTGATGGCTGATTTTACAATCTGCACCTTCCTGGTTTCCTCTGCATTCTCCTCATTGACAGAACGCATCATCTCCAGGCCCACCACGGTGGTTCCGTACTCGCTCAGTATGATATCGTCAATATCATACTGGGAATCTGACTTATAAATGAAAAGTGTGCCCAGCCTCTCTCCCGCTATATCAATGGGAGTGATGATGGCCTGATACTTCCTTACATTCTCCTCGGCAAAACCAAGGGTGGCAAGATTGACGTTCTCCTTTGTGGACAAAACGCTTAAAAGACGTTCGTTCAGCATCTTATCCACATATCCTCCGACCTGGTCTTCGATAAGTTCCTCTATCTCATCTACCCCAGAACAGATGCTCACCCCCAGAACCTTGCCCTTCTTGCTGATTACCAGGATATTGGATAACAATATCTCACTTAAAACTTTACAGATGTCATTAAAAACAACTTTATGAGAATTATTGTTATGCAATAGCTTGTTGATTTTTCTTGTTTTGTCCAACAATTGAACACTCATCTCCGAAAGCCTCCTTATCCAAATTGTATATCACCCAAAAATACTCTACTAATAATAGAATTTTAACACAATTTTTAAGCAATAACAAGAGTTTTTTGAAGTTTTCGATTATTTTAAGATTTTGATATTTTTCCTTTTTTGTTTTTACAAATTTTTCTATTTTTCAGTCTTATCCATGCGGTAACCGCAGGTCCCGCTGGCGCACAAAAGCTTATTTCCCTTCTCTACCATATAAGATCCGCAGACCGGACATTTCTGGGTGGAAGGCTTTTGCCAGGACATGAAGTCGCAGTCAGGACTGGCCTCACATCCATAGTACAGGCGTCCCTTCTTTGTCTTTCTGCGCACCAGCTCCTTACCGCACTTGGGACATGGTATCCCAATTTTTTCAAGGTAGGGCTTGGTGTTCTTACATTCCGGAAAACCGGGGCATGCCAGGAACTTGCCGTGAGGACCGTACTTAATCACCATCTGGCGTCCGCACAGATCGCAGACCACATCGGATACCTCATCCGCAATCTTTACGGATTCCAGCTCCTTCTCAGCTGTCTTAACCGCCTCATCCAGGTCCGGATAGAAGTTGCTGACAACGGTTTTCCATGCAACGGTGCCGTCTGCCACTTTATCCAGCAGGGATTCCATATTGGCTGTAAAGTTAGGGTCCACAATGCTCGGGAAAGAATTCTTCATAATGCGGTTTACCACATCCCCCAGCTCTGTCACATAGAGATTCTTGTTCTCCTTTACCACATATCTTCTGGCAATGATAGTGGTTATGGTGGGCGCATAGGTACTGGGACGGCCTATGCCCTGCTCCTCCAGCGCCTTTACCAGGGATGCCTCCGTATAATGAGCCGGAGGCTGGGTGAAATGCTGGCTTGGGTCCAGCTGTTCCAGCTTCAGGATGGTTCCTTTTTCCAGGTTGCCAAGGACCTGATTTTTCTCTTCCTGGTCATCTGCTTCCACATAAACGGACATAAAGCCTTCAAAATTGAGCTTGGAAGCCGATGTGGTAAACAAATGGCTGCCTGCCCCAATCTTTACGGAGGTGGTCTCATATACGGCCGGCGCCATACGGCTGGCTGTAAATCGCTTCCAGATAAGCTGATATAACCGGAACAGGTCTCTTTGCAGTGATTCCTTTACAATGGCTGGAGTCAATGTTATGTCAGTGGGACGGATGGCCTCGTGGGCATCCTGTATCTTAACGCCTTCTTTTTTAGCCTGGCTTCCCTGAGCAACATATTTCTCGCCGTAATGCTCCTTTA
>OGSS01001429.1_pt1 | contig 15316 bp, 9 predicted proteins | sample 1553591 | NCBI WGS metagenome assembly OGSS01 (sample SAMEA2580061, study PRJEB22360) | human gut metagenome | biome: human gut; feature: human-associated habitat; material: faeces | place: Denmark | collected 2008/2010
CCGGCTCCAGATTAAGCCCCTGTATATTGCTGTAAGCTGCCGGTGTCACAAAATCCAGATTAGCCTGATACGAAGGCTCCTCAGTCTTATCTCCTGTAAAAGTCGGAGTCTCCTCCTTTTTGCTGCAGGCACTGGCTGCCAGGGCAACACACAAGATCGCCGGTATCACTACTCTTAATTTTCTTGTCATATCAAAACCTCCAGTATAAACTGTCTTTTCACAATAGCTTATCCCCCTTATGCATCCCGTAATACATGCTTTCGGCGGGCGGACTTCGTCCGATAAGGTATACTATACACGATTTCTGTGAAAAAAAAAGAAAGATTTTCTTAATTTTCGAAAAATTTTATATTTTTACTCTTTAAATTGCATTTGATTTTAACCATAAATTCACAATGATAATGCTTGTATATTTTCCTCATTTGTATTAGAATGTTGGTAACGGTAACGGTAATCCTTTATCGTAATTCCAAAGAAGGAGGATACATATTATGGCTAAGTTTATGAAAACACTTGATGGAAATACAGCTGCAGCTCATGTTGCCTATGCGTTTACAGATGTAGCAGCTATATATCCAATCACACCATCTTCAACTATGGCTGAAGTAGTTGATGAGTGGGCATCACAAGGAAGAAAAAATATATTTGGACAAACAGTTAATGTTGTTGAAATGCAGTCAGAAGCAGGTGCATCAGGAACATTCCACGGTTCTTTACAAGGAGGAGCTTTAACTTCTACTTTTACAGCATCTCAAGGTTTATTATTAATGATACCTAACATGTATAAAGTTGCAGGAGAGTTATTACCAGGAGTATTCCATGTAAGTGCTCGTGCTTTAGCATCTCAAGCTTTATCAATATTTGGGGATCACCAAGACGTTATGGCTGCTAGACAAACTGGATGTGTATTATTAGCTTCTGGTTCAGTTCAAGAAGTAGCTGATATAGCACCTGTTGCACATTTAGCTGCAATAGAAGGTAGATTACCATTTATACATTTCTTTGATGGATTCAGAACTTCACATGAAATCCAAAAAGTTGAATTACTAGAAAATGAAGATTATGCAAGTTTATTAAACTTTGAAGCAGTTCAAGCATTTAGAGATAATGCTTTATCTCCAAATCATCCAGTTGCTCGTGGTACTGCTCAAAACCCAGATATATATTTCCAAACTAGAGAAGCTTCTAATAAATACTATCAAAATATAGTAGGTATAGTTGAAAAATACATGGAAAAAATGAGTAATTTAACAGGTAGAAAACATAGTTTATTTGATTACTATGGAGCAGAAGATGCTAAATACGTATTAATAGCTATGGGTTCAGTAACAGAAACAATAGAAGAAACTATAGATTACTTAAATGCTAAGGGAGAAAAATATGGTTTAGTTAAAGTTCATTTATATAGACCATTCTCAATGAAACATTTCTTAGATGCTATGCCATCTACTGTTGAAAGAATATGTGTACTTGATAGAACTAAAGAGCCAGGTTCAACTGGTGAACCATTATACTTAGATGTACGTGATGTATTCTATGGAAAAGAAAATGCTCCTATGATAATAGGTGGAAGATACGGATTAGGTTCAAAAGATACTACTCCTTCAGATATAAAAACTGTTTTTGATAACTTAGTTTCAGAACAACCTAAAAATGGATTTACAGTAGGTATAGTTGATGATGTAACTAATACTTCTTTAACTCCATCTGAGCCAATAAAAATAGCTTCTAAAGGAACTATAAGATGTAAGTTCTGGGGATTAGGTTCTGACGGTACTGTTGGAGCTAATAAACAAGCTATCAAAATAATCGGTGACCATACTGAAAAATATGCTCAAGCTTACTTTGATTATGACTCTAAAAAATCTGGTGGTATAACTATGTCTCACTTAAGATTTGGTGATACTCCAATAAGAGCTACTTATTTAATAGATGAAGCTGATTATATTGCCTGTCATAAACAATCATATGTTTATCAATATGATTTATTAAAAGGTCTTAAAAAAGGTGGTACATTTGTACTTAACACTATATGGGATCAAGCAGGACTTGAAGAACATTTACCAGCTCATATGAAACAATATATAGCTAAAAATGATATAAAATTCTATACAGTTAACGCTGTTAAACTAGGACAAGAAATAGGTCTTGGAAACAGAATAAACATGATAATGCAATCTGCATTCTTTAAATTAGCTGAAATAATACCAGAAGAAGATGCTGTTAAATACTTAAAAGATTCTATAGTTAAAGCTTATGGTAAAAAAGGTGAAAAAATAGTTAACATGAACTATGCTGCTGTTGATGCAGGAATAAATGCTTTAGTTAAAGTTGAAGTTCCAGCTTCTTGGGAAAATGCTGTTGATGCAGATAAAGGAGAAGTTAAAGAACCAGAATTTATAAAAAATATACTAAGACCAATGACTGCACAAGAAGGAAACAACTTACCAGTAAGTACATTCAATGGTATAGAAGATGGAACATTCCCTTGTGGTACTGCAGCTTATGAAAAACGTGGTATAGCTGTTGATGTTCCTGAATGGATAATAGATAACTGTATTCAATGTAACCAATGTTCTTTTATATGTCCTCATTCATGTATAAGACCAGTATTAGTTACTGAAGAAGAATTAGCTAATGCTCCAGAAGGATTTGAAGCTAAAAAAGCATTAGGTAAAGGATTAGAAGGATTAAAATATAGAATGCAACTTAGTCCACTTGACTGTACAGGATGTGGAAACTGTGCTGACATATGTCCAGCTAAAGAAAAAGCTTTAGTTATGAAGCCAATAGATACTCAACTTGATACAGAGTTAGATAATTGGGCATTTGCAGTAAATCCTGATGAGGTAGCTCCAAAAGGTGATGTTATGCCTGCAAACACTGTTAAAGGAAGCCAATTTAGACAACCATTAATGGAGTTTTCAGGAGCATGTGCTGGATGTGGAGAAACTGCATACATTAAAGTAGTTACACAATTATATGGAGATAGAATGATGATAGCTAATGCTACTGGATGTTCTTCTATATGGGGAGCTTCTGCACCATCAATTCCTTATACTTGTAACCATGAAGGTAAAGGTCCATCTTGGGCAAACTCTTTATTCGAGGATAATGCTGAATATGGATTTGGTATGTACACAGCTGTTAAGCAAATAAGAAATAAAATAGTAGATGCTATGACAGAGTTAGTTTCTATGGATATCTGTGAAGATGCTAAAGCAGTATTTACAGAGTGGTTAGATTCTAGAAATGATGGAGAAGCTTCTAAAGTAGCAAGTGCTAAGGTTGTTGAATTATTAGAAAAACCAGCTTGTGATTGTACAGATGAAAAAGCTAAAGAATTAGTAAAAGCTATAAAAGATAGAAAAGATTATCTAGTTAAGAGATCTCAATGGATACTAGGTGGAGACGGTTGGGCATATGATATCGGTTACGGTGGATTAGACCATGTTCTTGCATCTGGTGAAGATGTAAATGTACTTGTATTTGATACAGAAGTATATTCAAATACAGGAGGTCAAGCTTCTAAAGCTACTCCAGCTGCTGCTATGGCTAAGTTTGCTGCTTCAGGTAAAAAATCTAGAAAGAAAGATTTAGGAATGATGGCTATGACATATGGAAACGTATATGTAGCTCAAGTTGCTATGGGTGCTGATAAAAACCAATTTATCAAAGCCGTTATAGAAGCTGAAAAACATGATGGGCCATCTTTAATAATAGCTTATGCTCCATGTATAAACCATGGATTAAAAGAAGGTATGGGAAGAACTGTAGCTAACGAAGCACAAGCTGTTGCTTGCGGATACTGGCATTTATACAGATTCAATCCAGAAGTAAAAGCTGAAGGTAAAAACCCATTCACTTTAGATTCAAAAGAACCAACTGCAAGCTTCAAAGATTTCATACTTGCACAAGTAAGATATTCTGCTATAGCTAAACAATTCCCAGAGGAAGCTGATGGATTATTTGCTAAAGCTGAAGCTGATGCTAAAGAAAGATATGAAGGATACAAAAAATTAGCTGAATAATATTAAAGTATTATAATGCTTATATAGAATTGATAAAAGAGAGTGTCTCAAAGTGAGCTTTTTAGTTCATGAGGCACTCTTTTTGTATGAAATCAAATATATTTTAATCATTTCAACAATGAAAAAGGCCTTATCTCTATTTTGAGACAGCCTTTTTTATGAAGATATTAAGATCCTGTTTTTACCTATTAAATATCTTTTTAAGTTTTCCATTTTCATCTTGCCAATACTTTTTATATATTGCTCTACACACTAAAATTAAGAGAACAAATAATATTTATAGTATGTATATTTGGATTTGATAATTTTAAAATAGATACAAAAGAGTATCTCATTTGTGTTTTTTATCACTTAGAGATACTCTTTTGATATGTATGGAAAAAGAGTATTTTATCCTACAAAGATTTGTGTCCAATAAATTGAACCACCACTTTTTTGTGCTACTCCAACACCTATTTTACTGAAATTTGGATTCATTATATTTTTTCTGTGACCTTCAGAATTCATCCATGCGTTTACAACTTCTTTAGGAGTTTTTTGACCCATAGCTATATTTTCACCTGCTGTCTTATAGCTTATTCCAAATTTTTTCAACATGTCAAATGGAGAACCATAAGTTGGAGAATTGTGTGAAAAATAGTTGTTATCAATCATATCTTGAGATTTTTTTGTAGCAACATTTGATATAGAAGAATCAAGAGTAAGAGGATTTAATCCAGCTTTAGCTCTTTCTATATTTACTAAGTCAACAACTTCTTTTTGGTAAGCTGAAAAACTTTCACTTGTAGAGCCTGAGTTGTTATTATCATCAGGTTTGTTAGTAGAGTCTGAATTATTGTTGTCTTCAGGTTTATTAGACTCAGGTTTATTGTTATCAGGTTTATCAGTAGAGCCTGAATTATTGTTGTCTTCAGGTTTATTAGACTCAGGTTTATTATTATCAGGTTTATTAGTAGAGTCTGAATTATTGTTGTCCTCAGGTTTATTAGTGTTGTTGCAATTCTTGTCATTATGATTCTTATCTTTACAAGAGTTATCTTTATCAGGCTTAAGTTCTGGTTTTACAGAACAATTTGGTTTTGCAGAAAACTTGTATTTAGTATTACTATATACTAAACTTTTGTTACTTATATTTACATTATTTTCAAGTGATGAAGCACTTGCAGTAACAGCACTTGAAGCTGTTGCTAAAGTTAACACTCCTAAAGCTAATATAGTTTTTAATTTTGTTGGTATATTTCTTCTCATCATTAAACACCTCTTAATCTAAAAATTCTAAAAATGTTACTGATTTGTAACCTTTAGTGTAGGGGGTTACCCGTGAATCTATACTAACATAAGATTAAGACTTTTTTTACTGTAAAGATATGTAAAAAAGATATATATGGAATAAATAGGTATATTTCAGTGTGTTTGACAATTTGTATTAAAAGCCTGTATAGTATGGAATTACTTAGTTAGAGAAAATAATATTTTTATAATAATTCCATAACGTAAATTTATAGTTATGATAAATTTTTTTTATTTGGTTAAATTTATTCAGTAGATGCTTTCGTATTAGCAACAAATTATAATTATTTAAATCTTTAAGAAATAAAAAGGGTCTGTCTCAAAATAGAGATAAGGTTCTTTTTTATTGTTGAAATGATTAAAATATATTTGATTTCATATAAAAAGAGTGTCTCATTAAGTAAAAAGTTCACTTTGAGACACCACCTTTCATATTATGAATTTTAATTTGTTTTATATTAATACATTAGTAATCCTAATGTAATTACAATAATTTCTGCTATTAGTGAACCAACTGCAACTACAATGAAAGTTTCTTTAAATCCAGTTTTATGTGTTAACTTAGATAAGCTTAAGAATGTAAGAAAAACACCACTTTGTGGAACTATAGTTAGTATATTTGAAGCTATTGTAGCAACACGGTGAATTAATTCTGGATTTAGACCAGTACTTAAATAATAATCTGCAAAGTTTGGCATTACTATTCCTAATGCACCAGAAGAGGACCCTGTTATTGCTGACATTGTTGAAGTCAAAACAGTAAGACTTATAAGTGGACTACCTGGTATTGACATTATAAGTTTGCTAAATACATCAAAACCAGGCGCAGCCATTATTACTGCTCCAAATGCAACTGCAGAAGATGTAGCAAATATAGGACCTATAGAACCACTAGCACCTATGCTCAATGTCTGTATCTTAGATGATAGAAATTTATGGAATAAAAAAGCAGATAAAAGAATTGCAACTATTAAAGCTATGTAAATTACATTTTTTTTCATAAATTCTGAACCAAAAGTACTTCCAGTTATAGCTATAATTACGAGTGCTAATAGAGGAAAAATACTTGCAAAAAATCCTGGTAATTCTCTATCTAAAGATTCTTCTTCTAATTCTGAAGTGTAAGTTGCATAAGTTTCACCTTTTCTAATACTTTTGTTTAGAGCATATTTCATATAGACAAGTCCAAACGTAGCACAACCTATACTACCTACAATACTTGGTATAGTAGCTGCAGTAAGAGACGTATTTAGATATTGAATAGGTATAACATTTTGAATGGCTGGTGTTCCAGGAATTATAGTCATAGTAATTGTTGCAATACCAAGCCAAAGTGGTATCTGAATAAGGTTCCAAGAAATATCAAGTTTTTTAAATAGAGTTCTTGCAAGTGGAATGACCGCAAACATAACTACAAATAAGCTTATACCACCATACGTTAATATAAAACTTACTATAAATATAGCAACTAAAACTCTATAAGGATGATTAGAGCCAAATTTATTTAAAATAAAATCAGCTATTGATACAGTAGCTCCACTTTCTTCCATAAATTTAGCAAGTATTGAGCCTAATAAGAATATTGCAAAATAACTCATTATATAGTTTCCAAGTGCACCCATATAATTGTTTTTGTCAGCACCTAGCATTGACGTTACAACATCCATTTTATTTAAAATAACAACTATTAAAGTTGCTATTGGAGCAGCTATAGTTATATGAATTTCTTTAACTGAAAAATATATAATAGCTATGATACCAATAATTATACCAATTGGCGCGATAATACTCATAAATATCCCTCCTTAGTAGAAGGACCTGAAGAATACTTTCTTCAAGCCCTAAATATAATAACTATTGTGCAGTATATCCTCCATCTAGTAAGCAAGCTTGTCCTGTAATACCCTTAGCATTATCACTTGCTAAGAACATAGCATAGTCGGCAATTTCTTGAACATCTAATAGGCGTTTTTGTGGTACAAGTGGGTATAAAACTTCCTCTAAGACATTTTCCAATGGTATATTACGAGTTTTTGAAAGGTCATTGAACTGACCTCTGACAAGTGGAGTATCTACATATCCAGGGCATAAAGCATTAACTGTTATACCAGAATCGGCAGCTTCAAGAGCAGCAACTTTTGTTAGTCCAATAAGTCCATGTTTTGCTGAGTTATAAGCAGCCTTTCCAGCAAATCCTATTACACCATTGATTGAGGCCATATTTATTATACGACCAAAGCCTTGTTTTTTCATTATAGGAAATGCTTTTTTAGTAGCTATAAAAGGTGCTGTCAGCATTATTTTTATCATAAATTCAAATTTATCAGTTGGGAAATCTTCTATCATAGAAACATGTTGAAGTCCAGCATTGTTTATTAATATATCTAATCTGCCATACTTTTCAACAGTTTTGTCTATAGCGTGGTTAATTTCTTCTTCCTTAGTTACATCACACTTTACACTCATGCAATCATAACCTTTTTTTTGTAACTCTGTTATGGTATTATTTAAAGCTTCTTGATTTATATCAGAGAACATTACTTTAGCACCATTTTTTAAGAACGATTCAGCTATTTGTTTACCTATTCCACTTGCAGCTCCTGTTACGAATACAACTTTATCTTTAACCATTTTCATTTCCTCCAATTTTATTTTATTTTTATATTAATATTTTAAGCAATACAAATTTATATGTAATACGTCTAAGAGATTTTTATTTTCTAGTTTTAATTATTTTAAACAACAGATATTTTTCCATTTAATGAATCTGACAATATTAAAGGAGCTTCAGTAGCAGAAATAACATCATCTAATGTGAAAGCTGGATTTATTTCTTTAAGTAAAATTCCATCTGATGTTACTTCCATAACTCCCATTTCAGTAACTATCAAATCTACAGCATTTGTTGCAGTAAGTGGAAGAGTACAATTATTTAATATTTTTGCAGAACCTTTTGAAGTATGTTCCATTGCTACAATAACTTTTTTAGCTCCAGTTACTAGGTCCATAGCTCCACCCATACCTGGAACCATCTTACCTGGAATCATATAGTTTGCTATATTGCCGTATTTGTCAACCTGAAGTGCGCCAAGAACAGTTATATCAACATGACCTCCTCTGATTATTCCAAAAGAAGTAGCACTATCAAAGAAACATCCTCCAGGAAGTATAGTAACTGGTTGACCACCTGCATTTACAATAGTTTCATCACTTGAATTTCCATCTTCGGCTGAACCTAAACCTAAAAAGCCATTTTCAGATTGTAAGATAACGTTTACATTATCCGGAATATAATTTGCTACTTTGGTTGGTAGACCTATTCCAAGGTTTACAACGGCTCCGTCTTTTAATTCTTTAGATACTCTATTTGCAATATATTCTTGCATTTCTAATTTATCCATTATAAATTACCTCCTTCAACGATGTAATTCACAAAAATACCTGGTGTATTAACTTCATTTGGGTCAATATCACCAATTTCAACGATTTCATCTGCTTCAACTATTGTAATTTTGGCAGCAGATGCCATTAAATTATTAAAATTGTTCATAGAGCCTTTATAAACTAGATTACCTGCTTTATCGACCTTTGATGCAAATAGAAGAGCAACATCTGCATAAATTGGTTTTTCAAGAAGGTATTCTTTGCTATCGACAACAATTTTTTGCTTTCCCTCCTCAACAAGAGTACCAATACCAGTCGGTGTGAGTATACCTCCTAGACCATAACCAGCTGCACGTATTTGTTCAGCAAGAGTTCCCTGAGGAACTAACTCAACATCTGTTTCATTGTTATTCATTTGTCTTCCAGTTTCTTTATTTAATCCTACATGAGAAGCAATTATCTTTTTAAATTGCTTATTTACAACCATTTTGCCAACTCCTTTGTCAATAAAGCCAGTATCATTGCAAATTAGTGTCAAATCTTTTATATTTTTACTACATAAATAATCAATTAAATTTTCTGGTGAACCATTGGCCATGAATCCACCAACCATTATTGTATCTCCATCTTTTACATGAGATAGAGCTTCATCAATGCTAACTATTTTATTCATATTTCCTCCTATCGTGAAACCACCATTGATATTCCTTGACCACCACCAATACAAAGTGTTGCAAGTCCAGTTTCAACTTTACGTTTTTGCATTTCATAAATTAAGGTAACAAGTATTCTAGCTCCACTTGCTCCTATTGGATGTCCTAATGCTATTGCACCACCATTAACATTTAACTTTGATGAATCTATTTGAAGTTCATTTTTAACAGCTAATGCTTGGGCAGCAAACGCTTCATTTGCTTCTATTAAGTCTATATCATTGATGCTAAGTCCAGCTTTTTTCAGTGCTTTTCTAGTTGCAGGGATTGGACCAGTACCCATGACTTCAGGTTCAACACCAGCTGAAGCATAGGATTTTATTTTAGCAAGTGGTCTAATACCTAGTTCGTCTGCTTTTTGTTGGCTCATTAGTATTAACATAGCCGCACCATCATTAATACCTGAGGCATTTCCAGCTGTTACAGTACCATCTTTTTTGAATGCAGGTTTAAGTTTAGATAAACCTTCAAATGTCATACCTAATTTAGGATATTCATCTTTATCAATAGTTTCTATTTTTCCTCGACGTATTAAAACATCTACTGGAACGATTTCTTCTTTAAAGCGGTTGTTTTTTATAGCATTCTCAGCCTTATTTTGACTTTCTAATGCCAATTTATCTTGCATTTCTCTAGTAAATTCAAATTTAGTTGCAATATTTTCTGCAGTTATTCCCATATGATACTGATTGAAAGCATCAATAAGGCCATCTGTTAGCATACTATCTACCATGGTTATGTCACCCATTTTACTACCAAAGCGAGCAGTTGGAACGATATAAGGAGCTTGGCTCATATTTTCAGTACCACCTGCAATTACCACATCATTTTCACCAGATGTGATTGATTGGGCAGCTAGCTGGACACTTTTAAGCCCTGAACCACATAATTTATTTACTGTGTAGCTTGGAACAGAATTTGGTATACCTGCATTTATAGCAATTTGTCTAGCAACATTCTGTCCAAGCCCTGTTTGAAGAACATTTCCAATTATTACTTCATCTATTTCAGATAAATTAAGTCTTACACGTGATATCGCTTCTTTAACAGCGATAGTTCCAAGTTGAACAGCTGAAGTATTTTTAAATACACCTCCAAAACTTCCTATGGGTGTTCTGACTGCTGATACGATTACTACATCTTTCATATCTAATAGTTACCTTTCTTGAATGATAATTAAAAATTTTCTGAATAAAGAAATTAGGGAACACTATAATAAAGTACTTTTTTAATACAAGCTTGTTTTTAAGTATTTCAATTACTTTTATTCCTAATGCTTTAGGTTTTCCTGTTTCTAATTATAGATTACGGCGAAAAAAGCGTTTTGTCTAAGTCTAATTTTTTATATAGTGTATAAGAAAAATTTATAGGATAAAAATTTATAGTAGATTTAGAAAAATATTTTGTTAAAATATTAATGAAATTATGTTGATTTTCCTATAAAATATCATTAGAAGAAAAAATATAATCTAAATTATACTTTTGGGGAAGGGGGTTTAAAATGGATATAAAACAGTTGAAATATTTTGTTGAAATAGTGAAATCTGGTTTTAATTTATCAATAGCATCTAAGACACTTCACATATCTCAACCAGCATTAAGTCAAATTATAAAAAATTTTGAAGAAAGTGAAGATGTATATTTATTTGAAAGGTATAAAGGCAGGTTAAATGGGTTAACACCAGCAGGAGAAAGATTTTATGTAAATGCAGAACATATCATAAATGAATACAAAAATATGATGGAAGATTTAAGAGAAGATTCAGTTCAATTTAAAGGAAAAGTTAGAATAGGAATACCTCCACTTATACTTGGAATAGCATTTTCAGATGTAGTTGCACAGTTAGTTGCAAATAATCCAGATATAGAATTTGATATAGTAGAGAAGGGTGCATATGACTTAAATAGAATGCTTATCTTACAGGAATTAGATTATGCAGTATTGTTACATCCACATAAAATTGATAAAAGTGTAGTAACTGAACATGTGCTTCAAGAAGATGAACTTACAGCATTTTTAAATATAAATCATCCACTTGCTAAGAAGGATAAGATAGATTGGAACGATTTGAATGAGCAGTTACTTGCAATATTTAATCCTACTTTTATGATACATCATAAGCTAATGCAAAAATTTACTGATGAAAATGTTAAGTTAAAAAGATATATAATGTCTGGTTCATGGGATTTTTTGTTGCTATCAACCACAAATTCTGATTTTATAACAATTCTACCATCACCAGTTCATGATTTTTTTGAAAATAGCAAAATTATAGAAAAGCCTTTTAATCATCCTATTACATGGAAAGTTATATTATGTAGACCTAAAAAAGAACGTTATAGCCATGTAGACCAACATGTATTTAAATTTATTATAGATTTCTTTAGTAAAAAGAACTCTTAAAAATGTTATTAAAATAACAAATAAATAAATCAATTTTTATTATAATAAACTATTAGTTTTTCATCTATATGTTTGAGAGCAATAATAGGCTTTACATAACATGGTAGAGTAGTATTTAAAGTTATAATATACAAAATATGTATTTTTTTAAACGAAAAATAAAAACAGTGTATATCTTTAGATAATCACTGTTTTTATTTTCTATATAAAATTTGTTAAGTATTACTAGAAAATTTTTTGCTTATTATAGTCAAACTCATGACTGTTAAAAATATAAGTAATCCTGGAAATACAGCTAAATATAACTTGTCAAAAATATGTCTTTGAGCATCTTGAAGCATATTACCCCATGATGCAAGAGGCAATTGGATTCCAAGACCTAAAAAACTAAGAGCAGATTCAGTTAAGATAGCATTAGCAATATTTAACGAACCAGCAACTACAATAGTCTCTTTTAAGTTTAAAACTATATGTCTTAATAGTATATTTCTAGTTTTGATACCAGTAGCTTTAGCAGCTAGACAGTATTCATTTTCCTTTATTTTTAATGTTTCGCCACGTACAATTCTTGAAACTTCCATCCAACTTAAGAATCCAATAATTAGTATAATAGTGGAAACTTTAGGTGTTAGATAAGTATTTAATACAATCAAAACTAAGAAACTTGGTATACTCATAAGCATATCCACTAATCTCATCAAGAATTGGTCTAGCTTACCTCCAATATATCCACTAATAACACCTACAGCAGTACCAAATACTACAGAAATAAGCATTGATAAAATACCAACACTAAGTGAAATCCTTCCACCATAAAGAGCTCTAGAGAAGTAATCTCTACCAAGTTCGTCTGTACCAAAGATATGCTTTAAGCTAGGTTCTTGAAGTTTAGAAGTAGTATCAATTGCATTAGAGTCTATATTTAATATAAAAGAAGCTATAATTAATATGATTATTATGCTAAGAGTAATACATGCAAAAGCAAAGGATTTATCTTTTTTTAATTTTTTTAAGATACTTGTAAACACAACTAGAATCCTCCTTTGCTAGATTTTATTTTAGGGTCAATTAATAAGTATAGTATATCAGCAACTAAATTACCTAAAATTAAAAATAGTGCTGATAACATAGTTATTGCCATAATTACAGTATAATCTCTTGAAAAAATTGAATCAATCATTAATCTTCCCATACCTGGCCAAGAGAAAACTACTTCTGTAACAAATGCACCAGTGACTAATTTTTGTATACTCATGCCTAGGATTGTAACCAATGATGTCAGTGAATTTTTCAAGACATGTTTAAATAGTATGACTTTTTCTGATAATCCTTTTGCTCTTGCTGTAATAACATATTGTTTTTTTAATTGTTCATTTACACTAGCTTCTACATAATTTGTAAAAATAGCAGTATTATATAGACCTAAAGTTATTACAGGCAAAACTAAATGTTTTACTAAATCTCCAATACTATCATTTCCAATAGTATGCATACCTCCTGATGGGAAAATGTTAAGTTTAACTGAAAAAATTGAAATGAGTATCATACCTATCCAAAAAGAAGGTATAGAAACACCTATATAATTAAAAACAGATGATACTTTACTAGTTATTGAATTTTTATTTACAGCTAAAAATATTCCAAGAGGTATAGCTACCAATATTGAAAATATCAAAGAAGTACCCATAATAATAAATGTATTTCCCATTTTTTCCATAATTTGTTCTGTAACGGGCATATGGTTTATATAAGAAATACCTAAGTTTCCACTTAAAGTGTTTTTCAACCAGTTTAAATATCTTATATATACTGGTTTATCAAGCCCCATATTAACCCTTATATTTTCAATATCCTGTGAAGACATTAAAGGATTTATATATGCATCTGCTGGGTCACCAGGAGCTAATTCTAAAAGTCCAAATGATAATATAGATATTAAGATTAACATAGGTATTAAAACTTTTACTCTATTCAATATTAATTTTAACATAAGTAAATTCTCCTAATTAAAAGAGATGTCTCGTTTTAAAATAATAAAACAATATTATTTTTAGACATCTCCTTTTCTAATTAATAATATAAAATTTTACATCAATTATTCTACATACAGTTTAGACCAATCTTCAAATAATATTGCAGGAGATGGTTTAGCATCTTTTATTCCTTTTAGATTTTTTTGAGCTGCCATTAAATTTTGTTCATAATCTATAGTGTAAATAGGCGCATCCTTAGATATATCCTGTTGTATTTGCTTATATATTTCTTCACGTTTTTCCTTGTTTAACTCAGTAAATCCTTTTTCCCATAAAGCATCTATTTTAGCATTAGAATATTTAGTTTGGTTGCAATATTGACCAGTTTCAAACATACCTCTATATGGGTTTGGTTCTAATCCCCAAGCATAACCATTTACATACATATCACATTCAGTGCTATTACTAAATAGTATATTGAAGAATGCCTTACTTTCATAAGGAACTATTTCAGCTTCTATACCAATTTTTTTCAACTCTTGTTGAGCTACTAAGGCATAGTTTTTATGCCCAAATCTACCTGTGTTATAACCTATTTTTAATTTATCAATTTTAACACCACTTTTATCCAATAAGTCTTTAGCCTTATTTGTATCTTGGTCATATCCTTCAACACCTTCTTCTGTATAGAAGTCTGCTTCTGGAACTAATATAGATTTAGCAGGTACAGAACCTTCTTTTCCATATGCTGATTCTATCATTTCATTTCTATTTAAGGCATATGATAAGGCTTGTCTTACTTCTTTGTTAGCCATGTTTGATATATTTTGGTTAAATACAATGTAGTTTAATCTTTCTTCACTATAAGTATAAGTTTGTAAGTTTGAGTTTGATTTTGCCTTTTCATATCCTTCAGCAGATGTCTTCATAAGTGAAATTTCGCCATTATTTAAAGCTGCTTCTTGAGATGCTTCATTAGGAATTATTTTTAGCGCTATAGAATCTGCCTTAGGTTCTCCACCAAAATAATCTGCATTCTTTTCAAATACTATGCTTTCACCTTTTTTCCATTCCTTAAACTTGAATGCACCAGAACCAACTGGATTATTATTTTTTTCTGACTTAGCTATATTTGATTCTCCTTCAAACACATGTTTTGGTATTGGAGAAATTTTAGATATACCATATAAGAAAGATTCACTTGCAGTTGGTAAAGTAATCTTAACTGTTAAATCATCAATTTTTTCTACTTTAACTGGTTTCTCACCCACCAATAAGTATTGTCTTGATGGTGAATTTTGTTTTTCGTCTAAAACTGTATTAAATGTAAATAAGACATCTTCAGCAGTTATTGGCTTTCCATCATGCCATTTTAAATTGGATTTTAATTTTATAGTTAATTCCTTACTATCTTTAAAATCTACTTTTTCTGCTAAATAATTTACTAAATTTCCTTTTTCATAAGTATAAAGAGGAGCATAAACTATATTTGATGCAAGAGAGTCTTCTTTAACGTTTGC
>OGSS01001448.1_pt1 | contig 15093 bp, 14 predicted proteins | sample 1553591 | NCBI WGS metagenome assembly OGSS01 (sample SAMEA2580061, study PRJEB22360) | human gut metagenome | biome: human gut; feature: human-associated habitat; material: faeces | place: Denmark | collected 2008/2010
GCGGCAAATGCAGGAAAGCTGTTCGGGGTCAGAACAGAATGTGCGGCGGCGGCACTGAAAGCCGCCGGTATCAAAGAATGTACGGTTTCCAAAGCAGGTGAAACCGTAAAGACATTTATGAAGAAGGAGGTCAGATAGTAATGGCAGAAACCTATATTGTTGGAGAAACAAAGGTCAGACCCGGTGCGTATTTTAACATTCAGAAGCAGGGAACAAATGCACAGGCAGATGTTGTAAACGGTGTTACCGCCGTTGTTTTTAAATCAGATTTCGGACCGCTCAATACAGCGGTTGAATTAAGTGCGGAAGACGGATTTGCTTCCACGTTTGGAAACGGTGGCACAACAGATGCCATTCAGGAAGCTATCAACGGCGGTGCAAAGACAATCATTGCGTGCCGTGTTGGCAATGGCGGTACAGCCGGTACGGCAACATTAAATGATAATGAGGGAGAAGCCGCTGTGACGATTACAGCTGCATATCCCGGTAAGAAAGAATTTACCGTTACTGTAAGAGAAAAGCTTACAGACAGCACGGTAAAGGAATGTATCATTTATGCAGGCAAGACGGAATTTGAAAAAGCAGAGTTTCCGGCCGGCAGTGGAGAAGCAGCGGCGCTTGTGGAAGCTTTTTCAAACTCAAAGAAGTTCAAGGCAGAATTAAAAGCAGGAAAGGATTCGGCAGAGATTAAGGCAGTATCGCAGAGTGCATTTACAGCCGGTACAGACCCACAGGTAACGACAGGCGATTATTCAGAGGCTTTTGCACAGGTTGAAGCGTTTGATTTTAATACTATCTGTGTAGATACAGAAGATACCGCGGTACACCTTCTGTTACAGGCATTTGTCAGCCGGGTATTCAATGCCGGAACGCTGGCAATCGCAGTTGTGGCAGAAAAACACACGGTAGACCTTGAAACAAGAATCGCCCATGCGGCAGTTTTTAATGACAAAAAGATGTGTTATGTGTTAAATGCTCATGTAAATGAACAGGGAACAGAGATTGACGGATACCAGACAGCGGCTCGTATTGCAGGAATGATTGGAGCGTGTGCTTCAAATTCGTCCCTGACACATACAGTTGTAAACGGTTTTACCGAGATTCTTGAAAGACTGACAAACACACAGATTGTTACTGCGGAGAAAAAAGGCTGTATTGTGCTTACGTACAACAGTGCAAAACAGGTATGGATTGATAATGCAATCAATACTCTGATTACTCCGGCAGAAAACGAAGATGACGGCTGGAAGAAAATCCGCCGCGTAAAGACACGTTTTGAACTTATCCGCAGAATGAATGTCACAGCAGATAACCTTGTCGGAAAGATTGACAATGATACCAACGGAAGGGCAACGGCAATCAGCCAGTTACAGGCTGTCGGAAATTCCATGGTATCAGAGGGAAAGCTGACCGCCTGCAAGGTGTCTGAAAGCTCTGTATATACGGCGGACGGTGACAGTGCTTATTTTGAAATTTCAGTAATCGACAAAGACAGCATGGAACATATGTATCTTACATATATGTTCCGGTTCAGCACAAACGAATAGGAGGTAGCACAATATGATTAATACAAGGGCTGCCGGAGATGCCAGACAGGCACGAACCGGCAAGGACGGCGCATTTTACAATGCAGACGGTGTACTGCTGGCAACGGTTGAATCATTTTCAAGCAATGTAAGTTTTAACAACGCATCATACTCCGTTTTAGGTAATGCGCAGGAATTAGAGTCAGCAAACACTTTTAAAGTAACGCTGACAATGAGTCAGATTGTTGTTGAAGATGATGCGTTTATTCAGGAGCTTATGACAGCAATGAAAGAACAGACAATGCCATACTGGAATTTCCAGGGCGTTTTAACAGGAAGAAATGGTTCAGAACAGCGTGTGGTTTATTCAGAATGTGTTCCGTCAGGACAGGTGGACTTACAGAACATCACGACAGGAGATGTTGTCAAGCGTGCATGGAACTTTGCGGTAAACCAGCCGCCGGAATTACAGAGCCTTCTTTCAATTTCTTAATCTGATTAGAAGGATAAACAGCTAAATATATGCAGTTTTAGGGAGTGCATATCGTCAGGGTATGCCTCTCTTTTTTATTTTTTTTGGAGGATATGAGCATGGCAGATTTAACAAGAGCAACAGTAGGTATTGTAGATGAAAGCACTGTACAGGAAAGTGCAGCACCGGTACAGGATATTGAACTTACGGAAGATGAAACAAAGGAACAGATGAGAGTTCATGAAGAAGATATTATCCGCGGGCTGATTGAAGCGGCTGGGTATACACAGGACGAAACAAAGCGGATTGAGATTGCCCGCGGCGGTAAAGTATACTTCACATTTGCTATCCGACCGTTGTCAGAGGAAGAATACGACCGCTGTAAAAAGAAATGGACAAAGTATGTAAGAAATAAGCAATTCGGCATGAAGCTGCCGGAGGAAACGAACAACATTAAATACAGAGCCGCCCTTATTCATACGGCAACGGTGGAGGAAGACCGTGAAAAGCTGTGGGATAACAAGAAAGTATGGGAAGCACTTAGAAATAAGGGCTTACAGATTATGTCAGGGTTAGATGTAATCGAATATTGCTTAAAGGCAGGTGAAAAGGACAAGGTACTTGAAGCTATTGATGCGTTAAGCGGCTATGATTCCAATATTGAGGAAGTAGCAAAAAACTAATTGAAGCCGGTGGAAAAGCCTGTCTGTTGCATCACATATTCCAGCGGACAGGCATAACCCCGGACGAGTTCTACCAGAAGCCGAGAGGTGTACAGGCATTTATGCTGGCATCTACAAGAATATACCTAGAGTCATCACAGAAAGAGAAAGGAGGCGGAGACAATGGCTGATGCAATCAGGATAGATTTGGAAATAGCAACGGTAGATAATACAGACCCGGAACTGTCGAAAGTGACTAAGAATCTGAATGACATGAAAAAGGCATCCGAGAATGTAAACAGCAGTGTTAAAAAAGCGGGGGATTCCGTTTCAAAGTTTGGAGATTCAACATCAAAAGCCACGGAAACAGTATCCAAATTCGATAAATCCGCGGAGAAAACGCAGAAGTCACTTGCGGCATGGGCAAAAGAAAAATATCAGATACTGCTTGAAGCAAAAGACAAGATAACCCCGGTTTTGTCCACGATAAAAGGCGGACTGCGAGGTTTTGCCGGAAAGGCATGGAGTGTAACTGTGAAAGCTGTTGACCTTGTTACAGCTCCGGTGCGTGGGATACTGAATCTGTTAAAGAATCCTATCTTTCAAGCTGGGGCAGTCCTCGGAGTAACTTTTAGTGTTGCGGATACCGTAAATACTTACAAAGACTTTGAGGCTGCTATGAGCCAGGTAAAGGCGGTAAGCGGGGCAACCGGCAGTGAATTTGATAAGCTTACAGCCAAAGCAAAAGAAATGGGGGCGACTACGAAGTTTACAGCCAAAGAATCCGCTGAAGCTTTTAATTACATGGCTATGGCAGGCTGGAATGCCGAGCAGATGACAGACGGTATTAGTGGTATCTTAAATCTCGCTGCGGCTTCCGGCGAAGATTTGGCAACAACGAGTGATATTGTTACAGATGCGTTGACAGCGTTTGGTTTAAAAGCCAGCGATGCAACGCATTTTTCTGACGTTCTGGCACAGGCTTCATCAAGTGCCAATACAGATGTAGGCATGATGGGCGAAACATTCAAGTATGTGGCTTCTATGGCTGGGTCGTTAAGTTACTCAATCGAAGATGTAGCTTTGATGACCGGCTTAATGGCGAACAGCGGTATTAAATCTACACAAGCTGGTACATCGCTTAATTCGGTGCTTACAAGGCTTGCCACAAACTCTAACGGAGCGGCAGATGCAATAGCAGCTTTAGGGGTAAACTTTTATGACAGCACCGGAAACGCAAGACCACTTGCAACAGTAATGGGTGAGTTAAGAGAAGCAACAGCAGGAATGAATCAGGAACAGAAATCAAATTTAGCTAATACAGTAGCAGGAATGGAAGCACAGAAAGGCTTACTGGCTATCTTAAATGCCACACAGGAAGATTATGACAAATTGGCAGAGTCAATTAATCATGCTGACGGTGCGGCAGAGAAGATGTCAAAGATACAGCTTGATAATCTGTCCGGTGATATTACTTATTTTCAGTCGGCTGTGGACGGCCTTAAAATCTCTTTGGGTGAGAGACTATCCAACTCATGGTTGCGTGATATAGTCCAGTGGCTTACAGCACAGGTGCCGAATGTAGAGCAGGCATTGAATGATGCCATGGATTCTGTGGAAATAAAGCTTGACAGTCTGAAACACAAATTTAAAGAGGTTACAGATACAGACGAATGGAAAAATGCAGATTTCTTTGGAAAGGCAAAGATAGCATGGGATGATTTTATTGTCGAGCCGTTTTCCGAATGGTGGAGCAGTAAGGGCAAAACAAAGATAAATGCAGTAGCCGGAGATATTGGAAATGCTATCGGTACAGGGCTTACAGTCGGTATCGGTACAATTCTTGGAATTAATCTGTCGGAAACTATAGACGAAGGCAGTACGCTGGGAGCTTCTTTTGCAAAAGGCTTTTCGGAAGGATTTGATTTTAGTCTTATTTCGGAAAAGATATGGGACGGGCTGGGGAATCTGTTCAGCAATGCGGCAAAACTGTTGCCGGGCGGACAGAGCGCCGACCTGTCATCTGTTTTATCTGCCGGTATCCTGATGAAAATTTCAAAACCGTTTGTGGGACTTGGAAAAGGTGCGTTCAGTATCGGCAAGGGATTGTTTGGTACTGGTGGCACTGACGGGGTATCGCTTGCCGGTTCGGTAATTGGTTCGACCGGTAATGCCATGGTCGGCGGAAGTGGAATCCTTGGCGGACTGGCGAATGTCGGATATGCGCTCAATCCGGTAAATAAAGCCGGTATGTATTTTGGAAGTACCGCAGGAACAATGAGCGGAGGAATGGCGGCACTTACCGGAGCTGGAGCAGTGGCGGGAGGATTAGCTGCCGGAGCTTCGTTGATTCATGCGGGTGTTGATACATATAAAGCAATAAAGTCTGATAATAAAGATGAAAAAGCTGCATATGGAGCATCAGCTGGACTGACAGCAGGCGGAGTCGCCGCAGGAGCCGCAATCGGTTCATTTATTCTTCCGGGAGTTGGCACACTTATAGGTGCCGGTGTCGGTGGTGTTGCCGGTTGGTTGGGTGGCAATAAAGTCAAAAAGGATTATCAAAAGAATGTTGAGGAAATGCAGGCAATGTCTGACAAGATACAGGCAGTGTATAACGCAACCGGCATTACGATTGATAAGACATCGAAGTTTGCCAACAAGAGCCTGAAAGACGCGCTGAATGATTCTTCAGTCAGTGCAGAGGACTTTGCGGCAAAGTTTCAGGAATCATGTGCAGACGTTATGAATGATTCATTTGGAGATATAAAGCTGTCATTTTCGCAGATTAAGAAATTGGCGGAAGAAATCACTTTCGGCAATATGAAAGAGGGGCTTGATGAGTTTAATACGGTAACGGAGAACACACAGGGTTCTTTAACAAATTTGAAGTCTTCCGTAAGCACTTTGAAGCGTGAAAACTGGAAAATCAATCTTGGTATGCAGTTATCTGATACCGATATTGACGAGTACAAACAGAGTGTGGATACATTTGTAAAAAATGCACAGACATATATTAATGACAACCATTACGAAGCAACTGTGGCTTTAAATCTTCTCACAGATGGCAATGGTGATACAACAGGTCTTGATACTATGTACAACTCTTTTACACAGCAGGTAGATGATTTGAGCGCGGAGCTGAGTGAAAAAATGAATATTGCGCTTGAAGATGGTGTCATAACGCTTGACGAATCGGCAGAGCTTACCAATCTGCAACAGCAGATTACGGACATTACAAATAAGCTTGCAGATGCCGAGAATCAGGCGGATTTAGATGCAATCAGTATTAAATTCAAAGCCAGCGGCGCGGCGCTTACACCGGAATCATATGCGGAATTGCAGGAACAAATTAAGGATTATACCGAAAAGGCGGTTGCAAGCTATGATGATGCAATGAAAGTATCGTTAAAGAACGTAGAGCTGCAACTATCCGAAAATGTTATATCTGAGGAAGAAGCGGCTGAAATGAAAAAACAGATAGAGGATGGATACGCACAGAAGCTGTCCGACCTGAATCTGAATGTGCAGGAATTTAATTTACAGACGATTGCAGATGCCTTTGAAAGCCAGCTTGACGGAATACTCCCGGATATCGAAGGTACAACAGCAGAAAAGCTTCAAACGGCAATAAACAATGCGCTGACACAGAAGCCTGACGTAAGTACCTGGGATGATACCTTTATGAAGAATATCTTTGACCTGGACGGACTTGATGAGGAGTATCAATCGCAAATTGAAACACTGCTGAAATCGACAGCGGAGAGTATACCGCAAAAAGTTAAAGAACAGATTTTGCAGTCTTATAAAGATTCAGTTCCGAGTGCAGAGGAAATTATGGATGCGGACGTTGATTTTATCGGTCCGTACACAGACGAGATACAGAACCAGCTGTCAGCACTTGATTTATCAAATGCTGACATGGAAGCTCTTAAAACCTCACTAAGCGACGGCGTAGCGACAGCTATTGAGGGTGCGGACATGGACAAAGTAAATGCGGCGCTTGACATTGTAAAAGGTAATGTCGATACTTCGGCTTCGGCAAAGTTTGGAGCTGGCTACAACGTCACAATGCCGCTTACGGTTACATTTGATTATTCCGTAAGTAATCCTACAATGCCAAGTTCGCTGATGCCGAGTACATCTTACAGCATTACACCGCAGAAACATGCTGCCGGTGGTTATGTAAGCGGCGGTCCGCAGTTAAGCTGGCTTGCAGAAGAAGGCTATGGCGAGTTTGTAATTCCGACCAATCCAAGCCGCAGGTCAAGGGCGCTGGAACTTTATGAACAGGCAGGACAGGTGCTGGGGGTAACAGCCCACGCAGAGGGCGGCTATGTAAGCGGCTCAAATACAGGGTTAAACGCTGTTGATTATAATTTATTCAATGAAACAATAAAAACCGTTCCCCGCGGCTATTACGAAACCACAGAGGATAATACAGAGAATAATCCGGCTGTATTTGAACCGGTCAGCACCACGGCACCACAGCAGGGCGGAAATAGTCCGGTATCAGTTAATGTTTCTGTATCGCCGGAATTTGTAATCAATGGCACAGAAGGTCAGTCAGAAGCAGACATCATGGCGATAATTAAGAAAAATATGAAATCCATGGCTGATGAACTGGGCGGAGAGATTGCAGAAAGACTGGAGCGGGTATTTGAGAATATGCCGACGGTAAGGGAGGCGTAGCACATGGCACAGGATATTATCATACGGCTTTCAGAAGTAGGCGGAAGCCGTTTTTTTACATTCCCGGCAAATCCGGAAACGATAAGCGGTACACTGGCGGCAAAGTACCAGTCATTTGACATCATATCCAAAGGCACCGTAAAGGTGCCAAAGGGTACTGATGTTACAGAAATTAAGTGGAGCGGCGAGTTTTTCGGCAGTGTAAAGCGGTATGAAAGTATTGTGCTTACACAATACTATATGCCGCCGAATCTGTGTGTTGAAACTTTAAGGGAATGGCAGGAATCCGGACAGGTTTTAAACCTGATTGTAACAGACACATGGATTAATCTTGATGTTACAATATCTTCATTCACCCCGGAGGTATACGGTGCGTATGGCAATGTGAAATATTCCATAACTTTTACGCAGGCAAAAGATTTGAAAATTTACACGACTGACGAATTAAAAATTGCGGAATTTGTAAAGACCGTACCCCGTAATGAACCGGATTCGGATTCTGATGATTCGGGCGGCGGGGATTACAGTTATACGGTTGTTTCCGGTGATACTCTGTGGGCTATTGCCGAGCGTGAACTCGGAAGCGGCACGGACTGGACACGGATATATGATGCCAATGAAGACACCATAGAAGACACGGCACAGGAACATGGGAAAAGCAGCTCTGACCATGGACACTGGATATGGCCGGGTGAAGTCCTTACAATTCCAGGTTAGGAGGCGGCATGATAGATTTAACAAAGATTCAGTACCGCGTTGTCATTGTCGATGAGAACGGCACACAGTATAACATTAAAGATTATGTGCATGGGCTTGGCTGGGAAGAAAACGAAAATGAAATAGCTGTCAGAACGACCTTTACGGCAAAGAACAGTGAAACGGCACAGGGTAAATTATCCTCGCTGATAAAGCCGGGATGTCTTGTAGGTATCTTTGCAACAGATTCAGCCGGGCATGATGAGGAGGTTGCAAGGGGATTCGTGACAGACTGGAATCCTACGTTGCAGAACAGCGGTGATGATTTGAAATGCACGGCATATGATGAACTTTACCGCCTGCAAAAAAGCCAGGACAACCGGTTTTATTCCTCCGGTACAGGTACGCAGTCTATTGTAACAGGGCTGTTTGATGATTTTGAAATACCGACAGACGGTTACAGCGGACCGAATGCGGCACACGGCAAACTGAAGTATAACAGCAGTTACGTTTCGGATATTATCCGGGACGTGCTTGATGATGTTAAGAAAAAAGGCTATGGCACATATCTTGTGAGGTCACAGAAAGGCTATGCCGATGTTGTTATGCGCGGAAGCAACGAAGATGTGTACGTGTTTAAAGTGGATATTACAAAATCCGTCAGTACGTCAATCAGCACCGCCGACCTTGTAACAAGGGTGCGGGTGCTTGGACAGGCAGACGATGACGGAAAATCAAGCGTTGAAGCCACGCTGAACGGACTGACTGAATATGGAATAAGACAGCGTATCTATGTCCGTGGTTCTGATGAATCACTTGAAGATGCAAAGACGGCGGCACAGGAAATCTTAGACAATGACGGAAAGATAACTCAGGAACTGACTTTAACAGCACCGGACGTTCCGTACATCAGAAAAGGTGATTTGGTGTATGTAATGGAGGGTACGGCTGATGATTATTTTTATGTAAAAGGTATCCGGCATGACTGTGAAAGTTACTCCATGACGATGGAGCTTGAAAAGGCAGAGACGGAAACAATCAGAACAGGTTCAGATTCAAATTCGGGAGAGTCTGACAGCAGGGAATACAATGTCGGTGACATTGTGAATTTCCACGGTGGTACGCATTATGTAAGCAGCTACGATGATGCCACAGGGTATAACGCGAGAGCCGGACAGGCAAGGATTACAATAAAAAACGGTTCCGGTGGTGCGCATCCGTGGCATCTTATACATGTTGACGATGACAGTAACGTATACGGCTGGGTAGATGACGGAACATTTGACTAAAGGAGGGCGGCTATGGCTGATAATACATTTGATGAAAATGCCGGTACAAACAGACTGGCAAATGTGCTTACGGACAGAATGAAAAGAGAGAGCGAAAGCCCTCTTTATTTGGATTTTGGAGAAATACAGGCAAACGGAAGCCTGATAACAAATACATTTCCGGTGGCTGTTCCTAAAGGGCAGTATTCGGTATGCCGCCATGTCGGTGGGCTGACGTTTGAAATCTCCGGCGGCGGACATGAGGGACATGAAGAACAGACAACGGATCATAACACAGGAAGCCACACGCATACAGTAAAACCGCCGGCAGTAAAATCCGGCGACAGGGTGCTTGTCGCATGGGTGCAGAGTGAAGCTGTGGTGATAGATGTTATTGTAAGTTCTTAAAAGGAGGCTGGCATGGCAAAAACATTAGCAGTAGTGAGTGTGCCGGATTTCAAAAGCGAGAGTTCCCGGTACGACACGAAATATAAGCGCACTGCAAAATGGGACCCGGTGAAAGGTGATTTTGTAAGGGATGGTGCAAACAGGATAGTTTCCTGTACCGGCGAGGAAGGCTTTATGATTTGGTGCTTCAAGGTGGCACAGACAGAACGTTATTCGTGCCTTGCTTATGCTAAAAGCATAGGAGTGGAAATGGAAGCCGCACTTGCTGCGGACAATCAGAAAGTCGTGGAAAGCATGGTACAGCGCACAATCACAGATGCTTTAAAAGTCAATCCCCGTACGGAATATGTAACAAACTTTGAATTTACGTGGGATACAGATTCAATGCACTGTACGTTTACGGTAAAGGGTATTGAATGGGATAAACTGTTTAAGATAACGCTTTAAGTATTAAGGAGGTGGCGGAAGTGGCACAGCTTAAATTTACAAATCCGGATTTTATGTCCGGCACCAGTACACAGGAAATCCATGAAAGAATGATGAAAAATCTGCCGCCTGACATAGACGATATGCCGGGCGGTTTTCCTTATGATTTTACAAGACCGGCGGCAATCGAAAAAGCGGAACTGATAAATTTTCACCTTACGAGGACACTGATGATTGCATTTCCGCAGTACGCATGGGATGAGTGGTTAGATATGCATGGACAGCAGGTACATCTTACACGGCATCCGGCAGAACATGCCGCCGGATTTGTAACAGTAACAGGAAAAGAGGGAACAGAGATTGCCGCAGGAACAGTATTTTGCACACCGGCAACAGCTACAGGACCGGCACTGGAATATACAGCAGATGAGGACTGTACTATTGACAGTTCCGGAAACTGTACAGTTGCAATTACGGCAGTCACAGCCGGTACAGTATCGAATGTAGCGGCAAATACAATCTGTATTATGGCAAAGCCGGACAAGAATATAACATCGGTTGTAAATGCTGAACCGATAACCGGCGGCAGTGAAAGAGAGGGCAACGATGATTTTTACGACCGCATAGCTGCCGAGTATGCCAATAGCATGACATATCTTGGAAATGATGCCGACTATGTCCGGTGGGCAAAAGAAGCCGGAGCAGGTGATTGTATCGTGGTAAGTGCGGCAGACGGACCAGGGACGGTTAAACTGGTGCTGGTAGACCAGAATGGACAGCCTGCCAACCAGGCACTTATCAATGCCGTGTATAAGCATATCGTATCTCCGGACGACAGGACGGCAAGACTGCTTCCGACAGCGTGTGCAAAGCTTACCTGTGCGGCGGCGACAACCGTTCAGATTGCTTATGCGTGTACAGGGCTGATAATCGATGAAACAACTAATATTGAGCAGATAAAGGCTGATTTTAAAAAGGCGGTTCTGACGGTGTATGATAAGGCAAAAACAGACAGTATTCTCAGGTACAATGATGTACGACCGTTAATATCTGCAATAACCGGGGTGAAAGACTTTGAAACCTTTACAATCAACGGTGGCACCGAAAATATCATACTTGCACAGGATGAGTACCCACAGACGGGTACTCTTAATTTTTCCCTGGCAGAGTAGGAGGCTGTAATGGAAAAAGAAAAATTTGACCTTGAAGCATTTCCTACAAGCGAGAGTGCAGTGCGTATGCTGTCTTACGTGTCGCAGGGGTTCTATGATAGTTCATATGTCGGTAAGTGGCTCTATCAGGTCATGGGCATGGAATATGATTATGTTCGTAAGATCATAGAGGAACTGCCATATCAGATGTTTCCGGAGACGGCGACATGGGGGCTGATGTATCACGAACTGAAATGGCAGCTTCCAGTGCGGGAGAATCTTTCCTACGAGGAACGGAGAAAGCTGATTTATCAGAAGCGTGACTGCCGTACACCGATGACACCGTACAGAATGGAGCAGTACGTAAAAAACACAACTGGGATTGAAATATCGATTGCAGATGCTATGGATTCCGGTAGATATGGCTATGTGCCGGAGCATCCCAATATATTTAAGGCTTATTATTCAGGAGAAAATACACTTGATTCAAAGCTTGTACACAGTGCGCTGAATCAGTTGAAACAGTCACATACAGCCTATGTGGTTAATCACAGGGTTGATGTGGCTGTTATTAATTTACTCCGAATAAGTCTACAAAATATTAAAATACATTTCAAATCCGCACTAAATGAACAGGTAAAAGCAAAAGCGGCTGTACATCTTGAAATGGATAACAGCGTGGAATGTATCGGAACTGTAGAATTAGAACGGCGCAGAAATCTGTGGTATCTGAATGGGAACGTACCGCTTAATGGAAGCAGAATATTAAATGCATTATACGAGAAGGAGGAACTATAAAGCATGGCAGAAAATTCTATTATTACAAAAAAGGCGCGGGAGAATATGGTAAAGGCAAGAGCCGGAGCGATAACACTTCCAAAGATTGTCGGCATGGCATTCGGTTCAGGCGGGGTGGATACCTCCGGGAATGTAATTGTGCCGACTGCCGAACAGGCAGCATTAAAAAATGAGCTGTTCAGAAAAGAAATAGACGGTTACAGCTTTGTAAATGATACGACCTGCAGGTATCAGTGTACGTTGTCAGAATCAGAGCTTGCAGGAGAGTATATCTCTGAGGTCGGGCTGTATGATGCCGCCGGTGACATTGTCTGCATTAAGAACTTTACAAGCAAGGGAAAAGACAGCGACATTGAAATGACCTATACGGTCGATGATGTATTCTAAGAAATTTTGAAGAAACGGAGGCAGAGAATATGGCTGATTTTGAAATTCCGGAAAATCCGGATTTTGTTGAGAGTGTACGGAAGTTTGAACCGACAGATCCCGCACACGCTGATTTGTTTAACAGGGTTATCCTGGCACTGCTGGAGAGTCTTGCGTATTTACGCAAATATAAAGCGGATATGGACTATGTAGATTTATCTTATCAGCAGGCGACCGGATATGCAGATAAGATAGTTGCGGCTTTGATAAATGGCGCACCGGAAATGTTGAATACATTGGATAAACTTGCAAATGCAGTTGAAGAAAATGCTTCAATTATTGATGTACTGGTTGCGGCTATAGGAAAAAAAGCAGAACAGGTGGAGTTGGATACTCACACAGGCAATAATGTAATCCATATAACATCTGCGGAGCATGAAGGCCTTACAGAAGCTATAAAGCATACAAAGACAGCACACGTTACAGGTGTTAAGGGAAGTGCGGAAAGCATTTATCGCACAGAGAACGTTGAAATAACAGCGGAAAATGTAGGACTTGGAAACGTTGACAATACAGCAGATTCTACAAAGTCTGTAAATTATGCAGCAAGTGCGGGAAACGCTGCGAAAGTAAATGGGCATAATGTTAATGCAGACGTACCGTCAGATGCAAAATTCACAGATACAAAAGGCACATGTCTTTCCGGTCGAAGTTCATCTTATGGCTGGTCAGTTAACCGTTTGCCAAGTGATTATTTAATCGAGGCATTTCATACCGCAGCAAAAGATTATTCCATGACAAGCCCGTATGGCAATATGTATTGGGCAAGCTTTGAAATTACGATACCGCAAAGCAATAATATTAAGTTTTTTGATGCTATCAACATTACGCCATTCGCGACAAGCGGATTAATAAGCGTAAGTATCACAAACTATACAACGAGCAAAATTCAGGGATTTGTTTTTTCTCCATTAGCAGAAACCAAGAGCATTAGTTTTCATGTAACACTACATGGGACAGCATCTTAAAGGGGGTGGTAGCCGTGTACTACGACAGCAGTTAGAAAGCCGGTAAAAAGTTAAATAGCATTTATTAGAAAGACACGAAAGTGTCTTATTTTTTTACCCAAAAATCGGTTGCAGGAGCAACAGGACCAAACAAAAAGGAGAGATGAAACATGATGATTTTTGATATTTACAGAAACGCCGGTAACAGTCCGGTAGTGCAGCTTGTAGTTATTGCTGTTGTGCTGGATACGGTTTTCGGCTGTATCCGGGCAGCAAAAGACAGACAGTTCAACAGCTGTTTTGGCATTAATGGAGCAATCCGCAAGATTGGCATGGTGGTGTCGATTCTTGCGCTGATTTTAGTAGACCAGATTGTCAGCTTCAACTTAATTGGATTTCTGCCGGAAGCGGCGCGTGCCTATTTAGGCGACAGAATCGGATTAACCGAGTTTTTTGGAGTTCTGTATATCGCCTATGAAACAGTCAGCATTCTGAAAAACATGGTGCTTTGCGGTTTGCCGGTCAAGGCCTTATGGAAAGCAGTCAAAACATTCCTTGGACGGTATACGGACGAACTGCCGGATGAAGATGAAATTGAATTAGCAGAGTTAGCAGAAAAAGAAAGCGAGGACAAATAGTATGGTAGAGATTATTAAAAATTTAGTGGAAGAAGATAAATATGGAATCAAATGTCCTTATTCAATGAATCCTGTTGGGATTACGGTACATAATACGGCAAACAGTGCCAGTGCTGATGCAGAGGTTTCATATATGATAAGCAACAATAATGAAGTGTCTTACCATTTTGCGGTTGATGAAAATCACGCAGTGCAGGGACTTCCGTTAAACCGTAACGCTTGGCATTGTGGGGACGGTAACGGCAAAGGCAATAGAAAGACCATTGCCATTGAAATCTGCCGTTCAACATCAGAAGACGAAAGCCTGTTTGACAGGGCAGAGGAAAATGCCGCTGAACTGATTGCGGCACTGTGCAAAGAATACGGCTGGACAACTGATGATATTTACACACACCAGCATTGGACCGGTAAATATTGTCCGCATAAGACCTTAGACAGGGGCTGGGAACGTTTTGTCAACATGGTTCGTGAAAAGCTGGGCGAAGATGTCGGAGAACCGGACGATATGCCGTCAGAAGATAACCAGGGCGGCGATGACAGCGGCACAGATGTAAATGTTATATATGCCGTTCAGTTGGAAGATGGAACAATCCTGCCGGAAGTAACAAACTTAGAAGATTATGCCGGTATCCGCGGCAGGAAGGTTGTAGGTATTGCGGCGAGGGTAGACCGTGGTGAATTAAAGTATCAGGTTCACGTACTGGGCGGCGGCTGGCTGCCATATGTGACCGGCTACGACTGGGATGATGCCGTAAATGGCTATGCTGGAAACGGTTGTGTCATTGATGCACTTAGGGTGTATTACAGCACACCGGGCGACATCATCGAAGAATCCGGTTACAAGAAAGCCAAGTACAGAGTTGCTCCGGCAGGCGGCAACTATTACAGCTGGCAGCTTGACGATGAAACGTCAAACGGACAGGACGGCTATGCCGGAATGTTTGGTAAACCGATTGACCGGGTGCAGATTACGATTGAATAAT
>OGSS01001458.1_pt1 | contig 14964 bp, 12 predicted proteins | sample 1553591 | NCBI WGS metagenome assembly OGSS01 (sample SAMEA2580061, study PRJEB22360) | human gut metagenome | biome: human gut; feature: human-associated habitat; material: faeces | place: Denmark | collected 2008/2010
TCCCGACGCCCGTGGTGGGGGAGGGGCCCCGAGCCGTTGGCCGCTTCGGCGAAGTAGGCGAGCGTCCACCCTCCGATGGCCGAATAGAAGCACAGGACGAGGAAGCCCGTGAGAACGCCGAGATAGCCTGCGGGCACCCAGGCGCGGCCTGCGAGGTTGCGGTAGGCCGTCACGATGCCGCCGCGGCCCGCACGGCCGAGCGCCACTTCGGCGATCAGCAGGGCGGCGCCCACGGTGAAGGTCATGAGGATGTAGGGGAAGAGAAAGGCGCTGCCGCCGTTCGTGCCCGCCATGTAGGGGAACTTCCAGATGGCCCCCAGACCCACGGCAGCACCGGCGCTGGCGAGCACGAAGCCGATTCGGCTCGTCCAGGTCTTTCGCTGTTCTCCGGACATAAATACACTCCTTGATCCGCAGTCCGCCCCATCGGGAGGCGCGCGGAAGGCAGAGGCGGTTTTGATGCCGCCTGATTGACTCTTTTATGCGACAGGTCCTTCGGAAGCGGTGTCCCGGTTGCAGTTTGCTCATGAGGCTTCTGCTGCTTTTTTGGGCGGACGACGCGCGTGAGGACTTTGCCTGACTGTAAGAATCGTAACAGGTCGGACGGGTTTGCAACTAGGGAAAAAGGCTAAGGTGTCGCCGATGGGATCAAACGGCGGGCAGAGAAAGCGGCGTTTTCGGAGCGGCGCAGGCTCGAAAAACGCAGGGCGCGGGCGCGCCCTTCAGGTCCGCAGGCGGAAAAACCGGGGATGCTCTTCAATAAATCGTTGCAAACGTGCCTGCGAAAGGGTATCGCTGGAACTCATAATGAAAGAAACGGCATTCGCTGCCGTGACTCAACAAGGAGAACCTCGAATGAAGAAGACCGTTCTTGCCCTCAGCGCAGCCGCCGTCTGCGTCGCATCAGCCGCTCCCGTCCTCGCCGAAGGGCAGAATCCGATGACGGCGCCCGTCCAGATCTCGATGCAGGGCGAGGCGAGCATGACCGTCGCCAACGACGAGGCCGTCATTCTCTTTTCGGCCGAAAGCCGCAGGCCCGATGCGGTCTCGGCCTCGAACGATGCGGCCAAGCGCGGCAACGCGGCGATCGAGGCGCTCAAGCGCTTCAGCGACAAGATCGACGTCGGGACGACGGGGCTCTCGACCAATCCCGTCTATACCCGTGCCAAGGAAGGCGAGGTTTCCAAGATCGGAGCCTGGGAGGCCCGCGAGACCCTGCGCGTTACGGTGCGTGACGTGAGCGTCGTCTCGGACGTGCTCGCCGCCGTCGTCGGCCACATGAATTACGAGGGCATCACCTTCCGCGTCTCCGACAAGGCCGAGCGCGCCCAGCGAGACGAGCTCCTCAAGGCCGCCGTAGCCGATGCGCTCCGGCAGGCGGGAATCGTTGCCGAGTCGATCGGCCGCAAGTCCTCCGACGTGAGCGTCGCCTCGGTGCGCATCGGGTCGCACAGCGCGGGCGGCCCTCGCTACTACGCGGCCCCCATGATGAAGGCCGAGCGCGCCTCGGCAAACGTTGCGCCTGCAGTGATCGCAGGCACGACCGAGGTATCGCTCACCGTGACGGTCGAGGCCCGGCTGCCCCGCTGAGCCGGGTTCGTCTCAAGCCCCTGAATCTCCGTGCCGGACGCCCGAAGGGGCGGCCGGCGCCTTCGTTCAGCCGAAATCCGCGCACAAGACGGCTTTTTTCATTAAAATGGGCGCACTTTCCACAAGCTCTCTCCGGAGATCGAATTGAACTCGCGAATCTATCCGCATCCCTTCTTCGCCCGTGAAGGGCGCCCCTTCATCATCGGCACGTTCGCCGTCACGGCCGTGCTCTGGCTTCTCGACTGGAACTTCCTCGCCTTCCTCTCGCTCGTCCTCTTTGTCTTTTGCGTTCAGTTCTTCCGCGATCCGGCCCGTGAACTTCCCACCGATCCGAAGGCCGTGCTGAGCCCGGTCGACGGCCGCGTCTGCAAGGTCCAGAAAGCTCAGGATCCTCTTACCGGCGAGGATGCGATGATGATTTCGATCTTCATGAACGTCTTCAACGTCCACAGCCAGAAGTCCCCCGTCGCTGGTCGCGTCGAGGAGATCGTCTACAAGCCCGGTCTCTTCCTCAACGCCGATCTTGACAAGGCTTCGACTCATAACGAGCGCAACGCCGTTCGCGTCACGACTGACGAGGGGCGAAGCGTAACCTTCGTCCAAGTGGCCGGCCTTGTTGCCCGTCGCATCCTCTGCTATGCCAAGGTGGGCGAACGTCTCGAAAAGGGCGAGCGTTATGGCTTCATCCGTTTCGGCTCTCGCGTTGACGTCTATCTGCCGCTCGACGCCGAGATCACCGTTTCGATCGGAGACAAGGTCACCGGCGTGATGTCCACGATCGCGCGTCTCTGATCAGTCAGAAATGTGAACCACTGACAACCGTCCAAAAGAGCCTGTTCGACTGCGAACGGGCTCTTTTGGTTTGCTTGGCATGGGCACACCCAATGAGCACGAACACCAAACGCAATTCTCGTAAGAAGTCCACCAATCCCCTCGATAACCACATCGAACAGTACGTTTCCGAGCTTCGAACATCGGGCCGCTCCCTGGGTCCAGAAGCCTTCTCCGAGGCCGTACGTACCTTCTCCCAGCGCTTTGTCGAAGCCATGTTGCAGGGAGAAATGGATGCACATCTCACCGGCTGTCAGCCCACCGAAGCGCCTCCTGAAGAAGTTGATGCTGACGAGCTTCTCCAGGTCCCCAACAAGCGCAACGGCTTTAGTCACAAGACCCTCAAGACCGAGTATGGTCCTCTGCCACTGAGCGTTCTGCGCGATCGCAAAAACACTTTCGACCCAATCATCGTGCCCAAGCACAGCCGGTCGTTCGGCAAAATGGACGAGCAGATCATCGCCATGTACGCCAGAGGCATGAGCACCCGTGACATCCAGGCTTCATCGACAATCTCTACGGTGTGGACATCAGCCCCGACTACGTCAGCAAGGTTACCGACAGGGTGCTTGAAGACGTCCAGGAGTGGCAGAATCGCCCGCTCGCAAGTGTGTATCCGGTCGCTTTCTTTGACGCCCTCCGAGTCAAAATCCGCAGTGGCGCAGCTGTAAAGAACATGGCCGTTCATCTCGGGATTGGGGTGCGAACAGACGGTACGCGTGAGGTTCTGGGCATGTGGATCGCCGAGAATGAGGGTGCAAGCTTCTGGGTGACCGTCTTTAGGGGCTGAAGGCCCGAGGCGTTGAGGACATTCTCATCGCCGTTACGGATGGCCTGAAGGGCATGACTGAAGCTATAGAGGTCGTCTATCCACAGACCCTCCATCAGACCTGCATCGTTCACCTTATTCGCGCCGACATCATTCGTTTCTCAGAAGGACAGAGCGGCCGTGTGCAAGGAGCTCAAGCCCATCTATCAAGCAGTGGATGCCGACGCTGCAGAACGTGCTCTGGAGCGTTTTAGGAATACGACCATGGGCAAAAAGTACCCTGCCATCATCCAAATCTGGGAACGGGCCTGGGCACAGGTGATCCCGTTCTTCCAGTTCGCGCCTGAGATCCGTACGCAGATCTATACGATCAATTCGATTGAAGGGCTCAACCGAGCTGTCCGGAAGGTAATCAAGACGCGCACTCTGTTCCCCAATGAAGAGGCTGCCAAGAAGCTGATCTATCTGGCCATCATGAATTTCACGGCCTCCTGGAAACGTGCTACGCCCAAGTGGTCTGCTGCCATGCCCCAGTTCGCTCTGCTGTTTGGTGAGCGGTTTACTGGTGTCATGGAGTAAGCTAACGCGCCTGCCGCTTCGCGGCGCGCGATAGTGGGGGCTAAGGAGGATCCTCCCGCGCTCCGCGCGGGCCCCTCCACCATATCCCCTGCTATCGCATCAGGTTTGGCAGACTACATCACAAAAAGGAAAGGGCAGCCTCGTTGGGCTGCCCCTGGAATAACCTCCCCAGACACAGCAATCCTGACACTCCCCGGAAGCGAAGCAAAGAGGTGTCAGAAACGGTGGTTCGCCCAGAAGGCACTCGACAGAAGAGCCGCGTCGTCAGGTACACCTCCATTTGGAGGTCCGAATAATTGAGAGAAATCTGCAGGAGGTGGAGGCGGACCATCATCTCCAATCGCATGTACGGACGTCCAGCCTGAACTGCGAGCCCGTTCTTCTTGTGGGAGAAGGGCAAGCACAGTTTAACGAGCTCATCAACCACATCATCCGTCAGCCGATCCATGGCATGAATTCGAGGATCAGCATGGGACCGGCGATACTCGATGTATTTGTCGGCCTCTATGTCAGCGAAGCTGAATTGATAGCTGAAAATCTCTTCTATAGCCACCATCAACTATTCGTGTTGTAATAATAGTATTCTGCTATTTTTAGAGAAAAACAAGCGCCGTTATCTATGTTCGAAAAAGCCGAACGAACATTTTTGTTTCGCTCGGCTGTCCGTAGGGGGTATTTGAAGAGCTTCCAAAACGCATGAGGCACCTCGCTAAAGTGAGGAGATGTAAACAATAATGTCGGCAAAAACACTATACAGATATAGTAAATCTTAATGGAATCAGGATTTTTCCTACAAGTCCTTGCATCACAGAGATCTTAATAAGGAGATCATCATGAGCAAACTCGGTTTTTGGGTTGCTGTTTCGGTTGTCAGTTTGGGTGCAGCCGTGGGCGCTTGGTATTACAAATATCAGCTCTATGGTTGGTTACCTTCGACAGCTTCGTCTGAGCTCAAGAATGTTGACGGCTTATTGATGGACAAGGAAGGGAAACCGTTTACAGGGCGTGTCAAAGATATTTCAGATTCCGGCTATTCTCTTTATGCCTATAAAGACGGCAAGCTTGACGGACTCAATGTGGTCTTCAGTGAAGGTCAACTTCGTGAGATCGGACATTGGGAAAATGGCGAGCAAAATGGCCTTTTTGAAGCCTGGACAGACAAAGGTGTGCTAGTAGATCACGGCATCTTTAAAGATGGTGAGCGTGATGGCGAGACTGTTCAATATTGGCCAGATACAGGTAAGCTCAAGGTCAAGGCTCAGTATCGAGCGGGAAAGCTCAATGGTCTCGTTGAACAATACTATCCGTCGGGCACAGTCCAATTAAAGCACATGTACGCTGATCATCAGTTACATGGTGAAGCTTTAGATTATTTTGAAAACGGACAACTTCGGAGTTCTGTGAACTTCGAGCATGGTAAACAGAGTGGTCCGTTTAAACTTTTTTCTGATGACGGTCAGCTTTTAGAAGAGGGGATGCTTAAAAACGGCCTACGTCATGGTCCTTTTACTGTCTATTTCCCGCAAACAGGTAAACCCGCCCGTCAAGGAACTTATAAGATGAATGAGTACGACGGTGAGTTGACTACATGGCGACCTGATGGCATGAAAGTCGTTCAGACTTACAAAAATGGTGTTGCCAATGGCTGGCAGAAAAACTACAACTCACAAGGGGCGTTGATGGGGGAAATAATGATGAAGAATGGTCGTGCGACGGGGGAATTTCGTGCCTATGATTCGCGTGGCAATATTGTTCAAGAGGGCACCCACGAAGACAATGTTGTAAGCACTGTCAAAGGCATGTCCTCACCAAGACCGGAGCCGAATGAGGTTTCGCCCAATGACAATGGCGGGATCATGATCAAAGAGGTGAATGAGTAGCTCACTAGCGGATAACCGTAATTAAGGTAAAAGCCTAGAATGTTGAGAGGAAAGCCTGGAGTCTTTCTCGGCTCCGTGTGAGGCAAGCTCTCAAATAATCCGTTTCTCGACTGGCGAGTGGGACGGTTTGGAGAGGCGTGCGGTGGGGCCGACTCGTGAAAGAAAATGTAAATGCTTCAATCGTTTGCAAGGACTTGCTGATTGCGGAAGTCGCAATCAGACAAGGTTGTTGGTCGAAAATGCCTCCAGAACAGAGCAAAAAATGGACGGCTTGAGTTCGAGGTGTACGAGTGTCTAGGAGGAGGGCGGCCGCACGACTGAGCGGTGTGTCAACTCCTTCTCGAAATCCCTTGTAGATCTGAGTAGAATCTAAAGATTTACCAAGGGCGGCTTCCGTCCCGGGCCCGGCGGGTGAGCCCCGCACGCCTCCAATCCCTTATCCGTCTTCAAGGAATGTTTCCGACTTCCATAAAGCACGCGCTCGAGAACATCGGCAGCCTGTACAAGAACTGGCGTGCCGCCGGCTCTGGCTGCATCGCCGCGTCGTTCAATATCGTCTGCCTCGGTCTTCTCTGGCTCATGGCGCCGCTTGAGTCGGAGCCACTCGCCTCGTTGCGCCGCAACAAGGCGTTCTTCTATCCTCAGGTCGACTTCAACGCTCCGAAGCTTTTCGATCCCCTGCGCATCTTCATCCAGACGGTCTTTCTCCTGGCTGTCCTTCCGCCGCGCGGTCACGGCCCGCGCCTCGTGCGCACGGTCGTCGACATCCTGCGCGCCGCCGGCGCCCTGATCAACCGCGCGGGCGATGCCTTCGGCGCTGCGGCCCTCAGGTGCGTGCGCGCCGTCGTCGACGACAGCGAGGAGAAAAAGCCGGGCGGCCGCAGGCTTCCCAGCTGGGTGCCCGTCGTCCTGCTTGTGCCGGGACTCGTCCTTGCCGCGCTCTGCATCACCCAGCCCTTCAACCTGCACGGCCAGATCGTCTTCCTTGCGCTCATGTTCGTCTCCATGATCGTGCTCATGCGCATCCGCGCACGGATCACGCTCATGCTGCTCTTCGTCATCTCGTTCGTTGTCTCTGGCCGCTACCTCTGGTGGCGCTGCACGTCGACCGTGAGCACGGGCAACGGGCTCGACCTCTTCTTCGGGGTCCTGCTTCTCGTGGCCGAGGTCTATGCGTTCTCCGTGATGGTGCTCGGCTACTTCCAGGTCTGCTGGGTGCTCGACCGCAAGCCTGCCGCGCTGCCCGCCGACCGCTCCGTCTGGCCCCACGTCGACATCTTCATCCCGACCTACAACGAGTCGCTCGACGTCATCAAGCCGACGGTCTACGCCGCGCTCAACATGGACTGGCCCGCCGACAAGCTCCACGTCTATGTGCTCGACGACGGCAGCCGCGACTTCATCCAGGCCTTTGCGGAGGCCGCAGGCGCGGGCTACATCAAGCGCGAAGAGCACAATCATGCCAAGGCGGGCAACATCAACCACGCGATGACCGTCACGAGCGGCGAGTACATCGTGATCTTCGACTGCGACCACGTCCCCTCGAACGACTTCCTCGTCTCGACGACGGGCTGGCTCGTCCGTGATCCGAAGATTGCACTCGTGCAGACGCCGCACCACTTTTACTCGCCCGATCCCTTCGAGAAGAACATGCATCTCGAGCGCGCCATGCCGATCGAGAACTCGCTCTTCCACGACTTCATCCAGAAGGGCAACGACACGTGGAACGCCACGATGTTCTGCGGTTCAAGCGCCGTCATGCGCCGCAAGGCTCTCGAGGAGATCGGCGGCATTGCGGTCGAGACCGTGACCGAAGACGCCCACACGTCTCTCAAGCTCAACCGCAGGGGCTGGAACTCGGCCTTCATCTCGCGTCCGCTCGCTTCGGGCCTCTCCACGGAGACCCTTGCGGCCCACATCGGCCAGCGCATTCGCTGGGCGCGCGGCATGATCCAGATCTTCCGACTCGACAATCCGATGCTCGGCAAGGGCCTGACGCTTCCGCAGCGCCTGTGTTTCTTCAACGCGATGCTGCATTTCCTGCACGGCCTGCCGCGCATCATCTTCCTTCTGGCCCCGCTTCCCTACATGTATGCGGACATCTACGTGATCTACGCGACGGCGGCCTCCGTCTTCGCCTACGTGATCCCGCACATGGTGCACACGGCCGTGACGAACTCGATCCTGCAGAAGGGCTACCGCTATCCGTTCCTCGGCGGCGTGTACGAGGCCGTCCTCTCCTGGTACATCCTCATCCCGACCACGGTCGCGCTCATCTTCCCGCATTACGGCAAGTTCAACGTGACGGCCAAGGGCGGCACGATCGGCGAGAAGTACCTCGACTGGCACATCTCCTGGCCCTTCGTCGCGCTCATCGCGCTCAACGCCGTCGGACTGTTCATCGGCCTTGAGAAGGCCTTCTTCGATCCGGATCCGCAGTACGTGACGCTTGTCATCAACCTCGGCTGGATCGCCTACAACCTGATGGTGCTTGGCGCCGCCATGTCGGTCGCCGTCGAGGAGAAGGAGGCGCACCGCTTCCCGCGCGTCGGCCTCAACCTGCCGATCGTCCTTGAGACTGGAGACGGCATGCGCCACAACGTACGTACGGTCGAATACTCCCAGAAGGAGCTTCGCGTGCGCGCCCTCGACACGGCCTTCACCATGCCTGCGGCCGGCGAGCGCGTTGCATTCGAATTCGCCGAAGAGGCGGGCCCCGTCCGCTTCGAGGGCACCGTCATTGAAAACGGAGAGGGCTGGACGGACATCGCCGTCGACCTTCCCGACATGGCCTGCGAGCGTCGCTGGAACAGCGTGACGTTCTCCCGCCGCGGCATGTGGGCGATGAATCCCGAGGGCACGGTCGACGACCGCTTCCTCACGGGCTTCCTGATGCTCGGCCGCCATGCGCTCTACGGCTACCGCTCCATGATCGAATTCCTGCCCGGCCGGGTTCTGCCCGCCGTTCGGGACGCCGTCCTCTCCATGCTGCCGCGACAGCCGGTTGCAAGGAAGTCCTGATGGCAAACGCAAACTGAGAAGACATGAAGAATCCCACACTCATCGGAACCGCTGCCGCGTGCCTCATGGCCGCTGCGTTCGCCGTTCCCGCCTGGAGCGCGCCCTCTGACGGCATGAAGTCCGTCTCTCAGCTCCAGCCCGTCTGGCGCACAGACGTCACGGGCTCGCGTACCGAAGTCGTTCCCCTCATGAAGCTCGTGCCCGGCGGCAGTGCCGCGGCCGTCAAGCTTACAGGCCTCTCCCGTGTGCAGGCCTTCGACTTCGGCGTGCGCCGTGACGAGGTTGTCTCTGAGGCGACGCTCGACCTGAGCTTTACGCCTTCGCCCGCGCTCGCCCCGTCCGGCTCGCAGATCAACTTCTACCTCAACGGCCGCCTGCAGCGCTCGGTGCCCATCTCGGCCTCGATGGTGGGCAAGCCCTCGCAGCTCACGCTCAAGCTTTCGCCCAAGGTGATCGAGTCCGTCAATCAGTTGACGGTCGAGTTCATCGGACACACGCCGTCGGTCTGTGAAAATCCGGCCGATGCCGCCATCTGGCTTGACATCGCGGTCGAAAGCCGCCTCACGCTCGTCAAGCAGCGCGTCAGGCTCGCCAACGACCTCGCGGCCTTCCCCGCGCCGTTCGTCGACACCGCCTCGAACGAGCCTTCCGTGCTGCCGATGGTCTTCACCTCGGCTCCGACCTCGATGGAAAAGCAGGCCGCCGCCGTGCTCGCGAGCATCGTCGGCCGCATGAGCGACTGGCGCGGTGCCGACTTCCCCGTCTTCTACAACGGCACGCCCGCCGAGGGCCACTTCGTCGTCTTCGCGACGAACGAGCGTCGTCCTGACTTCCTGCACGATCTGCCCAAGGCCGACGGTCCGATGGTGACCATCGCCGACGCGCCTGCCAGCCTCTCCGGCAAGATGCTCGTCATTCAGGGCCGCAACGACGAGGACCTCCTCGCTGCCGTGCGTGCGCTCGGCACCGACCGTCCCGTGATGGTGGGCGAGACCTTCCGCGTCAAGAAGGCCGAAGTGCCGCCCGTGCGCGAGGCCTATGACGCTCCGCGCTGGATCAACACCGACGCCGAGATTCCGTTCTCGAAGCTCATGCAGTATCCGGGTCAGCTTTCCGCCCGCGGTCACGTAATGGCCCCGGTGCAACTGCCCGTCAAGTTCGCACCCGACCTCTTCATGGTGGGCGACGCCGAGCTCGGCATGCAGATCCGCTACCGCTACGCCAAGCCGATGCCCGAGGAGACCGCCCAGCTGCGCACCTTCGTCAACGGCTACCTCGCCGACAGCGACACGCTCGCGGGCAGGGACGGCCGCGGTTCGCGCACCGTTCAGCTTCCTGCCTTCTACGGCGCCATCTCCGTCGATGATCCGATGGGCGCCACGCTCACCCATTCGACGAGCCTCGGCTTCTCCGTGAGCTACGAGCGCACGATTCAGGGCGGCTCCCAGGACAACTGCCGCTCCGTCTCGCTCATCGGCCATCAGATGGAGATCGAGCCCACGTCCACGCTGACGGTCAAGGGCCTCTTTCACCACGCCGAGCTTCCCAATCTGAAGCTCTTCACGCGTGCGGGCTATCCGTTCACGAAGTACGCCGACCTCTCGCAGACCGCAGTCTTCATTCCGCAGGACGCGAGCAGGAGCGAGCTCACGACGATGCTCAACACCATGGGCCGCATGTCCGCCATGACGGGCGCCCCCGCGATGCACGTGCACGTGACGGGCGACATGAACGATCCCGAGCTTGCCAAGCGTGACATTCTCGCCTTTGCGCGCTTCCCCGCCCCCGTGACCGACATCGACGTCGAGAATGCGGGCCGCATTCAGGAGAAGCTCGTTGAGGCCTTCAGGGCGAAGTCCCCCTCCGTGCAGAAGACGGCCGAAGGTGCCTATGACAACGGTATTGCCGCCATCGTCTCGGCAGAGTCCCCGCTCGCGGGCGGCCGCACGCTCGTGGCGCTCCTCTCCGAAGGCGCGTCCGGCGCCGCCCGTCTCAACGCCGAGCTCGTCAATCCTGCCGGCCTCGGTTCGGTGACAGGTTCCGTTGCAGTCGTCAACGCCGCGGGCGTGACGGGCTTCGACGTCGGCGAGCACTACACCGTCGGCAACCTGCCCTGGTACCACAAGGTCTGGATGACCGTCATCGATCGTCCGGGCGTCCTCGTTGCTGCCGCTCTGCTGAGCGCGCTCTTCGTGGGCTTCGGCATTTTCCTCTTCATGCGCTACTGGATCAGGAGCCGCTCGTAATGTTCAAGAAGATGATTATCTCCGCGGCGCTTGCCTGCGCCTTCTGCAGCGCTTCGTCCGCCATGGCCGCCTGGCCCGTCTGGGACGAGTTCCGCAATGACGCGCTCGACAACGGCCGCGTCGTCGACAAGAGCGATGACCGCAAGGTGACGACGAGCGAGGGCCAGTCCTATGCGATGTTCTTCGCGCTCGTCACCAACGATCAGGTGACCTTCGACGGCCTCGCCGCCTGGACCGCCGACAACCTCTCCGGGGGCGACCTCACGAAGACGCTTCCCGCCTGGCTCTGGGGCAGGGGACGCGGCGACAAGTGGGGCATTCTCGACACCAATAACGCCACCGACTCCGACATGTGGATCGCCTGGTGCTTCCTCGAGGCAGGTCGTCTCTGGAAGTCCGAGGAGTACACGAAGAAGGGCATGGCGATGCTCGAGCTCCTCAAGAAGGAGGTCCGCACCGTCGACAATCTGGGTAGCGTCGTGCTGCCGGGCCGCGTTGGCTTTGAGGACAACGGCACGGTCAAGCTCAATCCGAGCTACTACCCGCTCTTCCTCTTCAAGCGCTTCGCGCTCGAGGACGCCTACTGGAACGAGGTTTACGAGGGATCGCTTCGCATGTTGCTGAGGTCCTCCCCCGCGGGCATCGCCCCCGACTGGGCGCTCTTTGACAAGGGCGGCCGTCTAGTGCCGCCCAACGGCGACGACTACGAGATCGGCAGCTACAACGCCATCCGCACGTATCTGTGGGCGGGCATGATGTCGCCCGACGATCCCAACCGCGCGATCCTCATGAAGCACTTCAGCCCGATGGTCGAGGCGACCAGGGCGCTCAACATGCCGCCCGAGAAGATCCACACGGTCAATCTCACCGTCAACGACACGGGTCCCTTCGGCTTCGGCGCCTGCCTCATCCCGATGCTCGGAAACGACCGCACCGCGGGCCTCGTGCGCAGCGTGGTCGACTCCGAAAGGCTTTCGGGCGAGAGCTACTACTCGAGCATGCTCGCGCTCTACGGCCGAGGCTGGGATGAAGGCCGCTTCGCGTTCGACGCCGACGGCCGCCTGATCTTTCCGAAGGGACGATAAGACGCATGCAGACCAGAATTGAAAACGGCGCCGGCCCCCGCTTCACGGGGCTCGGCGTCTGGAACGTCTACTTCATCATTGCCTTTGCGCTTGCAGCCTTCGGCTACATCGAGCTCAACCTTCTGGGCAACGCGCTCCTGATGGCCTGGCTCCTGCTGCCCGTCGGCCCGAAGTGGCTGCGCATCCTGCGCGGTACGCTCGGCGTCGCCGCGGCTGCCGTGCTCCTCTATTCGGAGAGCTGGCTGCCGGGCGTCGACAGCATCCTCGCCAACAAGGGCGGCATCGCGGGCTTCTCGCTTCTCTACATGGCCGAGTTCGCGCTCGACTTCATCAACGTGAAGATGGTGGGCTGGGGCCTTCTCGTCTTCCTCGGCTACTTCCTCGTGCGCCGCTACGTGCGCGTGACGTTCTTCACGATCGTCTACTTCCTCGGCGCCGTGACGATGCCGTGGGTGCAGTCGATCCTGCCCGAACGCGCGCCCGTCGTGACGGCCGACGCAGGCGGTCAGACGAATGAGGCCGCCGCGCCCGCCAAGACGGGCAAGGCCGACGCCAAGGCCGTGGGCGAGTGGTACGACGCCTTCCTCGCCTACGAGCACGACCGACGCGCCCGCTTCCCGAACGGCCTTTCCGAGAAGGACACGCCGTTCGACATCCTGCTCCTGAGCATCTGCTCGGTCTCGAACGACGACCTCGCCGTCTCGCAGCTTGACCAGCATCCGCTCTTCAAGGAGTTCAACATCCGCTTCGACTCGTTCAACGCGGCGACGGCCTATTCGGGCCCGGCCCTGCTGCGCCTGCTCAACGGCGCCTGCGGCCAGCCGTCCCACAGCGAGCTCTACGGCGAGCGCCGTCCCGAGTGCGAGATCATGACGAGGCTCGGCACGCTCGGCTACTCGCAGCGCCTGCTGATGGACCACTCGGGCGAGTACGACAACTTCCTGCAGTCGATGCGCGACAAGGCGGGCGTCACCGCCACGCTTGACAACGCGAAGTACCCGACGCGCTACATGGGCTTTGACGACGAGGAAATCGCCGACAGCCTGGCCGTGCTGCGCCACTGGCAGCGCACGCAGGTGAAGTCGAAGGCGGGCCGTACGGCCACGCTCATCAACTTCATCGCGCTCCACGACGGCAACCGCCTGCCCGGCCGCGGCCGCGCCGAGCCCTTCAAACCGCGTGCCCAGGAGATGTTCGACAACATCCGCACCTTCCTGCGCGAGCTTGAACGCTCCGGCCGCAAGACGATGGTCGTGATCGTGCCCGAACACGGCGCTGCCGTGAGGGGCGACAAGATCCAGGTCCCGCGCCTGCGCGACATCCCGACCATGCGCATTTCGCGCGTTCCGGTCATGGTCAAGTTCGTGGGCCTCAAGGGCATGCCCAACGAGCCCATCCACGTGACGGGCAACACGAGCTACCTGGCGCTCACGTCGCTCATCGGCAAGACGCTCGAGACCGACTACTTTTCCAAGGACGGCGGCACGGTTCCGCTCGAGCAGCTCGTCCATGATCTGCCGCAGACCAACCCCGTGAGCGAGAACGGCACCGTTCAGACGCTCGAATATCAGGGCCGCGAATACTTCCGCCAGAACGGCGGCGAGTGGAAGCCCTACGGCGGCTGATTTCCGAGTCCGCAGACAGAATGACAAGGCCCGCGAACACCTGTGTGATCGCGGGCCTTGTTGCTGTGTGCCAGGCATGGGTACAATCTATCTCTGGACCACCCATTCTTGTCAAGCAAGATGTCAAGTATTTTCCGCCGCAGGCGGTGCGTGAGCGCGAAAGCTCTCTCGCAGTGGCCGCGGTCCGTACCAATTTGAGCGAGCTTGCTCGCGTAAATTCAGAAAATGAGGCCCGCCCAGGAACGCGGTAAAACGACGGCATAAAGCCTCCCTGATCCGCATCCTTTACCGAGGTCATGCGGAGTCTGATCAAGCAGATTCTCTTCATGCGAGAGGCCCATCCACCAATCTCTCAGGGCTGTCGGGATTCCATTCGGAATTCCATGCCCAGTATGAACTACAGGAAGCCGTCAGTGCCAGATAACGGGGGATGCAAGTGTCTGCAATTAGATTGTAATGGCTGTTTGACGGCGCCTTTAAGGCATCTCATGAATCAATCTTGCTTGAGGTCGGACTATTCTCTTTCGGGCGGTTAAGGCTTATGCGGCTTTGGCTTGTTCAAGCTCCCACTGCTTCAAAACCGCCTTCGATATGCCAGCTTTCTCAAAGCTGAACGTCTCTCCGTATTTGAGGAGAGCTGTAGCTATGCGCACCAGCTTGGCTGCGACATAGACAAGAACCTTGAACCACGGTCGAGGCGAAGCCAGGCGCTCCTTGATACTTGCTACGAACGGGCAGTCAGGCAACCGGTCGTTGCGCACCATCAAACACAATGCGCCTGCACCCAGGATGCAGAGCGATCGGAGCATCTTGTCTCCTCGCTTCGACATCTTTCCCTGGCCTCGGGCTTCACGACCGGAAGAGGTCTCCGTGTGATGCCCGGTAATTCTGTTATTCGGGACAAGACCAATGAACGCCATGGTCTGTTTTGGGGTATCGAATCTTGCGATGTCACCCACTACAGCGCACCAACGGCTCGTCGTCAGCACTCCGAATCCCGGTATGGAACGGAGCAGGGAAGCCCGCGGATCACGCTGGGTAGCCTCTGTCAGGAGCTTCAGCACCGTTGCAATGTCATGGTCGAGATCATGCACCCGGTTGATCATGAGGTGCAGAGTCTCTACCACTTCATCACCGAAAGCCTCTCGGTTGGCATCGATCAGCTCATGCAGAGCCTTCTGGTTGAAGGAGCCCGTACGGATGGGAAATCCCCATGCATGAAGCGTAGCCTCGACGTGCACCATAGTCTTCGTTCGTTGCCCCTTTAATTGGCGATAGGAGGACTGCAGAGCGAGCAGACGGCATTCCTCACGCGTCTTCCCGCGGATGGGCGTCAGC
>OGSS01001460.1_pt1 | contig 14950 bp, 10 predicted proteins | sample 1553591 | NCBI WGS metagenome assembly OGSS01 (sample SAMEA2580061, study PRJEB22360) | human gut metagenome | biome: human gut; feature: human-associated habitat; material: faeces | place: Denmark | collected 2008/2010
TGCCGTAGCCGGGGAAGGAGCGCACGCGGAAATACACGTCGCCGGAAGGCGTGGCGTAGGCCTTGCCGTCGGCGATGAGGCGCTCGGTGAGGTTGAGCATTTCCTGAATGTGCTCGGTGGCCCTGGGCTCGATGTCGGCGCGAATCACGCCGAGGCGGTCCATGTCCTCATGGTAGGCCTTGATGTAGGTTTCCGCGATTTCGGTGCTGGAAACGCCCTCGTCGTTGGCGCGCTTGATGATCTTGTCGTCGACATCGGTGAGGTTCTGGGCGAACGTGACCTCGTAGCCGCTCGCGATGAGCCAGCGGCGGATCACGTCAAAGCTGATGAACGTGCGGGCATTGCCGATGTGGATGTTGTCGTAGACCGTGGGGCCGCACACGTACATGCGGACCTTGCCGGACTCGATGGGCTGGAACTCTTCCTTTTTATGGGTAGCGCTGTTGTAGATACGCATTCGTTACTCCTTAACGGTTTTCTGTAGCAGGCAGACGGCCCAGGCGCCGATTCCCTCGCCCTGACCTTCCCAACCGAGCTTTTCGGTCGTAGTGGCGGCGACGCCCACGTTTTCGACGTCAACGCCCAGGGCATGGGCAAGGTTGGCGCGCATGGCATCGCGGTGCGGGGTGATCTTGGGTTGCTGACAGGCAATGGTGCAATCGGCATCGACAAACTCAAAGCCCAGCTCGCGCGCATAGTCCATCACGCGAGCGAGCAGCACCATCGAATCGGCGCCCTCATAGGCGGGGTCGGTATCGGGGAATAGCTTGCCGATGTCTCCCCCGCGGCAGGCGCCCAGAATGGCGTCGGCCAAGGCGTGCGCGAGCACATCGGCATCCGAGTGGCCCAGCAGGCCGCGCTCGTAGGGAATGTCGACACCGCCGATGATACATCGACGCCCCTCCACCAGACGGTGGACGTCGTAGCCATGGCCAATGCGCAGGTTACTGAACATGGGGAAGGTCCTCTCCCTCGGCCATGCGGCCAAGCAGAATCGCGGTTACGGGACGCAAGTCCTCGGGCACCGTCACCTTAAGGTTATCGCGCGGGCTCTGGACGCAGCGGACGCGCCCACCCATGCGCTCGACCAGCGACGAATCATCGGTGCCGATAAAGCCCTCGGCAATGGCTGCAGCGTGGGCGCGCTTCATAGCATCGACGCTAAAGATCTGCGGCGTCTGCGCGGCCCAATAGAGCTCACGCGGCGGCGTCTCGACGATATTGTCGCCATCGACGATCTTGAGCGTGTCGATCGCGGGCTGGCCGCACACGACACCGTCGAGCGAGCGGTCGCCCACAAGCACGTCGATCGCATGGTCGATGGCCTCGGTCGTGATGAGCGGACGGGCGCCGTCGTGGATAGCGACATATTCGAAACCCGCCGGCACCGCGTGCACGCCGGCGCGGGTGGAATCCTGACGAGTATCGCCGGCATCGGCAAAGCTGATGGGCGTGTCATAGTCAAACGGGTCGATAGCCAAGCGGCGCATCTCGGCACGGCGCTCGGCAGGGCAAACCACGACGATATGGCCGACCTTGTCGCTACGATCGAACGCGCGGATGGACCAGCTCATGAGCGGACGGCCCGCCACGTTAACGAGCTGCTTGCCGCCGGGATTTCCAAAGCGCTGGCCGCTGCCGCCGGCAACGACCACGGCGCATACGGGCGCCATTATGCGTTCCCCTGTTTGGTGCCCTTCATGCGGTACAGCGAGTCCGCAAGAATGGCAGGGTTGTTGACGCCAAAGTCGCCCAAGCGCTCCGGATCCTCGCTGATGTCGTCCATGAGCTCCTGCAGCGAGCCATACTCGTCGACGATCTTCTCGGCCACGCCGTCGCGCACGACGGACACGCGCGAAAGCGTGCGCAGGCCCAGCGGCGTCATGACGGAGTCCTCGTCCAAGTCGTCATAGCCCAGAACTGCCGCCACGTGCTGCGGGTCGGACAGGTCCTTAGGCGTCATGCGGCTCAGCTCGGCGCGGATCTTTTCGGCGTTGGCCTCGGAGGAATCGCTCGCGTAGTCGCGAATCATCAGGTCGTACTCGGTATCCATGCTGGAGCCGGCGAGCTGCTCGAGCTGCATCTGCACGAGCTTGCCCTGGTTGCCCAGCTTGACAATGCAATCCTTAAGCTCGGTCTTTGCCTGCTGCATGATCTCGAAGCTCGAAAAGATGCCGGTGATGTCGGCGAGCGTGACGTAGTCGTCGAGCTCAAGGGCTGTCAGGCGCAGCAAGGAGCGATCGAGCGACTGACGAGTGGTCTGAAGCGTGGCGACGAGCTGGTTGACCGAGCTCATGATGGTAGTGACGGGCTGGATCTCATAGCTCTTACCGTGGACGTACACGTTGACGACGGCACGACGGGCCGAAACCGAGATCACGATGGCATCGGTGAGCACCGACATGCGAGCGGCAGTACGGTGACGCATGCCCGTCTCACTCGTGGCGAGCGAGGGATCGGGATTGAGGTGGAAGTTGGCGCGCAGGATCTGGGTGAGGTCGCCATCGATAACGATGGCGCCGTCCATCTTGGAAAGCTCGAACAGGCGGTTCGAGGTAAACGAAATGTTGAGCGGGAAGCCGTCGTTACCGGCGGCGAGCACGTTTTCGGTGTCGCCGACACAGATAAGGGCGCCCAGGTGACCAGCAATGATCATGTCGAGGGCGGTGCGGATCGGCTGGCCAGGTGCCGTCAGGCGAATGGCCTGTTCCATACGCTTTTGCAGCTCGTTCTTATCCAAGGCATCGCTCCCATCGTATACGCTCCATAAACGTCAATAAGTTTCTCACGGTTTGCCCCTGTGACGCCCGCAAAATCCGATGCTTACAGAATGAGCGAACACAGCTGAGAGCCCCAATCCAAATGAGCTGCTTATGTGGTAGCATCGGGATTCGCATAAATGAGGGAGTAGTCGCGTGATCGGGTTCGCCTCCGGTGGCGCGGCAAGTCAACACACTGGCCGATGCGGCCTGGCTTGCCTTAATGAACGAGACTCGTGGCTGTGCGCGCAACGCGTACGCCACGGGTCTTTTTTGTTACTCCCCCAAGAGGTACACGCGGGCCCGCCCGCAGAGAGGGAGCCAGACTATGGGACTCGCAGAGCTCGTATTGCTCGCCGTTGGCCTTTCGATGGACGCCTTTGCCGTTTCCATCTGCAAGGGCCTTGGCATGAAGAAGATCAACCTTAAAGTTGCCGTGGTGCTCGGCTTGTTCTTTGGCGGCTTTCAGGCCGGCATGCCCGTAATCGGATGGGCGCTCGGCAGTCAATTCATGGGCATCATCGGACCCATCGACCATTGGATCGCCTTTATCCTGCTCGCCTTTATCGGCGGCAAAATGTTGTGGGAGGCCTTTACCGAAGACGAGGATGAAGGCGACGGCAAGGATGCCGAAAAGATTGACCTGGGCGAGTACCTGATCCTCGCCATTGCCACCTCGATTGACGCCCTGGCCGTGGGCATCTCGTTCGCCGCGCTTTCCGTCGACATCGTTCCCGCCGTGTCGCTCATAGGCATCACGACCTTCATCTTCTCCGTTGCCGGCGTGGCGATTGGCCGCATCTTTGGCGCGCGCTACGAAAAGCCCGCCACCATCGTGGGCGGCGTTGTGCTCATCCTCATCGGCCTCAAGATTTTGCTGGAGCACCTAGGGATTTTAGTGCTGTAAAACACCCTTCAAAACTAAACGTCCGTATAAGGCCTCATGCAGAGTTTTGCATGAGGCCTTTTCATGCAGACTTTTGCATGTCATACTAGGATGCAAAAGCCTGCACGTTAGGAGATAGCCGTGGATACCCTTCCCATCACCACACCACGCCAAGCTGGCATCTACGTGCGCCAGGCACGCGAGACTCAGGGTCTCACCCGTGCCACCCTCGCCAAAAAGGCCGGTGTTTCGGAGCGCCTGCTTGCATCGCTCGAGCTAGGAGACGCCACCGGCATTCGACTCGACAAGCTGCTGGCGATTTTCGACGCTCTTGAACTGGCGCTCGCAGCACAAGGGGATATAAGCGAAACGAAAAATGAGCACCCAGTCGACGCCCCGCATGCTGATCAACCTTGCAGCACCTCCAGACGCCATCACGCTCAACGTCTTCATCATCGCAACCGTCGTAGTACCGCCATTCCGGCTCTTGCAGATACCCCCTTTACATCCGCACTCTACGACGAGGTCTTCGCCGATTTCGCCATGTCCAATCTCGGAGTCTCGATTGCCGCAAACGCATCTAACCAAACCAAGCCCGAAGGGAAATAGCCAATGGCCAGAACATCACTTCGGACCATTATTTGCGGCGTACCTGCGGGAACGCTCACGCAAGATGAGAACGGTCTTATCAGCTTTACCTACGATCATGACTATGACGGGCCAGCCCTATCGACCAACATACCCGTATCAAATCGAACATACGGCCAACAGGTCATGAATCCGTACTTGTTTGGCCTTCTACCCGACAGCGAGGACCAACGAAAAGCGATTGCCGCCGAATTCAACGTTAGGCCCAACAATCCCGTTGCGTTGCTCAGCCATATCGGACTCGACTGTCCGGGCGGAGTGCAGTTTTGTGCCGAAGAAGATGCCGACGCCGTCCTGCATCGCTCCGGCGAATACCGCCCTATAGACGACCACGAAATTGCGCTTCGTCTCAAGTCGATCAGAGATGACCGCGATGCATCGTGGATGGGTCTAGATGAAAGTTGGTCACTTGGAGGCAACCAGGGCAAGTTCGCGCTCGCGTTCACAAACGGCCGCTGGTGCGAATGCATGGGGTCCTCGCCCACGACGCATATTTTCAAAAATGGCGTTATCGGATTTAAACTCGAGGCTCTCAATGAGTTTGTCTGCATGAAAAGCGCCCAGCGCGCCGGTATCGCAACGGCAAACGTCGAATATCGTATGTTTGAGGACGAACCCGCCCTCATTGTTGAGCGCTATGACCGCGTGAAAGTCAAAGACGGAACGATCAGGCGCCTACATCAAGAAGACCTCTGTCAGGCACTTGGGGTGATGCCCGCCCAAAAGTACACGGCAGACGGCGGCCCGACCACACGCGACATTCAAGAGCTCCTCGTAAATACGAGCCACCATCAACTTAACCTGTATCTGTTTACGCAGATACTGTTCTTCAACGCCATTATCGGCGCACCGGATGCGCACGCGAAAAACTATTCCCTGCTCCTTGGAAACGACGGCGCAGCCATGATGGCTCGAATGTACGATGTCGCATCGGGTTTGGCGTATGAGCGCATGCGCCGCCGGGCGCGCCTTGCCATGAGCGTTGGCGGCGAAAATCGTGTGGGGCGCATCGGTCCAGGCGCCATCCGCCGATATCACGGCATGGACGACCCCGCGCTGGAAGCGGCGCTCACCGATGCCGGGCTGACCGAGAAGTTTTGTTTTGCGACCATGATGGACCTCGCCTACGAGGTACCCATTTGCATGGAAGAGGTCATGGACGAATACGCCGACCTGCCCGGCATGGCGGACCTGCGCGAGCATATGCTCGGCCCCGTCCGCGAAAACTGCCAGCGCACCCTCGACCTCATCAGGGCAGAAATGGACTAGGTGGCCGTAATTTCGCAATTATCAAACAAAAGAGAGGGGGCACCCGTCGCAAAAGCTCGGATGTCCCCTCTCGTAATGTCATTTGCAATCCGCTAGCACGCAGCTCGAACTGCTGCTAGCGCAACCTTTACGCAGCGAGGCGCTTGAGCACGTCGATGAGCAGCTCGTAGAAGCGCTCAGCAGAAGCGAGCTCCATGCTCTCGTCCGGGGTATGGACATCGGAGAGCGTCGGGCCCACGGCGATGGCGTCCAGGCCGTGCAGGGCCTCGGCAAACAGGCCGCACTCAAGGCCGGCGTGAATGGACTCGATGCGCAGCTCGGAGCCAAAGAGCTCTCGATAGCTCTCGACAAAGACTTCGCGGACCGGCGAATGCTCGGCATAGCTCCAGCCGGGATACTCAAACTCAAACTTGGCGTCGAAGCCCAGGACATCGGCCAGCGTCTGCAGGCGGTCCTTGAACTCGTTCTGCAGCGAGGTGATCGAGGAGCGCGGGGACAGCATGATCTTGACCTCGTCGTCAGAAGTGGCAACCACACCGATGTTGGAGGAAACCTCGACGGAGCCGTCGGTGGCGACGTTGCGGCGAATCACGCCGTTAGGGGCAAGACGCAGGGCGCGGATGAGGGCAAGCGCGGACTTCTGGTCCATGGCCTCGACCTCGGCGTCGTCGGCAATCTCGACGGTGCAGGTAAAGCCGGGGTCGAAGACCTCGAGCTCGGCAGTAACGTCGGCGATGATGCCCTTTGCGATCTGGGCCGCGGCCTCGGCGGCAGCGTGGTCGGCGTAGACCAGAACAGCCTTGCACTCACGGTTGATGGCGTTGTCCTTGGTGCCGCCGTTAAAGCTAACGATGGCGGGCTCGCCAGCGACCATCAGGCGGTCGATGATGCGGGCCATGATGAGGTTGCCGTTGCCGCGCTCCAGGTTGATATCGCTGCCGGAGTGGCCGCCCAGCAGGCCGGAGATGTCGAGCGTGAGGGTGCTACCGGTCTTGTGCTCGCGCGCGATCGGGCAGGTGTAGGTAACGACGACACCGCCGGCGCAGCTGACGGTAGCAACGCCCTCCTCCTCGGAGTCAAGGTTAATCATGGTGCGGGCGCTAATCTGGGACTTGTCGAGCGTCTCGGCGCCGACCAGGCCAGTCTCCTCGTCGGTGGTGAATACGCACTCGAGGGCGGGGTGAACGATCGAATCGTCATCGAGAACAGTGAGCATCAGAGCGACGGCAATACCGTTGTCGGCGCCCAGAGTGGTGCCGTTAGCGGTGAGGACGCCGTCCTTGACGACCAGGTCGATACCATCAGTCGTAAAGTCGTGCTCAACGGAGCCCAACTTGTCGCACACCATGTCGATGTGGCCCTGCAGCATCACGGTCGGGGCATTCTCGGCGCCGGCAGATGCGGGCTTGCGAATGATGACGTTGTAGACCTCATCCTGATACACATCGAGACCGCGCTCCTTGGCAAACGCGACCAGGAAATCGCTGATGCCCTTCTCGTTGCCAGACCCACGGGGGATCGCGCTGACCTCCTCAAAGAAATGGAACAGCTGGGCGGGCTCGTAACCGGTAATCTTGTAGTCCATGGTGCCTCCTTGGCGCAACTGGTTAGACAGTAAGACATGCGACTTGTATATTCCCAGACTTTGCGTGCATAAACCAGTCGAAAACGCCGAGCGCCCTCGCATCATCGGCTAACGGTGGACCGCATAGCGTAACGGTCACAACTTCCGCAGCTCTACAAATCGAGGCGCCCTTTCCGGAGCGCCTCGATTGCGCGTATCAAATTGTCGCCACGCCCTACAGCGCGCCAGAGCCGGCTTGCATCATGCCGCCGGGGCCCGAGGTCACGCCGCCGCTCACGGGCGCGGCGTTGCCGGTGTGCGGTGCCGCCGGGGCGGTATCGCCACCGAGCGTGCCCGCCGGACGCGGTGCCGGAATCTCGCCCGTGCCGTGGCTAAAGACAAACTTGCCGTCGGCCACGTCGCACAGGACGGTATCGCCCTCGCCCCACTCGCCGGCCAGCAGCTCCTCGGACAGCGGGTCCTCGATGAGCTTTTGGATGGCGCGGCGCAGCGGACGCGCGCCGTTGGTGAGGTCGGTGCCCTCGGCCACGATCTTGTCGTAGGCTGCATCGGTGAGCTTGATATTCATGCCATTGGCGATCAGGCGCTGACGCAGGTCGTCCACCAGCAGGTGCGCGATCTTGGTCAGGTTCTCGCCCGAAAGCTTCTGGAACACCACGATGTCGTCGATACGGTTGAGCAGCTCGGGGCGGAACAGGCGCTTGAGCTCGCCCATCGCACGGCCCTTAATCTCGCTCGAGGTAAGGCCTTGCTCACCGGTGGTGCCAAAACCGACGCTCGCATCCTGCGCGATCTCGCGGGCGCCCACGTTTGACGTCATGATGATCACCGTATTGCGGAAGTCGACCGTCTTGCCCTGGCTATCGGTCAGACGGCCCTCCTCCAGCACCTGCAGCAGGATATTGAAGATGTCGGGGTGCGCCTTCTCGATCTCGTCGAACAGCACGACCGAGTACGGGTGGCGACGAACGGCCTTGGTGAGCTGGCCGCCCTCGTCGTGACCGACGTAACCCGGAGGGCTACCGATGAGCTTGGAGACCTCGAACTCGCTGCCAAACTCCGACATGTCGAAGCTGATGAGCGCGTCCTTGCTGCCAAAGAGATACTCGGCGAGCGTCTTGGCGAGCTCGGTCTTGCCTGTGCCGGTGGGACCAAGGAAGATAAAGCTGCCACCGGGACGACGCGGGTCCTTGAGCGGCGAGCGGCTGCGGCGCACGGCCTTGGCGACGGCCTCGACTGCCTCATCCTGGCCGATGATGCGCGTCTTGAGCACGCTTTCGGCCTGCAGCAGGCGCCGGCTCTCGCTCTCGGTGAGCGAGGAAACCGGCACGCCAGAGGTCACGGACACGATGTCGGCAATCTGACTCACGTCGATGGTGAGCGGGCTGGCGTCGAGCTCGGCGGTCCAGGCGGCCTTGGCCTCGGCAAGCTCAATCTCGGCGGCCTTCTGCTGCTCGGTGATCTCGGCGGCCTTGTTCATGTCGTCGCTCTCGGTGGCCTCCTGCGCGGCAGCCTTGAGCTCCTCTATACGATGCTCGGCCTCGCGCACCGGCTCGGGCGCGCGGTTGGCGGCGATGCGGGCGCGGGCGCCGGCCTCGTCAATGAGGTCGATGGCCTTATCAGGCAGGAAGCGGTCCTGAATGTAGCGGTTGGAAAGGTTCGCGGCGGCCTCGATAGCACCCTGCGTATAGCGCACATGGTGGTGCTCCTCGTAGCGCGGCTTGAGCGCGGTCAGGATCTTGACCGTGTCCTCGACGCTCGGCTCCTCGACATCGATGGTCTGGAAGCGACGCTCGAAGGCCGGGTCCTTGGTGAGGTACTTGCGGAACTCCTCGGCCGTGGTGGCACCGATGATCTGGAAGGCGCCGCGTGCGAGCACCGGCTTGAGCATGGAGCTTGCATCGATGGATCCCTCGGCAGAACCGGCACCGATGATGGTGTGCATCTCGTCGATAAACAGGATGACGTCGTCGGCTTCGGTCGCCTCCTGGATCACATTCTTGAGGCGCTCCTCAAACTCACCGCGATACTTGGCGCCCGCGACAAGACCCGGCAGGTCGAGCGTCCAGATGTTCTGGTTCATAAGGTTCTCGGGCACGTTGCCGGCAGCGATCTGCTGCGCCAAGCCCTCGACGATTGCTGTCTTGCCCACGCCGGGATCGCCCAAGATAAGCGGGTTGTTCTTGGTGCGGCGCGAAAGGATCTCCATCATGCGCTGGACTTCCTTTTCGCGGCCAATCACGGGATCGAGCTCGCCGTCACGCGCCTTTTGCGTGAGGTTGGTGGCAAACTGCTTGAGCGTGTCGGTGCCGCTTCCCTTTTGCTGCGAGGCGTCCGAGCCGCTAAAGAACGGCAGGCCCGCACCGGGACGTCCAGCACCGGCACCGGCGAGCGGGCGCTTCTTGTCCTGATCCTTGGCGGTCAGCTTTTCGATAGCCTTTTTAATGGAAGCGGACGACACGCCCAGGCGCATGAGGATATCCATGGCCATGCCGTTGCCCTCTTCGACGATGCCGATGAGCAGGTGCTCGGTCGACACATACGTCTGGTTGTTCTCGCGCGCTACGCGAAAGGAGCGCTCCATCACGCTAATGACGAGTGGCGTAAAGGCAAGCTTGGCAGCCTCGGTCTCCTCGCTGGGCTCGGGAACGGTGGTCTGGACCTCCTTGAGGGTGTCCATGATGTCGTCGTAGGAGATATCAAGTGAGCGCAGCGCCTCGGCAGCGATACCCTCGTCCTCCTTGGCGAGTGCGAGCAGCAGGTGCTCGGTGCCCACCTTACTTGAATGAAGATCGAGCGCCTCCTGCTTGGCCATGGACATGACCTTACGCGCTCGATCGGTAAATCTATCTAACATGCTCGTTTCCTTACATGAGTTCATCGAAATCAAAACGCCCGCCCGTCGGCGGCGCTTTTGTCTCTTTACCCACAGGTTGTCTATGTTAACAGCTGGAGGAATATCTATAAACCCGGCTCACATGAATGCAGGTTATGACCGCATCGCGGGACTCACCGCGCGATGCGCGACAGGCGCCCCGCAAGAGAAACCCTAGGCGTCTTTCACCACGTCGGGACTCGTCGCACGCGATGCGCGATAGGCATCGGCCTCCTTGGAGACGCGTTCGAGCAGCTCGGATGTATCGACGCCCTCGACTTGCGCGACCGTTTCCACCGTCTGCATGGCGACCGCCCTCAGGTACGCGCACGCGCTGTCCCCCAGCTGCTCGAGGTCTATCTCCTCGCCGCCCTCCCGAGCAAAGCCGACCGCCATCACAAAGCCCATGATGCCCGAGACCAGAAAGCCCACCGCAAAGCTCGAATCTGCCTTGAGCTCTTCTCCGTCGGGGTGGACGATCTCTCTCACGCGGTCGATGATGATCGTATGGATGCCCTGCACGACCTGCTCGGCGGCACCCGCCCTCATGGTGATGACGATGCGCCGCAGCAGGCAGCGGACGTCGCGCCGGTCGAACGCCGAAAGGTCGCCCTCGCTCGAAAAATGCCAGAGGGCATCGGTGATGAGCTCGTTATCCTGCAGCAGCTGGGCTATGGCGATGGCGACGAGTTCATCGAAATCGTGAAAATAGTAGTAAAACGTTCCGCGATTGCACTGGGCGGCGCGGGTCACCTCGCCAACCGACAGCTCGAAGATGCTGTTGTTCTCGATGAGCTCCCAAAACGCCTCGATGATACGGGTGCGTGCATCGGGCACATCGGCGTCCTTACGCGGTCTCGCCATGCGCCTCACCGCACCCCTGCGCCTTGGCGTTCATGATGAGCATCTGAAGACGGTTCTCCACGTTGGCGAAGCTCACGTCGGGATCGTAGTCGAGCGGCAGGAACTGCGCCGTGGGATACTGCTCCTTGAGCGCATGGATGAGCCCGCGCCCCACGACATGGTTGGGCAGACACCCGAACGGCTGCAGGATCACGAAGTTGCGGCAGCCGCGCTTGGCGTGCTCGAGGATCTCCGCCGGAATCAGCACGCCCTCGCCCGCATCGAACGTATGGTGCAGGATCTTATCGCTCGCGCGCACGAGCTCGGGCATGCGCGTCGGCGGCTCGTAGAGCGGGCTCGCCGCGCCCAGGCGGTCGCAACGGTCGTGCGCGAGCTCGAACAGGTTGTCCGCCGTGGCGTACCAGGCCTTTTCGGGCAGCGACAGGTCGACGTGGAACTCGCGCGACTGCGCATGCTTGTAGAAATAGGTCTTGCGGATCACGTCGGTCATGCGCGCCTCGATGACCTCGAGCCCGTTGTCCTCGAGGTAGCGCTCGATCTCGTGGTTGGCGCCGAGATGGAAATTGAGCAGGTACTCGCCCACGATGAGAACGGTCGGATGCGGGTTCGAGCGGTCGTACGGAACGGCGTCCATGATCGCAAGCGCGCGTTTGAAGCCCGTCGCCTGGCCTCTCAGCCCGGAGCGCTCCATGCCCTCGATAACCTCATCGAGCGCGCGGTCGAACGCAGCGTCCGCCGCGCCCTTCTCGAGCTCGTAGGGACGGATGCGCCTAAGCATGGCCTCGAGGGCATCGATCATGGGAAGACCGTAGGCGATCTGGATGCTCGGGCCAAGGCCGAGCTTGAAGCCCGGATGCGCATTGTGGGCATCGACGTCGTCGTTGGTGAGCACCGGGACATAGTCGTATCCCGCGTCGTCGAGCGCGCGGCGCAGCAGGGGCATGTAGTGCGTCAGGCGGCAGTCGCCGATATACTTGCCAGTCACCACGGCGACGTCGTGCGGGTCGTACTTACCGCTCTCGAGTGCCGCGAGCGCCTCGCCGATCACGATTTGCGCGGGGAAGCAGATGTCGTTGTGCACATAGCGTTTGCCCAGGCGGATGGCATCCTCGCGCCCGATATCAAGGGCCTCGGCGCGCACGCCCTGATTGCGCATCGCCGCGGTCATGAGCCTGCAGAACGCATGGGAGGTGTTGGGGACCAGCGCGATCTTGTCGTGCCGGTCGCGCTTGGTGTACTTGACCTTATACGGGTCGTCGAGCGGATGGACCGCGTGCACCCGGGCGCCCTCGGCACGCTCCTCCGCGCGACGACGGTTGACCGACTCGATAAACGAACGCACGCGAATGCCCATGGGACCGGCGACGTCGCTCTCATCGAGCTTGATCATCATCGGAACCTTGGAGCCCATCTCGCCCATCATGCGCGCGATCTCGTCGGTGAGATACGCATCGTGGCCGCAGCCGAAGCTGCCCATCTGCACGAGCTCGAGCTCGGGCGTCGATGCGACGATGACCGCGCACGACAGCATGCGCGCATGGTAGTTGTTCACGATGTCGATGCGGCTGTTGGAAAGGTCGACGTTGCAGACCCCCGGCACCGCATCGGGCGTCAGCACGGGGATGCCGCGCTCAGAGAAGAGCTTGGGCAGCCCGTGGTTGACCAGCGGGTCGTTGTGGTACGGGCGCGAAGCGATCACCACCGCGTAGCCGCCGTCCTCGCGCAGGTTCTCGAGCACCTGCCTGCCGCGCAGCTGCAGCTGGTTCTCAAACGTCTGCTGCGCGCGGTCCGCCTGCTCGGTCGCCTTGGCAACCAGGTCGGCATCGATATCGAAGGTCTCCTTGCACCACGCCTTGAGCTGGCGGTTTCGGTCGCCCTCGTCGTACCAGTGGAACAGCGGCGTATCGAACGGAACGCCGAAACGCTCCTCCGGGTTATCGGAATTGCGCATCACGTAGGGGTATCCCTTTACGACGGCGCACATCCACTCGCTGGTAGAGGCGGTGTTTTCGGTGGGCACCGTCGTGATGATGGGCATGAAGATGCGGTTGCCAAGGGAGGTTGGGGCGGCCGCCGGCGCCGACGAGATTGCGGATGTGCCCGTGGACGAGCTTGGCCGGGAAGCACACGGTGTCGGATGTGACGTGCGCCAGACCGCGCTCGTACATCGCCTTGGTGCTGCGTCCCGAGACGCGCACCTTAAAGCCGAGCGTGCTGAAGAACGTCGACCAGAACGGCATGGTGTCCCAGAACTCGAGCACACGGGGAATGCCGATCGTGACATCGCGCCCCCCGCAGACGGGAACCGTGGGGCACGACTCGAACAGCAGCTTCTCGCGGTCGACAAAGAGATTGGGGGCAGCCGCGGTCCGGTCGCGCCCCGTGCCGGGTGCCTGTGCCTCGCAAGCACCCTGCGGACGCAGCTCCTCCGCCGCGGGAACCTCGCGCACGAGCTCATCCCATGAGATGGCGCCGCCGCGCGGGCAGCGATTGCCCGTGACGTAAAGCGAGCCGTCGCCAAATGCCACGACCGCGCGCTGGCAGCGGTTGTTGCACCGACGGCAGGTAACGCCGCCGAACTCGCGATGCTCGAAGCGCTCCACGGCATCGAGCCCGATAAACGACGTGCCGGCGTCGCCCTTGCGGCATTCCTCGCGCGCGAGCAGGGCGATACCGATAGCGCCCATCAGCCCCGGGTGGGGCGCACGCGTGACGGGTTTGCCCAGATACTGCTCGAATGCGCGCAGCACCGCGTCGTTTCGGAACGTGCCGCCCTGGACGACGACTTTGTCGCCCAGACGGTTGAGATTTGAAACGCGAATGACCTTGGTGAACACGTTCTCGATAATCGAACGGCAGAGACCGGCCATGATGTCGCCCGGACCCTTACCGCGCCGCTGCTCGGATACGACGCTGCTGTTCATGAACACCGTGCAGCGGCTGCCGAGAACGGCGGGGGGGTTTGGGGGAAAAAGCCCCGCTGGCGCGCACCACGGGATCTTTGGACGAAAATGCCTCGGTCGCGATATCCTCAACGGCTATTCCGAGGTTTTTGGCAAAACCCTCGAGGAACGAGCCGCAGCCCGCAGAGCACGCCTCGTTGACGACGATATCGGTCAGCACGCCGTGGTTGAGCCAGATGGCCTTCATATCCTGTCCGCCGATGTCGAGCACGAAGGTCGCATCGGGAACGCATGCGCACGCGGCGCGGGCGTGCGCGACCGTCTCGACCGTATGGTAGTCGGCGTGGAACGCGCGCGCGAAAAGCTCCTCGCCGTATCCCGTGGTGCCCACGGCATCGATCGCAAGCGTGACTCCCGCTGTCTCCCAGCGGTTCTTCAAGCTGACAAGACCCTGTTGGGCGACGTCGAGCGGTCTGCCGTTATTAGACGCGTAGAACGAATCGACAAGCTCACCCGCCTCATCGACCAGGGCGAACTTGGTCGTCGTGCTCCCCGAATCGATACCGAGCGCCACACGCACCGTCTCTCCGGGCGCATACGCATCCGGACCCTTTGCCGGCGTCTCTTTGCCATGGCGTGCCGTAAAATCCGCCTGCTCGGCAGGTGTGGCAAAAAAGGGCTGAGCAAGACGTCCCTCCCCGCTTGCGGGCGCGACCGTCTCGAGCTTATCCAGCCGGACAAAAGCGTCGGGAAGGTCGATCGGTTGGGACGATGCGAACATGTCGGTCAGCGACAGGGCGGCACCGCGCGCGACCATGATCTGCGGATCGCGCGGGACGATAACCTGATCGTCCGATAGATTCAGTTGCTCCCGGAACACGCGGACCAGCGTGGGGTTGTAGGCGAGCGTACCGCCCTCGAAGATTACCGGCGGCTCGATGTCGATACCCTGGGCCAGACCGCCGATCGTTTGGCGGGCGACCGCGTGAAGCGCCGAAAGCGCCAGGTCGGTGGTAGGAATGCCCTCGTTGAGCAGCGGCTGGATATCGGTCTTTGCGTACACGCCGCAGCGGCCCGAGACCTCGTGGACGGTCGTTCCCCGGCTTGCGAGCTGCTCGAACTCGCCCGATTCGGTGCCGACCCCCATGAGCTTTGCCATCT
>OGSS01001462.1_pt1 | contig 14917 bp, 22 predicted proteins | sample 1553591 | NCBI WGS metagenome assembly OGSS01 (sample SAMEA2580061, study PRJEB22360) | human gut metagenome | biome: human gut; feature: human-associated habitat; material: faeces | place: Denmark | collected 2008/2010
GTGTAAGTTATTTAAATTAATTATAAATAACAGTAATTTTATTATATAAAATGTACATATTGTGAATAATAATAATAAAATCATGTACAAAATGCCAACTGATAATTCCTCGAAATGTATTGCATATTTAACGTAACGTCAGTATAATTAAATTATAATAGTGAAGTGGAAGGTGGTACTTATGGCTAAAAAAAACATTTTTAAAAATATAGAATTAAGAAATCTATTTTAAAAAATGTAGATGTAAGAAAAAAGGCATTTGGAAGAAATCTAGTATCAGCTCTAGAAAATGCTAAAAATAAACAAGAAAAAGAAGTTGTATTAAGTAAAAAATGTTCAGAAGTACCAAAAGATAAAATAAAGGATATATTCGGGAGATTTTAATGAGTGGCTATTTAATTGTAAACTTAAGTAATATGCTAGGAGAGCTGGAGGAAGAAGAAGTTAAAAAAATTCTCTCCAGTTTTTCTTGTCCCCTTAATAAAGATGTAGAAGAATTTTTAAAAAACAAAGCTATTGAATTTTCTAAACAAGGTTTGGCTAGTACACATTTAGTGCTAACTTCTTATAAAGGCAAGCCTGTTATAGTTGGATATTTCACTCTAGCTAATAAGTATTTTACAATAAAAAGAAAAACATTATCAAACTCTTTAGCTAGGAAAATAGTGAAGTTTGGACAATACAATGAAGAACTAAGAAGATATATTATTGGAGCACCTTTGATAGGGCAAATAGGAAAGAATTATTCAAATAATTATAATAAATTAATCAAGGGTGATGAACTTCTAAAAATTGCATGTGACAAGATAAAAGCAGTACAGTTAGATATGGGTGGGAAAATAGTGTACCTTGAATGTGAAGATAAACCTAAATTAATTGAATTTTATAAGGATAATGGATTTGTAGACTTTGGAAAAAGAAGCCTTGATAAAGACGAAACAGATTCGTTAGATGGGGACTATTTAGTTCAAATGTTGAAATATCTAAAAAAATAAAAGTACATAAAATCTAAAATGACTATCTTGATAGATGGTCTTTTTTTATACAATAAATTAAAAGGAGAATGAAATTATGGAGATTAAGAAAAACACACAAGATGTAGTATCAGAAAGAAAAAATTCCCTAGATTCTGAATTCAAGATACCTGCAAGTGGTGTGTGTTATATGGCTGAGTTTATAAAGGAATCTAGGGAAATCATAAAAGAATTAGATAAACATTTTGAAAGTTGTCTAGATGTTTTATCTAAGGCAAGACTCTAAATATTTTGAATATGCTGAATCAAGCATGGTTTGCCAATCTGGGAAATCAGTATTTTTAACTATAAATAAATCAAATTCATTATCAGGAATAGCTAAAAAGTCTTCTTCTGAATTGACTATGTAATTACCAAATGCAAGTAGTTCATCAAAAGAATCAAAATTAGTGTGTTGGTTCATAAATTTCTTGCTAAGAATTATTGTGCGAATCTTATCAAAGTCAGGTTTTAAATTTTGTTCCATTCTTTCAATTTTCTTTTGAAATTGCTTTAAATTTCTAATGTCAATATTTTTACTCATAAGAACACCTCCTTTCAATAGAATATTAGCATAAAATTGTGGTGAATTCTGCTATTGTCGAACGATTGTTGAAGGATATTGTATAATAACATAGAATTTACTATACTATAAGGAGGTGATTATGTGGGATTTGAGATAAGTGGTAATTTGAATTTTGACAGTGTTATTGATGATTTAAAAAAAGAAGTTGAAAATAACCCTACTATATTTACATCACAAAATGTTGGAAATAAGTTCAAAGAAAAATGTAAAATATGCGAAAAAATATCTGAATTTGAAATACTAGAAGATGGTAAAGTTAAATGTTTAGAATGTGGGACTGAATTTGAATTGAATCTTAAAGTAGAGTAAACAAAAAAAGAATCTCAATTATGAGGTTCTTTTTTTATTCCCAAAACAAACAAATAAAGAGGTGGTGATGTGCAAGATGTCAAAGAAAAGGTAAAACAAGATTACTTAAAAGGAATGAAACAAAAGGAAATATCATCAAAGTATGACATTAGCTTAAACACTTTAAAGTCATGGATAAAAAGATACAACTGGGCTAGTGAAAAAAAGAAGGGTGCACCTATAAATAAAAGAGGTGCACCCTTTTCTAATAAAAATTCAGTTGGTCATGGTGCTCCAAAAGAGAATAAGAACGCTGAAAAGTTTGGTTTCTTCTCAAAATATCTACCCGAAGAAACTAGGGAATTGATACAAGAAATATCTATAAAAGATAAATTTGATATTCTTTGGGAACAGATAACAATTCAATATGCAGCAATAATAAGAGCGCAAAAGATAATGTATGTTAAAGGCAAGGAAGAAATGGTTAAAGAATTAAAGAAATATGAAAGCACAGAAAATGGTGAAAAGATAGAGTATGAATTTCAATTTGCATGGGATAGGCAAGCATCTTTTCTTAATGCACAAAGTAGAGCTATGAGTGAACTTAGAAGTTTAATTAAACAATATGATGAGATGATTCATAAGGATTGGAATTTGGCTACAGAGGAGCAGAAAACAAGAGTTGAGAAGTTGAAATGTGAAGTTGATAACCTAAGTAAGGATGATATTGGAGATGATGAGTTGAAAATAAGTGTAGATTATGGTGATAGAAATGATAGTTAGAGTAAATTTTAATCCAGATTTCAAGGAAGCTAATTTTACTAAAAAAAGATACAGAGCAATGAAAGGTTCAGCAGGGAGTGGAAAATCTGTTAATGTGGCACAGGATTATATACTAAAGTTAGGAGATAAGAAGTATCAAGGAGCTAATCTATTAGTAGTTAGAAAGTCAGAAGCTACACATAAGTATTCAACGTATGCAGAGCTTACAGGAGCTATAAATCGTATTTATGGTAAACAAGCTGATAAGTATTGGAAAACTACTTTAAATCCTTTAGAAATTAAGAGTAAAGTTACTGGTAACTCTATAATTTTCAGAGGAGTTAATGATGCAAAACAAAGAGAAAAATTAAAATCAATTAACTTCTCGAAAGGAAAATTAACATGGGTTTGGTGTGAAGAAGCTACAGAACTTATGGAAAGTGACATAGACATACTAGATGACCGTTTAAGAGGTATTTTAACTAATCCTAACCTATACTATCAAATGACATTTACATTTAATCCAGTCTCAGCTACTCATTGGATAAAAAGAAAGTATTTTGACTATAAAAATGATGATATATTTACTCATCATAGTACTTATCTACAAAATAGATTCATAGATGAAGCTTACTACAGAAGAATGCAAATGAGAAAAGAGCAAGACCCAGAAGGGTACAAAGTCTATGGTCTTGGAGAATGGGGAGAAACTGGTGGAGCAATACTTAAAAATTATGTTATACATGAATTTCCTACAGAATTTGAGTATTTTGACAATATGAGGTTATCACAAGACTTTGGATTTAACCATGCAAATGTAGTACTTAGAATTGGCTTTAAGGATGGAGAGTTATATATATGTAACGAAATATATGTACATGAAATGGATACCTCAGAAATCATAAAGATTGCAAATAGTATAGGTTTAGAAAAGACTCTATTTATGTACTGTGATAGTGCTGAACCAGATAGAATTAAGATGTGGAAGAGTGCAGGATATAAAGCTAAAGGAGTTAAAAAAGGACCAGGAAGTGTTAAAGCTCAAATAGATTATTTGAAACAATTAAGAATACATGTACATCCTAGTTGCACTAATACCATAAAAGAAATACAACAATGGAAATGGAAACAAGATGAAAGAACTGGATTATATCTTGATGAACCAGTTGAGTTTATGGATGATGCAATGGCTGCGCTTAGATATTCTATAGATAATAAGCTTAAAAATAATGGAATAAGCTTCTTAAAGTAAAGGAGGTGTTGAATATTTATATAAGTGAAACAGATTTAATAAAAGCTCAACTAAAAAAAGAGAGTACTTTTAATTTGGCGAAAGTTATAGAGCATTATATTTTAAAGCATAGACCACAGAAATACAAACAAGGAGAAGAATACTATTATGGTAATACTGATGTAAACAATAAGAGAAGATATTATCTCTTAGATGGAGCTAAGGTTGATGATTTTACTAAGGTTAATAATAAAGCAATTAACAACTACCATAAGCTTTTAGTTGACCAAAAGGTAGGCTATAGTGTCGGAAATCCCATAGTATTTAATGCAGATGATGATAATCTCACTAAGCTTTTAAATGACTTACTAGGAGAAGAATTTGACGATACAATAACAGAACTATATCTCAATGCTAGTAATAAAGGGGTTGAATGGTTACATCCATATATTAATAGAAAAGGTGAGTTTAAATATGTAATAATTCCAGCTGAAGAAGCAATTCCTATTTGGGATAGTAAAAGACAGAAAGAATTAGTTGCATTTATTAGGTTTTATTATATTGAAGATATAGATGGAAATAAAATAAAAAGAGTTGAGTACTACACAGAAAATGATGTAACTTATTTTATTGAAAGAGGTAATAGTTTTATTCAAGAATTTTTATATGATGAATACGGAAAAATGACTGATATACAAGAAGGTCATTTTAGAATAAATAACAAAGAACAGGGATGGGGTAAAGTTCCATTTATACCTTTTAAAAATAATGAAAAGTGTGTCTCAGATTTAACTTTCTATAAATCATTAATAGATATATATGACAATAATATTTCTACACTAGCAGATAACTTAGATGAAATACAAGAGGTTATTTATGTATTAAAAGAATATCCAGGAACAAGTCTACAAGAGTTTATAGATAATATAAGATACTATAAATCAATTAAAGTAGATGGTGGAGGTGGAGTTGATAAACTAGAGATAAATATACCAGTTGAAGCTAAAAAGGAGCTTCTTGATAGATTGGAAAAGAATATAATTATCTTTGGTCAAGGAGTTAATCCAGAATCTCAAAACACAGGTGACAAATCGGGTGTAGCACTTAAATTTTTATATTCATTACTGGACCTTAAATGTTCTAAGACTGAAAAGAAGTTTAAAAAAGCAATTAGAGAGCTTTTATGGTTTGTGTGTGAGTATTTAAAGATAAGTGGTAGTAAGAGCTATGATTATAAAACAGTTCAAATTACTTTTAACCACTCAATGATAATAAATGAGTCTGAAAAAATAGACATGGCAGCTAAATCAACTGAAATTATATCAGACGAAACTATTGTTAGTAATCATCCTTGGGTTGAAGATGTTAATGACGAACTTGAAAGACTTAAAAAACAGAAAGAAGAAAGTATAAAAGAATATGAAGATGCTTTTCCAACTAAAAAGAAAACTGAAGAAGGTGAGCCTATAAATGAATAATATGGATTACTGGATAAAGATTTTTAATCAGTTAGAAGAAGATGTTCATAACAAAGGTGATACCTTTAACAAGGAATTAGAAAAGCAATATGACATAATACTTTACAATATCCTTAGAGAAATAAATAATTGGTATATGAAATTTGCTAAAGATAATAAAATGAGTATGCAAGAAGCTGAAAAGTTATTAAATTCAAAGGAATTAACTGAACTTAAATTATCATTAGAAGAATATATCAAGTATGGAGAAGAAAATACAATTAGTCAAAAGTGGATAAAAGAACTAGAAAGTGCAGTTAAAAGAGTTCGTATAAGCAGACTAAAAGCATTAGAGTTAAAAATAAGGCATCAAGTTGAGGTATTATACTCAAAAGAGTATGAGGATGTAAATACGCTTATAGCAGACACTTATCAAGATAGCTATTATCATACTACATTTGAAACTCAAAAAGGTATTGGAATTGGATTAATGATAGCCATGCTTAGCATGAATAATATTAACAAAATAGTTAGTAGTCCTTGGACTACTGATGGAATAACATTTGGTAATAGAATTTGGAATAAGCATAGACCAAGGTTAATGAGTGAACTTAATAAAGGATTAAAAGAAACTTTAATTAATGGAGTATCTCCTGAAAACTTAACGAATAAAATTACTAAAAACTTTAATACAAGTAAAGAAGAAGCTAAATTATTAGTCAAATCTGAACTTGCTTTTTTTAGTTCATTAAGTCAAAGGGATTGTTTTAATAGTCTAGGGGTTGAGAAATATGAAATAGTAAGTGCATTAGATAGCAGGGTTTGTGAGAAGAGATGCAGTCCTCTTGATGGCAAAATAATTGAGATGAAGTATTATGAAATAGGAATTACAGTTCCACCATTTCATCCTAGATGTAGATGTGTAATAGTACCATATTTTGATGGTGAAGAAAGTTATAGGGATGCAAGAGAAGAAGATGGCGAAACTTATTATATACCATCAAATATGAAGTATAATGAGTGGCATTCGAAGTATGTAAAAGATAGTTCCTCAAGTGGAGCAATAAGCAGAAAAAGACTAAAGGACCTAGAAATATATCTAAGAGAAGAAAAACATGCTAATTTATATTATGAAGAAATAAGAAAAAGAACTAGTGATATTAAAGCGATAGCTAGAAATACAGGCTATAGCGAAAAGGTAATACAAGATATAAAAAATCATGTGTTTATAAATAAATATAATTTATATGGTGGATATAAAAGTTTTGACCCTAGTTATGATATGGCTATTTCTTGGCAAAAATTAATAGAGGGAAAAGATGTAAGAAAATGTGATATAATATTATTAAAGCATGAGAGATTAGAAAAGTTTCTTATGGATAGATATAATTATGATTATAAGAAAGCTCATGGTTTGGTTGTTAGAAAGTATGATTATGAAAAAGCTTTGAGGGAGGGATAAACATAGTACTTATAAAGAAAAATTATATAAAAGATGATAAAGTATCTTATTTTTATCAACCAGAAGAAGATGGAGAGTTTGGAGAAGTTATACTTTATACTAAAGATAAATCTTTTGATATAGTAAAAAGAGCAGAAAGAGACAGAGAAGGGAATCATTTTTATATGTCTCATGTTTACTGTATGATACGTAAATTTATAGAAGAAAATAATTATCCAGACGAGAAAACATCTTATTGGTACTAGAAAGCACTTGCTAAATAATAAATTAGTAGGTGCTTTTATTTTGTAAAAAATGAAAGGAGAAATTTAAAATGGATTGGTTAAAAGAATTGCTAGAAGGAATAAAAGTAGAGGATAACAAAATTGATGTAGCTTCTCTTCAAAAATCTATAGAAAAGAAAATAAAGGAGACTACAGTTACTCAAGAAGATTATGCAAATATTGAAACACAACTTAATACAGCTAATGAAGCTATTAAAAAGTTTGAAGGAGGTATGACAAAAGAAGATGTAGAGAATCTAAAAACAACTTATGAAACTGATAAGAAAACTTTGGAAGAAACCTACAAAAAAGAAATTGAAGAAAAAGATTTTAATTACTGGTTAGGTGATGCTTTTAAATCTGTTAAATGTAGAGATGAAATAGCATTAAAAGCTCATTTAGATATAGAAGCACTAAGAAATAGTAAAGACAGACAAAAAGCTTTTGAAGAGCAAATAAATCCTTTGAAACAGGATAAAGATTATTTGTTTAATGCAACACTAGAAGGTGAAGAACCTAAAATAGATACTATAACACCAGGGCAAGAGCCTAAGATAAATGATTTTGGTTTTAATTTTACTGGGGTAAGACCTCATGAAAATAATAATAAATAGGAGGAAATAAAATGGCAGCACTAAATTATGCAAAAGAATATTCAAATGTTTTAGCACAAGCATATCCTTATACTTTAAACTTCGGGGATTTGTATGCAACACCAAATAATGGAAGATATAGATGGACTGGTTCTAAAACAATAGAAATACCAACTATATCTACAACTGGAAGAGTAGATTCAAACAGAGATACAATAGCAGTAGCTCAAAGAAACTATGATAATGCTTGGGAACCTAAGGTATTAACTAATCAAAGGAAATGGTCAACATTAGTTCATCCAGCTGATATAAACCAAACTAATTATGTGGCTTCAATAGGCAATATAACAAAAGTATATAATGAGGAACAAAAGTTTCCAGAGATGGATGCTTACTGTATATCTAAAATATATGCTGATTGGACCGCATTAGGTAACACAGCAGATACAACTGTTCTTACAACAACAAACGTATTAGAAGTATTTGATAAGTTAATGGAAAAAATGACAGAAGCTAGAGTACCTGAAAATGGAAGAATATTGTATGTTACTCCAGTAGTAAATACACTTATCAAAAATGCAAAAGAGATACAAAGAACAGTAAATATAAAGGATGCAGGAACTTCTCTTAATCGTCAAACAACTGATATTGACACAGTTAAAATAATTAAAGTACCATCTAATCTAATGAAAACTGCATATGATTTTACAACTGGATGGAAAGTAGGAGCAGGAGCTAAACAAATCTTTATGTCCTTAGTTCACCCAAGTGCAATAATTACACCTGTTTCTTATCAGTTCTCTAAGTTAGACGAACCAACAGCAGTTACAGAGGGAAAATACTTCTACTTTGAAGAAAGTTTTGAGGATGTATTTATATTAAATAAAAAAGCTGATGCAATACAATTTGTTGTTGAAGGAGCTGGAGCATAATGGCACAAGTAAGGAAATTAAATAGAATATTAACTATAGAAGAATGTAAAATAGATGATTTCTTAGAGATGGGATATGATTTGATAGATGAAACTGGTAAGGCAGTAAAGTATGGCAAGTCATTAAATGTAAAAGATTTAATAGCTGAAAATAATATTTTAAGGTCAAAAGTTGAGTCTTTAGAAGAAGAAAATAAGCAGCTTAAAGAGAAAAATAAACTTACTAAAAAGTAGGTGAAAATTATGGAAAATAATATAATTGATGAAATAGAAAAAAGACTTGAAAGTTTTGGATATATATTAAAAGATGGAGATAAGTGGTTAATAGGTTTTGTAAGAGAAAAAATAGAAAATATTATTAAACTAGATTGTAATATAAAAACTATGCCAATTGAATTGAAAGAAATTGAAGTTGATATGATAGTTGGAGAGTTTTTATTTACCAAGAAAAATATGGGTCAATTAGATATAGAAAGCATTAACTTTGAAGCTGTAGAAAAGTCTATATCAGAAGGTGATACAAAGGTAGATTTCGCTATAGGAAGTGGCTCTCAAACACCAGAACAACGCTTTGATAGCTTAATAGCTTATCTTACTACTTATGGTAAGAATAAGATATTAACCTTTAGGTGCTTAAGATGGTAAGTAAAACTAGAAAAGCAATAGAAATGTTATATAGAGATAAATGTACTATAGTTGAGTATCAGCCAATTAAAGACCCTGTAACAAAACGAACTAACAATAAAGAAGTGATTGTATTAGAAAATCAACCATGTAAACTTTCATATAAAAATATAGTTTCTGCTACAGAAGGGAAAGTAGCTAAGCTAGAGCAAACTATTAAACTCTTTATATCTCCAGATATAGAAATTAAAGCAGGTTCAAAACTTATTATAAATGATAAAGAGTATGTAAGAAGTGGAGAATCAGCTATATATCCTAATCATCAAGAGATAATATTAGAATTACTGGATGATAAAGCGTAATGGCTAGAGGTGGAAGTGTTGATTTTAAAGAATTGAAGAAGCTACAAAGAAAATTGCAAAGGCTAGAAGATAGTCAGCTTGATAAATTTTTAAAAGATTGTGCAAGAGAATTAGCTGCAAGACTTGTTCGTAAAGCTAGGAAGCGTGGACGTACACCAAAAAAAACTGGAAAGCTAAAAGAAGGTTGGGGTGGGATAGCTTATGCTAGGTCACTTCCTGTTACTAAAGTTGGAGACAATTATGTTATAGAGGTAAAGAACCCAGTTCCTTATGCTAGCCACGTTGAGTTTGGACATAGAACTAGAAATCTTAAAGGTTTGGTAAAAGGAAAATATATGATGACTATTTCAGTAATGGAGTTAAGAGAAGAAGCAGATGCAATAATAGAGAAAAAATTAATGATTTTATTAAAGAAGGTATTTGATGCTTAATAATATAATTGATGGAATATCAGTAAAGTTAGATAAATCATTTGGAAATGAATATACAATTTATAGTGAAGATGTAGAGCAAGGTATAAATGAACCTTGTTTTTTTATTGTTCCTATAAATTCAAGTAAAGTATCATATCCAAATGCTAGAGAGTTGAAGAAAAATTCATTTGATGTACATTATTTTCCTAAAAGTAATGATAAATCATTTGAAATAAATGAGGTAGCTGAGATGCTACTGGAGGAATTAGAGTATATAGAAATTGATGGTGATTTAGTCAGAGGTACAAATATGAACTTTGAAATTGTAGATAATGTTCTTCACTTCTTTGTTGATTATAACTATTTTACTATAAAAAATAATGATACCAATAAGATGGATACAGTAGAGTTATTCGGTGGTTTGAAGAGAGGTGATAATTTTGAGTAAGACATTAAGCAAAGGAACTGATTACAAGTTTACTAAGGAGCAGATAGTTAATTCTAAGAAGTATGTAAATAGAAAAGACTTATTAAATGCAATTTTAAAAGAAAATGAGTTATATTCCTTCTCAGAAGTAGAGGAAATAATAAATAATTTTATGAAAGGAGTGAGTTAGATGGCTTTAGGTGGAGGAACATTTGTAACACAGAATAAAGTATTACCAGGTAGCTATATAAATTTTATCTCAGCTAAGAGGGCAACCAGTTCATTATCAGATAGAGGTATTGTTGCAATGCCTTTAGAGTTAGATTGGGGCATAGATGAAGAAGTATTTCAAGTAACCAGTGATGATTTTGAGAAGTATTCAACTAAGTATTTTGGATATGATTATACACATGAAAAATTGAAAGGTTTAAGAGATTTATTCAAAAATATAAAACTAGGATATTTTTATAAATTAAATAAAGGCATTAAAGCTAGTTGTAGTATTGCTACAGCTAAGTATAGTGGAATAAGAGGTAATGATTTAAAAGTTATAGTTACAACAAATATAGATGATAATACTAAATTTGATGTTGTAACTTTGCTAGATAATAAGAAGGTAGATACTCAAATAGCAAAGGTTATTACAGACTTGCAGGACAATGACTATGTAATTTGGAAGAAGGATGCAACATTAGAAGCAAGTGCAGGGCTGGTATTTACTGGTGGAACTAATGGAGAAGCAGTTACAGGAGCAGAATATCAAACTTTCTTGGATAAAATAGAAAGTTATAGCTTTAATGCTTTAGGATGTTTGGCTACAACAACAGAGATTAAAAGTTTATTTGTAGAATTTACAAAGAGAATGAGAGATAAGGTAGGAGCTAAGTTTCAAACAGTACTATATAAGAAAAGTGATGCAGATTATGAAGGTGTAGTGTCTATAGAAAATAAGATTAAAGATAAAGATTTAGTTGAATCTAGCTTGATTTATTGGGTAACTGGAGCTATAGCTGGATGTGACATAAATAAATCTAATACTAATAAAAAGTATGATGGTGAGTTTGATGTTGATGTAAATTACACTCAGATACAGTTAGAAGAAGCTTTAAAAACTGGTAAATTTATATTTCATAAAGTTGGTGATGAAGTTCATGTGTTAGAGGACATAAATACTTTTGTAAGTTTTACAGACGGGAAGAATGATGATTTTTCAAGCAATCAATCTGTTAGAGTACTTGACCAGATTGCTAATGATATAGCGACTTTATTTAATACAAAGTACTTGGGTGAAGTACCAAATGATAAATCTGGTCGTATCTCGTTTTGGAATGATGTAGTTAAGCATCATGAACAACTGCAAAATATGAGAGCAATAGAAGATTTCAAAGCTGATGATGTTTCTGTAGAACCTGGAAGCGACAAGAAGACTGTTGTAGTAAGTGATGCTGTAAAAGTTATTAGTGCTATGAGTAAGCTTTATATGACTGTTTCAGTTAGTTAACAATAAGAAAGGAGAATAATAATGGCACAACAAATAAAAGCAAGAGATACAATAAGTGCATCTAAGGCAGAGTGTTTTGTAACTATAAAAGGTAAAAGATATAATTTTATGCAAGCTATTAACTTAGAAGCTAAAATGGAAAAGAATAAGAGTGAGATACCTATATTAGGTAGTACTACAAAAGGAAATAAATCAACAGGAAGTAAATATTCAGGAAATGCAACATTTTATTATAATACCTCTATATTTAGAGAATTGTTGTATGAGTATAAAGAAACTGGTGAGGATATTTACTTCGATATACAAATTACCAATGAAGACCCAACAAGTTCAGTGGGTCGTCAAACTATAATACTGGAAGATTGCAATATGGACTCAGGCATAATTGCTAAATTTGATGCTGATGGGGAGTATTTAGATGAAGATATGGATTTTACTTTTGAGAATTGGAAATTAGTTGAGAAATTTAATATAGCAAATGGTATGGAGTAAAATACACATTTATGATTTATGTATGTGTATTTTTTATTTATAAGAATAGGAGATGATTAAAATTAAGGATAAATATGAGATAAAAGATTCAATTTCTTTTGATTATAGCAATAAAAGACCTTTGGAAGAACGTGTCAGCGAGATGTATAAAAAGGCAGGAAAATATCTTATAGATATTTCAGATAAGTTAGCAACAGATACAATTGATGGTTCGTCATTAAAGCCAATAATCATAAAATTTGAAATAAATGAAGCTGGTGTTGCAACAATAGAAAAACAAACAAAATATTTGGTGATGGAGGTAGAATAAGAATATGGGAGATTTAAACGCTTTTTTAAGTCAAAATGCAATAAAAGTAGAGAATAGAAAGTATGTGGCAAGTGAAAGGTTTATAGGAGAAGATGGAAAAGCAATCGAATGGGAACTTAAAGCAATAGATTCAGATAGGGACAGACAATTAAGAAAAGATTCAACTATAAGAGTACCTATATTAAATAAAAAAGGGAAAGCTACAGGACAATACACTAGTGAAACAGATTTTAATACTTACACTTTGAAATTATGTGTGGAAACTATAGTATTTCCGGATTTACATGATGCAGAATTACAAAATAGTTATGGTGTAATGGGTGCAGAGGAGTTATTAACAACAATGTTGACTCCTGGCGAATATACAGACCTTTCAAGTGAGGTAGGAGAGGTAAATGGTTTTGATAGAACTTTTGAAGATAAAGTAGAAGAAGCAAAAAACTAATTGAAGGAGGCGATTATGATGCTAGTGTAGCTCATTATTGCCTTCATAAATTCAAATGGAAACCACATGAATATACAGATTTACCAGACTACGAGAGGGCATTTGTTGCTGCTTCTATAGATATTAAAGTAGAAGAAGAAATAAAAGAAGAAAAAAAGACTGCTAAAGAAGCTAGAAGAAGTAGAAGGAGATAAAATATAGGTAAAATATGTAAGAATTATATGTTATAATATTTTTAGCAAGAAGATGTAATCTACAATTTATAGAGTGGAGTTCATACAAAAGATTATCCTCCCAACGTATAGAAGGGAGGTGAGTATGTATGGATAATTTTTTACAAGGTGTACTAGCAAGTTTAGTTGCCAGTTTAATAGTTTACTTAACTAGTAAGTTATTTAAAAAAGTAAAAAGCCACTCTACCGCAAAGAGTGACTTAAAGATTGATATAAATTTTAAATATCATCGTAAAAAATAACTTTCAGTTATAGAACTTCACTCTACCGCAAATAGATTGTAGTTCTTCTTGCTTTTATTATACCACAAATTAGAAAAAATATTGCCTATAATATTTTTATAGTCAATAAAAAGATGAAATTTTTATAACAAATAATAAAAACTTTATTATAAAACTATTAATTTGCAAGGTATCTATAAATGAGTAGATATTTTTTTACTTATATAAAATATTTGAAATGATAGCATATTCCTGTTTTGGGAACGTGGTTAAAACTCAAACTATATTACTAGTATTATATTAAATATTTAGCATCAAAATTAAATAAAGAAAAGAAAGCACTTACTTTTTGGTGGGTGCTTTTGTTTTGCTCAAATTGGTCGGTTGAGTAAAATAGTTAGAAAAAATTGGTAAAAAACTCTTGATTTATTGTACGTACTATATTATAATTTAAGTACGGACAATAAAAAGAGAGGTGATAAGATGTCCAGTAAATTAGGCAGACCACCAAAAAAAGACTCTAAAAAACTGAGATTTGAAGTTAGACTTAATCAAGAACAAGCTGATATATTAAATGAGTGTGCTGAAAATCTTAAAATATCTAAAACAGATGTTGTAATTAGAGGAATTGAATTGGTGAAAGAGAAGCTTGACAAAAACAAATAAAAAACAGCCGCTGCACCGACCAAAGCACTTGCGACTGTTTCCCAAAGAAGTTACCTTCTATGAAATATATTCTATCATAGTAAGGTACTTCTTACAATCAAATTTAAGGAGGATTTTACTATGAATGAAATAATGAATTTTGAAGGAAAAGAGATTGAAGTATTCGAATTTGAAGGGCAAATTTTATTTAATCCAAAGCATGTGGCAGAATGTTTAGATATTTCAGATGTGAATAGTAGTATTAGAAAATTTAATGATAATCAAGTAGTTAAGTTGACTAATTCTAAAATGCATAATATGCAGTTTAGAAAATTGCATAACACAGGAGAAAATTTTCTAACTGAAAGTGGTGTTTATAAACTTATCTTTAAATCTAAGAAAGAAGAAGCTGACAGATTTCAAGACTGGATAAGTGATGAAGTATTACCTCAAATTCGACAAACTGGTGCATACATAACTAACAATGCTAATCCCGAAAAACTAAGAGAAAAAGCAAGTGAGATTGAGAAATTACAGTTAGCTTACAATAGTACATCTATGTTAAAAGAACTATTAGATGGTGCAGGCTTTGACAATAAATCCAAACTATTAACAGCTAAAACATTATATAAGAAAGCAGGAATTGATTTACCAATAG
>OGSS01001469.1_pt1 | contig 14825 bp, 15 predicted proteins | sample 1553591 | NCBI WGS metagenome assembly OGSS01 (sample SAMEA2580061, study PRJEB22360) | human gut metagenome | biome: human gut; feature: human-associated habitat; material: faeces | place: Denmark | collected 2008/2010
CTTTGACGGTATTGCCGCATTCCTCGAAAGAAAGGACTTCGATGCTTTTTACACCCATCGTCTCGGTGAACAGGCTGCTTATTTTCATCAGGAACGGGCCGACCGTTACGTGGGTTACGTTTTTTTGCTTGGCAAAGTCGTTGAACAGTTTGTCCATGCTCTGGCTATATCCTGCTTGGCAGAATAGGATGAGGATCAGGATTGCGATGTATTTTTTCATCTTTCTAATGTATTAATCGTTACTTATTCCGTTAGTTCCGGCTCTTCAACGCGCGCTATTGGAGAGCGTTCATTAAGTAGACGGGAACGGAAAAGCTGTTGTTACAAAGAAAGAGAAAAATTTATGATTTTTCCTTACTTTCTGCTATTTCAACGAAATAAACGCTCGAACAAATCAGGAGGACAGCTATTAATTGGGACCAACTGAAGCGATCTTGTCCTAATGCCAGCGAGGTAATGGTTGCCACAATCAGGATCAGGTAACCATAGATGGCCACCAGTGTGGTTTTCAGATATTTTAGTCCGACCGGTATTAACAGGTAACTGATAACGGTCGGGAAAATCAGGACGAATGCCAAGACTGCCATCGGTTTCCAATGGATCGGGAGTGTGAAAAGTGTCGTTTCGAATCCTGTAAATCCAGAAACGATGATGGCGGAGAAGGCCGCACCGGAAAAGGTGTATCGCAGCATTGTCATAACTCCCACATGTTTCAATATCCGGTTGCTTGCAATCAGATAGATTGCATAAGCTAAGGAACTTAGCAGGCAAAGCAGATTTCCGGTGAAGGCATCGGAAGCCAGGTCGTCGCTTTTCTGTGTCAGGATGCAGAGCAATGCGCCGCCTAAGCCGCCGCTTGTCACCGGAGATACGGTCCTGGACGCGCTTTTATCCAGCGAAAACGTGCAGATTCAGCCGACCGAGACCGGACTGCGTCTGCAATGTCCGTTCGACCCGAAAAAGCCGTTCGCACTGGCGCCCGCCTTTGTGCTTTGCCGCACAGAAGGAAACACGGCAGTTCTGGAATGGAAAAAGGACGCAGCCGATGCGGCTGCGTCCTCTGAAAAGGCGTAACTTTACTTTACGATGGTCTTTGCCTCCATGTAGTAGCGCTTCTCGTGCGCCTCACCCATGGAGAAGGTCTTGCGCGGCAGAACGCCGTCGAAAACAACGCCGCGGAACAGGTCGTTCTTGGCGATGTCCGGCAGGATGAAGCCGAGGTTGCCCGGCTTTTCCGCCAGCGAAACAACAACGTCCGTGCCGTGGATGTAGTCGATCTTCGCGGAGGTGTGGGTCTCGAGATAAGCGTCCAGACCGGTCTGGATGGTAGCGACCGGAATGGCCCACTTCGGGTTTTCAACAACGAACACGCCCGACTTGTTCGCCGAGCAGAACGGGAAGAAGTGCGCGGTCTCACTCTTGGGAGCCTCGTCGGCAACGTAAGCCTTGCAGCCCTCGCCGTTGTAGAAGTCGGTCAGAGCACCGAGCAGCTCATCTGCGTCTACGCCGAACAGGGCACGGTGGATCGGCTCGATGATCAGGCTCTCGTCATGGATGTTGACAACCTCAACGAGTGCAAAACGTGCCGGATGATTCTCCTGCTCCTCTGCAGTCAGGCCCTTCTTGACCTCTTCCCAGTACGCCTTTGCGGTGGCCATGGAGTGGTTGCCGTCGCCTACTGCATACGGCAGCAGCGCCTGTGCGTCCGTGCAGCCGTTCTTCTTGTTGAAGGTCTCGCGGTCGCAGAGTGCTTCGAGCTTGGCCTCGATGGCCTCGGTCTCCGGACCGTTCGGCAGAAACCAGCCGGTGATATGGCCGCCGTTCTGCATCAGGTCGGTATCGTACAGCTTGTCATAAGAGGCGGTCTGCTCGAACAGCGGCTCGATGATCTGACGGTCGGGATCGTCGATCAGGATCATGATGTGCGGCAGCTCCAGGCACGCGCCCTGACGAACCTTGAGACGGGGCGGAATACGCTCGACAACCGTCTTTTCGGTTGGGCGGATGAGCGATGCGGAACCGGGCGTGTATTCATACGCTTCCAGATCGACCGACAGCACGATGCCGCGGCGCGGGCAGGAGCCGCCGGACCAGCGCTCGGTCAGAACGACGCCGGCGGGCAGGGTGCGCAGCGTGCCGTCCTGCACATACTGCTGCATGGTCTGATGGATTTTTTCCGTGCGGGCAGCAACGTCCGCGTCCTCCAGATAAACCTCCGGCAGGGTCAGACGCAGGGTAGAGGGTGCGTCACCGACGGTCTTGTCAGTCTCGGCCCAGTAGTCCGGCTGAGAGGTGTACTGGTCGCAGGCGATGACTGCCCACTTGGACAGGTCCACGCCTTCACGCGGAAACATGATCTCGGGAATACGAGTGCAGCGATTAGCCATAATTATCCTTCCTCCAGTAGAAGTAGTGTGGAATGCCTCTATTATAGCAGACAAATCCCGAGTACGGCACTCGTTTTTCAAAAATAAATGTCGGTTTGCAGAAAAAACTTTATTTGCTTGACGAAAGTATGGGGATGTTGTACAATATAATATAGGTTTGGTTGCGAAATTTGTATAAAAATACAATCGTAAAAACGGAGGAAAACCCATGGTTAAATTCAAGGCTATCGGCGTTTCGGAGGGTCTGGCGAAGGCAAAGGCTCTCGTTATCAAGGAAGAAGATCTTTCGGTCGTTAAGGAGACCGTTGCCGATGCGGAAGCCGAATGCAAGCGCGTTCTTGACGCAGTGGAAAAAGCCAAGCAGCAGATCGAAGTGCTGCGTGACGATGCGGAAAAGAATATCGGTGCGGCTGAGGCGGAAATTTTTGACGCACATCTGATGATGCTCGACGACCCTGATTTTGTTGAGGGCATGACAAACATTGTAACGGATGAGAAGGTTTGCGCGGAGTACGCATGCTTTGTCAACTGTGAGAACTTTCAGGCGATGTTCCGCGCACTCGACGACGAATATATGCAGGCGCGTGCAGCAGACATCGGTGATATCTCGCAGCGGGTCATTAAGAATCTGAAGGGCATTGCGGATAACGCGATCGACACGATCACCGAGCCGTGCATTATTGTGGCGAACGACCTTACCCCGTCCGACACGGCGAAGATCGGCGGCAAGCCGGTTGCCGGTTTTATCACGAAGATCGGCGGGCGCGCGCACCAATCGCGCGGCCAAGGGTACCGATGTTCGGCGATCATGGCGCGTTCGATGGGTATTCCGGCGATTGTCGGTGCCGGCGAGAAGGCGGACGAGATTGCGGACGGCGACCTGCTGCTGATCGACGGCGCGGCAGGTGAAGTAGTCGCGCAGCCGGATGAGCAGACGCTTGCCGACTTTGCGGAGCGCCATAAGGCCGATGCGGCGCATCGTGCCATGCTCGCGCAGTACAAGGATAAGGAGGGCGCGACCTCGGACGGCCGCCGTGTAATTATTGAGGGCAACATCGGTACGCCGGATGACGCAGTCCGCGTAGCGGAGCTTGGCGGTGAAGGCGTCGGTCTGTTCCGCTCGGAGTTCCTGTTCATGGATCGTACCGACCTGCCGAGCGAGGAAGAGCAGTTCGCCGCCTACAAGAAGGCGTGTGAGATCATGCAGGGCAAGCCGGTTATCATCCGCACGCTGGACATCGGCGGCGACAAGGAAGTGCCCGCACTGGCGCTGGAGAAGGAACAGAATCCGTTCCTCGGCTACCGCGCGATCCGCATTTGCTTGAATCAGCCGGAGTTGTTCCTGATTCAGCTTCGCGCGCTGCTGCGTGCCGCGCAGTACGGCGATCTGCGCATTATGTTCCCGATGATTTCGTCGGTGGATGAGGTGCGTGGTGCAAAGCAGGTGCTCGAGCAGGCGAAGGACATGCTGACCGCGGAAGGCGTACCCTTCAATCCGAACGTCAAGGTCGGCATTATGGTCGAGATTCCGGTGGCGGCTGTCTGCGCGGATGTGCTGGCGAAGGAGGTTGACTTCTTCTCGATCGGCACGAATGACCTGATTCAGTATTCCTGCGCGGTGGACCGCATCAACGAGAAGATTTCCTATCTGTACCGTCCGCTGCATCCGGGCGTGCTGCGCCTGATCGCCATGACGGCCAAAGCAGCGAACGAGAACGGTATCGAAGTCGGCGTGTGCGGCGAGATGGCAGGCACGGCCGGCATGGCGCCGGTGCTGTGTGGTCTCGGCGTGACCAATCTGTCCATGTCGGCATCCGCAATGCTGGCAGCAAAGGCAGACCTTGCAAAGCATTCCTGCGGCGAATGCAAGGAGCTGGCTGACAAGCTGCTCGCGTGCGCAAGCGCGTCTGACGCAGAGCGTATTTTCGCGGACTGGAGAGAGTCCTGAGTAAGAGTAAAAAGCCGCCGTTTCCCTGTGAAGCGGCGGCTTTGCACTGTTCGGATGGATAGAAATTGACTTGTATCGGAAAATGGATATCGTTTATCAGGATAACAAGCATTATCTGAGCAAATCCATGTCGTTTTCCTCGCCCAGTGCGGCGGCCTGCTTCGTTTTGGGCGCAAGCGCGAACGGCTGGACGGAATGGAAGGACAAGAGCGGCAGAACACTCGATGAGCTGTTTCGCAGACAGGCGGAGAAAGCATAAGTAAAGGGACACGGAAGGATTCTGTGTCCCTTTTTACGCAGGAAAGAGAAGCGTTTAGCCCTGGTTTGCCATATTCTGCTCGTAGGATTCGATCATCTTCTTGAACGTGTGTCCTGAACGACGTTCGAGTTTCTCCAGATACCGCATGGTGCTTTCACTGGTGAAAAGTTTGATTTGCAGCTGGATTTTATCATTATCGACCGTTACAAAGATGCGGTCGATATATTTTTGCACAAAATCGCGGTTGATGAGTCCGTTCACCGCATCGTCGCGGGCGGCCTGCAGCACGCGGCGGATCTCCGCGATGTGTGCGTTGAGGTCGGCGCGGGAGTTCTGCTGCTCCTCAAGCTCAGCAAGACTGCGGCTGCACTGCTCAATCTCCTCGTCGCACTGGCGGTTCATTTTGAGAAAATCCGCGTCCGTAATCTGTCCGGTGACATTATACTCGAGCAGCTTGCTCTTTTTCTTTTCGGCAAGGTCGCGCCTGGTGCGCTGCATGTCGATCTCCTGCGCAAGACCGGTGTCGTCCTGACAGAGCGAACGGTACATGGAAATATAGCGTTCGATGAGTTCATCGGCGTTGACATCGGCCTCCTTGAATACGTCCATCAGAACCGGCTTTAGCTCCTGCTCATACAGCGGCAGGGAAGGGCAGGAGTCTTTGCCGTTTTTGATCTTGCCCGAGCAGACCCACTTGCTGTTGACGCTGCCTTTCCGGTCTTTGGCATCGCGCCGGTAGTAGGCCGCGCCGCAGTGCGTGCAGAACAGCTTGCCGGTCAGCAGGTTGTCATGATTGCAAAGGTTCTGTCTGCGCTTAACGTCCTTGCTGCGGCGGGTGAGGACGGCGTTCGCCGCGTCCCACAGCTCCTCAGAGACAATGGCGGGCACGATTTCGCCGCTCTCATCCTTGAACATCACCCACTCCTCGGGCGGGAGAAACTTCTGCTTTTTGGTGAACATATCCACGATGCGGACCTTGTTGCCGACATAGTATCCCTTGTACTTGGGGTTGGCAATCATGCCGGACATGGTTGTGTGGGCGATTTTTTTGCCGTTGTGGTTGCGGAAGCCCTTTTCCCAGAACAGGTTTTCAATCTGCTTCATGCTGTAATGGTCGGTGGCGTACAGTGTGAACAGCTCGCGTACCATGGGTGCCTCGGTCTCGTCAATGACAAGGCGCTTGCTGTCTTTTCGATAGCCGAAAATGCGGCTGTTGCCGAGGACAACGTTGTTTTTGATCGCCTGCTGATGGCCGAATTTGACGCGGCTGGACAGCTTGCGCAATTCATCCTGCGCAATGCCGGACATGATGGTGAGGCGCAGCTCGGAGTCCTCGTCGAACGTGTTGATGTTGTCGTTCTGGAAGAAAACGCCTACGCCTGCGGAAAGCAGCTCGCGCGTGTAGCGGATGCTGTCGAGCGTGTTGCGGGCAAAACGGGTAATTTCCTTGGTGAGAATAAGGTCGAATTTGTCGTCCTTCGCGTCCTGCACCATGCGCTGAAAGTTGTCGCGCTTGCGCGTCGTCATGCCGGACAGACCTTCGTCGATATAGCCGTCGATGAACGTCCAGGCCGGGTTGCGGGTGATATAGTCGCGGTAGTAGCCAATCTGGTTGTCGAGCGAGTTGAGCTGTTCATCGCTGTCGGTCGAAACGCGCGCGTAAAAGGTCACGCGGAGCGGGATATCGCTGAGCCGCGTTGTGCGCAGCAGCTGCCGTATTGTAAAGATGTCCATAAGGCTGCACCTCAAAAGTTCGTTGTATCATGATTAGTATATCATAATACTGCTGCGTGAGCAACTGGTGTATGGAAAAAGAAATTCCAATATTTAGATTCTGCATAAAACTCCGTCTGCGTGGAAAACTGAAATGAGAGTTTCGGGAAATATATATTATACCAGAAAGCTCAGAGAGGAGAGTTTTCATGCAGGGTATAGAGCAGGCAAAGAAACAGGCCGCAGAGGAAATCTGGCTCAGCTATTTCAACGAGCAAGCGTATGCAGCAGGATTGATCGACGAGAAAACGCGGAACAGGATTCGGGTGGCACTGGTGCGGTCCGGAGCAAAGAAGCAGGGCATGTAAGTGCCCTGCTTTTATGCCGGCGGTACAATTTTCACTCGGTGATATGCTGCTTCTTACAGAAGTGTCGGGAAATCGACAGGCGTCCAAATATGGTAGACAATTCCATTCTTCTTTAGAATAGCCTGTTTGCCGCCGGGCTTAACAGCGATATAGTTTTTTGCATGGTTATCATATTTGCCAGAGAAATAAATGTATGCTGCAGCGCCATTTGATCTATCGAAAAGAGTTCCCAAAACACTCCTTGAAGCATAAAGATGATTACAGGTTTCCAAGATGGTATTGCTGTGTACTTGGCTCAATACACCATCGCCTGGTGCAGCCTTTTCAATAGAAGTTAGACCAATCTGCAAAGGTTCAGCATTTTGAAACATATTCCTGTGCGGAAAATAAAAAAATGCCAGGAATGAAAAACAGCATAATAACAGAAACTTGGGCGCTCGGGAGAATTTCTTATCTGCTTTTCGACGCAGCAAAAACGCAAGAGAAAAACTGTGATTATCCAACAGATGACAGTGCATATACATAGGATCATAATCTCCACCTCCTCAATTTGCGCTTACGGTAAAAATGGGTTTGTGTATTTCTTCTACAGAACGGCAAGCAGTGTTTGGACCGTTGTCGTGAGCGGGATAGCTATAATTATAATATATCATATTATCGGGAGAAAATATACGGGATATATCGAACTTGTAGGTCTTTTGATGATAAAGCTATAACAATGAGAAAATTGCTATATTGGTGTCCAATGTGCTGCTTGCCGGATGAGGTGGGGGTGAAAGTGCTGCTGTCTCAGCTTCGCGTCCAGCCGATGCGTATCTATGTTTACCCGGCAGATTTACACGGCACAGACGCAGTACCAAAAATTGAAAAACGTATACTGAAGAGCAGTCTGACCAGACGGTTGAACTGCTCTTTTTTCGTACTCATAGCGAATTTTACAAAATAAGTAAGCGTACTGAAAAGTTGCAAAAAATGCTGTGTTCCGACGTTCCGGTGTTCCGCTATATTTTTTGCGGCATAAAAATTTTGTTTTCAATATACCCATAACGACCTTATATATAAGGCAAGATAGTAACAAATTACACTCGCTCGGACATTCGGATAAACGCGAAATGCTGGACAAAGCAACGTGTTAATCTGTCAATAGGGGCGTGACGAAGATGAGCGCGGAGATGGAGAAGAAGAAAACAGCTGAGATGGTTTGGTTGAACTACTTCAACGAGTGCCTTTTCGAGAAAGGGCTAATTGACGAGACAATGAGGAACAAGCTGAAAATCAAAATAAGCACAACGGCGAAAAAGCGCTAATACACATATAGAAATAGTAGAAATAACACGAGACGGACAAGTTGTTTTGATGGGAACAGCCATATTGAGTCAGTTGAGAGCATTCAATATATAATTAAATGAAATTGAGTGACCTGCGTGAAAATATTCACCAAACGATGTTAACTTTTTACATTTGGCTTGACGCATTGATAAAGCTGATTATCGAGAGGATGTAATAATATGGATGTAAAACGTGAGATTAAGCAAGCAGCCAACATCAGTGGCATCGACAAGCTGCGCAAGTCACAGGTCAAGCCGATCAACGACATTCTGGAGGGTCGGGATACGATGGTGGTTGCACGTCCGTCTGCGGGCAAGTCTGCGATTTATCAGATTCCGGCGCTGGTGCATGGAGAGGAACGAACCATTGTCATCGAACCGCTGCTGTCGCTTATGCACGATCAGGTGCGCAAGCTGCGTGAACATGGCGTAGGAGCAGCCCGCCTGGATTCGACAATGAAGAAGTCTGAGCAGAGAGAATGCTTGCAGAAGTTTATAAGCGGTGAGATGCAGATGCTGTTTGTGACGCCGGAGCAATTCGGTAAGGAGAAATTTCTTTGCACGATAGAGGCAGTGGCGGTCTACATGGTCGTCGTGGACAAATGTCACGCCGTGTTGGATTGGGGTTATTCCTTCCGAGATGCCTATCTGAATCTTGGACAGACTATCGACGAACTGGAGGCGCATCCCATCATAACGGCCTTAACGGCAACCGCAACCGAGGACGATATGGCGGAGATTGCCCAGTGCCTGCACATGCAGAATCCGGCGACGCATCGGAATGACTTATACAATCCAAAACTTGTATACATCAAACAGCATGCGATAAACCGAGAGGAAAAGCGCAAGCTGCTCTGTAAATATTTGAGCAAGTATCATGCTAATTCTTCAATCGTTTATTGTAATACCCGCAAGGCGGTGGAGGCTGTCTATAAGCTGCTTGATACGAAGTACAGCGGGCAGGTAACCATGAGCCATGCGGGGCTCAAGTCGATAACGAGAACAGCCAATGAGTCCGAGTTCCTGTCCGGCAAGAAGACGATCATGGTGGCAAATTCTGCACTCGGCATGGGTATTGACCTTGACAGCGTGGACTTGGTTAGCCACTTTAACATGCCATTGTCAATGACAGATTATCTGCAGCAGAGCGGACGAGCGGGTCGCAATGGGCAGAAGGCACACGCGGTTCTGCTTTATAGTGATGAGGACTATTACACTAATCTGGAAATTCTTCGCAATAGTCACCCGACCTTACGGGGAATGGAGCAGCTGGACATGATGAAGGAGTTTTGTGACGATAATGAGCACTGCATGGCGCAGCTGTTGCTAGGGCGTTTCGGTCAGAAGATGAAGAAGGGCTGCAAGCACTGCACCGTCTGCCAGAAGAACAGGAAAAAGAAATGAGCGGTGTAAAACAGAACATGGGTGTACATACCTACGCGGTTGGCATGACGCTGACAGCCGCACAGTATTACGAGATAAAAGACGGTCTGGGAGATTTTCTGCGTAAGAGCGATGGAAACTACTGGAGCAGGTCGGAGCATTACACTGTGGATGCTTTCCGCGAACAGGGCGTGTGGCTGTATCTCTCGCGGATGGATACCATCTATCGCGTGAAGGTACGGATTGAACCGTGTCGGGTACTCGCCGGCGGAGACCCGACGGCATTATTTCAAGCAGACAAAAAACAGTACCGCGAAATGGTAAAGCAAGTGGATTCACTGCTGCAGAAGTACGGCTTGCCGCGTTCAATCGACCGGATGAAAATCAGTCGGATGGATTTGACGTGCGATTTAACCTTTCAGGAGTCGGGAGTGGTGCAGCAATACATCCGAACTTTGCAGAAATCGTTTCTCTTACCCCACTACAAGCGGGTTTGTTTTCGGGAAGGGGACGGCAAAGCGAAAAATGCAAGGGAAGCGAATAAGCATTCGTGCAGACAGCAGTGCAGACAGGCGGCATTCTTTGCATACGACAAGACGGCGCAGCTGCAGATGATCGGTCGGCTGCCGGAGGGGCGGTTGGGCAAGCGGGTGCTTCGGCTCGAGGCGGAGCTGAAGCGCGGTGCAATCAAGCAGCATCTCGGAAAACAGAAGTCGAACTGTCAGTTTTTGAAGCAGGGCGTGAAGCGAGCAGGCAAGGTGATCGACTGGTACCTAAAACGCGTGTATAAGGATAACACAAGTCCGCATTTGCGGTATGAGGATGAGGTCGCCTGTATTGCGGGACAGCGATGGAAGGATAAGACCAAGGAACGGGCAGCGTATCTGCTGCGCAAGGTCAGCGACAGCGAGAGTATGAATGCGGCGATTCGGAAAACCGCTGAGAAGTTCGGCATCAAGCGCCAGACAGCAATGGGGCTGGTGAAGAAACTGGAGCAGGCGGGAGTCAATCCGGTGACGCTGACGAATGCGTGTGAGTATGAGCGGCTGGAGAATCTGCGGCATATTTTAAAAAAGTGATATTTGCGTCAAAATAGAACAATTGTTCGGATTTTGATTGACGAAAACCAATCAAAGGTGTAAGATTAAGATAAGGAAAAGACGAGGATAATATGAGCAGTTTGGATTTTGAGTGCAAGAATGCAGAGGACCTGCAGCGTTTGAGCGCACTGCGTCTGCTGGATGATGACTTTATGAACAAGGTGTTCGAGGATAAGGCATGCGCGGAATTCCTGCTGCAGATTATCTTACAGAGAAGCGATTTGAAGGTAGCACAGGTGCATGTGCAGCACGAGGTGAAAAATCTGCAGGGACGCTCGGCACGGCTGGATATTCTGGCGGTTGACGAAGAAAACCGTGTGTATAATATCGAAATTCAGCGTGACGACAGAGGCGCAAGCGTGCGAGGTATAACAGCAGTCTGATCGATGCGAATATCACAGAGCCGGGCGAGCAGTACGAGAAGCTGAATGAAACTTATGTGATCTTTATCACGGAGCATGATGTGCTGAAAGGCGGACGTCCGATTTACCGTATTGAACGAACTGTTCAGGAAACCGGCGAATCGTTCGGAGACGGGACGCATATTCTGTATGTGAATGCTCAGATGAAAGATGATACGGCGCTGGGACAGCTGATGCATGATTTTTCCTGCACGAGTGCGGATGAAATGCATTATCAGATTCTGGCGGACAGAGTTCGCTATTTTAAAGAAGATAAGGAAGGAGTTGCGACTATGTGCAAGATTATGGAAGATATGAAGAATGAAGCGGCTAAGCGCAATTCGATTGAAACAGCGCGTGTGTTGCTTGCAATGGGGAAACTCTCCTATGAAGAAATCGCACAGTCTGTTCGACTGCTGACAGTCGATGAAGTCAAGGCTCTGGATGAGGGTAGGCTTGCTTGAGTGATAACTGAATGATATGCAGAAATAAGGTCTGTCGTGAGCGAATGCTGCAGCGGCAGAAAGAAGCAGGGGTACCATTTCACACGCGTGAAACGGTACCCCTGCTTTTATTCATTTTCAGGTTAAAACACAGAGCCGCTATATCAATAAGGATTCTTAAACAGCATCAGTATCTGTAAGCGTGAAATTGCAGTCCAGATCGTTCTCGGCTTCGAGCGCGAAGCATGAGCGGCAGCAGGAGGCGAGCAGTTCGCGGTCGCGCGTTGTTCAACGTTACCGGATAATCGGTCCGACCGTATGAAGGACATAGTGGGGGGAAAGTACCGTAGAGATTGAAGTGGCGTTCATAGTATATATAGGCGCATTGAACAGTGGATCGGCATAGAAAACGTGTACTTTTACAATCAAATCACTAACATATCAATAAGATAGCGTATGATACGATAGAATGCGTACAGCGCTGACAATATGTATAGTGAGGACGAGGCAAATGCGATATATTGATTACAAAGCGATGAAGGATTTTTACATAATCGCGGAGGTATGTGAGCTGTTCGAAGTGAATATGCAGAAACTGCGGCAGTATTCGGAGCAATACGACGTACAGCCGCAGCAGGATCAAATGGGCAGGTGGGGATTTTCCAAGGTGCATGTTCGCAAACTCCATAATACGATTTACAAGGCAGAGCGCGGCTGCTGTAAAAACGAGATAATAGGCAGGGGGAAGGGACCGTGGGCATGAAAACGATTTTAACGGTAAAACAGGTGGCGGAGCTGCCTCAGGTGAGCATTCCGCAGGTGCGCCGGATGATTGCAAACGGGGAATTGTCGGCGATGAAGGTCGGCCGGGAGTGGCGCGTGCCGAAGGCAGCGCTCGAAGAACTGTTCGAGCGGGAGCTGCTGTGACAGGGGCTGTTCGTGTTGTCGTTGACGATAACGAAAAAAGATGTACTATATAAACGGGTCAATCACTTTTCTTATGGGATAAGTGACATTCCCGGTAGTGTTAGGTAGCACCGGACTGTGCCGCTGTCAAGGTCATCCGGCCATTTGTCCCTCCCGCCCCAAAGGACGGTGCGTGGGCATAAAAGGTCGTTCTTCCCTTGACAGTGTCCCAGCCCGGAGCTACAGGATAGCCAGGGGGGGTAAGGACACCCCGGCCATATCGCCGGACCGACAATTGCATAAAAAAGGACCATCGTCTATGATGAAAATGCATTTCTTCGCGGGAATGTGCAAACTCAACAAGGCGAGGCCCATACATGAATTATACACATACCGAATCCAACAGACAACTGGCATTTTCAGAAACGAAGTATTCTTTTTTAAGCATCCCATCCCGGCTGGAGGGATTCAATAACTCCGATACGACAGTAAGCAGGTCTGTTTCCGACCGTGAGGTGTTTTGCTTCAACGGTGAGCTGGAACTGGCGGAATCGGATCGCATCTGTCCTGTCTGCGGCGGGAGGATGCATATCAACGGACACAGGGAGCTGGTGCTGCGTCATCTGTGCTTCGGCAGCAACCTCTCCACGGTACGTTTTGACCGGGTACAGCTTGTCTGTCGCTGCGGGCACTCCCATATGCAAACGATACCGTTCAAAGCGGAGGGCCACCAGATATCCGTGGAGCTTTGGCAGTACGCCCGTGACCTGCTGGCGCTTGGGACCTACACGCTCAAGCAGGTGGCCGAGATTACCGGTCTTGGCAAGGACACAGTCAAAGGCATAGACCTGAAGCGCCTGAAGGATCTCTACACCATCGACGGCACGAAACTGATCCGTCCAGAGAAGCCCGCAAGAATACTCGCCATAGACGAATTCAGGCTCCATAACGGTCACCGGTACGCCACCCACATCATAGACCTTGACACGGGGCATAACTGCTGCCGTCAGCGTGACCAAGAAACGGGTGGTTATTCTGGTTAAACTGTGCATTACCCTGAGTCGTCATGCGAGTGTGACCCATCACGACGTTTACGCCGTGCGGAATGTGAATCTTCATTTTCCGAGCGGAAAGGGGACGCTTGTAGATGCGCAGACGGTCATTGAAGTTATAGGCGATACCGGTTGCATCCGTACCGCGCACTTGACATTCACGCGCTAACGTATTCAAAATTTTATTCTTCGTATGGGTGCTGAGGCACTCCTTAAAGTCGATTAAGCCGAATAAACTGCACATATTACCCCTCCTCCGAAGTGCTTACGGGTTCATTAAAGTAAAGTCGACGCTCTTTCAAATACTGGATGAGCTCCGGTTCTCTGATTTCGTCGAGAAAATCGAACCAGCTAAGCTCTTGCACGGCAGTGTCGGACATAGCAACAGCCACCTCGACGAGATGATTGACCATCTGCAAGGTGGCTTTCAAAGTATTCAGCTTCAAGGTTCCACGAAACATGCGGATTTCAACGGTATCCGCGTTCGTGAGATTGACCGCTGTATAACGTCCGGCGCAGGAATTCTTTGCGTGGCTCATTTGTTCGGACGGGGTGATGCAGATGCCGTACCGCGCCGCCCAGCGATTCATCTGGGACTGGGTGCGGCGGCTGAAGCGCAGCAGCTCCGCCCAGAATTTTTCGACGAAGTAGAGCAAACGGGCAATCGCGGCCTCTTGTTGCTCATAGGTACAGCCAAAGGCCAAGCGCGAGATGTGAACATGAAATCCACAGGTACCAGCCGCATGGCTGAGGTAATTCATGCTCCGGGCTTTGCGCAGAACTTCCGCCCACGGCATTTCATTCAAGTGATATTCGAGCGTCATCGGGTGGGTAACGAGCTCCAATCCTTCATCCAGGCTGCCGTCTGTCTTGATGTAGAGATTTTCTGCGTCCTTGTTCGCGATGTCAAGCAGCTTCTGCGCGTTGCTGTTAACCGTACCGCCGTCGTCGATTTCAAGCTCAACGCCGAAATGCCGCAGGCCCTTGCCATGGAACACGAGGTCGGGCGTGTAGCTGTATTCGTGAATGACGTCGTTATGCTCGTCCCAGCAGGATGCGCAGTAGTCGTTGTCGCCATTATCCCAATACGCGCGGTCACGATGAATAATACGGTTGCAGTCCTCGCAGCGGACGTAATACTCATCGAAACAGTGGTCACACAGCGTGTGGGTGTCATCCTCGACGGCATTTCCCTCGTAAACCCGCTCGGCACAGTGGTCGCAGATTACGGTCAGGCGGTCGGCGCAATCTTCGCAGAGCCAGTCATTTTCCACTTGGAACATTTCGTCGATCAGGTATTCTGCACCGCAATTTGCACAAATTCTTGTTTCGCTCATTGTCTGTTCCTCCATTTCATTTAGTAAATCTTAATATTCTTCAGCAAGCAGCATAGTAGAATGCGTTAAATCATCGATGACAAACACCTTCGCATTTACCGCATCGTCACACGGTACATCGAGCTCGTAACGGTACGGCGGTTGCTCCTGCTCGTGGACAATGTGCTGACCGGTTGCGGTTTTGGTTAAGGTGAACACTT
>OGSS01001470.1_pt1 | contig 14806 bp, 12 predicted proteins | sample 1553591 | NCBI WGS metagenome assembly OGSS01 (sample SAMEA2580061, study PRJEB22360) | human gut metagenome | biome: human gut; feature: human-associated habitat; material: faeces | place: Denmark | collected 2008/2010
ATATTTTCTCAAATGTTTTGAGTTTGTGGAAGAGTACTGGCTATGGAGCGGTTACTCTTGATATTCCAAAAACCAGTATTATAATACAAGCGAAGTCAAAGCTCAGAAAAAAGTTAATTTCTCCTCCTACATCTGCATTTCAGGAACTCTAACGTCATACCTTATACTATCTTTTTCTGTTTAGACAAAACTTGAAACTCTTTTTGCATTTTACCATATTTTGGCGCTTACATTTGGACAAACAATTTAATATTTATGTGTTATTTTTACATATGCCTTTTTTAGAATATTGTAGACTCCAAGTTTATAGCACATCATGCGTATACTATGTTCGACTTTTACTTTTAGCGTTTTGGGAAAATATTTATTAAATAAAGCCTCACTTTCCATGATAGCTGCATCTTGCATGAAATCTGAACGTTTATTATTACATTTCACAGGTTTTATCATTTCGGCTGTCCCATCTATGAGTTTTTGGGGGTGAATCTGAATATATTGGAAAGTATTTTCTATATTTTGGAATATCTTATTACCCTTATTAGTATGAATTAGTAGTCTAGTAGCTCCTTTATCATTGTCTAACTCTTTTGAAAATCGTCCAACATTAAAACAATCCCAAATTGTGAAATCACTTTTTCGATATCGCTTCTTAAACTGGCATTCATAGCAAGAAGGACGATTGCAAATTCCCGAAAAGAAGGCTCTGAGCCATAAATCCGTTTCAACGCCTTGATGATAATTCTTATAATTTTTATCGGTAACGATATTCAAAGTTGAATATTTATATCCATAAAATTTATCTCGAAATCTCACAGTTTTTATCTCGTCACCCATTCTTTTTCTTTGAAAATCTAGGTATTTACTGAATACCATTGGTGATGGCACTGCCCTGCATACAACATCCACAGTAATCAAATTATTGTATTCCTTACCCAAAAAATGTATAAGCCCTTCAACCTGACAGGGTGTTCCACTAAAGCAAACTAATTTATCCTGATTTAAAAAGCTTTTTACCTTATTATACGTATCACCCATATAACTCTGAATATATTTACTATTTCTAAATATTGTGAGGGCATCTACATTGTCAACCCAAACATGGTGAGCCATTAACTTATCTGTCAATGCAACTCCAAAAACAATACCATTATTTTGAATTACATACTTTGCAATGGATGTAAATGCTCCTCCTGAAGTACTCTCTCGTAATATCTGTTCATTTTTATTCTGCACAATATAACCCATCTGCTCAAAGGGTAGTTCTTCATATGGGTTATTTATAGGACATATTTGTTCACATTTTCTACAGTTAATACAATCCGCAATATTTACATAAGGGTAAAAAAATCCTTCTGTATCTGCTTTCAGTTCAATACAATTTCTAGGACAAATTGACTCACAAGCAGAACATCCACAACATTTCGCTTTATTGTATATTGTAATCATATAATCATTCTCCAAGTCTATGTATCATAAATCAGTGTCTTCAGTATCTGCCAAAGCTTTTTTCAAATAATTAAAGGATATTTGACGTATATTATCTAATCTTATATTGACAAAGTCATAATCTATTTTCATATCCAAACAGCTTTGTATACTTTCATGACCATCCAGTATTCTTTCAGGAATATTAACCATATTTAGTAGTGTTTCTAAGCGATTATTTGTAGACTGTCTGGTATCTTGCGTATATCTATGAAATGCAAAGAAGTTTTTTTGATACAAAATAGAAAAAGCTGAACAATGGAATGAATCTGTACAGACATAGGTTGCATTACGTATTAGGTTAATAAACTCTGCAGGTCCTATATTATATGGTGTTTCATCAGCATATCCCTCATCATTCTTTATATAATAATCGACGTGTGTAAGAGCAACTATTTTACAACCTGTTTCTTTTTTCATGCGGCATGCAAATTCGCGATGTGCCAACGAGTTTCCAATAAAATAGCAAAAAATATAAAATCCATTCGTAACAGGTTCTTCTTTCTGAACATTGAGCCATTCTTTACCGGTAAAAAGAAGAGTTGGATCACATACAATAGGTACTTTCCGTCCAGTAATGTTTTCTATCAATATTTGTCCAGCTTGTTCGCGAACACTTAAGTGTTTAATTCTAGACAAGAACTTTTTGGCCGATTCTGTAATATTGTTAGGTAAAGAAGCAACGCCAAAACTAGTAGCATAGGCAACGGAATTTAATTCCTCAGGAACAAAATTTAACGTATAATAATTTGCAGCGATATTAGCAGGCAACCATAACTGATCACTTCCAATCAAAACTGCTTTATATTTAGTGTTACATTGCATTGATAATTCATCCAGTGATAGATAGATATCGGAGAGATTAATATTTTCTTCAATAAATTGATTAAATTTTATATCCCTTTTTTCAATATTCTTAGTATACTGATTATGTAAAAAATTCTTAACAAAAATATTCTTAGCTTTCCCTAATCTGTCACGAAAAAGTTCCGATGTTAATCCGGATTTAATTATATATAAATATTGCGCTTTTCTAAAACTTTGTAAGAAACCAGAAACATTAATTGTTTCATTCTCAATACCGAATTGATCTAAAATTTTTTGAGTCGCATATGCTTGAAGTATACTTCCATAGTTATAAATAAAATAACATGATACTATTGCTGTCTTCTTCATAAATCCCATCCTATCAGTAAAATTATCGTTGATTAATCTTGCATTTATTTTTTATATAGATAAAAACTATATTAATGTACGCTCTATTAACAAAGATAAACGTTCCTAGTATTATTAATTCAAATACAAAGAATTGATTCCCACGATATGCCAATACCATCTGCAACATGACAATTGCATACGATATAACTTCATTTCTTAAATCATGTTTAATTTCCACATAGCGAGTTAAAAGTGTATATCGTAAAAACCACGCAATGAAAAAACCGGTAAATGTAGCTATTGCTGCTCCGTAAGCATCAAAACGCGGAATCAAAATCAAATTAAAAGTGGTATTAACTATTGCACCTACTATTGCCGTACATGAAATAACTTTTGTTTTACCAATAGCAAGCAATATATTTTCGCAAAACAAAGATAACATATTAAATAGTACTGCAACCAACAAAGGCGGAACATATTTCCATGCTACAAAAAAATCGTTCGCAAATAAAATTCTTGCAAAGTATATATTACTTGTCATTACAAACAAGCATATCATAACCATACAAAAGCTAAACATTGAGTAGCTTTTTCCCAAAAAGCCATCACTATCATTTGAATCAAATTCTTTAATAGCTGATATTGAAAAGGCCTTTGCAATAACGTCACCAAATGCAACTAAAATTGATGGTATTTTGCTGGCAACAGCATAAACCCCAACTATCGAAACCCCACTAAAAAATGTTAATATATATTTATCTGAGGCGTTATCAATCCACCAAGATAGTGCGCTAAAAATCATGGGTATACTAAAACAAACCATTTCTTTAGAGATATATGTAGATTCTAATTTCCAATACAAATACATTCTTATATTTGCACGAAAATAAATGTAAGTAACTCTTATAGTCGCGCCTAAAGAATTAGCTATTAAATATCCATATACTCCCCATTTGAATACTAAAAGGAATAATAAATTGCAAATAACTGTAATTATTGCACTCAGGATGCTACTTGCAGTAATAACGCCTACTTTATTAATACCTCTGCAAAAATATGAAAAAATATTATTGAGAGTTCCGGTGATATAATACACGAATAAGAACAAAATAAAAATACTATCAATACTTACTATTCCAGCTTGTTTCAAAACAGTACATAATATCAGTAATACTATTCCTCCTCCTAAAAACACTCGCACTCCAACCCCTAGAACATCATTAGGAGAATATTTTCCTTTTATTGAATAACGCATTACTGCATCTTGAATTTGTAAAGTAAAAATAGGCATAAGCAGAGAAACAGTATTAGTTAGTAAATCAATTCGGCCATAATCTGATGTTGATAAATATTTAGTATACAAAGGTATCATTAAAAACGTTAGTGCCTTTGGCATGAAAGTTGCTATGCTAAATAACCCTATGTTTTCCAACAAATACCTTGTTTTTTGCGTACCTGTTCCACTCATCTATTTCTGCACCAGCTTTCGCCCAATACTGAATGCTATTTCCATACCTAAAAATGATATTAATGCAGCACATCTATTTTTTATTCTTAGATATGGACTTTTATCTAATAATACATATTTTCTATATTGTTTTATTTCTTTCCATAATTTTTTTCTTTCATTACTATTTTCCCTAGAGGTTTGCAAGAATATTTGGAAATTTAGTGAAAATGCCCTAGCAGCAGCGCCTGCTTTCAAAGATGGATTATACTTAACAATATCTTCAAATAATTGTTTACCTATATGAACAGAAATCATTTTTTTATTTGAAAATTTCATTCTCACTATACTATCCTGCCTTATTCTGTATGCATATGCTTTTGCGTCTATAATTGCCATGGAATCTGCATTTATAAAAGTTTTGTAAACAGTTGCCACGTCTTCAAATAAAAAACCTATTGGAAATCTAAGAGATTCAAATATAAATCGTTTGTAAAGTCTGAATGGTGCTCCGTTGGGAATTTTTTGATAAAGTATTTGACGTAAAGCCTCATTTTTATCTATGTTAGCACATATACAATCGTCTAAAGAAGCAGTAAATACAACTTTACTTTCATCATCATAGAATTTAACCATACTGGAATATGTAACTATATCTGCATTTAGTTCTACTGCAGCATTATAAAACATTTCTATAAAAAGGGGTGATACAAAGTCATCACTGTCAATAAAAGAGATATACTCTCCTTTACAAATATCAAGGCCAGCATTTCTTGCAGAGGATAAACCACCATTTTTTTTATGTATTACTTTGACACGTCTATCTTGTTTTTTATACTGTTCACAAATCGCCCCACATTTATCAGGTGATCCATCATCAATTAGAATAATTTCCAAATTACTATATGTTTGCTGTAAAATACTTCTGATACATGTTGGTAAATAGTGTTCTACATTATAAATTGGTACAATAATGCTTATTAATGGATTCATTACTTTCGTATCTCCCTATTTTGAACTTCATTTTTAGTTAAATACTTTATATTTTTAACTTTTTTATATGCTTATTGTATAAATCAATAAATTTAGGGCCTAAGATTCTCCTTAATTTTCTTTTAGTTATTTGTTTTTTTGATAACCAACTTGCTTCAAAATGGTGAATAGAAAATGTATTAGATTCTATTTGGATAATACCACTTGACTCATCCATTGGACAAAAAAACTCTGGGGGATAAATTACAACATCATCTATTTTCTGTAAACAACCGTTGAGTACCAGACCGTTTTTTTCTAGTACTTTAGAATTTCTAACAGGGCAAGATAAAGTATCTAATACACCATTCTGTTTTATAAATGTTGTCTTATCATAATCCTTTACCATCTCATAAATTATAGAATTACCTGGTTCAGCTCCAAAACCAAGTCCTGTATTTACAAAAAACCCCATCGGGCATTCTTTTTGAAACCCCATAAATGCCTTATTTTTTAAAAGCGATGTAATATCTTTTATAAGTTCAACATCGGTATCTAGATAAATTCCTCCATTTTCATAAATTATATCTAATCTAGCAACATCACTAACAAAAGCATATTTTTTTGCCGAATATGCTTCATCTGTATATACCCTTCTTTTGTAATCATAATTCTCCTCATTCCATTCTATTATCTTACATCCTGGTAAAAACTTCTTCCAGCTTTCTATGCATTTCAAAGCTGTTAACGGCAATGGCTTTCCTCCGAACCAACAATAGTGAATAACTTTTGGAATCATATCGTTCTCCTTATTTTTATAGTACCAATTCGTCCTTTATGAATTCTCAAATAAAAACCACAGCATACAAAACCAACCAGAAATACAATATAACTTAATGAAATAACTTCGTTAAAAAAACCTTCTGAATACGAATGCATAAATAGGGTGGAAATCATCATAGAATACATCAACAATAAAATACTATAACCACATTCTTTTTTAGCAAGGACTTTTTTATACATAACAGCAAAAATCATTCCTTCTATACCTTGGAGTATAATAATCCCTAAAATGCCAAAGTCTTGATACATGCATCTAAAAGAAGTGTAGGTGTTTCCCATAGGAATACCGTCTAATGTTCTAAACTCCAAATAAATAGTATATTGATCTTTTATTAAGCCTAACTTATAAAAAAATCTATTTAACGAGTAAAAAGTTTCTTTTCCCCAAATATGACTCTTGGAAACTGGATCTTCTAAATAGAGATCAAATACTTTTAGTGATTTTCCCAAGTAACCTGTCACATATTCTAATAATCCACTTTGACTATTTCTACCAACCATTGTTCTTGTCACGGAAAAAAAAACAAATATAGATATGACTATTAATAAAATTTTAATAAAATTTTTTAATGATAGTTGCTTATTTTCTAGAATTTTGTTCAACGTAATCCAAATCATAAAAGAAGATATAAAATACATAATTATATAATATCTACCACCTGACAATAAAACGATAGGAATGTATAATGCACATGGAACCAAAAGTAAATTATTCCTTTTGCTGCTTTGCTTTTTTCTAATATTATTAGATATATATATATAAATACAAACATAAGCTACCACTCTGCTAAGCTTTGTTAGTTGTTTAACAAATCCAGGTATTAGGCTATTATCACTTCCATCAAAATAATACGAAGTCCTATAAGTCATCATTGTATTAGAAATATACTTCAAATGTAAGTTACCAACATTTCTTGAAAAGAAATATATATAAATAACTAAAACAAATAATTGAAAAATCAATAAAAATAAAATTTTTGTTTTGTCTAACTCAATATTATATGCTTCGGTTTCTGACGGTTTTTTTAACTTCTGTATTCCTTTATTTATACGTAAATTCACATTTACTTTTAATTTGCTATTAAATATTAAAAAAACCATTTCAAAAACAGCTATCCCAATCAAACAAATACCAACTGTTTTACTACTTATGCTGAATTCCCATTTCTGCAGTTTACTGTTTATACAACCAAATATAATAGAAATTATATATGACTCGCATATTATACAAGCAGGCGAAAACAAATCTTTTGTTATGACATAACCCACCAAAAAAAACACAATTAATATAAAAAGCATTTCATATATCATTTTTTACCTCAAAACTATAGCAATATTTGTTTTCGCATTAAAATACAAGAAAACACATCTAATCCTTTGCTTATAAGGAATTATAAAATTCAATATACTTTTTTTTCATTACATCGGTATTATACTTATAAAGTACATCTTGATATGCATTTTCTGTAAGTTCTGATGGAAAGTTCTCCATTGACCTTTTAATATGTTCTGCAAATTCTTCCGCAGTTGTACAGACATAGCCATTTACACCATTTTTGATAACACTTTTATTCCCCATTACATTACTAACTAATATAAGTTTTTTAATATACATATTTTCAATCAAACTCATTGCAATAGCTTCTCCCAAAGAACAAAGTATAAATACATCAGCCCCTTTTGCCATCGCTAGTGCTTCTTTGCGTGGTTTCCATCCGGTCACTTCAATATTTAAAGCTGTAAGTTGATTTTCAAGCTCACCATTACCAATCCAAACAAATTTGGCATCTGGAACGAGTTCAGCAATTCTATTAAATAACCGTGGTTGCTTTTGATTACAAACACGACCTAATGTAAATACAGTAAACTTATCGTTTTTTACTGGTTCAATATTATCGAGAGAAGTGGACAAATCAAGTAGGTTAACGCCGGTTTCAACATAAGCGGTTCTCTTAGTTAACACTTTAGCCACTTCATCTTCGCTTTCACAGCAAGTGAGCGTAATAGCATTAGATATTTTTCCTAACAAGCACTCCATAATACCATATAATTTACATTTCATTCCGCTCCCCATTAGTATATGTGCATAACCATGTGGAGTATATAAAACAGTATTTTTTTTCCCTTTAAAGGCAAGACGTCCAATACCGCCAGCAATAGATGAATGCAAATGTATTATATTTGGCTTAATCAATTCCTCGATAGTTCTAAGTTCTTTAATGCATCTTATATCATTAAAAATATTTAGCAATCCGTTAGCACTAAAACTTTTAACTTCGATTAAGTGTATTCTTTTATCAAGAAACTCTTTGTAATTATTAGGCGTTTGAGGACGTATAGAATAAGCTAAATAAATATCAAAATTATCAATCATATCATTGCAAAGTTGCGAAACATATGTAAACACACCGCCTCCGAATGCCTCACAGACCATTAAAATTCTCTTCATGATTTCGGAATCCTCTAATACACTTTCTTTTATCTTCTGCTCATACCATAACTCGATACTATTTCATGGTTTCTTTAAGTGATTTATCTGGTAATGTATTTTTCGTACTATTCATCAAATAATTGTTATTATTTGTACCAAACCCCAAAAATTCCCCACCTATTGGTTCCAAAACCAACCAATAAATGGGGAATTAAACAAACTCAACCAATCTATTTAATTAATCTTTTTCAAACAAGAAGTTGCGGGCGTTATACTTTTCCAACACCTGGCGTCGTCGGTCAATGGAGACTTCAGTGTATATCTGAGTGGTAACAATGCTGGCATGCCCAAGCAGTTCCTGCACATCACGTATTGAGGCTCCATTATTTAGAAGTTGTGTTGCAAAGCTATGCCTTAGATAATGGGGGGTGGAAACGGGGTTGATGGAAGATAAGTCTCTGTATTTTCGAAAGATATTCTCTATTCCATATATGGAAAGCCTATTTCCATACCGGTTAAGAAACATTGCATGATTTTTAGGATTTAATTGATTTCTGACTCCAAGCCAGATATGGAGTTTCTTAATGACATCCGGGGAGGAGATATAGAGAAGCCGTTCCTTACGCCCCTTTCCATGAATGAGCAATGTCCTTTCTGCGGAATCATAATGGTTTAAGTCCAATGCGCTGATTTCACCAATTCGTAGTCCGAGGCAGAAGAGGAGTTCTAATATGATATTATTACGTATATTCAGTATCTTATAAAAATTAGATTGAGATTGACAGACCTGAGTGTCTGCAATGAATAGAAGCGTACGAATCTCTGCCGTTGACAGAATCCGAGGGATTGTTTTGGGAATGTAGAATTTCCTAGTGGAAAAACGAAAGAAACGTTCGGTTGAAATCCCCTCTTGATTGATATAATGAAAAAATTGACGAATAGATATGTACTTTCTTTGTATGGAACTGGATTTTCGTTCTAGTGTAGTTTGAAGATAGTGGAAGTAGGAGAGTATGGTGTTTTGATCCACAATTTCAAGTTGCATATTTTTACACCACAGCATAAAACAATGTAAATCACTCCGATATGCGTTTAAAGTTCTGTTTGACAGATTGCGCTCCACCGACAGCAGTTTCAAAAAAAGATTGACTTGTTGTGACATTTGTTCTGATGAATAATGCATAAATACCTCCTTGTGAAGAACGGCAACAACAATAGATAGTTGTGTCTATAGTTAGTTATTGACTCCGAATATAATAGAGTTTACACAATATTGTAACTGAAAAAAGCCAACACTTCTATAAGTTGAAGATACATAATAAACTTACAGGTGGAATTGAATAAAATATGTTAAATATGATAATATGAGAGAAGAATATAAAGAGACTAGAAATTTAGAAATTTACGGATATAAAAAACAATACACATTTGTAATAATGTGATAAAATGTATTTATATATAGGCAGAGAAATAAGCACACCAGAATCACCAAACCATACCCCATAAGGAGCCAGCCATTTGAATTCGCCATTTTCCAAAATCATTCAATACATCCTGCAGGATATATTAAAAGAAATGCAGTACCTCCCATTAGCTCTTTTATCAGGGATGCTGTTATATCTAGTAACCATCCTATGCATACGCCGTCACAAAAAGCCTATGTTCAGCACCATATTCATTAGTTACTTTATAATGCTTTTCATCATAACCATATTCGAGCGTGAGCCAGGGTCACGTACAGGAATAAGCCTAAATTTTTTTGAGACATTAGGTGGACCAAGAGCAAATGCATATGTGATTGAAAATATACTTCTTTTTATTCCTTTTGGAATCCTTATTCCATTAAAATGGAAGAAGTTAAGGAATCCTTTCGTATGTACTTTTCTGGGATTCTGCCTGAGCTGTGCCATCGAAATAATACAGTTAATTACGGAGCGTGGTCATTTTCAGATAGATGACATTCTAACCAATACGATAGGAGCACTGATAGGGGTGATTATTATTAGGGGTTTTTCGTTTATGGTTATAAAATGCAGACATTTTTGTGCCTAACAGTATAAATAGTCAGACATTTCAGAATTATATTTCTTTTATGCTATCCTGGATTCCATATCAAACATAAATTCACGAAGGTAATGCAATATTACAATGAGATACTACAGAATGTTTTCTTGGAAATAAGTTCTCACAGTGTAACTGGGTTATTGAAAACTTGGAAGAGTGGAGGAGGATGCATATCGGTTGTGAGAGTAATAACAGATAAAATGGTATAGTATACCGAGACTGATGACAATACAGGAATGGTTCCGCAGTATATTATGGCTTTATTACTACTGTTTTTTAGATTCCCTGTATTTACGGATAAATACCATCTGTTCCTCGTCATCCGTTTTCCGGTCATAGGGAGTGGAGCCTGCAGCAATGCAGCAGATAATGACAGAAAAGATGGCAAGTATTAGAATTATAATAAGAATAACCATATGTGTACCTTTCTAAAACATATGCCGGTTTATATATTTGTTCTGCGATTTTTATATTTGCATATAGTTTATCCTATTTTAACTCCTCTGTTCATGGAAAATAAAAGAAAATCCCTGAGATTTCAGCCTGGGCTGACCGTTCGGGGATTTAAGACTTTCTCGCCTGGATATTGCGTTTTATGGTATTACTAATCAATGGAATTTTACCATTTATAATACCGCCAGTTACCGGAATTCCGGATTTTTTCAGGAATTCCAGGGATTCTTCCACGGCGCCACGTAATACCCAATCCGGACGAACAACTAAGACAACGCTGTCCATTAACCCGCGCATCTGCTGTACATCAGAAAGGGTTCCTACTGGAGGTGTGTCAATCAGGATATAGTTAAATGTATCTTTCATGGATTGAATAGCTGGAAAAATCTGATTATCAACCTGAAAGATATTTTTTTGAGAAAAGCCCTGTATGGTATAAATACCATTATACATCTGTTCTACTTGCTGCCTTAGATTTTCACCTATGCGGGGCTCATTGCGTTCATCACCATCTTTGGGCTTTAGTTTTCTGGCAAATTGGTACAGCACCCCTTTTTTAAAATCGAAATCCAATAATAAAACCTTGCATCCCAATTCTGTCAGATGAAGAGCCAGATTATAAGCAACGGTTGACTTTCCCTCTCCTGGAATGCTAGAGGTTACAGCAACTACCTGCTGATTGTTCTTTCCGGTTAAATAGCGGAAGACAGCGGCCAGCCGTCCATACGCCACCTGATATTCCTCAGGAACATTTTTATTATCCAGAAATTCCTCAGCTGTATGTTTATCAGACTCAATATACGGTATCTCGCCGATTATGTCAAGACCGAGAGTTTCCAGGGGACTGTTATTACGTATCTTTGGTACGAATAGATAGTAGATAATGCCCAGAATACTGCCTGAAATCATACCAGCAGCCATTCCGATTACCACATTTCGCAGAGATGGTGAGGATACTCCCTGAGCCTGCCGCGCAGTATCAATAACACTGACTGAGCCGATATCCATTACCTCCAGCATTACCTCAGGCAGGACTTCCATAAGACGATTCAGTATATCTATGGCCTACTGTGGATTCTCCCAGTTCAGGGTAAGCCACAAAAAAGCAGTGTCATCCTCAGCCGTCACAAAAATGTTCTGATTTAATTCTTCCAGAGGAATACTGGTGTATTCGTCCGTATCCAATACCTTCTCCAGAACACGGTTGCTTGTTGCTAATAACTGCACTGTTTTTACAAGATTCTTTGCCATTTGGATATCTTCATTTTTGGGAACGTTCGACCCGCTTTGGTTAAGATCATTAATATTTCTGGCGTTTACTATCATTGATGCCCTTGTTTCGTAAGAGGGGGTGCTATCCCAGGACACAACAACGCCGGCAATACCTCCCAAGGTAATAAGGAATAATACAATCCAGCGGAGCTCCCAAATGGAATGAAGCAGGTCTGGAATGTAGATTTCTATTTCATCATTTGTTTCTGACATTGGCGTACCTCACACTTTTTCCTTTGTTCTTTAGTATCAGCGGATTTATTCCCCCTCCCTCATTATTTTACCAGAATACACAGAAACATCAAGTGTACCAAGGTGTATTTTCGGTTATCAATTTCACTATTTTATTACTTTTTCGATAAATTTATAATAGATTCCATTGCTTTGTCCTGTGCATCATTGACATATCTGCATCCAGTATATAGACAGGACATAATTGTTACATATTAAGAAATAAAAGAATCTCTGTGGAAAAATATCATCCCCCTCCGCCTCCGCTCCCAAACCTTTCACCCAATCATCCCCTATGAATCCTCCGAAACAATGCCGGCGACACCTTATACTTCCTTCTTAAACGTCCTGAAAAAGCTGGAATAGTCAATAAACCCGCAGGCAAAGAACTCCTTATTGGCAAGGATGCCTTCCGGTATTAGACTCTTGCCGGTCAGATGAAAACAATGGAAATAGTGTCCATAAACAAATACTTTGTAAGATGGTTCTGTATACAATGCAGGATATCTGACAGCAGATTATCCCGTACCCCGCTCTGGGCCATTCCAGAATTTCCCATAAGGGCAAGGTTATAATCCACCAGCAGATGCAGAATGAAGGCATTGACCTGGCCATGTCTCAGAGGCTTCTGTTCTCCAAGGGTATCTTCTAAAGCGGTGAAGATGGTGAGGAAGTTGCCCCAGGCAGTGGCGGGGTGTCTGAGAAGGTGGTTTTTCATCCCCTTTGCGGTCAGAAAGTAATTTAGGTCCTCATCAACGGAAGCCAGTTGCTTCAGGATATGCAGCGGTATCCACAGGAAGTACCGCTCATATGGTATGCGTAAATCTGCAAATAGGGGATTATGCATGGCTTTGGACAGTATGATTCAGAAGGCCATAGTTTTGTACATTGATAGGTGGGAGAGATTGGTATTGGTACCATCGTATGTACATTTGGATTAGGTCCGGTAATCGACATGTTTCACAGAAGAATCCGTGGGAAGATGTCCGGCTGACTAGGAAATGGGAAAGCGTTTTAAAGATATCAGGGAGTCTTAGTGTGGCAAAAATAATAGCTGACAAGAGCCGGATTTCACTTTATTGTGGAGTTGGGTTCTTTTATTCAGCAGAGAGGGTTTGAGAAAAGCCGTAAAGTTTGCTCTTGATGTAGTGTCTATTGCTGCAAGTTTCTATTGATATCCTACTAGTTATTACTTATAATAATTACCAGTAATAATTGCCAGCAGTGATATTAGCAAAGAAGGCATATATCGTGTTTGGCCGATACAGATGGTCCGAAAGTAATGATATGATTGTCCACGCGGACGGATAATTCATTACCATGTGAAAGGGATTTGTTTATGATAAAGACAGTAGATCAGACCACGGTTGCAGATATTTTTTCCATCAACAGTGATAAAATTTATAGAATTCCAAAATACCAGAGGGAATATACCTGGGGAATCAACGACTGGAATGCGTTGTTCGAGGATGTTACAGACAATGAGCATGGTTATTTCCTCGGGTCTTACATTTGTGTAAATGGCGGCTCTCTTAACGGAACCGTCCTTGAAGTTATTGACGGGCAGCAGCGTTTCTCAACGCTTATGCTTCTTTTGACAGCGTTATATGAAAAGCTGTCTGAGCGTAAAAATGATATGGATGATGATGACCGAAATGATTTGGCAAATCTGCGGAGTGAATTGGCAAACAAAAAGCAGACCTTTGCTGCAAACGGCAAAAAGAAAACAGAATATAAGCAGCGGCTTTTCCTGCAAAAACAGAATATGAATGACGAAGATTTCTCTTTTATCTTGTTTGATAATGGAATTATTACGGATCAGAAATCTAAGCCGCTTAACTTCGGGAATCGCCGCATAGCAAAAGCATACAGACATTTTGGAAAACTTATTGATGATGAGATGGCTGAAATCAGGAGTAAAAATCCGAACATAACTGAAGTCGGCGCATTGTTTGGCATCGTGCGCAGATTTGAGACCGCTGTTCTGGTGGGGATCGAAGTGGATACAAATAAGGATGCATATATGCTGTTTGAATCGCTGAACCACAGAGGTGTTCCGTTGTCCGCGCTGGATCTTATTAAGAATACATTGATTGCCCAGGCAGAGGATGCTTCAGACGCAGAGAATAGTTACGAAAAGTGGAAGTATATTCTAAATTGTATAGGACAGGATGACTACGCTGTACAGGAGCGCTTTTTCAGACAGTATTACAATGCTTTCCGTGAAGAACTGAATGAACCATATCCAAAAACGGATAAACGTTATTATCTGGGCTATCTTGCAACCAGAACAACACTTCTTGATATTTATGAGAAGATGATAAAATATGACTATAACTTCTTTCTGGAGGACCTTTCTGAGAAAGCAGTAAAGTATTCTGTAATCGTAAACAATAGTGATGAGATACATGAATTTACAGATGCGCTGCAAGATTTGAGCAGAATTTCCG
>OGSS01001473.1_pt1 | contig 14770 bp, 18 predicted proteins | sample 1553591 | NCBI WGS metagenome assembly OGSS01 (sample SAMEA2580061, study PRJEB22360) | human gut metagenome | biome: human gut; feature: human-associated habitat; material: faeces | place: Denmark | collected 2008/2010
GGTTGAAGTGGTCAGAGATATAGAACGCATTTTCAGAGAAAGTGATTATGTATCTGTACATACGCCAAATACCTCTGTTACAAGAAATATGATTAACAAAGATACACTTTCGATGATGAAGCCTACAGCATTCCTGATTAATACGGCAAGAGGAGCAGTGGTCAATGAACAGGATTTATATGAGGCGTGTAAGAATCATGTAATAGCAGGCGCTGCGTTGGATGCTGTTGTGCACGAGCCCATTCTTCCGGATATGCCGCTGCTCAATCTGGATAATGTGCTGATTACTCCACATGTTGGAGGCAATACGGTGGAGGCTGCAATGCGGGCTTCGTACATGTCTGCAATGGGAATTGTAGAGATGTACGAAGGGAAAGAGCCAACCTGGCCAATACCGGATATTGATTATGAGACAGCTCCTGTATATACTGATACCATTAAGCTGGACAGAAAACCTGCAGGTATGTATGATTATTAATAACAGAGATGAAAGAGCAGACATTCGGCTATATAAAAGCGGAATGTCTGCATGTTCTGTATCAGGAAAAGTGTAAAATATAATACGGAGGAGAATAATGGGGGATATTCAGGTTACATTATTAATCGGATTTTTTATGCTTATCAGTTATATCTGGGCAAAAATTCCTTATGGAATGACAGCGGTTTTTTGCTGTCTGGCATTAGAGATTGCGGGCGTGCTGTCATCAACAGAAGCCTGGGCAGGATTTGGAAACACAACAGTTTTTTTGTTTGCTTCAATTTTTATTTTAGGCGCAGGGCTTATGAAAACAAGCTTTATTTTAAAGATACAGAAACTTCTTCAGAAAATCGGCAGCAGTGAGAATAAAATGCGATGGATTTGTATGTTTATTGCCTCTTTTCTCGCAATGCTGACCAGTGCCACAGCAGCGGGGGCGACGATGCTTCCAATGGTATCGTTACTAAGCAGAAAAGGAAATTTTCAGAAAAGACGTTTATTGAAGCCCGTTATGGACGCAGCTTGTATGGGGTTTGCAATTATGCCATTTGGAATGGGAGCAGCTTTTATGGAACAGGGAAATTCATATTTACAGATAATGGGGTCATCTGTTCGTATGAGTTTATTTGATTCAGCTATTGCAAGATTGCCGGTATTGATCGTGACAATCGGTTTTATTGGAGTATTTGGCCATAAGCTTATTTCAAATCAACTAAATAGTGAGAATATGAAACAGGAAGAGATTATTTTGAATGAGAGCTGCAATCTTTCCGGGTTTAAAGATAAAATGGGAATTGGTATTTTTTTTGGCAGCATTGCCGCAATGATTATCAGTTCTCTGGTGGGAATTCCATCTCACTATGCACCTCTGATCGGCGCATTGCTGATGATTGTTAGCGGCGTGTTAAGTGGAAAAGAAGCATTTGGAGCAATTGACCTGAATACTGTGTGTATATTCGCGGGAAGTCTTGGTTTTGCAAATGCGTTGACCAAAACCGGAATTGCAGACTGGATTGTAGAAAAGCTGATCTTCGCAACAAACTCCAGTCAAAGTGAATCTGTGCTGGTTGCTATCTTTTTGCTTGTACCGTTTGCTATGACGCAATTTATGGGGAATATACCTGTGATTAATCTGACTATGCCGATTGCGGCTACTGTGGCATGCACAACAGGAATCAATCCGACCGCTATTATGGTTGCCACAGTGGCAGGCGCTACGCTTTCTATTTGTACTCCGATGGCAGCCGGAATTCAGGCGCTGATTATGGATGCAGGTGAATACCGTTTCAGTGATTATGTAAAAGCGGGACTGCCGACGGCAACAGTTTTTGCTGCCGCTTATATTATATGGGCTCCATTTGTTTTTCCTTTATACAAATAATTAGCAGGAAGAATTTTCAAATGATGCAAAGAAAGATTTCAACCGATCGATTAAATCCTGCGCATATCTTGGAAGAAAACGGTCTTTATGATATACAATGCCCAGGGGGTTGAGCAAGGTTTTTTCATTCAGCTGTACCGGAAAAAAATAAGTGTTTGGATGGGCGGTTTTGAGCGATGGAACCCGCATCCCTGTGCAGAAAAAGGCACCCAGACTATATGGGAACAGAGAAATCATCAGGTCGATGGATTCCACTTCCAGAATCTGCCGTGGTTTATAGCCTACAGCATGAAAGCACTGGTCAGTCAACATACGGAGCCGATAAGTGGATTTCAACCGCATAAATGGTACTTCTTTAAATTCTTTAAGGGTTGTACCATTGCTGCATTTTGTAATAATCGTGTCAGCCTCTGTGCCAAAATATTGTTCCATCAGTTCCCTTGTTATAGCCATATATACTTTGTCATTCATTAATGGAATAAAACGGAGCAGGGAATCATCGCCGTGTTTAATTCCTACGAAAAAGTCCAGGTCGCCCGAGACAAGGAGCTGTTCCATCTTTTCCGACCGCTCCATAGTGACTTGCACATTTATGTTTGGCCAACGTTTTAGATAGTCAGGAAGAATGAGTGGAAGCCAGTACTGACCACGGTACTGGCTTGCTCCGATGGAAAGAGAACCCACATTATTTTGAATGATATCATTCATTTGGCGTGAGATATTATCTTCCTCTGTGAGAATTTTAATGCATGAGTCAAACAAGGCTTTGCCCGCTGGTGTTAATTGAAGTTTTGGTTTCCTGTAGAATAATGGGGTACGGTAGTGCGTTTCCAGTTTGTTTATATGCTGACTCAGATTTTGCTGGGAAATATACAGTTCTTGTGCTGTTTTGGTGAAATGAAGATTTCGGGCTAATGCGACAAAGTACCGAAGACTGGTTAAATCCATAATATTCTCCTTATATAGTTAAATCTCGAAAGAGTCTTTTTAAATTCCTAATAAAAAATTATAGCATAGGTTGCTCTTTTTGTCATGTTTTCCCCCTAAATTCCCTAAATTGACATCCATCCTTCTTTTTGCGCCATAATTATATCTTTGTTGGAGAATTTTGTGAGATTGGTGACAATATTATAGTTTTTCAACGAAGGCCAGAAAGGCGATACCGGCTATGTTTTTTTCGCAGGAAGAGGACCAGATGAGATGTCAAAAGGATATGGAAGGAAAGGATTTCAAACAACTGGATAAAAAGTTGGACATGTATGTGTGTATAATAGACTGGAAATAAAAGATGGGATAGCAAAAGAGCGAAGATGTGACTTCGCCATGACGTTGTCTATGAAGTTTTTTACCATATGGGTGATGCATTTTCTATTAGTTCTGGGTTTTAAGATGGTGTGTTCCTGGACCGCTGGGCAACTATAATATCCAGCGTGGTGCCTATATGAAAAGAGGTAAAAAATGGGGTGAACCGGATATGGAAAATGGGATCTTAACTATACTTTAGTTTGATATTTTCTACATACATATTATATTTTGGACACATTTACACCGAGGGACAGGTCTGCAATTAAAAACAAGTGTCATCTACATCCCAACCCTCCCGGAGGTTTAGATGTCGAATGATGTCGATTTTGGTAAGCTAAGGAACCATACAGTATAGTAAAAGGCGCTTAGGAAAGGGGCGCCTTTTGTGTTGCAAACATCTGTTCGCTATACTACAATGATAAGCATGGTTACAAGTGGTATGAAAGATATATGAAAAGGGAGATTTCTATGGCAGGCAAGGATTTTCAGATCAGGAATAGTACAATAGATTTCCTCGTATTTACAAAACAGAATTCGACAGATTCAATTCAAGTTAGAGTACATGATGAGAATGTTTGGTTGACGTAAAAATCTATGGCACAGCTATTTGAATGTAGTATTGATAATATTTCACTGCATCTAAAAAATATATTTAGGGATGGGGAACTAGTGCCAGAAACAGTTATCGAGGAATCCTCGGCAACTGCTTCTGATGGAAAAAAATATAAAACAAAGTTTTATAACTTGGATGCTGTTATTTCAGTCGGTTATAGAATTAATTCATTAACAGCCCCTAAGGTAGTAATTGGGAGGAGGATGAATGACAGCCGGGCGGCCCGCTGTTATATTTAGAAAGAATTAATATGTTCGAAAGAAAATAAACGCCTTTTGATACAACTTTGAAACAACTTCGTGTTATTCTAAGACAGAACAGAAGGCATACAGATATAAAAAATGTAACTGGCCGGATCTGAAAGCGGTGGTGGCCGGGAAGGCGGAGAGTATGAAATTAAGCAAATTATGGATTGTGGTTGGCATTTTGCTTCTTACTGCCTGTCAGCCAGAACAGACGCCGGCAGGAACGGGCACTTCCAGAGAAGAAACTGCAAATACCGGCAGTTATGAGACAGAACCAGTCATACTAAATGAAGCAAAACTTAATGAAGCAAAACTTCCGGATGTATTTCCCTTGGAATTCGTATTCAGCAGCGGGGCCGGCGCGTGGAGAACCCATATTGTATTAAATCAGGACGGCTCGTTTAACGGAGCATACCTTGACTCCGATATGGGAGACCGCGGAGACGACTATCCAAAAGGAACGCACTATATCTGTGATTTCAGCGGACAGTTTGGTAATATCAGGCAGATAGATAGCCATACATATTCCATGACATTATCTAAAATCACAGTGGAAAAAGAAAAGGGTGTTGAATGGATTGAAGATGGTATTCTGAACAAATATTCTGAACCATATGGTATGGAGGACGGCACGGAGTATCTTTTGTATATGCCGGATACAAACATTGCGGAAGTGCCGAAAGATTTCCTCAATTGGTACCCAGGTTGGAATTTTGTTGATGAAGACGGGAAGCAGCCGGACACACTGTCATGTTATGGGATTTATAATGTGAAAATGGGATACGGATTTTTTGTTTATTAGATTAGCTTCTCTTACTGACTGCCAGGCAGTTGATGTATGTTGCAGATTTACATGTGTGAGACTAGAAGGGAACAGGGGATATGGCAATCCAAACGCAGAAGATAAAGATTCTTTATATCATGAAGATTCTTCAGGAGCAGACAGATGAAGAGCATATTATGACGGCGAATGAGCTGATGGCGGCATTGTCAGAGTATGGTATCTCAGCGGAGCGTAAAAGTATTTACAGCGATATTGAAGCATTACAGTCATATGGGCTGGATATTGTACAGCAGAAGGGGGCAAAACCTGGATACTATATGGGAAGCAGGCATTTTGAACTGGCGGAGCTTAAGCTTCTGGTGGATGCAGTACAGTCATCAAAGTTTATAACCAGCAAAAAATCGGAAGAACTGATTAAAAAGCTGGGACAGCTGACAAGTAAATCAGAAGCCAGGCAATTGAACCGGCAGGTATTCATTTACAACAGGCCAAAGACAGAGAATGAAACAATATTTTACAATGTTGATTCTATCCATAAAGCGATATCAGGAAACCATAAGATTACATTCCAGTACGCAGTCTGGACCGTTAAGAAAGATTTTGGTTTAAAACATGATGGCGGGTACTATGTCGTCAGCCCATGGGCATTGACCTAGGATGATGAGAATTATTACCTGATTGCGTTTGATGAGAAGGACAGCCAAATAAAACACTACAGAGTGGATAAGATGATTCACATGGATATGATAAAAGAAGAACGGTTGGGGCGTGAACATTTTATGGATTTCGATCTGGCAGCATTTTCCAAGAAGACGTTTGGCATGTATGGCGGCCGGGATGAAACGGTAACGCTTGAATGTCATAATGATCTGGCTGGAGTGGTAATTGACCGGTTTGGAAATGATATTATGATGATCCCAGTCGATCAAACTCATTTTCATGTGAATGTACTGGTGTCCGTTAGCCGGCAGTTCTTTGGCTGGGTAACCGGAATCGGAAGAATGATGCAGATTACAAGGCCGGAATCAGTCCGAAGAGAGTACAGAGAATACCTTTCGGAAATTTTAACTCAATATCAGTCTCTCAAAGAATGAAGTCCGTATTTTGGGACATCTGTTTTGATAGAATGGGAACCAGGATAAGAAAAACTTGTTTTGGTTCCCGTTTTCGTTCAAACGGGCAAATTTGTTTCAGGAGGGGATAAAATGAAGGAGAGATATGTCACAATTACAGGAACCGGTCATTATTATGGTATGCGTCCATTTTCAATTGGTAAAAGGATTAAATGTGTGAAGGAGCCATCCAATCCTTATGACGATGAAGCAATCAAAGTGGTCATGAAGGAAATTGGCACGGTCGGCTATATTGCCAATTCTACCTATACTGCGGCCACTGGTACTATGAGTGCCGGTAGAATTTACGACAAAGTAATGAAAAAATTCTGGGTGGAGGTCATGTTTATTACTTCATCAAAAGTGATTTGCCGGGTTGTTGAGGGATTAAAAGAGACGGACACGGACAATCCTGTTGCAGATGAAATGTAATCCAGGGAAGAAGTAGAAGAGGCAGGGAATTGTGATTGATATGTATGATAATGTGAAGATACTTTTATATGATAGTGAGTTAAATAAATTTGCCAAAGTGACAGAAGCAGGGAGCATTATGGGACGCTTTTCATATGAAAAGAACGATGAAGGTACAACCGCTCTGCAGGCCGCAGGTCTGGATCCCGAAAAGCTGGAGTTTATGGATTCAGCAGAACGCCGGGAACTGTTGAAGAAAGCAGGGTTGGATCCATATGAGTTTGACTTAGGAGATTTTATATGGTAGAAAGACTGCGTTACTGGCTGATACGGAACCCAAAGAAAAATTGTATGGGCTGCTGTCTGAGATGCAAGTATTATAACCATTGCAGAGAAGAATATTTTAATGGACTGAAACAGGAGAAAGGCGGTAAACATGGATTTTGACCAGATTATGTGTCATATAACTGGTGGGCTTACAGGGGATGCTGGGACAGATGTGAAATATTTGCAGGAAAAGATGGAAGAGTATAAGGATCACGAAATGAGTACGGAAATTCTCCGGGCCTGTGGCAGACTTTTGTTTGAAGTGATTCCAGAAGATAAGAGGAAAAAGTTAAGCAGGGGAGTTTTAAATGATGCGAAAGGCATAGAAGCAGCGTTGGATGAAGTCCGGTTTAATGTTTATAAAAAGGAATTTAAGAAGGCGGAGCAGATGATGGAAGCGATCATCGTAAAAATTGAGAGAGCTCCCATGTTTCAAAATGATAAGGTGAGCGAATATTATACATTTCATGAGGCATTTGAAGAGATATTGTACCGCCATCTTTATAAGCCTGAAAGGGAGATACGAAGAGCAGAAATACCGTATTCTGACATATATTTACAATATGGAAGCCTTCTGTTTGAATGGAAGCGGTATCAAGAGGCAAGGGAGGCTTTGGCAAAAGCTGTCCGCTGGAATCCAATCAATACAGAAATAGCGTTTGAATACATGGAGACATTTAAGGCGGTTGGAGAATTGGAAGAATTTGCATCATGTACCCGAAATGCATTTAAACATGCATTCCGGGCAAAGGATTTAGCCAGATGCTACCGGAATATGGGTTATTACCTTGTTGAAAAAAAGGAATACCGGGCAGCAATGGGATGTTATATCTTAAGCATGCAGTACGCCAGTGATTCCAGGAATGCGCAGTCGGAGCTGTATTATATCCAGACAAAAACAGATGGAAGGCTGAAACAACCAAACATGGAGGAGATGAAGCGTTATTCAAAAGTGTATGGTTTTCCATTGGGAGCAGACGATGATATAATCGAGCTTAGTTATGCATATGGAAAGCATTTTATGGATGAGGGGGATATGGAGCTGGCGCGATATTTTTTTGAGATTGTATTTGAATTGACAGGGGCGGAGGAAGTGCAGAGAATATTGAATTAATTTTCCTCCAAATAATAAAAATTAAAATAAATAAGTGTCTTTTGTCGTACCACGGTACATATAATACTAGCCAAGGTGCTCGTCCATCTCGGATGCCATCATCTCTTTGATGGTACCGCCCAGTAGATCTTTGAGAGCATCCTGAATATCCTGGGCAGATTCAATCTCATACTCCTCAAGAAGCAGGGACATGCTGGACCAGTGCGGCTCACCGAAGGAGATGGCGGACGGGATACGGAAGTTTGAGTATGAGCTGGAGATGTAGGGCGGGAAAACATTTGTAAATCGTTGTAAAAATGATGAAATTCTAAAATATATAAAAAAATATAACAATATTTAGTAGATATTAATATTGACGCAACATGTATTATAATATAGATTATAAATAGAACAGGAAGAGTACAAATAATATAATTAGTGCTTACACAAGCAAATGAAAACTGTCATGTTGTAAGGTGAGAGGTGAGAAACTTAAAATGTTAAAAATAGCTGAACCAGGCGGAAAACGAAGAACATTATTTGTTCAGGTGTATGATGAGTTATATAAGCTGATTATGGATGGGACATATCCAGAGGGAAGTATGCTGCCGTCTGAGGCAACACTTGTGGAAATGTTGAAGGTTAGCAGGGTGACCGTACGACAGGCAATTGCGTTGCTTCAGGAAGATGGGCTGGTAAAAAGTATAAAGGGAAAGGGAACGATTGTCTGTGACGTTGTTCAGAAACACCCTCAAGGAATGGAAAAGATGGCCAACCCTGTTTACGCGTGCTATAGCAGCGAGCCGGATGATATTGAAGTAACAACAAGTGTGTCATTGGTAACCGGGTATTTGAAAAAAAAATTTCAGGATAAATGTCTGGCTGTAATGGTGGTAGAGCGGTTATATAAACTGGAAAAGAAACTTATGGTATATGCGTTATCCTACATTTCGGTGGAAGCCGCTGATCGAATTGGGCTTGATCTGTCCGTACAGGATTCAGTTGTTGAATTTCTGGAGAAAGGGGTTTATGAGACTGCCAAACATAATATGGTGAATATTATAATGACAGATACCATTGAGTTTGTCACAAAAAGGGAAAATTTTGATTTAAACGGAATGGTGCTGTTATATACAGAAGATATATACTTTAGTGAAAATTACCCTTATGTGTATAACAAATTTTATTTTGTATCATCGGATTATCGAATACAATTTAATGCAAAGCAATGAAATATTATGAGTGAAAATATAATATAGAAATTTATAAACATAATTTGGTTATGATTCTGGAAAATATAAGTTTTCAGAATTGTAGCCATTTTTTATCGTGATATGAGTTGGTATTTAATAAAAAATGTGAATAATACACAAAAAACGACATAAAACTTTGGCTGTTATATCAATAGACCAGATGTGTTCGTACATGTATTATATATAATATAAGTTTGATACAAGATGAAGGGAGAATAATACAAAAATCAATTATCACAATATAAGTTCAATGAATTTTATATAGGAAGTACTAAGAGAGTTGACGGCGTTTATTATAGGGGGGATGAAACGGTTCTGGAAAAAACATATTTATTTTCGTTTCAGCTTTGGCATGATGACAGGAGAAGGATAGACCAAATTAGTTGGAAAGCGAGGAAGAAATGAAATATAATTTTGATTCTACGTTAAATCATCGGGTAAATGCTTCTTACCGTTGGGGAATGGAAGGGATGCCTGAAGATGTAATTGGAATGGGTACAGCAGATCTTGATTATGGTTGTGCGCCATGTATCCGAAAAGCGCTGGTGCCGATTGCAGAGGAGAATTGCTATAACTACAGACAGCACACACAGGAATATTATGATGCTGTCACAGGATGGTATCAGAAAAAGTATGGGTTAACGGTCTGTAAAGAATGGATTTCCAACGTACCAAGTACTATTGGTGCTATACGCATAGCTTTGGGGATTTTAACAAAACCTGATAATACCGTAATTGTTCAGACTCCTGTTTTCGAGCCGGTTGTACGGGCAATAGAGGGAGCGGACTGCAGGATGATAGAAAATCCGTTAAAGGCAAATAATAGACGCTATGAGATTGATTTTGAGGATTTTGAAGCAAAAATCAGAGAATACAAACCATCGGTATATTTGATTGTTAATCCACACAATCCCACAGGAAAGGTTTTTACAAAAGAGGAGCTGGAAAGGTTAGTTAAGATCTGTATGGAGAATAATGTAAAGATTGTATCTGATGAGGTCCATTGTCTGGTTCTTTATGAAGAACGCAAACATATTCCGATTCTTGCAGTCAATGATTATGCTAAGAAATGCAGTATCCAAATTGTCAGTATGAGTAAAGGATTTAACATTATGGGGCTTCCTCATGCAATCATTACGATTCCGGATCCGAATATACGGGAATCGTGGAACCGTCAGATTGCTGCCTATTCTTTTGGCTATGCGGTCAACAGTTTTGCAATTGCGGCAGTTACAACCATTATGAAGGGCGAAGCAGATGATTGGATGGAAGAGATGACGGCATATTTATATAATAATATGAAGGAAATCTTTGAATTTATTGAGAAAAATAATTTACCTCTGATTCCATATAAACCGGAGGGAAGTTTCCTTATATGGATTGACTGCAGACAGGCAGGAATTGGCACAGATCACCTGGACAGGTATTTTTTGGATAAAGCCCATATTGACCTGGATGATGGAGAAAAGAATTTTGGATCGGAAGGTGCAGGTTTCATCCGTATCAATTTTGCAGTAACCAATAAGACACTTAAGGAAGCATTGAAAAGAATGAAAAATTGTTTTGATAGGATTTAATGAAGGAGAAAAGAAAATGAGTAAAACAAGAGAAGCAAAAGAAATGACAACAGCACGTGCATTGTTTGGCTTTCTAATGCCGATTATCCTTTTGGTAGCACTGATTTTTATTGGGGCAGATATGTCAATTGCTATCCTTGCAGCTGTATTTTTACTAATTGGTTTCAGCATTTATATGGGGTTCAGATGGGAAAGTATTGAAAGAGCTATGACGTCAGGGGTAGCACAGATTGGCACATCCGCAGCTATTATGCTGCTAGTAGGTTGTATGGTTGCAGTATGGATGGCTGCCGGCTGTATACCATCTCTGCTTTATTATGGATTACATATCGTTAATCCAAATTGGTTTCTGCCAATTTGTTTTATTCTTCCCGCATTCATGGCTGTTTGTGCCGGAACCAGTTGGGGTTCAATCAGCACCATAGGTGTTGTACTTTGCGGGATGGCCGGAGGCTTGGGAGTTAATGTCGGTATAGCTGCAGGAGCTGTAATTTCAGGTGCGTTTTTTGGAGATAAGATGAGCCCTCTATCTGATACAACCTTGCTTGCTGCAGCTTCCACCGAGATTTCTGTATTTGACCATATTACATCTATGTTTTATACAACTGTACCAGGGACCATTATCTGCCTTATTCTATATACTATTCTTGGATGGAATTCCGCTGGTGCGATTGATGCCGTTGCTGTTGGAGAAATGACATCTGGGATTGCTGATAATTTCAATATCAGCGTTTTAAACCTTATTCCTGTAATTTTGGTACTAATTCTTTCTGTAAAGAAGGTGCCTGCATTTATCACATTTGGTATAGGTATCGGAAGCGGTATTATTTGGGCTATGATCTTTCAGGGATTTGGATTTGCTGAAATTCTCGGATTCATGATGAATGGTTTTTCCATCGAGACGGGTGTTGAATCCGTAAATACTTTGGTAAACCGTGGTGGTTTTTCAAGCATGCTCTCATTAATTGGAATAATGATATTTTGTGGCATGCTCAGTGGTTTGCTAGACGATCTTAATGTAGCCTCAGTGCTTGTAAAGGCGATTACAAAGAAAGTACATACTCCATTTGGCATTATCTGTGGTGTAATGATTTCTTGTATAATTCTTGTTATTGCTGGTGGTCAGTATACTGCAATTACCATTACAGCAGTTGCATTTAAAGAAGCTTTTGATGAAATGGATATTAACCGGGCTGTCCTTTCCCGTACACTCGAAGATGTTGGAACTATGCTTGCAGCAATTATTCCATGGAATGCATGGGTTATTGGATACGGTGTTGTCCTTGGAACCACCACGGCAGGGTTTATTCCATTTACATTTCTACCAATCATAAGTCCGCTTATAGCTTTGATTAATAGCTTCTTTGGAATTGGAGTATTGCATAAAGATGAGGAAATCAAATATCATCCGTTATGGAGGAGAAGTATTAATTAAAAATTTCGCAAGTAGAACTAACATTGGCTTAATAGTAGGCTCGCCATATTATATGCTCTGACACACACCGAAACGGACCATACCGGAGAAATCGTTCCACTTTAAGTGAGACGGTTTCTTTTTTTTAATCAGAAAAATTGATAAATGGAATGAGCTATTGGCCAAATAGGTGTTAGTAAAGAATCCTGCACATAAATGTGAAATACATTTGACTGTTTTTGGTACGGGTCCTTTGCTATCATAAAATTATAAAAGATAAGGAAATGAACGGTGATACAGGAATGAAAGCAGGAGTAGTACACGCAAAGAATGATATCCGTTTTGAAGAGATTGAGACCCCCAGGCCGGGGAAGGGGCAGGTGAAGATAAAGGTAAAATACACCGGCATCTGCGGCTCGGATGTACCAAGGGTGAATGGTGACGCCTGCCATTTCTTCCCCAATGTGCTGGGGCACGAGTTCTCCGGCACGGTTGTGGAGGTGGGAGAAGGTGTTGCCGCGCTGAAGGAAGGGGACAGAGTTGCGGGTGTTCCGCTGGTGCCGTGTATGAAATGCCCCGACTGCCAGAGAGGAGACTATTCCCTCTGTAAGAATTACAGCTTCATCGGATCCAGGGAATACGGAAGCCAGGAACAGTTTGTCCGGGAACCGTGATGCGGGTGGATTCCTGCAGGAATACGGCAGGGGGGAAAGGGTTAAATGTGGCCCGGGTAGTGAAACTCTGTGGAGAGGAAGTCATGCCCTCCGGCCTGGCGGGAGGAAAGAATGGGGAGCTGTTAGAACAGCTGGCTTATGAGGACGGGCTTAGCGGCCGGTTTGTCCACGTGGACGCGCAGACCAGATGCTGTATCAACATTCTGGATGAAAAACATCAGTCCACAGAATTTCTGGAACCAGGGGAGGAAGTGACTGGCCGGGAACTGGAACGTTTTATGGTGGAATTTGAAAAGATTTGTAACGATGCGGAAGTAGTGACAATATCAGGCAGCGTTCCCAAGGGCGTCAGAAAAGACATCTACAGGGACCTGGTACATACGGTCAAAGGGTGGGGAAAAAAGGTCATCCTGGATACCAGCGGGGAACTGCTGCGGGAGGGCATAAAGGCCGGGCCGGATATGATTAAACCAAACCAGGAGGAGCTTTCCATGCTGGTGGGAAAGCCAGTGACCAATCTGGAAGAGGTGAAGGAAGCAGCCCTCATTCTGCACCGTGGAGGGATTGGCCAGGTGGTTGTGTCCCTGGGCAAGGATGGGGCGCTGCTGGTATGCGGTCAGGGTATCTTCCATGGAATTCCTCCCAAAATAAAGGCAGTCAATACAGTAGGGTGTGGAGACTCCATGGTGGCTGCATTTGCGGTGGCTTTCAGGCGGGGATATGATTATAAGGAGAGTTTGAAGTACGCAGTGGCTGTATCAGCTGCCAATGCGCTCAGCGAACAGACCGGCTACTTTGAGACAGACGAACTGGAAAGGATTTATCCCTGCGTAAGGATCCGGAAGATGGAAGTTTGATAAATGACAGCTCATAAAGGGAGGAAAATAATATGCCATTAGTTACAACGAAAAAAATGTTACAGGATGCCCAGGACGGACATTATGCCGTAGGGGCGTTCAATGTGGAGAATATGGAAATGGTTATGGCTGTGATTGAGGCGGCGGAAGAGCTTAAAGCCCCGGTCATCATGCAGACTACCCCGTCCACCGTGAACTATGCGGGACTGGACTATTACCTGGCCAATGTGCGGGCCGCGGCTGAGCGGGCAAAGGTGCCGGTAGCGCTTCATCTGGATCATGGTTCCAGCTACGGGCTTGCCATGCAGGCGCTGCGGACCGGTTATACCTCCATTATGATTGACGGCTCCCACGAAGGATATGAGGAAAATATTGCTGTCACAAAGGCGGTGGCGGATGCCTGCGCGCCTTCCGGCATTCCGGTGGAAGCGGAACTGGGCAAGGTAGGCGGCAAGGAAGATGACCTGGACGGAGGGGAAGGGGATGTCTATACGGATCCACAGCAGGCAAAGGAGTTTGTAGAGCGCACAGGGGCCACTTCACTGGCAGTCGCAATCGGAACCGCCCACGGCCTTTATAAGGGAGAGCCGAAGCTGGATCAGGAACGGTTATCCGAGATCCGCGCAGTGGTAAAGATTCCCCTGTCATCCCGGCTTTATGTGCCCACTCCTGCCGGGGGAGGCATTTGACGATTATCAGATTGAATTTGAAAAGGAAGAAACCCTGTCAATACCGGAGCCGGTTATACAGACTGGCCTGATTAACATTAACAACAGAAAGATGCTGTTGGAACGCAAACGCGTGCGTTCACTGAGTCATGCTCTGCTTTACCGGGACACGTTAATCCTGGATCAACTGTCATCCGAAAAACTGAAATTCTGTCACAGAACCAATCAAAGGGGAGGTGTGATGAAAGCTGCGCCGGGTGAAAGGAAGCAGCTTACATTCTCAATTCGATTACTGCAGGCAGAAGGCGCTGGGGAGCGGCTCTTCAAAAAGGCAGGCAGTTTATATGTATGTATGGATCAGGCCGGCGGCAAATGCTGCCGGCCTGTTTGGCATGGACTTCCGTTTTTGGTTTGACGCCATGATTAATTATTATAGGAAGCAGTTTCCTGGTCTAACTCTATTTTATCAAGTTTTTTCCATAGAGTGGACCGGGATATGCCTAACTCTAGGGCGGTTTTTCTCCGATTGCCTTGATTCTGCTTCAGTCGTTTAAGGATCACGGCTTTCTCAATTTCGT
>OGSS01001475.1_pt1 | contig 14763 bp, 16 predicted proteins | sample 1553591 | NCBI WGS metagenome assembly OGSS01 (sample SAMEA2580061, study PRJEB22360) | human gut metagenome | biome: human gut; feature: human-associated habitat; material: faeces | place: Denmark | collected 2008/2010
GCAGCAGCCCCCGTCTGCACAAACTTTCTTTTTCGACTCTGTCTTTTTTTCTTTTCCGATGTTTCTCTGATAATTCCGTATGCTTCCTCTATTTTTCTGTCAATCAACGGACTGTTTGTCATGGCTATTCTCCTTTCCTACACCCATCTGCGATCTCAGATGTTCTCTGCCCCGGTGAATTTTACTCTTCACCGTATTTTCTTTCATATGGAGCAGCTGTGCGATCTCTCCTATGGAAAACTGTTCCCCATAATACATCTGGAAGATCAGCCGGCTGTCCTCCGGCAGAGTTTTCAACAGATCATTGAATTCCAGATCCGTACTGAAATCATAGAACTGTGAAGCTTCCTCCGCCTCGTTCATGGGAACTGTCCGACTCCTGTGCCGTCTCATTGCAATACATTGGTTGATCAGAATACGAATCAGCCAGGTTCTGAAGTATTCAGCTCTTCGTAAGGTATCCAGCTTTTCAAAAGCTGAAATAATACCGCGTCCTGCACAGCCTATACCAGGTGTCGGACCTCCTGCTTCTACACACAGGACGCCACCAAAGCCTTCAAAAACAATATCTTTTAATTCTAAAGCTTCCCCCTTTTCTTTAAGCTGTTCTAAAACAGTAGGAATACGCATCCCCTTCATCAAATTCTTAGTTGAATCAGACTTAGGGTCACAACCTACCTGCATTACTTTATAACCTTTAAGCGCCAATGCCGCCGATAAATTTGAAGTAGTAGTAGACTTGCCAATACCGCCCTTGCCATAAATCGCAATTTTTCTCATCAATAAACTGCCTCCCTTAAAAATAAATAGCTCACTGTTTTCAACCAAAAACATTCTATATTTAAATCAATATAAACAACTTTATTCATAAAATAAAATGCAATGGAGTTAGCTATAGCTAACTCCATTGCATTTTAACACTCTTTAACTTTAGTGTCAATACAAAAATGCCCGATCAATGTATAAATTCTCACATCGACCGGACATTATTTAAAGATAATATTTTTAAAGCATCCTAATACAGCTCCGGATAAGCATGCCCCTTGATATAGTGAAGCTGCTGATATTTTTCCAGCCAAGTTTTAAAAACTTCTTCAGGATGCAGCTCTGGCAGATATTCCGGATATAAAAATTTTGCAATATAGATCGTACCAACCAATTTCGACGCACCGCCATGCAAATAATGCGAAAGCAGCAAAATCCGATCATTACGTACAGCATCAATACCTGCCCAACCGCTGCGTAAAACAAGCTCCTTTTTGATTGCTTTCTCTTCCTCTATAGTCGGCGGCTGATAAGAAGAATAAGCATTGGCATCTGCTACTTTGACAATATACTGAGGATCTTTCTCGATTATCGCTTCCTGATCAACCTGCGATCCTTTAGCAGCGGCAAAAATATTATCAGCGCCTGAATATTCAACCATTTTATAAAAATAATCGCCCGGCACTGCTGTTTTTCCAAGAGTCCGATATTCAAAATACAAACTTCTGCGGGGGACGCCTTGAAGTTGCTTTTGTATATAAGCCAGTTTATCGTTAAAATAATTTACTAATTCTTCTGCCTGTTCTTCCCTGCCAAAAATTCTGCCGATCAGCCTGCAGTTATCAGCAAACTGATCTGTATAATAAGAATTTATGACAATTACTTTGATCCCAAACCTGTCCAACATCTCCTGCGCGTCCCGCCATGTTCCCTCACCGGTAATAATTACAGCCTGCGGCGCCAACTCGGCCAGTTTTTCATAATTCATCGCATTTTGACTGATACCAAATACCTGTGCTTCATTAAATCTGTTTTTGAAGCCAGACTGATCTTTAAAAATATAATTATCAACGCCGACGATTTTATCTATGGCACCAACAGCAGTAATCAACTCTGCGTTATAAACATTACAGACAGCAACTCTTTCCAGCGGATACGGAAGCTCTACCTTACGGCCAACGCTATCCGTAACTACGATAGTTTTTTGCTGCTCTGCCTTTCTCCTGCCATTATCATCAGCACAGCCAAACAGCATCATTCCACAACACAGCAGAAGCATTATTGCTATTATCTTACTCATCTTTATAAACACCTATCAATAAATTTTCTATTACATTAACAGTCATTTCATATATTTTAGGGATATCAGCCTGAGATGCGGATCTCCTGCTGATATTTCCATACATTCATCTGTAAACCCTTTTTTAGAAAACACTAGGAAGCGTTTATCAACACCTGTAAAATGTTCACCTTTAGCGAGCAATTTTTTCAGTACGTCACTGTCAGCTTTTTTATTGCTCCAATTACAATCAATCAGACAAATAACATCAGTATCGTCAGCAATAAAATCAACTGAAATTTTATTACTGCCGCTGCCCTGCCACCACGGGCTTATTTGCTCAAAATCGCACATGAAATCATTGCGTTTTTTTAATTTATAACAATACTGCAAACAGATCTTTTTAAAAATATGGGCAGCAAATAAGTCTATTCTAGGCATAATATTATTGCGCAGAACCTGATGCCCGCGTCCGATCGCAATCGAACTCATATATGGAAAAACAAACTGATACCAGAAAACAAACATATTATTAGCAATTTCATAATAGCTGATTTTGTTACTGCTGCTAAAAGCAGGATTGACACGCTGCAAAATTCCCATTGTCAACAGTACATTCAAGTATTTTGAAACCTTGTTGCATTCCATATCGGCAGCCGCTGCTATTTCGTTCAGCCGCCCTGCCCCGCAGGCAACAGAACAAAGGATAGTATTATATGTAGCAGGTTCCCTTAAATCAAGTTTTAAGAGCTGTATTGGTTCCTTATACAATGGAGCTGCTGGTTCAAAAAACAATTTTTTCAGATTGTCCTTAAAAGACAGTTCCGCATCCAAATAACTCATATAATGGGGATTGCCACCGGCTGCGCCATATAAAAATAATTTCTCTTCTTCTGTAAAGCCTTCCAAAAATGGCTGTGCTTCCCAATAATCCATAGCGCCTAATTTTATAACTGCATTAATGTAATTTTTTATCTGCATCTCCTGATTTTTCAGCAATACCCGCTCCATCTCAGCAAAAGGCGCTCCCGAAAAAATAACTGATAGTCTCAACTGCTTTTTATATTTTTGAGCATATTTAGCAAATGCCGTAAAAAATTCCGGTGCAGAATCAAACAAATACTGTACATCATCTATTACCAGAACCAGCCGCTGCTGTGTGGCCTTAAAAAACAACGTGCTTAATACACTATCCCAGCTGCGGAATTCATTTTTGGGACCCCAAAGGCCCTGCTCTTTTAATTCCAGGCAAAAAGCCGCCAAATTTACAGTTGACAACGCATTGCGGGCAGCAAAATAAGCAGCAGATTTTTTTTGTAAAAACTCCTGCAGCAAAGCAGTTTTACCGATTTTATATTCACCGCTCACAAGTACTACATTTAAAGAATTTTTTGCATACAATTTTTCTAAAAGACCTAATTCTTCACTGCGTCCAATAAACATAGCGGCACCTTCCTACTCATAAGTTGTATTTTATTTTAACACAACTCATAGCCGAAAAGCAAAAGGGAAACATAATTATGTTTCCCTTTGCAACTTCTAAAAATTATAATTCACCCCTACGCGGAAAGTCCTTCCCATCGTATAATACAAATTATTGTTGCTCGTTCCGCCAACATTGGCAATATCCTTACGATTAAACAAATTATCGACATCAAAGGTAGCCGTCACGTTTTTAGCAACGTTATAACCAAGATGCAAGTTAGACACTAAAAGCGGCGAAGATATTTCTGTTACAGTAATTTTTTCACTGCTGACGCCGTTTTTAAAACGATTGCCCCAATAGCTCAGATTTAAGGCCGCACTAAAATCACGATTCACATAATTTACACCGCCGTTTATCTGATAACGGCCCAAAGTATCTATCCAAGCCTGACCTTCCTTATACATACGCTGAGGTTTAGCAAACACCGCACCTACATTATAAGTAAAATGTTTATCTACATCCTGTTCATACCGCAGTTCAATACCGGTATTGCGATATTTGGCAGCATTAGTTTGATAAGACTGATTATCCACCAAATTTTTAACAGCTACTATTTGATCTTTAATGTCTATTCTAAAAGCAGTAAGATTTAACCGGCGTCCATTTTCACTATACTTATAACCAATTTCATAATTCCAGCCATGTTCTGCTTCCAAATCCGGATTAGGAACAACTACACTGCTGGCATAATAAAGATTTCTAAAAGTAGGCATTCTAAACGATTTTCCAACGCTGGCATAAACAGAATTATGTTCATCAAATTTGGTTATAGCCTGTATCTGCGGCAAAAATTCGTTATAATCACCAGCCTCCGACCTGATTAAATCTTCTCTGGCACTGAAAATAATATTCGTGGCACGGCTCAGTTTTCTATCATACGAACCATAAACAGAATAATTATTAAGCGCATAAGTACCAAAATGTGCCGGATCCTTTAATATACTGCTGCTGTCGCCAAAGGTTTTAAATTTTTGATTATCGTTTTTGTAAGTTTCACGTTTAGCGCTGATACCAATCAATCCTGTTGCTTTATCGCTGCGCCAAACTTTTTTCGTATCCAGACCATACTGTTTATGATCACTTTTCTCCCACTCTACATTCGTCGGATTCACTACATAATAATCAGGATTTTCGATTCGTCTCTGATTATAATAAATTTTAGCATCCCAGCCGTTTTCATCATTGTATGCTATCTGTGCATAATGTTCACGGTCATCATACATAAAATGCTGTAAAATATTTTCATTTACATCATTATAATTAGTTGTATATTTCTTTTTATTGAACATATAACTGAATTTAAACCGGTCATCAAATTTATAGTTAAAAGCCAGATGATCTTTTTTACTGTCGCCAAATCCAATATAGTAGGGAACAGCAGTACCATTTATTTTTTTAGTGCCTAAACGCTCCGTCATATTGCCAGTAGAACCAAATTCATTTCTGCCGAGAGCCAGGCTTGCTTTACCCATGCCTATGGTGGCAGCATAATCACGCTGTCCTTTATTTCCGGCAGCTACACGCAGCGAATTTTTCATCTGATCCTTAGTTATAATGTTAACAACTCCGCCTAATGCCTCGCTGCCGTAGAGCACTGCCCCCCCACCTTTGACAATTTCAACTCTTTCCACCTCATCAAGGTTGAGCATATCCAAATGATTAACATTGTTAAATGAAGCCGGCACTCCATTGATCAAAACCAAAGTACCGCCATCAATACCGCGCAAATTGATTTGGCTGCTGCCGGTTATCCAGTTCTGATCATGCGGCCCCATATTAGTAAAATAAACACCGCCTTTGTACTTCAAGGCATTCGCCACATCGCCGGCACCTGTTTCCTTTAACTGCTCACCTGTATAAATAACCGTGTCAGCAGGTGTGTCTAAATTGTTCTTTTCATACCCCAAAGCAGTAACATTGATTCCGTCTAAAACAAATTCTGACAGACTTTCTTCTGCATAAACTGTTCCTGACAAAAAATATGTACCCAAAATAACTGCACACATCAAACTTCCTAATTCAAACTTTTTCACAAAACACAGCTCCTTTATCACTTACTTTGATATCATAAATCAAACCATTTATCGATATTTATTTATTAATAAGCTCTTATTTATGATATCTATTCCCATTGAGTTTGAATTTTAACATTCATAATTTTTCCAGTCAATATTTGTAAATTTTTCCAGTCAAAATATTTTTCGTGTGTACAGTTGATACAAAGGCATAAATCCTGCCTTTTAAGCACTACTTATAAGTATTATTATTGATGTCAAAAAGTATTTTTAAACAAGATACTACTTATAAATAGAATAATAACCGTTGATACATTAAATGTATCAACGGTTATTATTCCGTATATTCTTTTATTTCTGTTTATTAGCCTCAAAAAAAGCGTTATAATCCTCAACTACTTTATTAGCGCTTGCGATCGCCTTGTTCCGCTGCTCGATGATCTTATTTAAATCATTAGTAGTGCCGTCAATATACTTCTGCACAGCTTTTAAATAATTATCGACAGCGGCAATATATTCAGTTACAGCCTTAGCATCTTTTAATGATTCCGGCTTTACAGGCACTGCCGGAACAGCATCCTCAAGTACAGGATACACCGCAGTTAAATTAGTAGCGTTAGGATCGACCGGCGCTTCAGCCTGTTTCTCTTCAGCAAAGCAGACAGCTGCCAGACTAAAAGTCAATAACAAAGCAAAAAATAAAGCTGTAAACTGTTTTTTCATAATACGCACCATCCTCATTATTTTATATTCCTGTCATCACTCTTCCGCTTGCCCTTCATTTTTTCAAGCTCAGCCTCCGACTGCCTGAAACAAGAATAACTGCAGTAATATTTACGCAGCTTGTTGATCGTTCTTTTATAAGTATGCAATCTTTTATTGCCAAAAAACTCTTTACCGCAGCAGGCACAATTCATTGTTCTGCTGTTTAAAGTACTGTCAAAATTATCATATCGTGTCATCATCGCAGTTTCAATTCCAACCCTTTTCAAATTCACCACTCCAACAAATCCTAATGCAGTACAAAATTTACCGGCATCGTAATATAACAACGTACAGGACTGCCATATGTATCTTTAGCCGGGCTGAAACTCCAATTATATACAGCCTCAACAGCAGCGCCGTCAAGAGCCTCATTGCCGCTGCTGCGTGCAACAAAAGCATTCTCAACACTGCCGCCCGAACTTACAAGCATTTTTACATAAACAGTACCCTCGATCTCTCGATTTCTGGCGGCAGGAGGATAACGAGGATCCGTACTGGATACTAAATACGGCGGTGTTACCGGAACACCGCTGCCGCTTCCCTGACCTGCCCCACTGCCGCTGCCGCTTCCAGAACCACTGCCAGTACCCGAGCCGCTGCCTTCACCGCTGCCCTGCCCAGCCCCAGCCCCTGTTCCTCCACCGCCGCCGGTACCAGTACCACCGGCTTCACCGCTTTTAACATTACTCTGAGCCGCTTCACTCGACGTACTGCTCGACTGCGGTTGTCTGGTCTGCTCCTGCTGCTGCGTCTGCGGCTTCTGCTTTCTGTCAACTATATCATCTGTTTTTACCGGCGCAGACTGCTGTTTTTGCTGCTGCACCGCAGCAGAAGCAGCAGTCTCAGCAGTTCCCTTCTCGGCAGCAGCGCTGCCTTTACCGCCGCCGCCACCGCCGCCGCCTAAAGTCACCTCTAAAATCTGCGGTGGTCTTTGCGTAAAACGATACCCTAAAATGCCAAGCAGAGCTGCGGCAACAATATGAACTGCAAGCGCAATGGCAATACCCTTGCCTAAGCGTCTGCCTCTATCCGTCATTTGCCATCACCCAGATCCGTTGCCAAGCCAAAGCGTGTTACTCCCGCGCCCTTCAACTCATCCATCAGCTTGATAACCGTTTTATAATTAGCCTCGCCGTCGGCGCGGATAATCACCGAAAAAGCAGCGTCACGTTTACTTTCAGCAGCTGCGTTAGCAACCAGCTGTTTCATCTCGATCTTATTATCTTCCAGATACAATACGCCGTCTTTTTTTACCGTCACTGCAAAATTACTTTTGCTTACGGTCTCTGAATTCTGCGCCACCGGCAACCTGATCGGGATGGTTTTTATTTCGCTCATATACATCGTACTGACGATAAAAAATACCAGCAGCAGAAAAATCATATCTATCATCGGGCTCAGCATCAGCTGCGGCGGCAAGCTCTGTTTTCTAGGTCGTCTGCGCATCTTCTACACCGCCCCTCAGTTTTTACTGCCGCCATTTTTGGCCTGAACGATATCAATCAACACATTGGCGACCTCGTAAATATTCAACGAAGCAGTTTTGACCTTGCTTGACAAATACGCATAGATGCACATACCCATGATCGCAATACACAAACCAAAAACAGTCGTTATCAAAGCCTCGCCAATACCGGCAGTTACCGCCATCGGATTCTGCGCCCTTTCATTCAAAGCGTTGAACGAACTGATCATACCTGTAATAGTACCCAAAAGGCCAAGCATCGGCGCCAGGCCAATAACAACGCTCAAATAATCAAGATTCTGCTCCATCCCATCAATGGCCCTGTCAGCCTTAGAATAAACAATCGACTCCAGCCTTTTACCAAGATCTTCGTTGATATCCAAAGTCTCTGTCGCCAGCTCTGCCGCATCACCCTTATTCATACCGGCAAACTCACGTGCCCCGACAATATTAAAATCATTCATCAGGCGACAAAACTCCATAACAAAATCAGTACTCGAAAGCGCCTTTTTATAATATAAATAACGCTCCACACCAATAGCGATAGCGGCAAGCGAACATAACAGCAGCGGCCACATACAAGCCCCGCCTCTTTGAAAATAATCTATAGCTCCGGCAAAAATACCCATTTCTGTATACCTCCAAAATCAATTGAATTTTTCAGGATAAGCGGCTTCAGCCAGATCCCTGATTGCATAAACTATATAATGTGTCGTACTGTATAAATAAGTGTCACGCAGCTGCACGACCCTTTTATTCTTTACAGCATTAACACTTTGATAAGCTCGGTTCTGCAAAATCTCCTCCCGCATCTTAGACGGGTCCTGCTCGTTATCATACTTCCAGCTGGGAATAACAAGCAAATCAGGATTCAGCCTGATCAGCGTTTCCTCAGAAAAAGCAGCATTCGGCGGCAAGTCATATTCCGCCACCACATCCTTCACCTCGGCATAATTACAGATATCGGCAAAGGTAGTACCCTTAGCCCCAAATGGCCCCATATAAGAAAGCGCCATCACACTGATATGTTCTTCAGGAGCAATATTGCCTACTCTTGCCCTTACAAAAGCAAGCTCCTTCTCCATACCTGCCACGATCTTACCGCCGGCAACACGTTCATCAACAACATTTGACAGCTCACAAATAGTCTGTTTGATCTCTTTAACAGTAGTCGGCGTTTTATAAACATAAACATTTACACCAGCACCGCGCAAAAGCTCAACAAAATTCAAATCTGTCCAGTTTGGCACCAAAACCAAGTCAGGTTTCTGAGCCAAAACAGACTCCAGACTGCCGCTTTGCACGCGCCCCTTTACCCGTACAGCTTTATCTGCTGCAGGCGAAATTCCGGCATCATCAGCCAGATATGTCAAAGCAGCGATCCGATCAGGTTCTACCATATCCAGCAGCACCTCATCCGCACTCAGTCCCAATGATACTATGCGCTGCGGCTTATGCTCAAAATCCAGCCTTGTTTTAGTTGCATCCACAACACTGTAACCACCACGTCCGGAAGCCGGAGTCTCAATTTCAGAAGACTTGCCGCAGCCTGCCATAAACAATACGGCAGCAGCACCGACAACTAAAACGGCAGCCTTTAATACATACCTACATTTTGCAATCACGCGTTAATCTCCTTCGTCATCGATAGACAATTTTCTGCCGCAGGCAGTAAGCTGTACCTCAATGTTTTTTTCAAAATCGCTGAAATCCCTATAAGCAAGTTCATGCACCACATAATCCGGCTTAATAAACCTTAAAAGCTTCTGCACAGCCTTATCTGTAAAAGGCCTGTGCTGATCTATTTTTATCACATGCTTCATTCGTTCAATATTAGAGCTTTCCGAATCAAAAACACGTTCAAAAGTTTTAACATAGTCTCCGGAAAGAGAACAGTTTAAATGCAGACCCCTGATCAGCTTTCTGTCCTCACCAAGCGCTTTTACTGTTTTTAAAATATACTCGATGCCATCCTCTTCAGTCTGCAGCTCGGGATTAGTATTCATCAAATGCCCGGTATCAAGCATGATCCCAACATTCTTATGTTTTATCTTTTCAAAAAAGGCGCGCACTACTGCAGGCTCTGTCAGCCGCAGTCCCGGCCACCATAAATTTTCAAATAATACCAGAACATCTTCGGGAACCTCGTCAGCCACCCTGTTAAAAACAGCGGCCGCCGCTGTCACGACATCCATATCGCTGTGCTCAAACTTAAAAGTAAAGACCTCTTCAAAAGTACATTCGGCCACATGCCATACCAGATATTCCGGATTTTCGACCAGCGCCGCCTTGATATTATCCCTTATATTGCGCAGCCAGCCCATACAATAAGTAGTACCATAATAATCCTTCAACGCATCTTTAGACGTAAAAAAGCGACTTAATACTTCCTTATCATTCCGATACATCGCCAGCCACATCGGCCAGTAATTCAAATGCACTCCCACAGCCAAATGCTCAAACGACTCAAAATACGGCACATTCCTGTAAACCAGAAGCTCGATCCCATCAAGCCCCAACCCTGCAACAAACTGTTCCAAAGTTTTTCCGGTTTTTAAAATCGCTTTCTCCTGACCCGGCATAAAACAATAATTGCATAAATGCTTTGTTTTACGCCTCATCCCAGCACCGCCTCAGGCTCGTCACCGTTATCCTTACTGCTCATTTTTTTACTGCGAGACAACGCCCCTCTTTGCGAGCACTTAAACCTTAATCTGTTCACCTCGCGCAATAAAGCAATATAGTTCGCTTTATCAACAGTGATAGTGCTCTCGTCATTGTTTTCAATCTCTTTGATAATTTTCTTTAATTTCATACCCATATTGGGCTGCTGCAGCCAAAACAGCCCGCCCTCCTTCAAGTGACTTGCGCCTTGTATCCCAAAAACAAAACAGGAAACTGCCAATGCGTCAGTTTCCTGTCAAAATACATCATCACCACGCACCAGGATACACAGCCGCCAAGCTGCAAAACACAGCAAAAAAGCGACAGTACTGTTTTCATCAAATAAACAGTACACATGTATCCACCTTGTGCATCGCAAGTCATTACGGATGTTAAAACAGGCAGTTCTCCTGGCTTCGGATCATCGCTCGGCCACGCCTTCTCAGGTTTCCCCAATGGACAAATGCGGCTTTGCTCCCCGTTACAGTTGCGGGACAGCGCAGGTCTTACACCTGCTTCTCTATTAAGTCCTTTAAGCAATCGCTTTTAGACACCTGTTTTCTTAACTATATGAAATTATTAGAACTGAAATGCTTAGCTTATTCGTAATGCTTTTTAAATAATTTATATAACCATTATAAACTTCTTGCTTTTTGTAGTCAAGTAAACTTTCACCTTGATATCCTCTGATCACGAAAAAATATTTTTTATTTTCTGCATGATCGTCACATTATCGCTTTTTTTTAAAGCTTCACTTTCAACCATTACAATATCCTGAGCCAGCAAACCTTTTCTTACATATAAAACCGGTGTATGCTCTTCTGCAATCCCCTTTAACAGCAATGCCGCCTTAGCCTGATCAAAAGCCTGCTGCAAATTCTTACCAAACCCGATACTGGAATAAAACTGCGCCGCAAAAACTATTGCGGCCTCGTCACCGATCTCGGTATTCATCCCAATAGCAGCCTCAACCTTATCGACAACAGCCTGAGCTTCCTTCTGCGAAAAACAGGCGTTAAAAAAAATCATCCTCACCTTTTTAGACGCTGAAGCTACAGCAGCAGCCATCGCCTCTTTAGAAACCATAGCTATATTACCGCTACCGTCATCCAAAACGATTTCTCCCTTTTCAGAACCATGCCCCGAAAAATGAATGATCTCCGGATCAGTTTCATTGATCGCCTGCAAAATATCCAGCGATTGTACCGCCCAGCGGCTAAAAAACTCGATCCCGTCACGTCCTTCCGACTTGCGGATAGCTTCAGTTATCGACCTGACCTCCTGGTCTAAAGCCAGCTTCTGAGTATCCTGTGGATTAGCCGCTAAAAACAAAATCGTCAGCTTATCAACCGGCTGCTGCGGCTTGATCGCCTGCTCTATTTCTGCGCCAACCTGCAAAGCACGCTCGCGCATAAGCTGCGACTTCTGTCCGCATAAAAGAATAAACTTATTTTCTTCCTCCAGCAGCTCATTTTCTGTTTTAGCAATCTCCTGCTCTATCTCATTGATTTTTTTACAAGCTTCGGCCCTCTCATCCTTCAGCTGAACCAGTTTAGTCTTTTTATTCATGATCGAAGCTTGGGCCTTTGCAAATTCTTTATCGTTCATCATATTTCCGCCTGCCTGAAATACTCGTCGATACCGGCGGCAATAGCCCCTGCAAAAGCCGGCATATCATTTTCCAAAAGCTCCAGATCATCATTATTATCAATAAAAGCCAGCTCCACCAAAATAGCCGTCATAACAGTCCGGCGCAGCACATACAGCCCCTGGCGCTCTTTGCAGCCACGGTCTATCGTCGGCACCTTGCTCAAAATCTTCTTCTGCACAGCCTCACCCAAAAGTCGGCCCTGCTCGCTGTAATATAAAGTTTCTGTACCGCGGGCATTTCGGCCCGGCGAAGCATTGCAATGCAGTGAAACAAAAATATCAGCCGGCCAGTCGTTAGCAGCAGCCACCACAGCATCCAGATCATCACTCTGCAGCAACATCACCTCATGCCCCGCTCTTTTTAAACCGCGTTCCAGCAAAGCTCCGGCCTGTTTGGTAACATCAGCCTCACGTACATCATAATCAATGTTCACAGCACCGCTGTCAACGTTCGGGTCATGCCCCGGATTAACAAAAACCTTCATTGCCCACGCCCCCTTTAAACGTACAAATCAACTGAAATAGCAGCTCATTTCTCCGCGCCGCTTTCCTCGGCAGCGAAGCCCTGCGCTGCTATTAAAACACTTAAACTGAAAATAACTGCCGCAATGAATTTCATACGCTTCTCACCGCTCCTTATTCTAGTTATGCTTATCATTTTTCAATAAAAATTTCAACAAAGTATCGGTAAAACTCTGCCCGGGGACTTTTTTCCATATACCCGCGCCGCTGCGTTCATCAATAATTCTTCCTTCCCCAGTATAAACCTTAGTCTGCACAGTTTTATAAAGCTGTTTGCGCAGGTCAAAAACAAGCAGCATATCGCAATAAGCTGCTTGTTCACCTGTTTCCAGCTTAGCCGCATAGTTTTTATTCAACTGTTCTAAAACTTTAGTATCTTTAAAAACAGTACGCATCAAAACCTGTCTTTCATTTTTGCTTTTATTTCCCTCTGCGTCTTCGACAGGCTTGATACTGTCATACTCAAACAAATAATTGCCGGTCTCGCTGCTCATCAGCAGGGTCCAACGTTCTGCCTCCAGTTCTGCCTCAGTCTTTTTAGGCTGTACAGAAAGTTCAAAAGCCCATGGGTCTACGGCCTGTTCTTCCTGCGGTTCGGCGGCAGCAGCTGGCAAAATCCACAACCAACTTAACAAAATCACTGTCAAAAATTTATACACCAAAATTCACTCCACTCATACTTTATTCATATATATTTGCTTACCGCACAAACACTATGCCGTAAGCAAATATAACAAGCAGCCGCACAGCCTTCCCTTTTGGGAAGGCAATGCGGACACGCTTGTCAGAAACACTAATTTTAAATTGATAAAATTCGATTATTTCTTTGCTTTTTCAGCCAGTTCGCGGGCTTCTTTGGCCAAACGAATATGGGAGGCCAAAGACTTGGAAGCAACAGCCAGATTCAGACCACGAGTAGCCGGGATAGAAGGAGCAATAAAGCAGGCGGAGTTGAGGTTACCACCAGTATAATCGCTCATCTCGGTAATGCTGAAGGTTCTGCTTGCTGTTACTGCAGTAGTGGGAGTTCCGTCATAAACAGCGATCGGAGTACCTTTAACAAACCACAAGCGGCTGCCGTCAGCATGGATGCCCCACAAATAGCCCGGATCATTAACTGCTACGACTTCTGTCCAGTTAGCCGGAGCAGTGATATCAGCAATGGTAGTGTGGTAAACGCTGCCTACCAGTTTAGCAAAGCCGCTGTCATAATGACCTGCGAAAATATAAACATTATTAGCATCCAGAATAGAAATATCTCGGAAGTCACCTTTTTGAGTAGGGTTAGCAAGTGTTACTTTGGTAACGCCGCCTTGAGTGAAGTTCGCCAAATCAACAATGCACAGATTGGTATCGGCATTGCCGCTGCCAGCATTCTGCATTCCGCCCAGCGAGCAGACATATAGCTTATTATCATACAAATCAAGTGTAAAAGAATTTTTACCGGCAGTTACATAAGCATTATCATAAGTCAATGCCCCAGTTCTTGCATTTATAGCAAATCTTACCACAACACTGTCGTAATAAGTAGCATAACCACTGCCTTTATTGACATAGAACAAAGCATACAATTTACTGCCAACTACAGTCAGCGCCTCACCGTGGAAAACGCCATCGGCATAAGGATTGACAAAGGTAGGGAAATCTGCCGGAAAAGCATATTCGCGAGTTTGAGAATAATTGTTATCCATATCAACCACAGAGATTTTGGACAGATCATAGCCGGTACCAAAAAGCCATTTACCGCTGGTAGCCACGCCATGCAGGTTGGCAACACCAGACCAAACTATAGGCGTAACCAAAGAAGACCAGGTCGCAGCCTGCGGGTCAATGATCTGATTAGGTTCAGAGGTAGAAGTATAATTATATTGGCGTAGCACCAGACGGCTGCTGTTTCTATCAAAAAAATTAAAGAAAGCCGGATCACCATTCAAACCTGTCATTTTATTTTTTACAGCAGACAAAGCAGTGGCAGTCGCAGCCCTATCACCGTTAATAGCACCTGCAGTACCTTCGGAATAACCGGAATTTGTAGCTGTATAGGCAAATAGATTTTCACTCATTTTTTACACGCTCCTTTAATTTTAAAATATTTTTGGCTCTGTCACAACAAATGGTTGATTTTTGACGAGAAATAGCGTATAATAATAGT
>OGSS01001490.1_pt1 | contig 14605 bp, 10 predicted proteins | sample 1553591 | NCBI WGS metagenome assembly OGSS01 (sample SAMEA2580061, study PRJEB22360) | human gut metagenome | biome: human gut; feature: human-associated habitat; material: faeces | place: Denmark | collected 2008/2010
AGTGACTGGATGGAACACCCACATTTTATCATCGCTTTTACCGGTAATGAACAGAACGGCAAGGAGGTCTTATTTAAAAAGCTCACCGCCCGGAAAGGCTCTGTTAAACCTTCCTGCATGCGGGACATGTCCTGCCCCCATGGCGGTTTTACCTACGACAGCTGCTGCTATACGGCAGTAAACCTCCCCGGCATCCCGTCCCTCTGCACCCCGTCCCAGGAAGCCAACTTAACTGCATCCTATCTCTGCTCCGGAAATCCGGATGCCATCCTGGTGACAGGCCGTGCGCTTCATCTGGAACCCCTTCTGGGTCTTTTAAAAGAAATCCTGAGTTTTGAACCAGTCAGGGATTCCTCCATTCCCATCGTACTGTGTGTCAGCCGCTGTGAAGAAGCCAGACGCCAGGGCATCCGCATCGATTTTTCCCTGCTCCACGATGTACTGCAGATTCCGGTGGTCCCCCTTCATGGATACGGAAAGGAACAGATGGATGACTTAAAAGCCGCCCTCCACTATGCCCTCCAGCCCCACCACAGACATGATTTCCACTACGATTGCCTGGACTTTTCTCCCTGCTGCCTGGCTCATGCGTGTATGCTGGCAGAAATAAGCCCGCCTCACGGGAGACAGTGGTATATAAGTCCGGAAACGGGATGGACCAGAAGAATATGTGAAACACTGCTGGTTTTGCTTTTATTTGGATGTACCGCCTGGCTGTCAGTCCGGCTCACAGACTGCCTCTGGCCCTTATTTTCCGAAGCTGAATTCATTCTGTGGGCTTGGGCAAAATGGCTTAAAATGCCTGCCTGGCTGATTTCCCCCATCATCCACGGTGCGTTCCGCGCTGCGTCATACGCCATACTCGTGATGCTTGCGCCGCTTTTTCTGCTGTTTCCTCTGTTGGGATTGCTGGGAAGAAGCGCCCGTTTTCCCTGGGCCATATATCTGTCCGACCTGCTGACGGAATTTTTTACTGAAAAACCCTGCAATACCGCCAGGCATTACAAGCCCCGCGGCATATTCTCCACTCTTTGTTCCTGTACCGCGGCCCACACCATTCCCATCCTTGACAGGGCCGCGGCGGCGGCTGTACCGTCCGGCATTCTCATATGGTTTCTTGGCAGCATAACATATGTGGGACCGGAAACAGGTTACGGCGCCCTGCTGTCCTCAGGTATAGCCGGAGGGAATATACTGGAAGCTGTCATACTTTTTCTTGATCATCCGGCCAGCCTCCTTGGACTGGACGGCGCCATACTGGCTGCATTTGTCCTGGGTGTTTTTTCCCATGGAATGGCCCTGCCCGCCATGATGATGATATATCTGCAAACAGGAGGCGTCCCTTCCCCTTCCTCCCCCTTCCTCCTCGGACAGCTGCTGGCAAACCACGGATGGACCTGGCGTACAGCCCTGTGCGTCTGTCTCCTGGCCCTGACCCGTTTTCCAAGCCTCACGGCCTGTCTGAAGCTGTCCAAAAGGCCCGGCCCCGCATACTTCTTCTTGGGACGGCTGCTTGTATTCATTCTCGGTATCATCCTGTGCTCTCTCATAGCCATGACAGGCCGCGCGTCCGGCTGACGGCTGCGCTCCCATTATGCTCCCGCAGCACCCTTGCGTCATATAAAAACATCCCCGGAACATGGCCGTGCACCGGAAATATCTTCCAGTGCATGTCCCCCATTTTCTGGGGATTCTTTCTTGACTGCCGGGGCTCCTGAGCCTATAATGGAACTAAGCAAACAACAGGATACATATATGGACATTCAAAAACGCAGGACGTTCATCATCAGCTTTATTTATTTTGGAATCATAGGTGTGCTCTGCTATATAGGGTTAAAGAAACTTCTGCCCATACTGATTCCCTTCATGGCAGCCATGGCCATTGCAGCCATGCTGGAACCGGCGGTGTCCTTGCTGGACAGACACATAAAGGGCGGAAGGGGTGTGGCTGCCGCAGTTGTGCTGCTGGCCTTTTATGGTTCCATTCTGACAATCATGTGCGTGTCCGGCAGTCAAATCCTGGCATCTGTCCAGGAACAGGCAAAAAAACTGCCCGGCATCTACAGCCAGACCATCGAGCCAGGTCTGTCCCATTTCTTTTCCCTGTTGGAGAACAGTTTCCCCGGCCACAGCATCCACATATCAGCCCTGGGACAAAGCCTGGAGCGTTTCATGGAAAATGCTTCCGTGGGCATCTCCTCCCGTCTGCTTGGCTGGGGCGCGTCTGCCATAAGCGGTATTCCAGCCCTGTTCCTGGATTTCATCATTGCTGTGATAGCCTCCTTTTTCCTGACAGGCAATTACAGGGAGACCCTGGATTTCCTTCTGCATCAGATTCCCGGCGACAAACGGCAGATGCTCTTACAGATACTCTTCCATATCCGTGATGTTGCCTGCCGGCTTCTGAGGGCCTATGCGCTTCTGATGCTGCTGACATTTACGGAGCTTTATATGGGTTTCCTGGTGTTAGACGTCCCCGCTAGATTCACCCTTGCCTGCATCATCTCGCTGGTGGATATCCTGCCGGTCCTGGGTACAGGCACCGTACTTCTTCCCTGGGCGTTTATGGCCTGGATGACGGGTTCGGGAAGCCTGGCTCTGGGCCTTGTGTGCCTGTATCTGCTCATAGCAGTGGTCCGCCAGACCCTGGAGCCCAAAATCATCGGCCATCAGATGGGCCTGTCCCCCGCAGCCACTCTCCTGTGCATCTTTGCAGGCGGCAAGCTCCTGGGTTTGACCGGTATATTCCTGTTCCCCATAGGGGCCACCGTGCTTGCAGAGCTGCACAGCGGAAATACCTTCCCCGCCCGGGAACAGGATTTGACTTCTATGCTTTAATCTCCATGCTTTCATCTCCATACTTTAAGCCACACACTTTGTACTCCGCACCACCCGCAGCATCCCACCAGGCAAGAACGCAACCATACCCCAAAGGCAGGTGTTGTATATGAAGTTCTTCCATAACGTTATATCCAAACATTCACAGGCATTTCCCCCGCAAACCGCCCCCGCCGGCTCCCAAAGCAGCGGGCCTGAAAAGACAGAAAAAAGGAACCGTTCCCTTGGTTTCTTCGCAGCCGGCCTGGTTCTGGCCGCTGTCTCCGGCCTGCTGGGGCTCTGCGCCCGGACCGTGCCCGGGTTCGCCCAGTTTTACTCCGTCACCGTGTACCCTCTCCTGGCAGGGACATTCGGACGTTTCTGCAGCCTGTTTCCATTTTCCCTTTCGGAAATCGGGCTGTACTCCCTCTGCCTGCTCTGCATATGTTACCTGATTCTTCATATCAGATATCCTGTTGTACTGATCTCCCGTGCCTTTTTTCTCTGCTGTGTCCTGTTATTCGTGTTCACGGTAAACTGCGGCATCAACTATTACCGGAATCCCTTTTCCTATGAAGCGGGTATTGCCGCAGAGAAATCCTCCACCGACGAGCTGCTGGCGCTGTGCCGTTATCTTACAAACCAAATCAACCGCTCCCTGCCTGAAATAGACCACTCCGGCGATATGCTGGACGGTCTGTATCCCGGACAGACGCAGGCAACTCCCGCCCCCTCTGCCCGGGAACTTGCCGGACTGGGAAAGGACGCAAGGGCAGCCATGGTTCGGCTGGGCCAGTCCTATCCCCAGCTGGATGGATATTATCCCTATCCAAAGCCCCTCATCAACTCCAGGCTGCTGTCCGTGCAGCAGCTCTGCGGCATTTACTCCCCCTTTACCATAGAGGCGAACTACAACAGGGAGATGCCCTACTATAACATTCCCCATACCATATGCCACGAATTGTCCCACCTGAAGGGCTTTATGCGGGAAGATGAAGCCAACTTCATCGGATATCTGGCATGTATCGGCTCCGACTCCCCGGACTTTCGCTACAGCGGCTACCTGACCGGCTGGGTCTACGCCGGCAATGCCCTGGCCAGGGTGGACCCTGAAAGTTATTATGACCTCTATACAAAGCTGTCCCCTCAGGCGGCCCAGGACCTGGCCTGGAACAACCAGTTCTGGGAGCGTTTTGACGGACCGGTGGCAGAGGCCTCCACCCAGATGAATGACAGGTATCTTAAAGCCCACAGCCAGGAGGACGGCGTCAGAAGCTATGGGCGGATGGTGGATTTGATGCTGGCGTATTATAAGGACAAGTTAGGGGAGGATTAGGTCCAATCCTCCCCGCCCAGTCCCCCTACCTCCTGCTTATGGTTCATCATCAATGTCTCAACCCGGTACAGATGGTTGTACATGGATTCATAGGCGCGCTCGCCGTTCATGTCCAGAATGTTTTCATATATCTGCGTATGGTATGACACTACCTCGTCCCGGGGAGTGGTATATTTCAGGGAAAGGAACTGATGGTTGGCTGTAATATAGGGTATTGCATCCAGGCAGTCCACAAGAAGCTGGTTGTGGGATGCCTTTGCTATAGCCTTGTGAAACCAGGCATCTGCCTCAAAAAAAGAATTGTTCTCCTTTGCCTTGAGCTTGCGTATCTGGTTAATGGTATCGAACAGCGCATTCTGAAGCTCTTTTATATCGTCTGCCGACCGGTTCTGGGCGGCCTCTCTGGCTGCCTGGGATTCTATCAGCCTTCTTAATATGATTGTCTCCTTTAATACCGTAACATTTTCCATGAAAGGCGTACCATAGGATGTGTCGGACAGGGTACTGCCGGACGATATCACCACTGTCCCGGAGCCGGCTGATGTCCTCACGATTCCCGCGTCTGCCAGCTGTCTTAAGGCTTCCCTCACCGGAATGCGGCTGGTATCATAATAGTCCGCCAGTTCCCGCTCCGTAGGAAGCTTCTGATTGGTCCGATATTCACCCGTTAATATCCGTTTCTTTAAATCTTCTAATATGGCCTCACTTAACTTTTGTCTTGCCATCAATTCCACCCCTCCCGGTATATTTCTTATTCCACATGTATGTATTTTGGTATATATTATACCACAACATTCTCTTAATTCATACCAAATATTATATTTTATACCAATATAGCTTCTTATTTTGTATAACTTATATATTATTTGGTCTTTTTATCTTTAGCTCATTGATTTTTTGTACAAATATATGTATGCTTTTGGTATAAAAAGCGCGCGAAAAACATAAAAAGGAGATACAATGTACAGGGAATTTTTAAAAGCAAAGGATGATTTCTTAACCGCCGCATCCCGCACATACCAGAGCGGGATTCAAACCGGAACCGGCGGAAACCTCAGTGTCCGGATTCCGGGAACCGATTTGATGCTTGTCAAGCCCAGCGGATTTTCCTACGGCCAGTGCAGCGAGGAGAATATAACCATAACGGATTTCCAGGGAAACCTTCAGGAGGGTCTGTACAAGCCCACCAGGGAATCCACCCTTCACGGCAGCCTTTATGACCGGTATCCCAAAATAGGAGGTATCGTACATACACACAGCCCCTATTCCATCCTCATTTCTCTGAATGACAGACAGCTGGAGTTAATCACGCTTCATTCCCAGCTCAAGCTGAAAAAACCGGTCAGGGTAGTGGATGTTGCCACCCAGGCCGTAACCCGTGAGGAGCTGCCCAAGGTGTTTAAGGTTCTGGATACGGAGCCGGATACCGCTGCCATCATCTTAAAAGGACACGGCATTGTCGCCATATCCTCCAGTGCAGTGAAAGCAGGACAGATCGCTGAACTGATTGAAGAAACCGCCATGATTGCGTGGGAACAAAAAAAACTCAGAAAGTAGAGGAGAACAGCTATGACAAACTATACCATCACACCTATTAATACAGGATTCACAAACACAAGCAAGGGGCAGTACTTATATCACCACAGCGTGCACAAATTTTATGATGTGGAGGGTTTTGTAAAGCTCCCTGTCACCGTTTTCCTGGTGCAGGGCGGCGGAAAGAAAATCATGGTCGATACAGGAATGTCTGATACAGAGATTGCCGGAAAATATCACCATCCCGGTTCTGTACAGCCGGAGGGCTGCGCTGTTTATGAACAGCTGGAAAAGCTGGGAATTAAGTGCAGCGAGATAACGGATATCATCTTTACCCACCTCCACTGGGACCATGTCTACTATCTGGACCGCTTTGTAAACGCCGCCCTCCATGTACAGAGAACAGAATACCAGTTTGCAGTAAACCCCATCCCTCTTTACTATAAATCCTATGAGTATCCGGTTTTGGGACTGAAACCCCAGTTTGACGGAAGGAACTTTAAGCTCTACGACGGAGAGGCGGAGATTTTTGACGGCATCAGCGTATACCCCACTCCAGGACATTCTGTTGGCCATCAAACCGTCGTGGTCAATACCAGCGAGGGACAGTATCACTGCTGCGGCGACCTTATTTTCACCTATGACAACTTAAAGCCTGTACCGGAAATGCATTATGATATCACACCTCCAGGACGCTTCTTAGATATTGTTGATGAATGGAACAGCATTGTGGAACTGAAGAAGCGGGCAAAGAGCCAGGAATTCATCCTTCCCACTCACGCTCCTGAGATGATTGAAGTGGTAGACTCAAAAAGAGTGTACGGTAAATAAGGAGGCAGCATGAAACATAACAGAATTGCCCTGATAGCCTCCCTTGACACCAAACTGCCGGAAACCCTGTATGCCAAAGAGGAAATTGAAATCTGCGGAGGCCAGGGGATCATCATCGACATCAGCACCAAAAACCTGGTGGACGCAGGCGCAGCAGTGGGGCCTGCTGATATCCTGGCCCGTTACGGGATGACCTGGGAAGAATTCGGTCCCCTGGATAAGGCCCAGAGTATCGAAACCATGTCAAAGGCCCTGACCGCAGTTATGCCGGCTTTGTATGCGGAAGGATTATTTGATGCCGTCATCTCCATTGGAGGCGGGCAGAACGCCCGGATGGCCGCCGCCGCCATGAAGTCCCTGCCCTTTGGCGTTCCTAAAATTGTGGCCTCCTCCCTGGCCTGCGGCAGGAGAACCATGGAACAATATGTGGGGGACAAGGATATAATGGTAGTCCACACGGTTGCGGATATATCCGGACTCAATTACACCACCAAAACCGTGATTCACAATGTCTGCCATGCTGCTCTGGGCATGCTTCAATATCAGAAGCAGGTGGTCCCAGATTCCCGTAAAAAAATTGCCGCAACCATGCTCGGAATCACCTCCAAAGGGGTGGAGGGCGCACTGCGCCTCCTGCCTGATGACACTTATGAAAAAACATGCTTCCACGCAAACGGCGTTGGGGGACGCTGCATGGAAAAGCTGATTGAGGAGGGCGCCTTTGACCTGATTGCGGATATGACACTCCACGAGCTGACCTGTGAAGTCCTGGGCGGGTATTGTTCCGGTGCAAATAACCGGCTGGAGGCAGCCATCAGGCATCATATCCCAATGGTGGTCGTGCCCGGCGCCCTGGACATGCTTGATTTCTTCATTGACGAGGACGGGCGGGGATTACCGGATGATATTGACCGCAGAAAGAAGGTCTATCACAATTCAAGCATTGCCCACACCAAAATCTACAGGGAAGAAGCAGTAAAGCTGGCCCATATCCTGGCCGGGCGCCTGAATAAAAGCACTGCTCCTGTAACCCTTATCCTGCCGGACGAAGGCTTCTGCGAGGCCGCGGCCAAGGGCGGCCCCATGTATGACCCTGAGGTGGACGAGGCTTTTATAAACACCATCAGGCCACTGCTGGACCAGCATATAAAAATTATCGACGTAAAGGGCAATATCAATTCAGACAGCTGCCAGAAGGCAGTTGCCGGGGCTATAATGAATCTTGTATAGGAGGGTGGATTTATGACTACAACCATAAGCGTTGCCGGTTTGTTCCTTGCGCTGTTCCTGCTGGTATACCTGGCATTTAAGGGACACAGCGTTATCATCATCGCACCAATCGTTGCCATGGTAGCTGTAATTTTTTCTGCTGGCTTTGACTCCCATCTCATGGCAAATTATACGGAAGTTTATATGACGGGTTTTGCAAACTATGCAAGGAACTATTTCCCCTTGTATTTATTTGGGGCTGTCTTTGCCAAATTGATGGAGGTGAGCGGATATGCGGACGCCATCTCCCATCTCATCGCCAGCAGGCTCGGCAAGGAGAGGGCTATACTGGCAGTTGTCCTGTGCTGCGCAGTCCTTACCTATGGAGGTGTTTCCCTCTTTGTGGTCACCTTCGTGGTTCTTCCCATAGCCATCTCACTTTTCAGGGCGGCTGACATCCCTAAAAGGCTGATCCCAGGCACCATTGCCCTTGGGGCATTTACCTTTACCATGACAGCTCTTCCTGGGTCTCCCCAGGTACAGAACACCATACCCATGACATACTTTGGTACGGATGCGTTTGCCGCTCCGGTCCTGGGCATCATCGCAGCCGTCATCATGTTCTCCCTTGGCATGCTCTGGCTTAACTACAGGGCCAAAAAGGCAAAACTGGCGGAAGAAGGATACGGCGATCATGACGATGAGAAAAAGGAGGTACCGGAATCCGATCTCCCCGGCATCATTCATCCTGTCATTGCCTTCCTCCTGATTGTGGCGGTCAACCTCCTGTGCTCCAAGGTGATATATCCCCGGGTGAATACAGCCTACCTGGAACAGTACAACACAAAAATCAGCGCTGTTTCCGGCAACTGGTCCGTCCTGATTGCACTTCTTGTTGCCATCATTTACCTGATTATAACCGGCCTGCCCCGCTTTAAGGCATTGAAGGACAGCCTCAAATCAGCTGCGGGCAATTCCCTGATGCCCCTCATTAACTCCTGCGCGGTTGTGGGCTTTGGCTCCGTAATTAAGGGGCTGGCCATCTTTGCCATAGTACAGGCCTTCATCCTCTCCATATCAGCTAACCCGCTGGTTACCGAGGTCCTGGCAGTCAATCTGCTGTGCGGCATGACGGCATCTGCCTCCGGCGGCTTAGGCGCCACCCTGGAAGCGCTTGCCCCAACCTTCCTGGAGCAGGGAGCCCGCATTGGAATCGGCCCCCAGGTACTCCACAGAATTGCTTCCATCTCCTCCGGCGGCCTGGACTCGCTTCCGCACAACGGAGCTACCGTAACCACCCTGTCCCTGTGCGGCATCACCCACAAAGAGGGCTATCTGGACATGTTTGTCACATCCGTGGTTATACCCATTGCCACCGCACTTGTCATCGTGGTATTAGCAACCTTAGGCCTGAGATTTTAGGGCATGTCCGGGAGAAATGACTATGAATCATTATTTATCTGAACAAGAGGCGCGCAGAGCCCTCCTGGATGTGGGAAAACGCATCTATGACAGGGGTTATGTGGCTGCCAATGACGGAAACATCAGCTGTAAAATCAGCGACACCACCATTCTCGTGACGCCCACAGGCGTTTCCAAGGGCTTCATGAATCCGGATACACTGGTAAAAATGGATTTAAACGGGACCGTCCTGGATGGAGGAAAACCATCCTCAGAAGTAAAGATGCATCTGCGGGCCTATCAGGAAAATCCCTCCATCACAGGGGTGGTCCACGCCCATCCGGCAGCTGCCACCAGCTTTTCCGTCCTGGGTATGGAGATGAAAAAACCAGTTGTGGCGGAAGCCGTACTGGTAACAGGAAACATCCTGATTGCCCCGTACGCCAAACCCGGAACCTATGACGTACCGGACAGCATTGCACCCTTCATCAACCGTTACAATGCTGTGCTGCTGGCAAACCACGGCGCCTTAAGCTGGGGAAAGGACCTTTATCAGGCTCTTTACCGCATGGAAGCCCTGGAGCACCAGGCCAACATTCTGTTTCATTCCCTTATTCTGTCCCATATCACCGGCCGTGAGGTCAGGTATCTCTCAGGTGAAGCTCTGGACGGGCTGGTACAAATCCGGGATGGAATGGGCATACGCACCGGAGGAATTCCGGAGAATTAACATTTGCTGCTCCGTTCAAACTTCATGCCCTCATAAATACGGACCGGATTTCCCCGCTCCAGCCTTGCGTGTTCCATCCACGCAAGGCTTTTTTCTTTTTGCCGGCTCCGGGCGTTCATCTCTGCCAGTATGCCGCACAGCCGGTTCATGGCTATCTGCTTATTCATGTGCTGGCTCCTGGCCTGGGTTGACACCACGGCCGTACCCGTGGGAATATGGATGGCCCGAACGCCGGTTTCCACCTTGTTCACATGCTGTCCTCCCTTTCCTCCGCTGCGAAAGGTTTCAAACCGCACCATTCTTTCCTCTGATATTCTCGGAACCTGGTCCAGTATGCTCACGTCCACATACCAGTTCTTTCTCTTGTGGCCGGGTCGGTAGGGGCTTTTGCAAATCCACAGCACACTGCCCTCCATCTCCCGCAGATCCCGGTCTGTCTCAAACACCACGGATGACATGCAGCCGGGCTTTTTTCCGGGCGTACAGCTTACCAGGCGCACATCCCCGGCTTCCCTTCTCAGTTCTTCATAGAGCATGGCCACTGCCAGCTCGCATTCTGCCGGCCCCTGTCCGGAACTAATCTGTACTCTCACAGCCACCCTCCTATCCTTTAAACGTAATCAGCGGCCGCAGGGTGGCTGCTATGTCAATCAGTCCATACTCCTGCAATACCCCGATGACCTGCTCCACATTCTTATATGCCTCCGGTGCCTCTGCAAACAGCAGGTTGGTATCGTGGCAGACCACGCGGCTCTTAAGGCCTGTGCACCGGATGGAATCCCGGTCATATTTTTGGTCTATGCGGCTTTTACAGATACTCCTGGCCCATTTTCTCCCGGCGCCATGGGAGAGGGAATCAAGGGACACTGACGTGTCCTCCCTTGGGATGCACACATATGACAGGCTTCCTCTTGATCCGGGAATCACCACAGCCCCCCTTCGGGCCGATACACTTCCCTTTCTGTGCAGAAAGCCGTCTTTTGTCCGTTCCAGATAATTATGGCAGCTGTCCATGAGCAGCTCCGGCTCAGAGGCGCATCCCAGCCATGCAAGCAGCTTCTGGGCCGCGGCCCTACGGTTCCGCCCTGCCCACCTTAAAGCGCTGTCATGCAGAGCCATATATGCCTCTGCCGGTTCAGATCCATCCGCAAGCCCCTCCGGCATAAAAAACCGTGACAGGATGTCCTGGCCGTATCCCCTGGATCCGCAGTGGACCAAAAGCAGAATATGGCCTGCGCAAAGTCCCAGGCTTCCGGCTGCCTCCTGGTCATAAATCCGCTCCGCACACTGGAATTCTGCAAAATGATTTCCGCCTCCCAGGGTTCCCAAATCCCGTATGGGGCACGCCTCCTCATATGGGTTGGGAAATGGGATATCCTCCAGTCCCCGGATGGACTCCAGCCTGGATACCCATTTCTCCTGTTTAAACTTCTTTTTCTTTATCCCTGTGTCAAAAAGGCTCATACCGCAGCCGATATCATTTCCCAGAAGATGGGGATATACTACTCCCCTGCTGAGGACAGCGGTTCCCACAGGAATCCTCCCGGGGTGCAGGTCCGGAAGCCCCACTGCCTTCACAACGCCCGGAAGCCTGCTCACTGCCAAAAGCTGGTCCTTTGCCGCCTGCTCCACCCAATTCTTACCGCTGCTGATTAATATGCAATTTTCTTTCTCCAAATCAAATTCTCCTTCATAAGCTGACAGCGCGGCCCATGCATCTGCCATGTCCCCCTGAAAAAGGGTACAAAAAAACACGACAACAAGCCGTGCGCATCAAAAAAACATAGTATGCCGCTTCCTGTCCTACTGTTTCGTTATACTGTTTTCACCTCTGCTTTATCATTACGGCCTGCCAACATAACAACCACTCCTTTGCTCATGAAGGATTTGCTTCCTTCGTATTCTGTATTATACTATAATCGTAACCCGGCAAAATGTCAATCCCGGAATTCCTGGAGTTTTCCGGGCTTTCATCCCCGCGTTGCTTTTATATCTTTGCATATACCAGGGTATATTAAATGCTGCGGCAGATGTTTGGCTCTCTGCAATCATGCAATCAAGGAGGAATTTAGAATGAAAAAAAGAAAAGGCCTGGCGGCGCAAATCACCGCAGCGCTGGCAGCCGCGGTACTGGCGGCCTCCATGGCTCTCACCGGCTGCTCTGGCGCAGGACAGACAGAAACAGAACCGGAAAGCCCGGCTGAAATCACGGCCGGCCCGGCAGCCTATGTGGATGATTTCTATGATGCGGTAAACCATGACACACTGGAGAGCTGGGAGATTCCTGCGGAACAGGCCGATATGAGCTGGTTCAGGAAGGCGCGGGAGGACAATTACTCCAGGGTAAATGACCTGATCCGCCAGGCTTCATCCGAAGCAGGCCAGGCAGAGGGCAGCGACCTGTACAACATACGGGCGCTGAATCTGACCGGCCTGGACCGGGAGACCCGGGACAGGGAGGGGTACGGCCGGACAGCCGGAGCCTTTTTAAAGGAAATAGATTCAGCAGACTCTGTATCTGAGCTTCTGAAGGCATGCCTCCGGTTCCAGAGGGATACTGGGCTGATGAGCCTTATGGGCTGGTATTACGAAGGGGACAGTGAGGACTCCTCGGTCAAGGTCCTCTGCCTCTCCCAGCCGGATTCCGGTCTCAGGAGGGAAGTCTGGTTTTCTGAAGATGCATCCAACCAGAAGCGGGTGGAGGAATACAAAAAATATCTCACAAAGCTTCACGAAAATAACGGATTGAACCCGGAGGAGGCTGCTGCTGCCGTGGCCCGGGTAACGGATATGATGAAGGATCTGGCGTCCTCCGCCCTTAAGATAGAGGAGGTCTATGACGCGGAAAAAACATACAATGTCTGTACAGCCAAAGAGGCGGCAAACCTGTATTCCGGCGCCCTGCCCTTCCGCCTTTTAAACAGCATATTCGGCATACAGGAAGGCGAAAAGACAGTTGTGGCCCAGCCGGACGCCTGCAGGAAGCTTGGAAGCTATCTGAGGGAAGAAAACCTTCCCCTCCTGAAAGATTATGTCAGAACCTGCCTCTATTCCGATCTGTCCATGATAACAGACACCGCTTCCCTGGCTGCAGCCCAGGAGTACCAGACAGCGGCAGGGGGAATGGAAAAGAAAAAGGACTTTGAGCGGACTGTGTCTGAAACAGTACAGGAATACCTTGGTTTCCAGTGCGGACGCGTATTCTGCGAAGCCTATTTTAACGGGGACGCCAAACAGGATGTGGCCACCATCATCCGGCAAATCATAGATGTATACGACAAACGCCTGGCCCATATGGAATGGATGACGGAATCCACCCGTCAGGAGGCAAGGAAAAAGCTGAAGGCCATTACAGTCAAGGTTGGTTATCCCGATGAGTGGCCTCAGGACAAATACAGCCTGACGCTGAAAAACCCGGACCAGGGAGGCGTTTACATTGACAATATCATGGAAATCCTGAAGGCATCCCAGGACTACTCCTTTAAAACCAGGCACGACCCGGTGGACCGGAATGAATGGGGCATGACGCCCCAGACCGTCAATGCCTATTATAATCCTGGAAACAACGAAATCGTGTTTCCGGCGGGAATCCTCCAGGCACCGTTTTATGATCCGCAGGCTGCGCCAGTGACTAATCTGGGAGGCATCGGAGCTGTCATCGGCCATGAAATCACCCATGCTTTTGACACAAGCGGTTCCCAGTATGATGAAAAGGGAAACCTCCGGGATTGGTGGACTGCCCGGGACAAGCAGCGCTTCAGGGAACTGGCCCGGAAGGTCATTGAATACTATGATACCATGGAAGTAAAGGGCATCCGGGTAAACGGCACGCTGAGCGTAACGGAAAATATTGCTGACCTGGGCGGCGTTTCCTGCATCACGGAGATAGCCAGGGAAAAGGGATATGACCTGAAGGAGCTGTACCATGCCTATGGCGTCATATGGGCCACAAAGTACAGGGATGAATACCTCTCCTATATCATGACCAATGATACACATTCCCCGGGCATCACCAGGGTAAATGCCGTACTGTCCGCCACCGATGACTTTTATACTGCCTACGGAGTCAGGGAGGGCGACGGGATGTACCGCAGGCCGGAGGACAGACCCCATATCTGGTAGAACTATTTTTCATATGTCCAAAATAACGGAGTCCGGGAAGCATCTGCCTCCCGGACTCTGTATTAACGTTATTACTCTTCTCTCTTCTTTCTGACAAGCAGCCAGATAATTACAAACCCGGTGCATAAAATCATAACCTGTAATACAAGGATGACACAGATGCCAGCCAGCGCCAGGAGACCCGCAACCCTTAATCCGCTGTCAGCGCTTTCTCCAAGGCCGTTTCCTGACTGTTCCCCGTCCTCCTGCGGCGGGATCTGGGCTCCCTCATCATCCGGTGCCAGTCCCCGGAGCCTGCGCACATCCCCTGCCAGGGCTTCCAGGTCCCTGCTGTCAAACACATCCCTCAGCCCGCAGCGGTACATGGTGCCGCGGTAAGGTGCGTCCAGGCCTTCCTTCAAAAGTCCCATGTATGTATCCACAGCGCCGTCCCAGTCGTCTTTGGACATGGTCCACAGGTCAAGGGCCGACAGCGCCGAGGTTCCATATCCCATGTAGTACAGGGGGCTGTAAAACAGATGGGACACATCCACCCAGTCATAACACACGCCCTCATCATAGACATCATAATACCATCCATAATAGGAATCCTGTATCTCTTTGAATGTGCGGTTCATGTCCTC
>OGSS01001500.1_pt1 | contig 14504 bp, 8 predicted proteins | sample 1553591 | NCBI WGS metagenome assembly OGSS01 (sample SAMEA2580061, study PRJEB22360) | human gut metagenome | biome: human gut; feature: human-associated habitat; material: faeces | place: Denmark | collected 2008/2010
CAAAAGCTCCAGCCCGGTGAAAGAAACGAAGAAGTTTGATATCCTGCGGCCGGTGGCAGAGGGAGAACGGGCCTTGAAATTAGGTGCAGGCGGCGTGATCTGTTTCGCCAATGATTTGCTGCCGATAGATGCCAGAAACTGGTATATACCGGCCGGGCTGTTGTAAAATTATCAATAAGTATTTTAAGGAATAACCTTTGCTGATTTTGAATGTGAGATTCAAGGCAGTAAGGGTTATTTTATATTTAGCTGAAAGTAAACGGTTTTTATTGCCGGGGAAATAAATATGTTTGAAGTTAAGACGAACTGCCTTTTGTCTTTGCCTTAGGTGTAGTATAATGAAAACATCTTTTAAAGAAAATGAGGCAGAAAATGCATTATAATGAAATAAAACAGGGTTACTTTATTGCACGACCCAATCGTTTTATTGCTCATATCGAGCTGGACGGGCAGGTAGAGGTTTGCCACGTGAAGAATACAGGGCGCTGTCGTGAGCTTCTGACGCCGAGAGCAGTGGTTTATGTGGAGTGCCATCATGACCCCAGGCGTAAGACAAAATATTCGTTGATTGCTGTCAGAAAGGGCAGCTTACTGATCAATATGGATTCGCAGGCACCGAATAAGGTGGTGGCCGAATGGCTGGCATCAGGCGAACTGCTGCCGGGTCTTACGCTGCTGAAGCCTGAATGCAGGTATGGTACATCGCGTTTTGATTTTTATGTAGAAACGCCACAGCAGAAGCTATTTATTGAAGTAAAGGGTGTAACGCTGGAGGAAAATGGTATAGCCATGTTCCCCGACGCGCCTACAGAGCGCGGCATTAAGCATTTAGATGAGCTGGCGCAGGCGGTGCGGTATGGTTATGCCGCCGCGGTGATTTTTGTGATCCAGATGCGCGGTGTGACCAGGTTTACACCAAATCGCCGCACACATGCGGCTTTTGCCGAAGCGCTGCGGCGGGCACAGCAGGCTGGCGTACAAGTGCTGGCTTATGATTGTGACGTAACGCCGGATGGCCTTAGTTTGGGAAAGCAGATTCCCTGCTGTTTTTAAATTGGGAGATATGCTATAATAAAAAATCTTAGCGCTGTGCCTGCTTCAAGAGCTGGGGGCAGCATAAGGGCAGTACAGCTGAAAAAGAACGGAGCAGATTATGAGAGCTTATACGAAATTTTATATTACGCCGAAGGGTGAAAGAGCCGCCCGCAGCGGCCATCCATGGATCTATGCTGAGGAAATAACCAGGACCGAAGGCGAATACCAAAACGGTGATCTGGTCGATGTGGTAACAAACAAGGGCAAATATCTGGGCACCGGGTTTGTCAACGACCATTCCAAGATCAGGGTGCGCCTGATTTCGACCAATACCAATGATAAATTTGACGCTGATTTCTGGGAACGGCGGTTGCGTTATGCGATTGATTATCGTCGTACTGTAATGCCAGGAGCCGATTTTAAATGCTGCCGCCTGATTTTTGGTGAGGCCGATCATTTTCCAGGTCTGACAGTAGACCGGTTCAATGACATTTTGGTTGCACAGACTTTATCACTGGGGATAGAAGTGCGGAAAGAGTTGATTTTTAACCTGTTGTACAAGATTTTACGTGAGCAGGGTGAGGAAATCAGGGGCTTGTATGAACGCAACGATGTGAAGATCCGCCTGCTGGAAGGTATGGAAGAAAATAAGGGCTGGTTTGCGCTGGCCGAGGCCCCGGAACCGGGCGAGCCTTTGACAGCGATCGTTGAAAACGGGATCAAATATAATGTAGATGTGGAGAACGGACAAAAGACAGGCTTCTTTTTGGATCAGAAGTACAATCGCCAGGCAATCTCCAAAATTGCCAAAGGCAAGCATGTACTGGACTGCTTTACCCATACGGGTGCGTTTGCCCTGAATGCGGCGGGGGGCGGCGCTGCTGCTGTAACAGCTGTAGATATTTCGGCCGAGGCAGTGCAGATGACGGACGCCAACGCCTCTAAAAACGGCTTGGATAAAGTCGTTAAAGGCTTGAAGGCCAATGTTTTTGATCTGCTGTCAGAGCTGGTCAATAATAAGTCCCGGGAATATGATTTTATTATTTTAGACCCGCCGGCGTTTACAAAGTCGGGCAGTACGGTCAAAAATGCCATCCGCGGCTATAAAGAGATCAATTTAAAGGCTATGAAGCTGCTGCCGCGCGGCGGTTATCTGGCGACTTGTTCCTGCTCACATTTTATGAAGGAAGAGCTGTTTGTGCAGATGCTGCATGATGCGGCTGCAGACGCCAATTTACAGCTGCGGCAGATCGAGGCTCGGCAGCAGTCGCCTGACCATCCGATTTTATGGAATGTCCCGGAGACGTATTATTTGAAATTTTATATTTTCCAGGTAGTTTAAGTTGTGATTTGGAGGCAAGATAATGCAGCTGCAGCAGTTATTGGAAGCTATGATCGCTTATATGGGCGGCGACGCCCGGCGGATCCAGCACTTTATTAAGGTACATGCCCTGGCGCAGTTGATCGGACGTCAGGAACAGCTGAACGAAAGGACGCAGTTTATTTTAGAAGCTGCGGCGCTGACTCACGATATCGGTATCAAAAATGGCGAGGCGAAGTTCGGCGCCGGTAAATGCAGCGGTAAAACGCAGGAGCTGGAGGGACCGCCGGCAGCGGCAGAACTGCTGGCAAAGTTAGGTTTTGCTCCTGACATCTGCGAGCGGGTATGCTATTTGATTGGGCATCATCATACTTATACCAATATCGATGGTATGGATTATCAGATTTTAGTGGAAGCTGATTTTTTGGTGAATTTTTATGAAGATGGCATGAGTAAGGAGACTATCCAGACTGCCTGCGGGCGAATTTTTAAAACGGCGTCTGGTATCAGGCTGTGCCGCCAGATGTTTGGAATTTGAATGATGTATAAAAAGCACTTGCCGTAATGAAGCAGGCAAGTGCTTTTTCTGTTATAAATAATCGTGGGAGCCTGCGCCTGCAGGAGCAGAAAATGGAACAGACCCTTATGGCAGCGGCTTATGCCGACTGACCGTAAGGGTCTGTTCACTATGTTAAGGAGAGGGGAACGCTTATTTAACTGCCGTCAGATATTTGTCAATGGCGGCTGCGGCTCCGCGTCCCTCGGCAATGGCCCAGACTACCAGGCTTTGGCCGCGGCGGGCGTCGCCAGCCGCAAAAATACCGGGGATCGAGGTCATATAATCATTATCATTGGCCGCAATAGTATTGGCCTCTGATCTGGCAAATTTAAATTCGTCAAATAACTGTGTTTCAGTGCCTATAAAACCCATTGCCAGAAGCACCAGCTGAGCTGAAACTATTTGTTCTGTTCCGGTGATCTCGACAGGAATTAAACGCCCGGCTTCCTTCTGCCAGTCGATCTGGCAGAGCCGCAGTTTATCGACTTTTCCATTTTTGCCGATAAATTCCTTGCTCATGATACAGTAGTCGCGCGGATCCTGGTGGTACAGCTCGAAGGCTTCTTCCTGCCCGTAATCAGTTTTGAAAACACGAGGCATTTCCGGCCAGGGGTTATCTGCAGTACGGGAATGGGGCAGGCAGGGCATGATCTCGATCTGTTTTACGCTTCTGCAGCCCTGACGAATGGCTGTCGCTACACAGTCGGTGCCGGTATCGCCGCCGCCGATGACGATAACGTCTTTCCCCTTGGCGGAAACAGCTTTTTTATCCTGCAGGCTGCTGTCTAAAAAGCTTTTAGTGACGCTGTGCAGATAATCCTTGGCAAAGTGGATGCCCTGCAGCTCGCGGCCGGGGATGGTCAGATCACGCGGTACGGTACTGCCGGTACAAAGGGCGATCGCATCGAACTGTTTCAGCAGTGTTTCCGAAGAAATTTTGTGGCCGATCTCACTGTTCAGTTCAAAGGTGACCCCGGACTCTTCCAGAAGCTTGATGCGTCGTTCTACCAGATGCTTGTCCAGCTTCATATTGGGTATACCATACATTAAAAGTCCACCGGCGCGGTCGGCACGTTCATAAACGGTGACGCTGTGGCCTGCCTTGTTAAGCTGGTCAGCACAGGCCAGGCCGGCCGTTCCGCGTGGTAGGCACCTGCGGCCTGGGCGGCGCGCCGCCCTGCCGATAACGGCAACTTTTTGGTCGCTGCGGTGAGTCGGCTTGTTGGGTTTGACATAGCCTTCTGCAAATGCTGTTTCAATGATATATTGTTCAAGATTGCGGATACTGACTGCACTGCCTGCCAGGCTGGCACTGCAGGCTCCTTCACATGGAGCCGGACAGACGTGCGAGGTGAATTCCGGGAAATTATTAGTTTTATTCAGGCGCGCATAGGCGAAATGATCCAGCCCCTGATAAACAAAGTCGTTAAATTCCGGCATCAGATTATGCAGCGGACAGCCTGATAAGGCTTTGCCCAGCATTACGCCGCTGTGGCAGAAGGGAATACCGCAGTCCATGCAGCGCGCAGCCTGTTTTTGCAGTTCTTCTTTGTGAGGCAGACTGCTGGTTTTGATTTCTTCCCAGTCTTTGATGCGCTCCTGAGGCGGGCGCAGCGCAAGTTCCTGCCGTTTGTAATCCATAAATCCGGTCGGTTTACCCATTATGCCTGCACCTCCTCAAATACTTTGATCGTCGCTTCCTGCTCGCTCATACCGCTTTGCAGGTATTGGGCGACTTTTTCGGTAACGCGCTTATAATCTTTGGGAATGACCTTGACAAATTTTTTGACGTAACTGTCCCAGTCTGCCAGAATCCGGCGGGCAATACTGCTGCCGGTATATTCTGCGTGTTTCAGGATCATTTTCTGCAGCTGCATGGTATCATTGATTTCCTTCAACTGTTCCAGCAGTACGATTTCTTTGTTACAGTAGCCCGAAAAGGTACCGTCTTCATCTAAAACATAGGCAATACCGCCGCTCATGCCGGCAGCAAAGTTCCGTCCGGTCTTACCCAGAATAACGACGGTGCCGCCGGTCATATATTCGCAGCCGTGGTCGCCGACACCTTCGATAACGGCATTGACGCCGCTGTTGCGAATGCAGAAACGTTCACCGGCAATACCGGAAATATAGGCTTCACCGCTGGTGGCGCCGTAGAAGGCAACGTTGCCGATAATGATGTTTTCGTGAGGATTGAAAGGCGCTTCTGCAAAGGGATGGATGATGATTTTACCGCCGGAAAGACCCTTGCCGACGTGGTCGTTGGCATCGCCTTCGAGACGCAGGGTGATACCGGGCGGTAAAAAGGCTCCAAAGCTTTGTCCGGCCGAGCCTTTGAAGTGCAGTCTGATCGTATCTTCCGGCAGGCCGTCCAAACCGTAAAGGCGAGTGATCTCACTGCCGAGGATGGTACCGACGACACGGTCGGTATTTTTGATAGGCAGCGTGATATCGACCTGTTTTTTGCCGGCGACAGCGGTTTTGCAGATTGCCAGCAGCTCGCGGCAGTCCAGCGATTTTTCCAGCTGGTGGTTTTGTTCGGTGGTGCAGACCTGGCTGGTGCCCGGTTCTACCTCCGGTTTATAAAGCAGCGGCGCTAAGTTAAGATTTTTATTTTTCCAGTTACGCTCCGGTTTAGCCAGCAGTACTTCCGTACGTCCCACCATTTCGTCGATACTGCGGAAGCCCAGTTCGGCCATATATTCGCGAACCTCCTGGGCAATGAAGTGCATAAAGTTGACGACATACTCCGGTTTGCCCTTAAAGTTACGGCGCAGCTTCGGGTCCTGGGTAGCGACGCCCATAGGACAGGTATTCAGATTGCAGACGCGCATCATAACGCAGCCCAAAGCGATCAGCGGCGCAGTGGCAAAGCCGAACTCTTCGGCACCCAGCAAGGCGGCGATGATCACGTCGCGTCCGGTCATCAGCTTACCGTCGGTTTCCAGAGTCACACGGTTGCGCAGGTTGTTGAGCAGCAGCGTCTGATGGGTCTCCATCAGTCCCAGCTCCCAGGGCAGTCCGGCGTGGTTGATACTGGTGCGGGGCGAAGCACCTGTGCCGCCGTCGTAGCCGGAGATCAGCACTACATCGGCACAGGCTTTAACGACGCCTGCGGCAATGGTTCCGACGCCAACCTCAGAAACCAGCTTGACGCTGATTTTGGCACGGGGATTGGCGTTTTTCAAATCGTGTATCAGTTCGGCTAAATCTTCGATCGAATAAATATCGTGATGGGGCGGCGGAGAGATAAGGCCGATACCGGCAGTAGTCCCGCGGCATTCGGCGATCCAGGGATAGACTTTACCTCCGGGCAGCTGACCGCCTTCACCTGGTTTGGCACCCTGGGCGATCTTGATCTGGATCTCATCCGCGTTGACCAGATAATTGCTGGTAACGCCAAAGCGGCCTGAGGCCACCTGTTTGATAGAACTGCGCTTACTGTCGCCGTCAGGCTGGGGACGGAAGCGGGAAGGATGTTCGCCGCCCTCGCCCGTATTGGACTTACCGCCGATACGGTTCATAGCGATCGCCAGACATTCGTGCGCTTCCTGGCTGAGCGAGCCGTAGCTCATTGCGCCGGTTTTAAAACGTTTACAGATGCTGTCTACAGATTCTACCTGTTCGATAGGTATCGGCAGCCGCTGCGGAGTGAAGGTCAGCATACTGCGCAGGTTCTGATTGGCAAAAGCACTGCTGTTCAGTTCGCTGGAAAAGCGTTTGAACATAGTGTAATCGTTTTCGCGGCAGGCCTGCTGCAGTGCAAAAACAGTCTGCGGATTGAACATATGCCGTTCGCCGCCGCTGCGCCATTGGTAAACACTGCCGGATTCATAGCTGCACAGATCAGACGCATCAGCTTTGAAGGCCGGCAGATGACGCAGTTCTACTTCTTTGGCGATCTCGTCCAGGCCGATCCCTTCCAGTCGGGAAGGTGTGCCGGTGAAATATTTTTCGATCACACAGCTGCTGATGCCGATAGCTTCAAAAATCTGGGCGCCGCGATAAGACTGCACTGTAGAAATACCCATTTTGGAAAGGATCTTGGCGATACCGTGGGTGCAGGCGTCGATATAGTTTGCGGTGGCCTGCTCTACTGTAACGCCGGTGATCATACCGTTAGAGCACATTTCTTCGATCGTTTCAAACGCCAGGTAGGGATTGATGCCGCTGACGCCATAGCCAAGCAGCAGTGCAAAATGATGCACTTCGCGCGGTTCGGCCGATTCGATAATAATGGAAGCTTTGAGCCGGCTGCCGCTTTTGATCAGATGATGATGCAGGCAGGCGCCGGCCAAAAGGGCAGGAATAGCCGCCATTTCTTCGTTCATTTCACGGTCAGATAAAATCAGAATACATTTATCCTGTGCGATCATAGCGTCAGCCTGTGCGCACAGGCTGTCAAGTGCGTGTTTGAGCCCTGGTCCGCCGGCGGCTACCGGGTAAAGCATCGGCAGTGTCGCCGCCTGGAATTTAGGCTGCTGGATATTTTTGAGCTTGGCCAGCTCGATATTGCTCAAAACAGGCGATTCGGCCGAGATCTGCCGGCAGCTGTCAGGCTGCGGGTCGATCAGGTTTTTCTCCGGACCGATGCCGCTGGTCGTATCAGTAAACACTTCCTCGCGAATAGCGTCTATAGGAGGATTGGTGACCTGGGCGAAAAGCTGCTTGAAATAGTTGTATAAAAGCTGCGGTTCTTCGGATAAAACGGCCAGTGGAGCGTCGTTGCCCATCGCTCCCAGCGGATCTATCCCCTTAGTAGCCATTGGTTTCAGAAACTTGGTCAGGTCTTCCAGCGTATAGCCAAAAGCCAGTTGCCGTCGCAGCAGGGTTTTGGGATCGGGCTTCGGCAGCTCGGTAGTGAGCTTGATCGCATTCAATTTAATAAGATTTTCGTCCAGCCATTTGCGATAGGGCTGTTCGGTAGCTATTTTATGTTTGATCTCGTCGTTGCCGATGATGCGGCCTGCTACAGTATCGATGACCAGCATCCTGCCCGGCCGCAGACGGTCTTTTTTGACAATGGTCGCCGGATCCAGATCGACGACGCCGACCTCGGAGGCCAGAACGATCGTATCATCCTGAGTAATGTAATAGCGGGAAGGCCGCAGGCCGTTGCGGTCCAGAGCGGCGCAGATAGTGCGTCCGTCGGTAAAGGCCATGGCGGCAGGTCCGTCCCAGGCTTCGATCAGAGAATTATGGTATTCAAAAAAAGCTTTCAGATCCGGATCGATATGAGGATTTTTGCCCCATGGTTCGGGAATCATCATCATTACAGCATGCGGCAGGCTGCGTCCCGACATGACAAGAAATTCCAGACAGTTATCGAACATTCCCGAATCAGAGCCGGTTTCGTCGATGATAGGCATGATATCTTTGATCTTGCTGCCCCAGAGGCTGTTGCCGCACATCGTTTGGCGGGCGCGCATCCAGTTGATGTTGCCGCGCAGGGTATTGATCTCGCCGTTATGCATCAGATAACGGTAAGGATGGGCGCGTTCCCAGCTGGGAAAGGTGTTGGTGCTGAAACGGGAATGGACTAAAGCCATTGCTGTTTCCATAGAACTGTCCTGCAGGTCAGAATAAAAAGAACCCAGCTGCTCCGTAGTCAGCATCCCTTTATAAACGATAGTCCGTGAAGACAGGCTGGCGATATAAAAATACCTGCCGCCGCGCAGCCTGCCATAGCGAATATGATTTTCGGCCTGACGGCGGATGCTGTACAGCTGCCGTTCAAAGGCATTATCGTCGATGCTCAGCCGGTCGATGACCTGCGGGCTGGCCTTGATAAAGACCTGCGCCATGAACGGCTGGCTCTGGCGTGATTTTTCACCCAGTACCTCCGGGTCGACTGGTACGTTACGCCAGCCTAAAAGTTCCTGTCCGTTTGCAGTAACAAGCTTTTCAAAATGACGCTGGGTGTTTTCTCTCTCTACAACGTCAGGCGGCAGGAACATAAAGCCAACGGCATAATGGCCGGGCTGCGGCAGTTCGATATCGAGCTTGGCACATTCTTTGACCAGAAAGGTGTGCGGCAGCTGAAGGAGGATACCCGCGCCGTCGCCGGAATTCATATCGGCGCCTTGTCCGCCGCGGTGGTCCATATTGCGCAGCACCACTAAAGCCTGCCGCAGGATCTTGTTGGATTTACGGCCTTTGATGTTGGCGACGACACCCAGACCGCAGGCGTCGTGCTCGAACCAGGGATCATAAAGCCCCTGCTTGGGCGGTAATGAAGTATACATGTGATTTTCCCCTCTCAAAGCAAATTATATCTATATACAAAACTGCAAGTTTAATTATAAAATACGCAAAAAAGAAATGCAAATTGTATACATTATATTTTAAAGTCTTTGACAAGCGGAATAAAATACTGTAAAAATTAAACAAAAACAGCTTGCAGCAAGGCAGCAACTGTAAAAAGACAGAATATTGAAATGTTTGTGAAAAATCAGTAAGAGCGGCTTTTGCACTATACAAAGTTTATTTAATAGTGTAATATTAAATACTGTAAGGCAATGAATGTTGCAGATAGGGGAGATGAAGATGAGTAAGGCCGCAAAATTTGATGAATTTTTAAGTTCCAATAATATCAACTGTTTTTCAAAGGAAGAAATCGATAACGAAATGCACAGCATCGTTTATCGTGCCCATATGGAAGTCAGCAGTCAGAATCTGCCGACGATGATCGTGCTGGACGACAGTATCTATACGATGATCCAGGTGCGCGTTGCCGCTGGCGTTGTCAATGCCGGCAACCGCGAAGGCGTTTTGATGCATATCAACGAGCTTAATAAAAAATACAAGGTTTTTAAATACTATGAAGGCGACAACGGGGATATCTGCCTTGACAGCTGCATCACTACAACTGACGAAGGCTTTGAAGCGCCTGTTATCCACACAGTGATCGATGTTATTTTAAAACATCTGGTAGAAGAATACCCTGTCCTGATGCGTAAAGTCTGGGGCAATTAATTTATAATCATAAATAGCAATGAAGCTGTGAGGCCTTGGGTCCCGCAGCTTTTTTGTAAGGAGGAGCAAACACAGTGAACAAGTTCGGCTTGACTACTGAAGAAGCGAGCAAAGCATTATCCGAGCAGGGCAATAATGCCCTGACTCAGCCCCCGCGCGAAACCTTTTGGGATAAGCTGTGGGAGAATTTTAAAGACCCTATCATCCGGATCCTGATCCTGGCGCTGTTGGTCAACGTAGTTTTTGTTTATATGGGGCACGGCGACTGGATCGAAACGATGGGTATTTTTCTGGCCATCATTCTGGCGACTTTTGTTTCTACTTATTCTGAGTACAGCAATGAAAACGCTTTCCAGAAACTGCAGGAAGAAGCCAGCCGTATCCGCTGCAAGGTTTGGCGTGACGGCGAGCCGGTTGAGCTGCATATCGATGATATCGTCGTCGGTGATGCGGTAATTCTGGAGGCCGGCGATAAAGTTCCGGTCGACGGTATCTTACTGGACGGCGATGTGAAGCTTGACCAGGCGGCCCTGAACGGCGAAAGCAAGGAAGCCCATAAGCTGATCGCTCCGCCCGATTTTACCTGGGGCGATGGTACTATCGATTTTCTGGACGAGCATAAGCTGTTCCGCGGCAGCGTCGTTGTCGAAGGTCAGGGCATCATGCAGGCCGTTAAGATCGGCGACAGCTCTATCTACGGTCAGCTGACCCAGGAGCTGAAGGATGATGAACGTGACAGCCCGCTGAAATTAAAGCTTAAGGGACTGGCGCATCATATCAGCCAGTTTGGTTATGCCGGCGGTGTGCTGATCGCTTTGGCAGTCATGTTGCATAAAGCCTATCTGTACGGCGATTTCGGCGCTTATTTTGCTAATACGCCGCTTTTGCTGTCTGATCTGGTGCAGGCTGTTATTCTGGGTATCATCATTATCGTTATGGCGGTGCCGGAAGGGCTGCCGCTGATGATCGCGATCGTTTCGTCGCTGAATATGAAAAAAATGCTGCGCGATAACGTACTTGTGCGGAAGCTGGTCGGTATCGAAACTGCGGGCAGTCTGAACCTGCTTTTTACCGATAAGACAGGCACGATCACAAAGGGCAAGCTGGAAGTCGTACGGTTCATTACCGGCGACCGTCAGGAATACCCTGCGTTTGACGTACTGCCTGCAAAGCTGAAGGCCTTTACTTACCAAACCGTTGTGCTCAATACCTCGGCAGCCGTTTCTGACGGTGCTATGGTCGGCGGCAATATGACTGAGCGGGCGCTCAGCAACTATGTAGGCAGCTACCGTATGGAAGAAATGCTGCACCGTGATAAATTTATTCCTTTCAACAGCGCCAATAAATATTCTTGGGCGGCAGTCAGCGGTAACGGCGAGCGTTACTGCCTGGCTAAAGGCGCCCCGGAAAAGCTGATTTTGCAAACCAGCCACTACTGGGATGCGGAAGGCAACCGCCAGCCGCTGACCGAAGAAATGAAAAAAACACTGGATGACAGAATGCTGGAACTGGCAGCAGATGCGATCAGGATGCTGGCACTCTGCACCTATGAAAGCGATATCGAAGGCGATGAGCTTCCGGCAGACGGACTGACGCTGGTAGGTATTCTGGGTATTCGCGACGAAGTCCGTCCCGAAGCGATCGAAGCGATTGCTGAAGTTCAGGATGCAGGCGTACAGATCGTTATGATCACCGGTGACCGCCGCGAAACCGCGGTAGCGATCGCTAAAGACGCAGGCCTGCTGCAGCGTCCGAACGAGTTGGTCTGGACCTCGGCCGAGCTTGCGGAAATGAGCGACGAACAGGTGAAACTGGAGCTGCATAAGCTGCGCGTAGTAGCCCGCGCCCTGCCGATGGATAAATCACGGCTGGTGCGCCTGGCACAGGAGATGAACCTGGTAGTAGGTATGACAGGTGACGGCGTCAACGACTCGCCCGCACTCAAAAAAGCCGATGTAGGCTTTGCGATGGGCAGCGGTACCGAAGTTGCCAAAGAAGCCGGTGACATCGTAATTCTTGACGATAATTTCCTCAGTATCAAACAGGCGATTTTATACGGACGTACGATTTATAATTCTATCTGTAAATTCATCGTCTTCCAGCTGACGATCAACTTCTCAGCCGTAGCGATAAATTTCATAGCACCGTTTATCGGCATCGATAAACCGCTCACCATTACGCAGATCCTCTGGATTAACCTGGTCATGGATACTCTGGCGGCACTGGCCTTCGGCGGTGAGCCAGCGCTGGAAAAATACCTGCGTGAAAAGCCAAAAGACCGCAGCGCACCGATAGTCAGCAAAAAAATGCTGTCTACCATCACTATGGGCGGTGTGTATATGACCTTTATCGCGATCCTCTTTTATAAGAGCAGCTATGTCGATCATCTGTTCCGCAATGCGCCCGACCATATCTACACATATACGGGCTTCTTCTGCACATATATCTTTATGGCGGTAGCCAACGGTTTTAACGTGCGTGTTTCCGGTCTTAACCTGCTGGAGCACATCGACAAGAACAAAGGCTTCCTGAATGTAATGGCGCTGATCGTGGCGATCCAGGTGCTGCTGACCTATGTCGGCGGCCGTATCCTGCGTACGACACCGCTGAACCTGCACGAATGGAGCGTAGTTGTTTTGTTCGGTCTGTCGATCATCGTTGTTGACCTGCTGCGCAAAAGCGTTTGCCAAATGCTGGAGAAAAAATAAAAGCCAACCCCTAAAAAGAGATTATAAAAAATAGGAGTGATGACTGTATGGATCCTCTCGGGTCTATCAAAGAAGTATTTATTGTTATTGTTTTGATTTTAATGAACGGCCTGCTGGCCATGCTGGAAATGGCGCTGGTCTCGGCGCGTAAAAGCCGGCTGGAGCAGCTGGCTGATGAGGGAAGCAGCAAAGCTGCGTATATTTTAAAGCTTGCTCAGGAACCGACTGAGTTTTTATCAACGGTGCAGATCGGTATCACACTGGTCGGCATCGGCACCGGCGTATACAGCGGCGCCATGCTGGCAGCGCCTTTGGAAGGACTGCTGCGTGAGATCAGCGTACTGCGTCCTTATGCCGGCGTAGTGTCGTATACCTTCGTCGTGGCGCTGGTGACCTATCTCAGTTTGATCTTAGGCGAGCTGATACCAAAAAAAATGGCGCTCAACAACCCGGAAAAGGTTGCCATGAGCTTTGCTGGTTTTATCAAGGTCATTATTACCGCGTTTAAACCGCTGACTGTCTTTTTAAGCGTTTCGACCAGGTTTTTACTGAAGGCGCTGGGGCTTAAGCCAAGTGACGAACCTCCGGTCACGGAAGAAGAAGTGCGCGTACTGCTGGAGCAGGGCCGGCTGCATGGAGTATTTAACGTCGGCGAGCAGAAAATGATCGAAAACGTTTTTGAACTGGATGACCTGCGCGTAAGCGAGATCATGACGCCGCGGACCAAGATCACCTGGCTTGACGTCAACGATCCGCTTTATAAGCACTTGGAGGTCATTGCGGAAAAACAGTATTCCTGCTATGTTGTGGCCGAAGAAGATTTGGAACACGTCCTGGGTGTTGTCTATACGAAACGGTTTTTAGCCGATGTCCTGGGCGCTACCGGCGCTTCGATGCGCAGCTCGGTGCAGCAGCCGCTGTATGTGCCTGAAGGTATGTATACCCAAAAGCTGCTGGATATGTTCAAGGACACACGGATCAAGGTGGCGCTGGTCATGGACGAATTCGGCGGGCTGGCTGGTATGGTGACCCTGCGTGATATTATTGAGCATCTGGTCGGCGATCTGCCTTCCTATGATGAAGAATTTAAACAGGAGATCGTCGAACGTGAAGATGGCAGCTGGCTGGTAGACGGCTTACTGCCGATCAGCGAATTTAAAGACTTCCTTGATCTGGATGAGCTGCCGCTGGAAGAAAAAACGGGTTTCAATACTGTGGCCGGTTTCGTCGTTACCAATATCGGGCATATCCCGACTGCCGGCAACTACTTCCTGTGGAATGGCTACCGCTTCGAGGTTGTTGATATGGACGGCACCCGCATCGACAAAATACTGGTAGAAAAACTGCCGGAAGCGGTAGCTGCAGAGACAGATGTAAAGGACCAATAAACAGAAAAATAAAGCCCCGGCCGCTGGCCGGGGCTTTATTTTTATACAGACGCTGTTTTTAAAATTTAAGGGATGCGGCACGGTCTAAAAAGCCGCGCAGAATATCGCAGGAAGCGGCAAACTTGGCTTGTTCTTCGTCAGTGAGTTCGACTTCTAAAATTTCTTCCACACCGTTTTTGCCGATAACGCAGGGAACGCCTGCCGCCACATCGTGCTGACCATATTCGCCGCGCAGCAGGGTCGAGCAGGGCCAGACAAGCTTCTGATCGTGGAAGATCGCGCTGATAAGCATTTTGGCCACATTGGCGATACCAAATTCGGTGCAGCCTTTGCCGTCGATTTCAATATCACCGGCTTTTTTGACCTGCGTTTGCAGATCTTCCAGGCTGATTTCTGCCAAAACCGGACGTTCCCGGCGCAGCTGCAGAAAGGGCTTGCCGCCGATAAAAATGCGTGACCAGACGATAAAGCTGGAATTACCATGCTCACCCATACAGAAGCCGTGAATAGAACGGCGG
>OGSS01001508.1_pt1 | contig 14450 bp, 14 predicted proteins | sample 1553591 | NCBI WGS metagenome assembly OGSS01 (sample SAMEA2580061, study PRJEB22360) | human gut metagenome | biome: human gut; feature: human-associated habitat; material: faeces | place: Denmark | collected 2008/2010
CGGCAATTCCGTGTGCATTTCTTCCCAGGTGGGCTGCCGCATGGGCTGCCGTTTCTGCGCGTCCACGCTGGACGGTCTGGAACGGAACCTGCGCCCCTCCGAGATGCTGGAACAGATATACAGGATCCAGTCCATCACAGGGGAACGGGTCTCCAATGTTGTGATTATGGGCTCAGGGGAGCCCATGGATAACTATGACAATGTCATCCGTTTTCTGCGGCTTATTTCCCACGAAAAGGGCCTTAACATCAGCCAGCGGAGTCTTACCATCAGCACCTGCGGAATTGTTCCGGGCATCCGGAAATTTGCTGAGGAGGGCCTGGCAGTGACCCTGGCCCTTTCTCTCCATGCACCCAATGACGAAGTGAGAAAAACCCTTATGCCTATAGCCAACAGCTATAAATTGCAGGATGTGCTGGAGGCCTGCCGTTACTATTATGAGAAGACAGGCCGCCGTCTCACCTTTGAGTACAGCCTGGTCCGGGGCGTGAACGACAACCTGGATGAGGCAAGGGCTTTGGTGAAGCTTATTAAGGACCAGCACGGCCATGTGAACCTGATTCCGGTAAACCCCATCAAGGAGCGGGATTACGTCCAGTCAGGCCAGAAAGCCATACAGGATTTCAAAAATCTTCTTGAAAAAAACGGTATAAATGTTACTATTAGAAGAGAAATGGGCCGGGATATAGGCGGAGCCTGCGGCCAGCTGCGCAGAAGCTATAAGGAAGCTTCTGCAGCACCCCAAAACACGGAAGGAGAGGGATGACCATGGAAGCATATGCTTTGACAGACATTGGCCGGGTCAGAACCATGAACCAGGACTATATATATTCCTCACCGGAAAAGGTGGGCTCCCTGCCCAACCTGTTTCTGGTGGCAGACGGCATGGGCGGCCACAGGGCCGGCGATTATGCCTCACGGTTCGCGGTGGAGAACCTGGTGATATACATAAACAGGGCAGGGAACGGCTCTCCTGTCATGCAGTTAAAAAAGGGCATCGCAGCAGTGAATGGGATGCTGTATGAAGAGTCATTAAAAAGGGAAGAACTGAAAGGGATGGGATGTACCCTGGTGGCCGGCGTGGTGGAGGACAATATACTCTATGTGGCCAATGTGGGCGACAGCCGTCTCTATCTCATCCACGGCGATTCCATCCGCCAGGTCACCAGGGACCACTCCTATGTGGAGGAAATGGTTGCCATCGGACAGATGAGAAGAGGAAGCGAGGATTATAACAGGCGCAAAAACATTATCACCAGGGCCCTGGGAATCGGCATGGAAGTGGAGCCGGATTTTTTTGAGGTGGATCTGGAGGACGGGGATTATATCCTGCTCTGTTCCGACGGTCTCAGCAACATGCTGGAGGACCGGTTAATGCATGAAATCATCACAGGAGAGGGAAGCCTTAAGGAAAAGGCGGCCCTTCTGATAGAGGAAGCCAACCGTCAGGGCGGCGTTGACAACATTGCGGTGGTGCTTGTAAATCCGTCAGGAAAGGGGGCTGGCGTATGTTAACTCCCGGAACATATCTCCAGAACCGGTATGAGATTCTGGAACGGATTGGCTCAGGCGGCATGTCCGTGGTGTATAAGGCGCGGTGCCATACGCTGGACCGCCTGGTTGCCATCAAGGTATTAAAAGAAGAATTTGCCTTTGACGAGAATTTTGTGAGCAAGTTTAAGATGGAGGCCCAGTCGGCGGCGCGTCTGTCCCATCCCAATATTGTAAGTGTGTATGATGTTGTGGACGAGGATGTGTACCATTATATTGTCATGGAGCTGATTGAGGGCATTACCCTTAAGAATTATATAGAGAACAAGGGCTATCTGGAGAGCAAGGAAGCCATCGGAATCGCCCTTCAGGTGGGCCAGGGCATTGCGGCTGCCCATGAGCAGCACATCATACACCGGGACATCAAGCCCCAGAACATGATTATATCCAGGGATGGCAAGGTGAAGGTGGCTGACTTTGGCATCGCCAGGGCCGTGTCTTCCCAGACCATGAACGCTACGGCAGTGGGTTCTGTCCACTATATTTCTCCGGAGCAGGCCAGGGGCGGCTACTGCGATGAGCGGAGCGACATTTATTCCTTTGGCATCACGATGTATGAGATGGTGACAGGGCGCGTACCCTTTGAGGGGGATAACACGGTTACAGTGGCACTGGCCCATCTGGAGGAACCGGTGACACCGCCCAGCCAGTACGTGCCGGACATGTCCCGCGCGCTGGAGCAGATTATACTAAAATGCACCCAGAAACGTCCGGACCGCCGCTATTCCTGTGTGACCGATGTGATTGAGGACCTGCGGGCCGCCCTGATGGACCCGGACGCGGACATCTATGCCCGCAAGGACGGGGAAGAGGATGAGTTCGGCAAGACCAGGCCCATCACAAGGGAAGAACTGAACAGCATCCAGGAAGGCAGGAAAAACTATCCTGAGGAGTCCCTTGAGGAACCGGAGGAGGAACAGCCCGGGCGTCCGGACAGGAAACGGCCCAGGGACCAGCACAAAAAAGAAGGCCGTATCCATGGCAGGAAAAAGAATGAAGGGGATGATGTAAGCACCCAGTTTGAGCGCATCATCACAGCCTTTGGCATCGTGGCAGCCATCATTATCGTGGCGGTTGTGCTGTTTGTATTTTCACGGCTCACCGGGCTTTTCAGGCAGGGCAGCAGTAAGCCTGCCACAGAGACCGTTGCCATGACCACCGAAGAATCCACCACCGTGGTGGATATCAACACGGAGGACCAGATAAATATGCCCAGCGTCCTGGGACTGCCCCAGGATATGGCCAGGGAAAAACTGAAGGAGAGCAGCCTTGTGATGGAAATCACAGGCAGCGAGTATTCGGATAACTATACGGAAGGCCAGGTCATGGGCCAGGATATCCTGGCAGGCACCGTGGTAAAGAAGTGGAGCACCGTGGGAGTGACCATCAGCAAGGGCAGCGACAAGGTAGACTTAAATGCCATGGACCTGACTCAGATGACTGGCGAGGATGCCAGGCTTCTGCTGGAGCAGAAAGGGCTGGTGGTCGATATCAGGGAGGAGAACAGCGATACCGTCATAAAGGGCAATGTGATCCGTTTCAGCCCCCAGGTGGTGAAGGTAGGCGAGAGCGTGAGCCTCTATGTGAGCAAGGGCTCGCAGAATGTGGAGGGCCGGGTGCCCAATCTTCAGGGACAGACTTCCACCTCCGCGGACGCCCTTTTGGCAGGGGCGGGCCTCCTGACAGGCAATGTAACCATGGAAGCCAGCGATACGGTGGAGGAAGGACTGATTATCAGTCAGTCAGAGCTTCCGGGAACCATTCTTCCCCCGGGCACCGCAGTGGATTATGTGGTCAGCGGCCAGCCGGCACAGACCCAGGCAGCAGATGAACGGTATTACATCGGCTCCATTGACGAGGCCTGCTCCCTGAGCAACTATATAGGACCGGCCTCCCAGACCAGCAGCGTGCGTGTGCTGATCCGCCTGAACCAGACCAATGATGAGGGGGCGTCTGTTTATACAACCCTTATGAGCCCAAGGCTGGTTGTGGGCGCACAGACCGTACCGGTGGTATTCCCCAGAATCAAGGGAGCTTACGGCGTGGACAGCGGTATGGTGGAAGTGGTGGATGCAGATAATTTAACAGTAATCAAGTCCTATCCGGTGGCATTTTTTCCGGTGGGATAAGAGGCGTATATGACAGGTAAGATAATCAAAGGAATTGCAGGCTTTTATTATATCAATGACGGCAGGAACCATGTGTACCAGTGCAAGGCAAAGGGCGTGTTCCGCAACCGTAAAATCAAACCCCTCGTGGGGGATAACGTGGAGTTCTCTGTTTTGGATGAGGAGGAGAAGGAAGGCAATATTGACGCCATCCTTCCCCGTTCCAACGTCCTTATACGCCCGGCTGTGGCAAATGTGGACCAGGCTCTGGTGGTGTTTGCCGTCACCCATCCGGAACCCAATCTGAATCTCCTGGACCGCTTTCTGGTGATGATGGCAATTCAGGGAGTGCCGGTAACCATCTGTTTTAACAAGATTGACCTGGGGGAGGCCGGGCTTGTGGATAAGTACCGCGCCATCTATGAGAGGGCAGGGTATGACGTTCACTTTGTCAGCACCTACGAGGATACAGGACTGGAGGAGACGAGAAAATTCCTCAGAGGAAAAACCTCAGTCCTGGCAGGGCCGTCCGGCGTGGGAAAATCCTCACTAACCAACTGCATCCAGCCCCAGGCTGCCATGGAGACAGGGGATATCAGCCGCAAGATTGAGAGAGGACGCCATACCACCCGTCACTCTGAATTGTTTTATGTGGAAGAGGATACCTACATGATGGATACGCCGGGATTCAGCTCCATGTTTATTGACTGCCTGGAGCCGGGAGAACTGAAGGATTATTTTCCGGAGTTCGGGCCATATGAGGATGAGTGCAAATTCCTGGGATGCGTCCATGTGGGAGAGCGGGTGTGCGGTGTGAAGGAAGCCCTGAAACGGGGAGAGCTGAGCCGCAGCCGGTATGACAATTACATCCTCATGTATGAGGACCTTAAAAATAAAAGGAGGTACTAGAAATGTATTATAAATTAGCGCCGTCTATTCTTGCGGCTGATTTTACCCGTCTGGGGGAACAGGTGAAGGAGGTGTACGGGGCAGGTGCTGAGTATCTCCATTTGGACGTGATGGACGGGGCCTTTGTGCCCAGCATCTCCTTCGGCATGCCGGTAATCAAGAGCCTTCGCCCATGCACCAGCGCTGTTTTTGACGTGCATATGATGGTGGAGGAGCCGGGACGTTATGTGGAGGATATGAAGGACTGCGGGGCGGATATCATAACCGTCCAGGCTGAGGCCTGCACACATCTGGACCGTGTGGTGAACCAGATTAAGGAAGCCGGGCTGAAGGCCGGCGTGGCCTTAAATCCCGCCACACCGGTGCGTTCCCTGGAGTGTATTCTGGAACAGCTGGATATGGTGCTCATCATGACCGTGAATCCTGGTTTCGGAGGCCAGAAGTTCATCCCCTATACCCTTAACAAGGTACGGGAACTCAGGAACATGTTAAATGAACAGGGCTTAAAGACGGACATCCAGGTGGACGGCGGCGTAAATGCGGGGAATGTCCGGGATATCATAGAAGCGGGCGCCAATATTTTTGTGGCTGGTTCCGCTGTCTTTGGCCGGGACCCTTCTGCCAGAACCAGAGAATTCATGGATATTTTAAAGGAATATGAGAAATGAAGCGTTGTTTGATTATAACCGGCGGAAAACTGGACCTGTCCTTCGCCGGTTCTTTTTTGGGACAGGAAACATTTGATAAAATCATTGCAGTGGATGCGGGCCTGGAGGCCGTGAAGGCCCTGGGACTGGAACCGGATATGATAGTAGGTGATTTTGACACGGTGAAGCCGGAGGTGCTGGCATATTACAGGAGGATGGAACACATTGTATGGGACACCCACCAGCCGGAAAAGGATGAGACAGACACGGAGCTGGCCCTCTTAAAGGCCCAGGCCACCGGGTGCACCGAGGTGGTGGTGCTGGGGGCCACCGGCGGACGCATGGACCATATGCTGGGCAATATCCATCTGTTATTTCCTTGCCTTCAAAAGGGAATGGAGGCATATATCCTGGACCGCCAGAACCGTATTTACCTCATTGACGGGGAACGGACGTTTAAGAGGAGTGAGATTTGGGGAAAATACATCTCCTTCCTTCCCCTTACTGAGGAGGTCAGGGGCATTACTCTCACCGGCTTTAAGTATCCTCTCCATGAAAAGGACATTGAGATAGGCACAAGTCTCTGCATCAGCAATGAGCTTGTGGGGGAGGAAGGCGCCATTGCGTTTACGGACGGGGTGCTGATTGTGGTGGAATCCCACGACTGACAGATCTGGCGGAACTATTTGTTCTGGTAAAACTGGACTGGATAAAACATCTCAAACTGGATATTTAAAACATTCCACCTTAGTGGTACCATAGGTGGCATGAACGAATGCAGTTGGTGCAGAAAGAATTATACGAGATGAGGAGAGAGTTTGTATGAAGACATCCAGTGCAGAGACAGCAGGCCATATGGGCCTGGAAGACAGCCGTATCTACAAGCTGGCCCTGACCGGCCTGTTTGCGGCATTATCCTATGTGGTTTTTACATTTTTGCAGATTAAGATTACCCTTCCCGGAGGCGACGCCACCTCCATCCACCTGGGCAACGCGGTTTGTGTCCTGGGAGCCCTGATATTGGGTGGTTTTTACGGCGGATTGGGCGGGGCCCTGGGAATGACCATCGGGGATTTGTTTGATCCCATCTATGTGGTGTACGCGCCAAAGACCTTCCTGCTGAAGCTGTGTATCGGCCTGATAACCGGTCTGGTGGCCCACAGGATTGGCAGAATCAATGAGAGCTCTGATAAAGGCCATGTGTTCCGCTTCGTGGTGGCGGCATCGGTCTGCGGCCTGCTGTTCAACGTAATATTTGACCCGCTGGTGGGATATTATTACAAGCTGGCGATTCTGGGAAAACCGGCAGCAGAGCTGGTGCTGGCCTGGAATGTTGCCTCCACCTCCATCAATGCGGTGGCATCTGCCGTTGCGGCGGTGGCCATCTACATGCCCCTTCGCAGCACGCTTATAAGGTCCGGGCTCTTTGACCGGTTCAGATGACAGGAGATTTGACATGAGTGCTTACCGACAGAAAAAGATTGCCATGATTAATGATTTATCCGGATACGGCCGCTGTTCCCTGACAGTGGCTATTCCCATTTTATCTGCCATGAAGGTACAGTGCTGCCCCATACCCACCTCCATTTTATCCAACCACACAGGATTCCCGGTCTATTTTTTTGACGACTATACGGAGAAAATGGGGGAGTTTATTCACAAGTGGAAGGAGCTGGATCTTACCTTTGACGGGATTGTCAGCGGTTTTTTGGGTTCCGAGGCGCAGATTGAGATAGTGATGGATGCCATACGGCAGTTCGGGCAGGAAGATACAAAGGTAATCATAGACCCTATTATGGGAGACCACGGGGAGACTTACGCCACCTATACGCCGGCTATGTGCCGCCGCATGAAGGAGCTGGTATCCATGGGCGATATAGTAACCCCTAACCTGACAGAAGCATGTATCCTGACCGGACGGACCTACCGCGGGGACGGGTGGAGCAGGAATGAGCTGGGGGAGCTGGCCGGGGAAATCCAGGCCATGGGACCGGACTGCGTGGTCATTACAGGGGTGAACCAGGGAGGCTATATCATGAATGTGGTGGCCGAGGGAGAGAGGACAGCTTTCCCCAGAACCAGGCGTGTGGGCCATGAAAGGCCGGGAACAGGGGATGTATTCTCCTCTGTGGTGTCGGCTGCTGCCGTAAGGGGATGGAGCCTGGACAGCGCTGTGCGTCTGGCGTCCTCTTTTGTAAAAGCATGTATTGCCAGGTCGGAGGAGCTTGACATACCCATTGCCAATGGGGTGTGCTTTGAGGAACGGATGGATGTGCTGGTCCGCGCAGTGGACAGCAGACATGAGGCGGGAAAGCTGGCCTGATATGGGGGCAGCCGTTGACGGACAGGCGGAAACGGATAGGCAGAGACGGACAGGGGGAAACGGACAGTAAATGTCGAAAAACGTTGACAGCCTCAGTCTTAAATAGTATGATGTTAAGGCAATGTTAAAATATAGGATGCGATAGAGGCGCAGTAAGCATTAGTATCTGTGTGATAATGGATGCCATCCCCAGGGTGGCGGACAGAGGGATTTTGTCCCGGAGGCCGGCGGGCCGGAGCACACAGGGAAAGGGATTACTGCCGAAACAGGTTCTGTCTGCCGGCGGAATGTGTTGGGATGCAGTCTAACAGGCTGCATACTCTCACTTTTTAAAGTGGTGGCGCTATTGGCTGGATTTTCTTAAGCAGATATGTGATTATGGAAAGCAATGGCCTGGGGTCATTGCTTTTTGTATATTGTGCCGGACAGCCATGATATCGCAATCCAGGACCAATAGGGGGAAGTAAAGAATGACAGAATTTTTAAACTGGCTAAACGGTGAAATCATATGGGGGCCGCCTCTGATTGCGCTTATTATCATTACGGGTATCTACGTGACGGTCCGATCCGGTTTTTTTCAGGTATGCCATCTGGGGTACATATTTAAACGGACCCTTGGATGTATCCTGAGAAAGGACCATGTCACCGATGAAAACGACAAGGGTCTTTTAAGCCCTTATGAAGCCATCGCAACAGCCGTAGGCGGTTCTGTGGGCTTTGGCAATATTGCCGGCGTGGCAACAGCCGTCACCACAGGCGGACCCGGAGCAGTTCTGTGGATGTGGCTGACAGCCTTCATGGGCATGCTGATTAAGCAGGTGGAGGTTACTCTGGCCGTGTATTACCGCCGTACGGACGAGGAGGGAAATCCATACGGAGGACCTACCTATTATATGGAGTACGGTCTTGGGGAGGAGCGCCACTGGGGTAAGAAATGGCTTCCCCTGGCCTTTGTGTTCGGCCTGGGCATATTTTCCACCTTCTTTATCAGCGCCTCCAACTTCACCACATCGGAAGTGCTGGCCCAGTCCTTTGGCATTCCCCAGGAGCTGGCGTCCCTGATGCTGGTGGTGTTTATCTACGCCCTGATTTGGAGAGGCGTTAAGAACTTAAGCAAGATATTTGTGAAGCTGGTGCCGGTCATGAGTCTGGGTTACCTGCTGTTCGGCCTGGTAATCATTTTGCTGAACATCGGCAACCTGATTCCCACCATTGCTTCTATCTTTACCCAGGCCTTTACGGGAACAGCTGCCATGGGCGGATTTGCCGGGGTCACGGTGTCCAAGGCCATTGCCACCGGTATGCAGAGAAGCGTTTATTCCAATGAGGCGGGCTGGGGTACAAGCCCCATGGTACACGCCTCCAGCAAGACACGCCATCCCGTGGAGCAGGGGCTCTGGGGTTCCTTTGAGGTATTTGTGGACACATTCATTGTGTGTACCATAACGGCGCTCAGCGTTCTGATTACCGGTGAATGGACCTCCGGCGCAACCAATGCAACCCTTGCCCTCAACGTGTTCCAGCATAACCTGGGCTTTTTCGGCACTGTGTTTATGACGGCCACCATGGTGATTTTTTCCGTGACCACTTCCGGCGGCTGGTATGTGTACTATGAGGCAACCCTGCGCCATCTGGCCATGAACCATCCCACGCTGAAGAAGTGGCTGCTGCGCATGTTTAAGTATTTTTATGCCCTTCCTCCCTTTTTGCTCACCCTTTACCTGATTCATGTAGGTGATTTGAGCATATGGACCCTGGTGGACATCACCAGCGGTATCCCCACCTTCATCAATGTGTTTGTGGTACTTATCCTGTCAGGCACCTATTTCAGGCTTCTGAAGGACTACAAGGCCCGCTATATGAACATCGGAACACTGGAAGATAAGGATATGCCGCTGTTCTATGAGGATAAAAAGCGGTTGGAGAAGGCAGAATAAGGAGAGGGACGTTATGAGGACGATATACTGGAATGGAGCCGTATACACAGGGGAGCTTCCCCTGTGCCAGGCCTTTGTGGTGGAGGACGGAAGATTCACCTTTGCGGGCACCGGCCAGGACGCCCTGGCTATGAGGGAATCAGGAGATGAAGTAAAGGACTTAAAGGGAAGGTTTGTGTGCGCGGGCTTTAATGATTCCCATATGCATCTTTTGAACTATGGAAATGCCCTCCGGGCGGCGGATTTGTCGCTGCACACCCAGTCCCTGGCCGGTATGAAGGAATATATGAAGGAATTTATCCGGGAGCAAGCCCCAAAGCCCGGTACCTGGGTTAGGGGCAGGGGATGGAACCACGATTACTTTGAGGATGAAAGGCGGTTCCCCAACCGCCATGACCTGGATATGATATCCAGGGACCACCCCATCTGTCTCACAAGAACCTGCGGCCATGCCTGTGTGGTGAATACCATGGCCCTTCATCTGGCTGGAATCACAGGAAACACGCCCCAGGTGGAAGGCGGACTCTACGAGGTGGATGAAACCGGTGAGCCCAACGGAATATTCCGGGAAAATGCAATGGACCTGATTTACGGATGCCTGCCTGAGCCTTCCAAAGAGGATATAAAGGAAATGATATTGGCAGCGTCCAAAGCCCTCAACCGTTATGGGGTCACCTCCTCCCAGACAGATGATTTGCTGGCCTTCAACAATGTGCCCTATGAACGGGTGCTGGAGGCATACCGGGAACTGGACGCAGAGGGAAGGCTGACGGTCAGGGTTTATGAACAGTCCCAGTTTACTACCCTGGAAGGGCTGAAGGGATTCCTGGAAAAAGGATATAATACGGGCTGGGGAAACCATTGGTTTAAGATTGGTCCGCTTAAAATGCTGGGAGACGGTTCCCTGGGAGCCAGGAGCGCCTATCTCAGCCAGCCCTATGCAGACGATACCTCCACCCGGGGAATCCCTATTTTCACCAGACAGCAGTTTGAGGACATGGTGGGATATGCAAATTCCCGTGGAATGCAGGTGGCCATCCATGCCATAGGGGACGGTATCCTGGATGATATTCTGGCAGCCTTCCAAAAGGCCCTTTCCCAGTGCCCCAGACAGGACCACCGCCACGGCATTGTCCACTGCCAGATTACGCGGCCGGACCAGCTTGATACGTTTGGGGCGCTGTCCCTCCATGCATATTTCCAGTCCATTTTCCTGGATTATGACATCCATATCGTGGAGGAGCGGATCGGAAAGGAGAGGGCGGCGTCCAGCTATCAATTCAGGACCCTTTATGAGACCACCCATGCCTCCAATGGTTCCGACTGCCCGGTGGAGCTGCCGGATGTGATGAAGGGAATACAGTGCGCGGTCACCAGGACAACGGTGAAGGATCATGTGGGCCCCTACCTTCCGGAACAGGCTCTGGATATAAAGCAGGCCCTGGATTCCTTTACCGTGGAGGGAGCCCATGCATCCTTTGAGGAGAACGTGAAGGGGAGGATTGCGCCGGGGATGCTGGCGGATTTTGTGATACTGGGCGCCAATCCCTTTGAAACCCCTCCGGAGCAGCTGGCTGCTATCAGGGTGGAAGCCACTTATGTGGACGGCGTATGCCGCTACAGCAGATAGGCGGAAGGAAAACAGCGGAAGGAAAAACAGAAAAAGGGCTTTTATTTCCTGGTAAAATGTTATATACTCTTTAACAGTACAGGAATGCCTGTCCAGAATTGGAAGGTATTATATCAAGGAAATCCAGGAGGAATACCATGTTAGATTTAAGATTCGTAAGAGAGAACCCGGACATTGTAAAGCAGAACATTAAGAATAAATTCCAGGACAGCAAGCTGCCGCTGGTGGACGAAGTGATTTCACTGGACACAGAGGCAAGGGCGACACAGAAGGAAGCCGATGATTTAAGGGCCAGCCGCAACAAGCTGTCCAAGCAGATTGGCATGCTGATGGGTCAGGGAAAAAAGGATGAGGCAGAGGCAGTGAAGCAGGAGGTAAACGCCAATTCCGCCCGTCTGGCCGAGCTGGAGGAAAAGGAAGGACAGCTTTCTGAGAAGATTACCAAAATCATGATGACCATTCCCAACATCATTGACCCAACCGTGCCCATCGGCAAGGATGACAGTGAAAATGTGGAAGTGGAGCGTTTTGGCGATCCCGTGGTACCGGATTTTGAGATTCCTTACCACACAGACATCATGGAGCGGTTTAACGGCATTGACCTGGACGCAGCCAGAAGGGTGGCGGGCAACGGCTTCTATTACCTGATGGGCGATATTGCCAGGCTTCATTCCGCAGTGATTTCCTATGCAAGGGATTTCATGATTAACCGGGGATTTACCTACTGTGTTCCTCCCTTTATGATCCGCAGCAATGTGGTCACAGGCGTCATGAGCTTTGCGGAGATGGATGCCATGATGTATAAGATCGAGGGAGAGGACCTGTACCTGATTGGCACCAGCGAGCACTCCATGATTGGTAAGTTCATCGACACCATCACGCCGGAGCAGCAGCTTCCCCTGACACTGACCAGCTATTCCCCCTGCTTCCGCAAGGAGAAGGGCGCCCACGGAATCGAGGAGAGAGGCGTTTACCGCATTCACCAGTTTGAGAAGCAGGAGATGATTGTGGTCTGCAGGCCTGAGGAAAGCCCTATGTGGTATGAAAAGCTGTGGCAGAACACCGTGGATCTGTTCCGCTCCTTAGATGTTCCTGTCCGCACGCTGGAGTGCTGCTCCGGCGATCTGGCTGACCTTAAGGTGAAGTCCGTGGACGTGGAGGCATGGTCCCCGAGACAGAAGAAATATTTTGAGGTAGGAAGCTGCTCCAACTTAGGAGATGCCCAGGCCCGCCGTCTGAGAATCCGCGTACAGGGAGAGGACGGAGGAAAGTATCTGGCCCACACCCTGAACAATACCGTGGTGGCTCCTCCGCGTATGCTGATCGCCTTCCTGGAGAACAACCTTCAGGCGGACGGAAGTGTGAGGATACCGGAAGTGCTGCGTCCTTACATGGGCGGCATGGAAGTGATGGTTCCCAAGAACTAATCGTTTGAAACAATTGCCGGTCTGCATCCTGCGGTGCAGGCCGGTTTTTTAAAAAGAGAAAGGAGAGACTTATGATCACATTTAACCATTTTAATTTTAATGTATTGGATTTGGAGAAGAGCCTGGCTTTTTATAAAGAGGCGCTGAACCTGGAACCGGTGAGGGAGAAGAACGCTTCAGACGGCTCCTTCAAGCTGGTGTATCTGGGAGACGGAGTGACAGACTTTACCCTGGAGCTGACCTGGCTGCGGGACAGGAAGGAAGCATATGACCTGGGAGAGTGCGAATTCCACCTGGCATTCCATGTGGATGATTTTGACGGCGCCCACAGGCATCATGAGGAGATGGGCTGTATCTGCTACGAAAATCCGGGCATGGGCATTTATTTCATCAAGGATCCGGACGGTTACTGGCTGGAAATCGTGCCCGCTGACAAGTAGGAAATATAGTTGGAAAGGCGGGTACTTTTTTGAAAGAAATGAGTATACTGCTCATGGGGATGTCGCTGATTTTTATGTTTGTAATTGCGGTGGTGCTTGTCCTCTACATCCTGGCTTATTTCGATGAATCTGTCTACATAGGCCCGGGAGGAAAAAAGGAAACAGACAGGGAAATGTATCTGTAGGGCGCGGCAGCCCGGTATCAATCCTTTGGGATTTTGATACCGGGCTGCCTTTTCATGTATTTACGGGCAGCGCCCCATAAGCATCCTATTTAAATTCGCTGTACTTCTCTTCACAGTACTGGCAGCGGTAAACCTCCGCCTTCTCATCGGCCAGGTAGAAGATATGGGGAAGCTCCTGTTCAATGGATGTGATGCAGCGGGGGTTTTTGCACTGGATCACATTGGTGATCTTCTTGGGAAGCTTTAAGGCCCGCTTTTCAGCAATCTTGTCTCCCCGGATAATGTTCACCGTTATGTTGTGGTCAATGTAGCCCAATACCTTTAAGTCAACCGTGTCCAGGCCGCCCTCGATTTTAATGATGTCCTTGCGCCCCATCTTGTTGCTGCGGGCGTTTTTGATGATGGCAACCTGGCACTCCAGCTTGTCCAGGCCCAGGTGATAGTAGATGTCCAGGCTCTTTCCTGCCTCAATGTGGTCCAGGACAATGCCTTCTTGTAATCCGCTGATGTTTAACATGGTTTCTGCACCTCCAGTAATCTCATGATTAATGCCATACGCACATATACGCCGTACTGTGCCTGCTTGAAGTAGGCTGCCCTTGGGTCGTCATCCACTTCCACGGAGATTTCATTTACCCTGGGAAGAGGATGGAGCACATACATGTCTTCCTTGGCAAGTTTCATTTTCTTCTTATCCAGAATATAACAATCTTTCAAACGGATGTAATCTTCCTCGTTGAAGAAGCGTTCCTTCTGCACACGCGTCATGTAGAGAATGTCTAACTGGCCCAGAGCGTCGTCCAGGTTGCCGACCTCCTCAAAGGGAACATTATTAGCAATGAGCACGTCGTCGCGGATATTGTCCGGGATGCGCAGCTCAGGAGGGGATATCAGTATGAACTTGACGTTGGGGTAGCGGACCATTGCATTGATTAAGGAATGTACGGTACGGCCGAATTTCAGGTCTCCGCAGAAGCCGACGGTCAGGTTGTCCAGACGTCCCTTCATGGAACGGATGGTCATAAGATCGGTTAAGGTCTGGGTGGGATGCTGATGGCCTCCGTCTCCGGCGTTGATAACTGGAATCTGGGCCTTCTGGGCAGCTACGAATGCAGCGCCTTCCTTTGGATGCCTCATGGCACAGATGTCAGCATAACAGGAAATCATGCGGATGGTGTCGGCCACGCTTTCACCTTTTGCAGCAGAACTGGAATTGGCGGATGAAAAACCTAATACACTGCCGCCCAGGTTCAGCATGGCAGCCTCAAAGCTTAAACGTGTCCGTGTACTTGG
>OGSS01001509.1_pt1 | contig 14450 bp, 9 predicted proteins | sample 1553591 | NCBI WGS metagenome assembly OGSS01 (sample SAMEA2580061, study PRJEB22360) | human gut metagenome | biome: human gut; feature: human-associated habitat; material: faeces | place: Denmark | collected 2008/2010
TGGGCGAGGAGTTCGCACTCATCGAGCGCATCGAGCGCCTGGCCCCGCAAGTGATGCGCGATCACGGCATGACCAAGCCCATCTGTGCCAACATCGACCTGTACACGGGCTTTATCTACAAGATGCTCGGCGTGCCCGAGACGCTCTTTACGCCGCTGTTCGCCGTCGCCCGCATGGCCGGCTGGTCCGCGCACCGCATGGAAGAGCTCTTCTGCGCGCACCGCATCATCCGTCCCGCGTATCGCCCGGTTATCGAGCCGCTGGAGTACAAGCCGCTCGCCGATCGTTAGGACGCAGACCGTTATAGAACCCGAGCGTGGCCAGGGCATCACCGCCCTCGGCCACGCTTTTTATGCCAGTAGAAAGGATTGCAGCGAATGATTGTGTTTTCCGATATGGATGGAACGCTGCTGACGAGTGATAAGCAGATGAGCGACGCCACCTGGGCAATGCTCGACGAACTCGCTCGACGTGGGATTGAGTTTGTGCCCTGCACGGGGCGTCCTCTGTCGGGCATCTTTGAGCCCATCCTCGCCCACCCCGCCGTACACTACGCGGTCTGCGCCAACGGTGCCAGCGTCTGGCAGCTCGACGACGTTGTGCCCACCGATGCCTCGCGTGCCACGCGCATTTTGAGCCGACCGCTCGACCGCGCCATCGCCCACCGCGTCCATAGCATTGCAGCCGGCCTCGATGTGACCTTCGATATCTTCGCGGACGGGCAGTGCTTCCTCCCCCGCTCGCTCTACGCGCGCCTGGACGAATTCTGCGGCGGCGACCCCCACATCGCGGCTTCGCTTAAGCGCACACGAACACCGATCGACATGGATATCGACAGCAAGATCGACGAGGTCGAGACACTCGAACGCATCGCCATGTACTGGCACAACCCGGCCGATCGCGACGCCATCGCGGCGGCGCTCGACACGCTCGAAGGCATTGAGGTCACGCGTTCTTACACCATGAATATCGAGGTCATGGGTAAGGGCGCCACCAAGGGAACGGCCCTCACGTGGCTATGTGAGCAACTGGGCGAGCGTTTCGCCGGCGCCTGGGCGTTCGGCGACAACATCAACGACATTCCCATGCTGCAGGCAGCGGGCCACGGCATGGCCATGATCAACGCCGAGCCCGAGGACCGCGACGCCGCCGACGCCATCACCGAGTTCGACAACGACCACGACGGCGTCGCCCGCACCATCATGGCCGCCCTCGCCTAGCAGCATCAACCCGGCAGGGTAGCTAAGTAGTCGTTGGGGACACTCCTCGCGGGGCGCCGCAAAGACTGTCCCCGGCTGCCGACAGAAAAGGAACGTCTCCATCTGCCGAATTAGGCGAGACTCTCCAGCACGCGACGGAGCTCCTGCTGGACGGCGTGGTCGCGGTTACAACCCACCACGCGATCGGCCACCGCTTTAAGCGCGGGGCGCGCGTTTTCCATCGCGCAGCCCGTGCCGACAAAGCGAATGATCTCGTAGTCGTTCATCGAGTCGCCAAACGCCATGACCTCGTCGCGACCAATGCCGTAATGCTCCGCGAGCTGCGCGATACCCGAGGCCTTCGACACACCAGGCTGCATAGCATCGATCCACGCGTTGCCCGAAGGTGCAAAAGTAAAGAGCTGACCAAGTTCGCGCTGTAGCACGTACGCGCTGTCCATAACCGCACTGTCGTCGCAAAAGATACTCGCTTTGATGATATTTACGCTGGGATCGGGCAGCTCCCAAATGCGCTCGGCATTGGGAAGGTCCTTATCGACCTCACGCACGAACTTGCACTCGTCATCGAGCAGGAAGGACTTGGTTCGATCAAATAGCGCAAGATGCAGATTGGGAAACGTCCTGACGGCTTGGGCGAGCCTTCGAATCGCTAGGTGGGAATACACCTCACGGTCTACCATCTTACCGTCGGCGTAGACCTGGGCGCCGTTAGCGGCGACAAAGTCCATCTTGTCGCGAACGGGCGCAAAGAACTCGCACAGGCGATCGTAGCGACGACCTGACGATGCGGCGAAATGCACGCCATGCTCGTGTAGCGCCAGAATCAGTTCGTAGGTCTCGGGAGGCACCTGGCCGTTTTCGTCAAGCAGTGTGCCGTCCATATCGGATGCAATCAGTTTAAACATGGAAAAGCTCCCTTCGGGCTTGTTGGAATCGAACGTGTATCCGATTCCAACGTACCCAAAGGGAGCTCAAATAAGACTCCGCGGGCGTAAACGTTACAAGGACCTGGCAAATAGCTCACACATGCCAGAGGTCCTACGGTCGCGGCGTCAGGCAGCCCGCCAAAGAGCGTCCCCGATGACTAGTCGTTTAAGAACGTCCCCGATGACTAGTCGGCGTAGGTGAAGGTTGTGACGTCGAACATGCCCTCGGGGCGGATGCGGAGCGTCGGGATGACCGGCAGGGGCAGGAAGATGATGCCCATGATGGGGTCGAGCGGCGGCTCAATACCCATGGCGCGCGCCTTGACCATAAAGTCGTCGTGCTGCGCGGCAACGTCCTCGGCCGTGCCTTCGCTCATCAGGCCACCGAGCGCCAGCGGAATGCGCGCCACGACCTCGCCGTTACGCACCAGCACGTGACCACCCTGGCCCACGGCCTCAACGGCAGCCATCATATCGGCAGCGTTATCGCCCACCACGCACACGTTGTGCGAGTCGTGGCCGATCGTGGAGGCAATGGCACCACCGGTGATGGTGAAACCGCGCACCCAGCCGCGACCGATATGCTTGCCGACCAGGCCCAGGCCAGCGGGGCCGTCGCCATCGGCGCCCTCGGCCTGCAGCGACACGCCACGGCCATGGCGCTCGATCAGCATAATGCGACGCAAGTCCTCGGCGCTCTCGGGGCGGGCCATACCCGTGATAGCCATACCCGGGATGACATCGATAACGGCCTCGCCCGGCTTAAAGGCATAATCGAATACGTCGAGCGAAAGCTTCGGCAGCTTAACGGAGGCGCGCAGCTCATCGGCAAGGGCCGCAACCTCGGCCATCTCGGGTGCGACCTCGCCCACAAAGGTGCCATCCTGCGCCACCAGGGCACCGGCGGCATAAACACGATGCGGAGCCTTGGCAAACGTCAGGTCATCAAGCAACAGCAGGTCGGCGCGCTTGCCCGGGGCGATTGCGCCGCGGAGCTCGTGCGGGTCGCGGCAGCCGTGGTCCAGGCCAAATGCCTCAGCCGTGGACAGGGACGCCATAGAGATGGCAACCACGGGGTCAATACCGGCCTCGATAGCCACGCGGCAGGCATTGTCAATCATACCGGTCGAAAGCGCATCGGAGGGAGCACGGTCGTCGGTCGCAAAGCAGCAGCGGCGGGCGCGCGCGGGATTCTCCAGCAGCATCGGCGATAGATTGGCCAGGTCATGGCTGCACGTGCCTTCACGCAGCATCACATACATGCCGCGAGATAGCTTGTCGAGTGCCTCCTCGGGAATCGTCGACTCGTGGTCGGCAATAATACCCGCCGCGGCATAGGCATTGAGGTCCTTGCCAGCAACGAGCGGCGCATGGCCGTCGACCTGCTTGGACGGCGTCTGGTTAGCGGCATCGATGCGAGCGCAGGTCTCGGGATCGGCCATAAAGACGCCCGGCAGGTTCATCATCTCGCCCAGGCCAAAAACGTCGCCCGGATGCTCGGCAAAAAACGCCTGCATATCGGCAGCCGAAATAACGGCACCGGCCTGCTCGTCGGGCAGCGCGGGTACGCACGAGGGCATCATGTACTTGATGGAGATGGGTGCGCGGCGGCCGTCCTCAATCATAAAGCGCAAGCCGTCGAGACCGGCAACATTGGCAATCTCGTGGCTGTCGGCAATGGCGGTGGTAGTACCGCGCGTCGCGGCCATGCGAGCATACTCGGCGGGACGGATGTTCGAAGACTCGATATGCAAATGCCCGTCAATAAAACCGGGAGCGAGATAGCGACCCTGGCAGTCGATGACCTCAGTTGCCTCGTAGGTGCCAGCGGCATCGTCGCGACCATCGTAGAGCACGCCGACGATTACACCGTCCTTGACAGCAACGCTACCGGGCGCCACACGCTGGCCATACACGTCGACAATCTGCGCATTGGTAAACAGCGTGTCGACGGGCACGCGCCCCTCGGCGGCCTCGATCACAGACCTCATGACCTCAACGGACATACATACTCCTTTAACCGTAGAAAAAAGCTGCGGAGCGGACAGACCTTCACCGCAGCAAACCAATAGCCATTCTATGCCCAAACGATGGGTCAACAATACGCCTCTCCGCTTAACGGCACACGCTGCTCAGCGCAATGGGGGCAGGTTACTTTGCACCAATGACAAGGAGTGTCCCAAAGTGCCGGCACAAAAGGAACGTCCCCAAGTGCCAACCACGGAAGCGCCGATGTTTTGGCAACGACAGCGAGCGGGCCGCATTTGAGACAAGGTGACGTGAAACGAAAGGGCGCTGACCTTCTGGTCGCGCCCTTGAAGTTGAACGTCAGATTGTCCAAATGCGGCCCGCGCAGCGTCGGCCGGTCCGCCGTTCGTTAGAACGGTGGAACTAAATCAACTTGAAGCCCTTGCGCTTACCCACAGAAAGGGTGTCGCCCAGCTTGAGGGCGCTGGGATCGATGTTATAGCTCTTGGGAGCCACGGCCTTGCCGTTGATTTTGACGCCGCCGCCGTCGATATCGCGACGAGCCTGGCCGGCGCTCGCCGAAAGACCCAAGTCCTTGAGCAGGCCGGCGAGGTAGATCTGGCCCTCGTCGTTAACAGTCAGCTCAACGTGCTTCTCGGGGAAGTCGGCGAGCTGGCCCTCCTTGAACACGCGGTCGAACTCAGCCTGAGCCTCGTCGCCGGCACCGGCGCCGTGGTAGGTGTCGCACAGGTCGCGACCCAGAGCGCGCTTGAGCTCATAGGGATCGGCAGAGCCGTCGGCCAGGGCGGCGTCGATCTTGTCGACCTCTGCCGGGGTGAGCGAGCTCGCCAGGCGGTAGTACTTGCCAATCATCTCGTCGGGGATGGACATGGTCTTGCCGAACATATCCTTGGGAGCGTCGGTCAGGCCGATGTAGTTGCCGTATGACTTGGACATCTTGCGCACGCCATCGGTGCCCTCGAGCAGCGGCATGGTAAGCGCGATCTGCGGCTCCATGCCCATCTTCTCCATGAGCTCGCGACCAGCGAGCAGGTTAAAGAGCTGGTCGGTGCCGCCCATCTCCACGTCGGCCTTGATCTGAACGGAGTCGAAGGCCTGCATCACGGGGTACAGGAACTCGTGCAGGGCGATCGGCGTCTGAGACTGGTAGCGCTTGGTAAAGTCGTCGCGCTCAAGGATGCGGGCGACGGTGAACTTGGAGCACACCTGCAGCAGGCCGGCCAGGTCCATCGAAAGGATCCAGTCGCCGTTGTGCACAATGGTGGTCTTCTCGGGATCCAGGATCTTCATGGCCTGGCTCACGTAGGTCTCGGCGTTGGCCTCGATCTGCTCCTGCGAAAGCTGCGGACGCGTGGAGTTCTTGCCCGAGGGATCGCCGATCAGCGCGGTGCCGTTGCCGATGATAAGGGTGACGTTGTGGCCCAGGTCCTGGAACTGGCGCATCTTGCGCAGCGGCACGGCATGGCCCAGATGCAGATCGGGGCTAGTGGGATCGACGCCGAGCTTGATGTTGAGGGGCTCGCCCTTCTCAAGCTTCTTGCGAAGGTCGGCCTCGGGGACGATCTGCGCTGCGCCCGAGGTGATGATACGCATTTGCTCGTCAACAGACAGCATTGGGTATCCTCCTTTTGCTATAGCACCCTCGCCGAAAACGGCGGTGCTGGAAGTCCATAAACTCTCTTATGATAACAAACTGACGCGACGCGGCACCTACGACAGGAAAATCCTCGTCCTGCCGCATGCGTCAATGGCAACTGGCAGACGTGTACCGTCACGCTCGACCAGATAGCGTACCTGCCGACGACGCAAACAGTCGCGGCAACGAACCTGTCCCGTCGCATCGGTGGCGCAGACGCCCTCGGCGGTCAGCAGGCAGTGCTCGCACACCATAAGCTCGGGACGGTCGGCGTCGACCGGACCCAAGACTTTATGCCCGCCCGGCCCAAAGCCGCCGGGTTCAGCAGCCAGTTCGGCAATACGCTCCGCATCATTGCCGAGTAACTCGGCCGGCAAGTACACCCGCCCCGCACCGAGTCCGCGCAGCCAGGTAAGCGTGGCCCGATTCGCGCAGAACACCGGCGCCGCCACGTCAAACGTCACGCCCAGCTCGCGAGCGATCACCACCTGTCCTAGGTTGCGGCAGACGACGCGCCCGGCACGCTGCATCAGTGAGCGGGTCCGGTCAGCGTCACCCGTGCGGCACACCTCGTCAAGCACCACAACGGCGTCGGACAAATCGAGCTCTCCGCGCAGGTCGGCATCCATCAGCTGCCAAGCAAAAACCATGCGAGCGGGAACCGCGCACTCCACCAACTCCGTCGACGCACCGCCATCCACCACAACGTCCTCAAAGGGCAGTACCTCAACGGCACGTGCAACGGGCGCAATCGCATCCGCCTCGGCCCGCATGCGCTCCAACACCGCCGCCGTCTGACCCAACACGCCGGCGCTGCGAATCAGGTATACCTCGCAGCCCGTGTCCACCTTACGCTTGCAATGCACGACGACGCGCTTCCCCGCTGCGGCATCCACCGGGCAGGGCACCTGCGGCCAGCGCTTGGGCACATCGGGACGCGCGTCGACACCCGGATAGAACCGAATCTCGAGCGTGTCGCCCGCCGCCACGGCGGCGTCGAGCTCAACGGTCACCTCTTCGTGGCCCACAGCGACCAAACGCCCCACGCGCACGCCCTGGTTAATTGCGCGCTCAAAGCTCATCAGCTCGGCACCCGAACGCCCTCGCAGGTACGCATCGGTAAACCCACGGTTAAACGACCTTCCCAGCTCGCGCTCAAGCTCTTCCACGGCACCGGGGTCCCACGCGCCGTCGCACAGCATATCGAGTGCCCGGCGCCACACCCGCACCACGTTGAATACGTAATCGGGGTTCTTCATGCGCCCCTCGATCTTGAGCGACGCCACGCCGGCATCTACAAGCTCGGGCAGATGTGCAATGCCCAGATAGTCGCGCGGGCACAGCAGGCGATCTCCCTCGACGGCGACAACGCTCTGCCCCGCCTCGTCCACTAGGTCGTACGTCAGACGGCACGGCTGCGTGCAGTCGCCGCGCATCGCCGACCGTCCGCGCCGCAGGGCCGAAAACTCGCACGCACCCGAATAGCCAATGCATATGGCGCCATGGCAGAACACCTCGATGGGCACACCGGTAGCGCAGAGCGTCGCAATCTCTGCCACGGTCAGCTCGCGCGCCGTCGTCACGCGCTCGACCCCCAGCTCGTCAGCCGCCAAACGCACGGCGCCCTTGCTATGGACGCCCGCTTGGGTGGACAGATGAATCTCGACCCCCGGAATTGCCGCATGCAGCGCGCAGGCCAACCCGGCATCGGCCACAATCAGAGCATCGGCGCCCAGCTCCAGTGCATGAGCTCCCAGCGCCACCGCATCGGACAGCTCATCGTCAAACACGAACACGTTGAGCGTCACGTACACGCGCACGCCATGGGCATGCGCCACGGCGCAGCCGCGCGCAAACTCGTCATCCGTAAAACCATGCGCGCTCACGCGGGCGTTAAAGCCGCCCAACCCCGCATAGATGGCATCGGCACCCGCGGCGATGGCCGCAAGCATCTGGTCGAGCCCGCCCGCCGGCGCCAGCAGCTCGGGCAGCGCCGCACCGGCAGCATCCAATCCAGTCTCGTATTGTCCGCTCGGCCCCATCGCCCGAATCGCCATCGGCAAACTCCTTACCAAGGTATGCATTCACTCTGAAAAATGCCGTCTTCCAGCATACACGAGGCCTCGCGCGCCCCGTTTGGTTTATCGTGTAATAACTTATGTCCATCCTGCCTCGACGACACATCCGCCGTCGGGCACGACATACCTGGAGGTCAATATATGGGTCCTCGCCAACGACAGGGACGCAGCCGTTCAAAGACGCATGCCCTGCCCATAATCCTGCTCTCGTTTTTGGGCTTTCTGCTGATTGCGGGCGTGGCGTTTGGCATCGGCATGGTCGGCAACGTCAACCGCTGGCTGTCCGATCTGCCCGACTACACCGACGCCAACGCGTATCTGGTGAGCGAGCCCACCGAGATCGTCGACTGCAACGGCAACAAGATCGCGAGCTTCTACACGCAAAACCGCAAGTCCATCACCAAGGACGAGGTCTCCCCCTACGTGCTGCAGGGCACCGTTGACGTCGAGGACGAGCGCTTCTACGAGCACGGCGGTATCGACCTGTGGGGTATCGCGCGTGCTGCGGTGGCAACCCTCGGCGGCGGGCACGAAGGCGCCTCGACTATCACCCAGCAGCTGGTGCGCAACACCATCCTGCAGGAGGAGCAGTTCGACTCGACCATCGAGCGTAAGGTGCGCGAGGCCTACATCGCCGTCAAGATGGAGGACATGTACTCCAAAGACGAGATCCTCATGATGTACCTCAACACCATCTATTACGGCCACGGTGCCTACGGCATCGAGGCCGCAGCCGAGACCTATCTGTCCAAGAGCGCCGCCGATCTCACCCTCAGCGAGGCCGCGCTGCTCATCGGCCTTCCCAACTCGCCCTCGCAGTACGACCCCACGGTCAACCCCGACCTAGCGCTGTCCCGTCGCAACAAGGTCCTCGACAACATGTTGCGCCTGGGCCACATCACGCAGGAGGAACACGATGCCGCACAGGCCGAGCCCATCACCCTCAACGTGACCGAGATTTCGGGCAGCGGCGTCGACGTATACTCGCAGCCCTACTTTGTCGCCTATGTTAAGCAGCTGCTGGAGCAGGAGTTCTCGACCGACGTGCTCTTTAAGGGCGGCCTGACCGTCAAGACCACCATCGACCCCACGATGCAGCAGGTGGCAGAGAATGCCGTTCGCGAGCAGCTCGACACGCTCTCGCTCGACGGCCTGGACATGGGCATGGTCGTCGTCGATCCCAAGACCGGCTACATCAAGTGCATGGTGGGCGGCTACGACTACAACGCCGACGAGAACCACGTAAACCATGCCACGGCCAAGCGTCCCGTCGGCTCCACCTTTAAGGCCTTTACACTGGCAACTGCCATCCAAAACGGCATGAACCCCAACGTCACCCTCAACTGCAACTCGCCGCTCAAGGCCAAGGGCACCACGACCGAGGTCCAAAACTACGCCAACCATAGCTATGGCAACATCACGCTTAAGCAGGCGACGGCATACTCCTCCAACACCGGCTACATCCAGGTGGCGGAAGCCGTCGGCAACAGCAAGATCATCTCGCTCGTCAAAAAGCTCGGCATCGACCCCGCCAAGGACAACATCGAGGACGTTCCCGTCATGACGCTCGGCACCGGCTCGATCTCGCCGCTCGAGATGGCCGCCGCCTACGCGACGTTTGCCAACGGCGGCTACTATCGCCAGCCGATCGCCATCACCGAGATTGACTCTCGTACCGGTTCGGTGCTGTACCAGCACACCGACAATCCCTCACAGGTGCTTACCGAGGGCGAGGCCGCCGCGGTCACCGATGTTCTGTCCGGCGTCATGCAGGGCGGCGGTACGGGTGCTGCCGGTGCCCTGAGCGTCAACCAGCCCTATGCCGGCAAGACGGGCACCACCGACAACACCACCAACCTGTGGTTCTGCGGCTATACCCCGCAGCTGGCGTGGGCCCTGTGGACCGGCTATTCCGCGGGCGAGATCCCCATCCAAAAATACGGCACGGACCTGCTGGGCGACAGCACCAACCTGCCTGTCTTTAAGCGGTTTATGAACACCGTTCTGACCGGTACCGAGCGCGAGGAGTTTGCGACCGGAACGGCTCCCACCTACAAGAACAACAGCGTCTGGAAGTTCTACGGCACCAACAACACCAAGAAGACGGAAAACGACGACAAGGACGAGAACGAGGACGAAGAGGAAACCACCACGACGACTACCACGACGACCACGACCACCGAGACCACGGGCGGCGACACCACCGGCGGCACCGGTACGACCGGTGGCTCGACGGGCGGCTCCACTGGTGGTTCGACCGGCGGCGATGGCGGCACGCCTACGCCCACGCCTACGCCCACTCCCGACCCCTCGCCCACGCCTGACGATACTGTTGGCTAGAAATTCATCCGGCCATTAGCAACAAGGCCCCCGAGCAGCTTATTAAAGTGCTCGGGGGCCTTTTAGTTTAAAGCGACCTGGTGGACGGTCTTTATACCGGCAAACAATCAGAACCACCCTTAAAAAGGGTGGTTTGCTCTTAGGGTATAACCCACGGGCCCCGGGCTCGCGTCTAAAGGCGCGGGCCCGGACTTCGTCCAGGCCTAGTGCATCTTGACCCGTGGCGCGCCGGTCGAACCGGCAGCATCACCCCCTCTTGAAGGGGTCCTCGTACTCCTTCACGCTCAGCTTGTCCAGCGCGATGTCGTGGGACTCCTGCTCCCTGATGTACTTGGCGATCGTCGCCTCGTTCAGGCCGACGGTGGACACGTAGTAGCCCTCCGCCCAGAACTTCCTGTTGCCGAACTTGTACTTGAGGTTGGCGTGCCTGTCGAATATCATCAGCGAGCTCTTCCCCTTCAGGTAGCCCATGACGCTCGCGACGCTGTACTTCGGCGGGATCGCCAGCAGCACGTGCACGTGGTCGGGCATCAGGTGCCCCTCGATTATCTCGATCCCCTTGTACTCGCACAGCTTCCTGAGGATCTCCCCTATGTCGCTCCTGATTTGGTTGTAGATCACTTTGCGCCTATACTTCGGCGTGAACACGATGTGGTACTTGCACATCCACTTCGTGTGGGAAAGGCTGTAGGCCTTCTGGGCCATGGCGACCACCCCTTCGACTCGAATTCTTGACGGCCTGAACAATCGTCAATATCGGTCGGAGGGGTGGCTTTGTAAAGCCGTTTGTCTCCACCCGCGTAGCGGGTGGTTTAAAGCTGGCCGCTGCGCGGCCAGCGGACTAAAGTCTTGAATAAAAAGGGCGCGTCCATACGGACACGCCCCTGTGCACAACAATGCAAAGAACGACTTAGAAGCTACCGCGCTTCAGGAAGTCGGGAAGCTCGAACTGATCGTTGCCGAAGTTAGGAAGCTCGGTGCCACCGACGTTGCGGGTCGGAGCGGCCTGAGCCGGGCTCGTGGCAGGAGCGGTGCGCTGCGGCTCAGCGGAGGCAGCGGCCTTGCTCTGAGACTGCTGAGCAGCAAAGAGCTCGTCCTGACGGTTGACGTTGGAGTCGGAGAAGCCCGTAGCGATGACGGTGATACGCACCTGATCGCCCAGGGACTCGTCGACAACGGTACCGAAGATGATGTTGGCCTCGGGGTCGACGGCGTTGGCGACAACGTCGGCGGCGTCGCTGATCTCCTGGATGCCCAGGTCCTTGGAACCGGCGATGGAGAGCAGCACGCGCGTGGCGCCATCGATGGAGCTCTCGAGCAGCGGGCTGGAGATGGCCTGCTGGGCAGCGTCGACGGCACGGGTATCCCCAGAAGAGGTACCGATACCCATCATGGCGGTACCGGCCTGCTTCATGATGGTCTTAACATCGGCGAAGTCCAAGTTGATGATACCGGGGACGGTGATGAGGTCGGTGATGCCCTGGGTGCCCTGGGAAAGGACGCCATCGGCAATCGCGAAGGCCTCGAGCATGGTGGTCTTCTTCTCGGCGATGTCGAGCAGCTTATCGTTAGGGATGACGATCATGGTGTCGACGCAATCGGAGAGGGTCTTAATGCCCTCCTCGGCGCTCTTCTTGCGCTTGCGGCCCTCGAAGGTGAAGGGCTTGGTCACGACGGCGACGGTCAGCGCACCGACCTCGTTCATCGCGATATCGGCAACGATGGGAGCAGCGCCGGTACCGGTGCCACCGCCCTCGCCGCAGGTGATGAACACCATGTCAGCGCCAGCGAGCGCCTCGGCAATGTCGTCGCGGGACTCATCGGCAGCCTTGCGGCCAACCTCGGGGTTGGCGCCGGCGCCCAGGCCGCGGGTAAGGTCGGTGCCGATGTGCACCTTGATATCGGCATCAGAGATCGCGAGTGCCTGAGCATCGGTGTTGATGGCAACAAACTCGACGCCGCGGATGCCCTCTTCGATCATTCGATTGACCGCGTTGGTACCGCCGCCGCCGACGCCGACCACCTTAATGACGGCAAGGTAGTTGTTGATCTCTGTCTCGTGCATGTCGGTCCTCCGAACAAAGGTTATAGCCATAGCATGGGTCGACCCCGCGCACATTAACCTTCAGGTTGAAAGTAAATGCAAAGGTAAACCGTATTATGGTTGCACATTATGAACGTATCAGTCAAATAATTGACCGTGAAAACCAAACAAACCAGATAAACGGCGTGGTATGACCCCTCAACAAAGCATCAACCAGCGCTACGAGGTCGGAGCGTTCCTAAATGTATAGTTACCCGGAGAGCGCACATTGATATACGTTACGCCCTCTACCTGCGAAAGCAGCTTGGTGACTACGCGCTCCTTCTTGACGATATCGTTCGAATCGCCCAGCGACACCTCAATGCCGTTATTGAGGTTTGCCGAGATGGCTTCGACCGAAGGCGTGGAAATATCCTTGACTTGTCCCAAGAACTCGCTCGAAAAACCACGCACATAATCCAAGCCAGCCTTAACGGCCTTGGAGCTCACCGCCTGGCCGGAAACCGGAGCGACATCCGCCGAGACATCAGTCAACAACACCGCGCCATAGTGCTTAGCGAGCGCCAGCGCGGCATCAATGCCGGTCAGGGTATTTGAGCCCTGCCCCGTCGTGATGACGTTGCCCTGATCGTCCACTTCGACCGACGTCGACAGCGGGGCGATCCAGGTGTCATCATCCCCGATGGCCCAGGCAAGGTCATCGGAGCTGATATAGGCAATTGCGATGACCTTGCGCTCCATCGGCGTAATGATGAGCGTATGCGGGAACTGACGCTGGACATCTACGCCCGAGACCCACGGGTTCTGCTTGAGGTCCTCGGTAATCTGGTCGGGATCGACGTTAAAAAGCGACGTTCCCTCGGGCAAATCGATCAGCTGGATAGCATCGTGCTTCGTCACATGCTCGCTGCCTTGAATCTGAATATCAGTGGCGGTAAACAATCCAGAGTTAATCACCACGACGGCAACGACGACGAGCACGGCCAAGACGGCCAGAACGCCGCCAACGATTTTGCCTTTGCCTGTAACGACAGAAGCGGCGTCTGATGTTTTATTTACCATCGCCCCAAGTGAAGACAACGGGTTGACGCCTTTTTTACCCGAAGGCTTCTTGGCGGTAGCCGGCACCGATGTCAGCGAGCGCGGTTTCGATGCGCCCAGCGTGCGACCCGGACGCGCCGCCTTAGTTCCCGTCGAGGGCTTAGGAGTTGCCATGGGACGGGCAGGTTTGGCGCCCATAACAGGCTTTGACGTCACCGAGGGACGCGAGGACTTTTTTGCGGCCGGACGATTACCGAGCTGCGAGCCGACGACCGGACGACTGGTCTGTCGAGCATGCCCGACAGACTTAGAGTGCGCGACGGTATTGCGTTGAGGTTTGGCAGGCGCGCCGGAACGCCCTCCGGCGCGGCGGAAGGTGGGTTTCGATGCTCTAGAAGCCGAGGAATTTAACTTCCGGTCTGAGCTCGATGCCATACGCCTCCCTCACCTTTCCGTGCACATGTCTGATAACCGCGGCAACGTCATCGGCCGAGGCAGTTCCGTTATTAACGATAAAATTAGCGTGAACGGGCGAAACTTCCGCGCCGCCAATCGAAAAACCCTTTAATCCACAATCCTCGATAAGCTTGCCCACGCTCGCATCGGGCGGATTGCGAAAGACCGACCCGCAGGATGCGCGACCCATGGGCTGTGTACGCTTGCGCCTCGTAAGGTACCGCTCCATGCGCTCGCGAATGTCGGCCTTGGGCGCCGGTTTAAGCTTGAGCACGCACTCGAGGATGATCTCATTGCGGGGAAGGCTACATTCGCGGTAGCCCCAAGTGATCTCGGACCCCGCATAATGCTTGATACCGGATGCCGGGTCAAACGTTACGACATCCTCAACCAGCGAGCCAATCCACTCGGTCCGTGTGCCGGCATTCATAGATATCGCACCGCCGACCGAACCAGGGATGCCAACGGCAAACTCAAGGCCCGAGAGGCTACGCGACAGGGCATCGTTGACCAAGCGCGCAAACATCACGCCCGCACCGACCGTCAGCGTACAACCGTCATCGGCAACAACCGTGCGCTGAAACTCACGTCCGAGCGAAATGACGGCACCGCGATAACCGCCATCGGCAACCAGCAGATTGGAGCCCTTGCCGATGATGACCCACGGCACCTGCTCGCGATCGAGCACCGCCACGGCACGGCGGAGGGCATGATAGCTAT
>OGSS01001512.1_pt1 | contig 14433 bp, 11 predicted proteins | sample 1553591 | NCBI WGS metagenome assembly OGSS01 (sample SAMEA2580061, study PRJEB22360) | human gut metagenome | biome: human gut; feature: human-associated habitat; material: faeces | place: Denmark | collected 2008/2010
ATGCCGGAGAAGGCATACCTGTATGGACTTCCCTACGAGTATTATGAGAAATACAAGGTGAGAAGATACGGTTTCCACGGGACAAGCCACAGCTATGTGTCAAAGAGAACGGCAGAGGTCCTTGGACGTCCTTATGATTCCCTGAAAACAGTGGTTTGCCACCTGGGCAACGGCTCCAGCATCTCAGCTGTCCTCAACGGAAAATCCGTGGACACCAGCATGGGACTGACTCCATTGGAGGGACTTGTGATGGGAACCAGAAGCGGCGATGTGGATCCGGGCGCCCTGCAGTTCATCATGCACAAAGAGAATATGGACATTGACCAGATGTTAAATGTGCTGAACAAGAAGTCCGGCGTATACGGTATGTCCGGTGTTTCCAGCGACTTCCGCGATGTGGAGAACGCTGCAAATGACGGCAATAAGAAGGCAGAGGTTGCTCTGGAATCATTTGCTTACCGGGTAGCTAAATACGTGGGAGCATACGCAGCTGCAATGAGCGGTGTGGACGCCATTGCGTTCACCGCAGGCGTGGGTGAGAATGACAAGATTACCAGAAAGAAAGTGTGCGAGTATCTGGGATTCCTGGGAATTGAAATTGACGACGAGGCCAATTCCAAGAGGGGACAGGAAATCGTAATTTCCACTCCTGATTCCAAGGTAAGCGTACTGGTTATTCCTACCAACGAGGAGCTGGCAATTGCCAGAGAAACACTTGCGTTAGTGAAATAAGTATAACGGAGTGGTAAAAAGCTGGCGTACATGTGATTTTAATACATGTACGCCGGCTTTTGTCCTGGTTTCCGGGATGGCGGTCAATGGCCTGGGACAGGACATCGGATAATATAAATAACAAAATCCGGCAATACTCTCCAGGTACACACCGGTATGCAAAACAGTACACAACTTCTGGAAAAAAAACGGAAATATAGTTGACAAAATGTGCAATGGTATGTATAATGCAAGAGATGCGTATTAGGAGGTTAATATGCTAATTAACTTATCTGAGCTGTTTCCTGTTGAAGGAAAGTCCAAAACATATACGCCTGAGCTTGAGATGACCCAATTCAGGCTGGCCCACACGGTATACGACATTGCAGAAAAAGGACCGTTGTCATTAGTGATAACAAATCGGGGGAATAAGAAACTGGCTTTAGCCGGAACCATTGATTTGGTTCTGATTATGCCATGTGCCAGATGTCTTGACCCTGTGAGGGTTCCTTTCCATCTGGAGATTGACCAGGAACTGGACATGAACCAGAGTGATGAAGAACGAGTGGAAGACCTGGACGAGCAGCCCTACGTAAATGGTTATAAACTGGATATCGACCAGCTGGTTGGTAATGAGTTAACCTTGAACCTGCCTATGGCGGTTCTCTGCAGTGATGACTGTAAGGGAATCTGTGATAGATGTGGCACAAATCTCAACCACGAGACTTGTGACTGCGATAATAGGCCACTTGACCCAAGGATGTCAGTTATCCAGGATATTTTTAAACAGTCGAAGGAGGTGTAAACCATGTCTATCTGTCCAAAGAATAAATCTTCTAAAGCTAGAAGAGACAGCCGTAGAGCAAACTGGAAGATGAGCGCTCCAAATCTGGTAAAGTGCAGCAAGTGCGGTGCCCTGATGATGCCTCATAGAGTTTGCAAGGCTTGCGGTTCTTACAATAAACGTGAGATAGTATCTGTAGAGGACTAAAAATCTTTCGGAAACATGAGTAAAAGCGAATAAAGACAAGGCTTCTGGCATTTAGTGCCGGGAACCTTGTTTTTGTTTTGTTTTTCCTTATTTTAGTTACAGGGAATTTTGACTGGTTTTGTTTATGAAAATGATAAGTTTAGGCAGTATGCTTGCACCCTGGTACTTCTTATGGTAAAATTTGTATAGCACATACATAGGGTGTCCCGGGTACTCACAGCCGCAGAGCGGTTGAGGGCAGCTGGGTTTATATTTTAATCATATACATAAAAGGAGAACAAATCATGGCAGATGCATTAGAATTGCATGACGGTGAAGTAGTTGAAAAAGAATTCAAATCGGATTACTGGGAGAAAACCCTTTGTTTTTATAGCCAGAAACGCGGAAAATACTGGTTTACAAATCAAAGGATCATATTCAGGGGCGGTTTTGCCACAGTATTGGATATCCCTTATTCTGAGATTGAGTCAGTGCAGTTATGTAATATAGGCGGCCTGGTTCAGATGATACCTACCGGGATTAAGGTAACCCTTAAGAATGGAAAGTCTTATAAGCTGTCTGTGACGAAACGTAAGGAAATACTTGCATTCCTTCAGGCGAAAATATAGTGGTACTGTCATTTACAGGGAGTGTTGCACTTTGATAAGGCAACACTCTTTTTTGAAAGAGGAGGAGTGACAGGAGACCGCATAATTGTTTTCGGTTGCTGCCCGGCAACAATTAATTGGCGCCTGTCCCAAACGGGTACTATACTGGTTTGGAATTGGAAGGAAACTTCCCTGGGATAGACCCGCCCAGGGAACAATCGGAATAGGGGGAGAAGCGTGTGAAAAAAATAAGGTTGGTATTAAGTATTGTATTGATAATTTCAGCATTTGTTGGAGCTGGTTATATTTTCTTAAATAGAGGTAAGGTTAATCCGCCCTCCTCAGCAGGAGAAGTCAAGAAAGATAGCAGAGAGGCGGAAGTCCCCTCACAGGCATTGTATTCAACAGAGGACAGGACAGAAAGCACAGGGGACAGTGTCGGGGACAGGACAGAAGATACATTGGCCGATTACGACACAGTGCTTCTGGACGGAGCCAGAAAATTGTGCGGAACTTACTTTAAATCAGGCGACTTTTCCTACCAGCTTAGGATTACGCCCGGAGGGCGCAGGAATAGAAACCAACTGAGTATAGATGTATTAAAGAAGGATGGGATAGGTTATTCTGTCCTCAATCAGCTTTTCATACGCTATAATCCGGAGCACCCTTTCCAGTTACAGAGCAGTATGGATCAGACTGCCTATCAGGCGGATGGAACCATCAGGGAGTACCAGATTGGACCATCTGCCAATGGTTTTATAGGACTTTACGGACAGTTGGAAGCTCAGGGGTGTTACTTTCCTATGGATGATTTATTTATGCCGGAATTTTTCACCAGACCTCTCAACGAGACAGATCTTATTGGCATGACCCATGATGACATGAAGATTCTAAGAAATCAGTTTTACGCCGTCTATGGAAGGATATTTGAAAAGAAGGAGCTGAACGATTATTTTCAGGGAAAGACATGGTATCAGGGAGACAAAACAGCGGATGAATTTGACGAAAATGTATTCAGCGGTCTGGAAAAAAGAAATATTGCATTTTTAAAGAAAGCAGAAGCTGAGTTTGATGAAGAAAAGAGCAGAGAAGTAAAAAAAGTGTATGACGGCCTTTTGGCGGCTCCCTATGCTTCCCTTCTCTCTGCTTATACGGAAATAGGGGTAAGCCTGCATTCTGATTTCAAACTTACGGCTGATAAAGGAATCTATTATGAAGCAGAAGGCACGTTTTACGTGCCGGTCATTCTTTCGCCCAAGCAGTATGAAGCTGTCATGAAAGAGGGAAAGGAAGAAAGGGTCTGTGTGAATGAGCTGACGAAAGAGACGGCTGCTGTAAGAAGGACAGACCATTCAGATTATGGCGACTGCATGCTTTTTTATGATTCTGATACAGAAACCGGAAAAACATCCGGAGAGAGTATACCGCATTACTATTTTCTGTCTTACGAGCCGAATTCAGGAAATTATACCATGTGGGAAAATAGTGATGACACGCTGTACAAAGATATTTATGAGGGTAAGGTCTATGTGCTCAAAGGAGCGGAAATGGAGTGGTATCATTATTTTAGTATCTCAGATAAGGAGTATTGGGAAAATGGAGAAAGAGTCATGAGGTTTGATGACACAAGCTCTCAAGGAGCGGCGGGTTACAGCGGAAATCAGGCCGTGTTTGATGAAAAGGGATATTTAAAGGCGCTCTATTTTTACGGAGACTGATATTGCCTTTTAGCCAGCTGCCTCCGGACGGAGAGAGCGGCAAGGCGGACAGCCTGCAGGCGTTCTGTTCCTGCGGGCCGTCCGGGCGGTAACCGTCACACAATAGGAATACCTTACCTCATTTTCTCCAAATGTCCCTTCTGTATAGCATGGAGGTTTTGGGCTATCCGCTCCTGGGGCCAGTCCCACCACTTCAGTTCTGACAGGGCCGCAATGGTTTCCTGCGAATACCGTTTTCTAATCGGCTTAGCGGGAATACCGCCTGCAACTGTATACGGAGGAACATCCTTTGTCACCACGGCCCTGGCTCCTATTATGGCTCCGTCCCCAATCGTAACCCCTGCCATAATGACAGCCTCATATCCAATCCATACATCATTTCCGATAACAATATCCCCTTTGTTGTCCCAGGAAGCCGCCACATTCTCCTTTTCCAGCCCCCATTCCTCAAAGAAAAGCGGAAAGGGGTAGGTTGAGAGAGAAGAACGGGTATGGTTTGCACTGTTGAAGAGAAACGTTGCGCCGCAGGCGATGGAACAAAATTTTCCTATGATCAGGTGATCGTGGTTTATGGGATAATGGTATAAAACATTGTTTTTCTCAAATTCAACCGGGTCATTGACAAAATCATTGTACATTGTATAATCACCCACCATAATCGCTGGATCCGTAATCACGTTTTTTAAGTAAACTGTTTGTTTATCCCCGGTTCTGGGGTATATTTTTCTTGTATCTGCCATTTTATAAATCCTCCTCTGAATTTAATCCATAATAGTATTCCAACAATTCCCGGGAGTAATCCACGATTCTGCCGGAAGGCAGGATCAGCACCCGGTTAATGCCGATCTGTTCTACAAACCAGGGGTTATGGCTGACAGCCATAATCGTGCCTTCAAAAAGATGGAAGTTGCCTCCAATGATGCCCTGCGTCTCAGGATCCAGATGGTTTGTGGGCTCGTCGAGAACTAAGAAGTTCGCTCGTTGCAGCAGAACCTTGCACAGTGCAATGCGGGCCTTCTCACCGGGGGACAGTACCTCTGCCTTTTTATGGATATCGTCTGCATAAAAGAGGAAATTGCTTAAAACAGAGCGAAGCTGTTTTACCGTATAACCATCCGTCCAGGCATTTTCCAGTATCGTTTTCTGCAAATCAAGCTGTTCCAACTCCTGGGCGTAATAAGCCACATGGGTTTTAGGATGGAAATGGATATTTCCCCTGTCGGGAGAAAGTATTCCCATAATCAGTTTAAGCAGGGTGGATTTTCCCACACCATTTTCTCCAACCACCAGAAACCGTTCTTTTCCCTTTATCTGAAAGGACAAACCGCGGTAGAGAGGGGGCTGGTCAGGATAGTGGAAGGACAGATTTTCCACTTCCAGCATAATCGCGGGGCACTCACCTAAGGGCCGGATGTCCATTTTTACACGCCTATAGATCCGGTCAGGGGTCTGCTTCCCGCTTCGCCTTTTTTCCAGGCGCAGGGCACGTTCCTGCCCCATGCGCTTGAGGGCGTGGTTGGTCCGGCTTGCCTGGTTTGCCCTCAGGACAAATTCCTCCAGTTCCCGAATCTCTTTTTCCTCCTGTATAATGGCCCGTTCCCGCAAACGCTGCTCCAGCGCATACTTCTTTTTGTAGGTATCATAGTTGCCGTCATAAACAGATATTTTGTGCGTAGCTTTGTTAATGAACAGGATTTTATTGATAATCTGGTTCAAAAAGCTGATATCGTGGCTGATAATCAGCACCATGCCCTTGTAATTTTTCAGAAATCCGGTCACAAATTCTTTGGCCGCAGCATCTAAATGGTTTGTAGGTTCATCCAAAAGCAGAAGGTCAGATTTTGCGTACAGGACACGGGCAAAGGCTATTTGTGATTTCTGCCCGCCGGACAGTCTGTTGAGCGGCATGTCCAGTAAATCAATATCAATCCGCATACGGTCAATGATATGAAGCAGAATGCTGTCTGCCTCGTAATAATCGAGAGCTTCCAGACGGGACTGAAGCTTCTCCATCTGCTTAAGCAGCAGGGCGTGCTCCGACACATCGGCGCGTTCCAGCCTTTTGTATATTTCGTTCAGTTCTGTTTCCAGCTTTTTAACCGGCCGGCCGCTCTGCAGGTATTCAAGCACAGTGCAGGATTCATCCTCAATGATGATTTCCTGGGGGAGGTATCCAATTCGTAAATTGCCGGTGGATACGGTGCCGCTGTCTAATTCCTGTTCATGCATCAGCACGCGGAACAGGGTGGTTTTCCCTGCGCCGTTTACTCCCACAATGCCTGCTTTGTCGTGAGGGCCTATATGAAAATCCGCATCCTCATAGATCGTTTCCAATCCAAAGGAGAGATTCATGTTGATTCCTTTCATGGCTGTATCAGCCTCCTTATTTTTTTATATGTTCTGTGTGGCTGTGTTCTCTTTGAAGGATTCTTTTATTCTCCCATTTCATACTCTTAAAATAGAGAAATCCGGCCACAGCAGGAAGAAACGGAGAGAGGGCCTGGCCGATATATACGCCCGGATATCCAAGGCCAAGGGGAAATGCCAGCAGCCAGCTTGCCGGCAGTCTGACAATCACAGCGTCCAACAGTGCGTTGAACATGGCAATATTTGCAGAGCCGATGCCGATGGCAAAGGAATCAAAGGTGTACATGGCCGCGTATACCAGGCTGTTCACACCGCAGCATATTCTTAAATACAGGATTCCCTGCGCCAGTACCTCCGGGCTTGCGGGGGTGAACAGGTAAATAAGCTGCTTTCCAAAAATCTGCACCAGCAAAACCATAATAAGTGTAATAGACAGGTTTAGGGAAAGCCCTGCGCCGGCTGTTTCCCGTACACGTTTTGTATGGCCTGCGCCCATATTCTGGCCTGCCATGGCAGTTACCGCCTGACCGATTGCCCAGCAGGGCATACCGGCAAAGGTATTGATCTTCAATCCCACACCGGAAGCAGCGGCCACGGATACGCCAAATTCATTGAGCATTCCCGTAATCAAAAGATAGGAGAGATTGACGACAACCATTTGTACCGCCGTTGGCAGCCCGATTTTCAGAATGGCTGCCAGCTTGTGGGGGCTTACAGCAAAATGGGATGGCTGAAAGTCAAAAACAAAATCTTTCCTTTTCAGGTGGAACACGGAGATTACAAAAGAAATCCCCTGCGAAAAAATAGTTGCATAGGCGGCGCCTTCGGTACCCATGCCAAAAGGACCCACCAGAAGAAGATCCAAACCAATATTGACTGCTGTTGCAACTGCCACAAAATAAAGGGGGCTATTGGAATCTCCCAGACCCTTCAGGATGGAGCAGACTGCGTTATAGCCAAATACAAATACGGTTCCAAGACAGATGATTTTCATATATCCGCAGGCGTCCTCCATGGCGGCCCCGGGCACGCGCAGTATCTGAAAGAGCGGCCTATAGGCGGCCAGACCGGCTGCAGTGACAAGGACTGCAGCGATGAAAGCCACTGTGAATAAAGTCCCGATTATCTCAATCTGGCCGTGTTCATCCTCTGCCCCTTTATACTGGGCGGCCAATACCGTACCGCCCATTGTAATGCCGATACACACCGAGTTGATAATAAAACTGATCATAGAGGCGTTGCTGATTGCGGCAAGCCCGGTTTCACCCACGATTCTGCCGACCACCAGCATATCCACAAGGCTGTAAAATGACTGGAGAAGATTTGCAGCCAGCAGCGGGAGCGCAAAGGAAATTAATTTTCCGGGAATGCTTCCTGTTGTTAAATTATGTTTATCATTCATTTTTATGGTTCCTTTCCAGGTATAAAAAACAGAGGGCCGTACAAAAACCTGCACGCCCTCTGCTCCCAAAGAGACAGATTCATCGCCATCAATCAAAAAAGGCGGCAGACAAAACACTGTCCACCGCCGCAAAAACAAATCGCTGTTTATTGGAAAACACGAAAACAAAACCCCAAAACTAATGATTTGGAATCCAATAGCAGCAGGCTGTTATTTTCGTATTTTCAGGCTCCGTACAATGTTTTAAAATATCAAATTGTCCGGAGCTGTCATCAATGCAGAACTTACCGAATAACATTGCACTCACCCTTTCCTTTTCGTATTATAGAACATTATAGCCACTCATGGGTATGCTGTCAAGGATTATGATGGTCCGCGCACCATTGCCTGGCAAAACTATCCTAATTAGTTTGTATGCCCGGTATGTAGTCATCCGCGATGGCAATGACAGGCTCATGTTCCCTGTACCGTTGGATGGCCAGGTCCAGCTTACCCAGCATTTTCTCCTTGTCATCAGGCAAGGTGCCCCGCACCCTGAATTCGATGCGGTCATGGAACCCGTCATAAGACAGCGGCCCGTCTGTTTCCAGGAGCTCCAGAAGCAGCCGTTCCTCCTCCAGGTTCTCCAGCTCAGTGGCCGGGATGAAGGTTTTGGCACGGGCTTCCTGATACAGGGGGGCGCTGTGAAACAGGAACAGAGAGAAATTTATAATACGCCGGGGATGCGTGCGGTTGAATAATTCTGCTGTGGCGGTCCCGTTCTCCAGTCCCCTTCCATGTCCCGCAATTCCGGTCATGATATGGGCGTCGAATATAAACCCGGCCTTTTGGATGCGGTCGATCTGGCGGTATGCCTGGTCCAGGCTGTGGTCCTTTCCCATATAGCCCAGGACATCGTCCAGACCGCTTTCAATGCCCAGATACAGATGACGTATGCCTGCCTCCCAAAGGGCCTGCAGCTCTTCCTGGGACTTGGCCTGAATATTGGTTATGGTCCCATCCATATTAATAGCCTGGCAATCCGGAAAATAGCGGTGAATCAGGCTGGTTATCTCTAACAGACGTTTTGTGGACAGGCCAAAGGCATTGCCGTCCCCAAGAAAGACATGCTTTGGATTACCGCCCAGGCCCCGGACTCGTTCCAGTTCTGCCTCAATTTGCTCCATGGGAAGTTCCCTGTATCTGAGATGCCGAAACAGGGTACAGAATTTACACCGGTTGTAGGAACAGCCAACGGCAACCGGAAGCATATAGGACGAGCGCTCCATGGGACCGCGGCAGATTTGTCCTTCATAATTCATAAAAATCCCTCCTGGATATCCAAAAAAAATCACGGTTTTATCTGATAATATTTTACCACGCTGACGACCGCTTCACAATACGAAACTTAGGGCAGGCGCGTTTGCTGGGAACATAAGTAATTTGACATTGAAGTTTTTAGACATTAGGGTTACAATATGTTTATATATTATGATTTTTATGGTATACCTGTAAATGACAGGGAGTATCCCATAAGCGTTAACCGTGCTGCTGACAGGACAGACCGGATTGTAATTCGCAACGGTCAGGGCGGGATTATAAGAATATAAGATGGCGGGACTCATCTAAAGAACAAATAGCAGAAAATCTGCCGGAATTATAATCCGGCGGAATCGGCCTGCAAGTAAACAAGAGGGGGTTTTTCCATAAGTGGGGAATCCCCTCTCTGCCTTGACGGTATGGGGAATGATTTAGATTGTTATATACGGTAAGCTGTTATATAATGGATGGAATATTAAGTTCATGAATCATAGATAAAACGTGCAGGAGAGAATCCATGAATCAGTTGTTTAGAAAATATATGATGGTTTTGGCTGCCATATTCTGCCTGATGCTGCCATGCAGCTCTGTTTCCTTTGCGGCAGAAACAGAGTCTGTGGTCCGGGTGGGTTTTCCCATACAGTTGGGTCTGACCATGAAGGATGACAAGGGTAATTATACAGGCTACACATATGATTACCTGAAAGAGATTGCCCAGTACACAGGCTGGACCTATGAGTTTGTGGAAATCCAGGGTTCGGTGGATGAACAGCTGATTCAAATGATGGATATGCTGGAACGGGGGGAACTGGATCTTGTGGGCGCTATGAGCAACAACAAGCAGACCTCCTCTGCCTTTGATTTTCCCAGTGAAAACTACGGCAACGCATACAGTGTAATTGCGGTCCGGGATGATGACGACCGCATTGATGAATATAATCTTTCTGATTTCAAGGGACTGCGCATGTCGCTTTTGAAACGGGCGGATTACCATAATGGAAAATTTTATCAATATGCAAAGCTCAATGGCATACAGTATGAGCCCATCTGGTGCGAGGGGAATGAGGCGCAGGAGGAGATGGTCTCTTCCGGCAGGGCGGATGCCCTGCTGGCCGTGGATGTATCCCTGCCCCAGGGATTCCGTCCCGTTGCCAAATTCTTGCCCACTCCCTTTTATTTTGCCACCACTAAGGGGAATACCCGAATCATCAATGAACTGAACCGGGCAATCTCCTATATCAGTGAGACTAATCCCACCCTTCAGATGAATCTGTATAATAAATATTTTTCAAGGTCCAGCAGCCAGCTGTTCCTCAACAGCAAGGAGAGGGAATACATACAGGAGCATCCGGTCCTTAAGGTACTTGTCCACGACGGATTCGGCCCCATCCAGTACTACGATGGAAATGGACAGGTGCAGGGCGTGGCAAAGGACTTATTGAGCAGCATTGCCCAAAAGGCCGGATGGGCGCTGGAGTATGTTTACACAGATGATTACAGTGAATTCGGGCAGGCACTAAATGAGGGCAGGGCGGATGTGATTCTGTCCATTCTGTATGATTATGATACCGTACAAAGAAAGAATGTCCTTTTAAGCAATCCATATCTGGAGACAGAGAGTGTGCTGGTGGCCCGCGACGGGGTTGATATGACGAACCTGGAAGGCAGGGTACAGGCTGTCTATATGGGCATGCGTAAAACCAATGATGAACGGCCGGACATGCGGTTCTATGATTCTCTGGAGGAATGTCTTGACGCAGTTGATAAGGGAGAGTGCGATTACACATACAGCAACAGTTACACTGCCTCCTATTACCTGAGCCGCAACCGGTACGAGCATGTGTCAATCTATCCCCAGGCCGCCAGTGACAGCGTGAAATACAGCATAGGTATTCTGAGAAAGGATGACAAACAGATACTGGCAATCCTGAATAAGGGAATCCGTTCCATAGAGACCGGTGAACTGGAAAAATACATCTATAACAATGCGCAGCAGAAACAGAAGGTGACTCTCAGGACCTTTATCAGGGACAACTCCGTTCCCTTCATTGTGTTTACCCTGCTGGCTGCTTCCGGCCTGCTGGCCCTGATTTATACCTATTACAGAAGCCAGATGAAGATGAAGAAGCAGATTGAACTGGAGAATACCCGTTACCGTTATCTTTCGGATATATTGAAGGAAGTGACCTTTACCTATGACTATGGAGATGATGTCCTGACTCTTTCCAGGGAAGGCGTTGAAATCTTCGGCACGGACAAAAGCATTGGGCAGTATTCACGGTACCAGGGAAGCAGTATACAGGAAAACAGCCTCCCATCCCTGTATCATCTTCTGGAACAGAGGCGGGATGTGGACGCGGAGCTTCTGATGGAGCTGCCGGACAGGGGCGCCGAGTGGTACCGCGTGGTCATAAAGGTGATTTTCGACGGGAGCCAGGCTGATTCTGCCATCGGACGCCTGCAGAATATCCACGGCGAAAAGCTGGAAAGGGAGAGGCTGGAGCAGAGGAGCAAGCGGGATGGTCTGACTGGGATTTACAATATTGCGGCAGCAAAAGTGGAAATTACCCGGATGCTGGACCGGCATACAGGCGCCCTTGCCCTGGCTGTGATAGACCTGGACGGCTTTAAGGAAATCAATGACCGTTATGGCCATTATACGGGGGACCAGGTGCTGGTTTATACAGCAAAGGCGCTGAGGGAAACCTTCTGCGGGGAGGCTGTTGCTGCCCGGCTGGGAGGAGATGAATTCATAGCCTGTGTCCCCTATGCAGGGCATAAGCAGCTGGCAGAATGCTGCCATTCACTGTTTGATTCACTGCATGACAGGTGCAGGGCTTCCGGATATCCAGCCGCGACTGTCAGCATCGGCATATCCATAAGCCGCAGGGAGGACGACTATACTTCGCTTTACCAGAGGGCGGACGCCCTGCTATATGAAGTTAAAAACAGTGGTAAGAATAATTTCCGGATAGAAGATGCGGCAGACAGGGCTTCCTGTCCGGATATGGAACAAGAACATCACACGATACAGTAAAAAGGGAGACAACCATGGAGCAGGATATGATTTTATATGAAACACCGCTTTTAGATGAGCTGGAGGAAATCATCTATGTCAGCGATATCCGGGACTACAGCCTGCTTTATCTTAACCGGGCAGGCAGGGAACTGACGGGTCTTAAGGGGGAGGATGCGAAAAACAGCAAATGTTATGGTGTACTTCAGGGCAGGGATACCCCGTGTCCCTTCTGTACCAATGCAAAGCTGAATAAAGACAGCTTCTATGTGTGGGAATATGAGAATCCTCACTTAAACAAGAACTTTATTGTAAAGGATAAGCTGGTGGAATGGGAGGGAAGGCCTGCCCGCATGGAGATCGCAGTGGATGTGGGAGACCGTATGAAGGAGCGGGGCAGCCATACATCCAAGTACCATATGGAAACCGTTATGCTGGAAACGCTGCGGGTCCTGAATACTGCGGACTGCCTGGATGAGGCTATCAACCGTACGCTGGAAATAATAGCTGGTTTTTACGGGGGAGAACGGGCCTATATCATAGAAATTGACCGCATACAGGGATTTGCCTGCAATACTTATGAATGGTGCCGGGCCGGAATTCCATCTCAAAAAGCAGCCCTGCAGCAGGTTCCGCTGGATGGGATTCCCTACATGTTTGAGACCTTTAACAAGAAGCAGCACCTGATTATTTCCCGGACCGGGGAGCTTAGGGATACCTATCCCAGCGAGTACCGTTACCTGACCGCCAGAAACACGGACAGCCTTTTTGCAGTGCCCTTTGAAGATGAATCCACCTTCAGCGGATATGTTGGAATCGACAATCCCAACATCAACCAGGACACCATTAAGCTGCTGGATTCCATTGCATATAATATCGCCAATGAGATAAAAAAGAGACGTCTCTATGAGCGGCTGGAGTACGAGGCCACCCATGACAGTCTCAGCGGCCTGTTGAACAGAGAAAGCTTCATGGGTTTCCGCAATGATTTGATGAGAAGCGGCAGTACGGTATCCTGCGGAATTGTGGCCGGGGATATCAATGACTTAAAGCAGCTGAACCGGGACTATGGCCAGAGCAGAGGCGACATGACCATCAAAGAGGCTGCATCCGTCATGGCTTCCTCATTTGCCGGGTCCAGCATATTCCGGCTCAGCGGGGATGAGTTCATTATCGTCAGCCTGGAATCATCCTATGAGGAATTCATGGAACGGGTCAGGAAAATGGAATGGATGCTGGACAGCCGCACCCCGAACGGTGTTTCACTGGGGTGTACCTGGGAAGAACACATGACGGATTTTGACAGGCTGATGCGCCATGCCGAAGAGTTGATGCTTGTGAACAAACAGATATATTATAAGGACAGCAGCCAGGAACGCAAGCACTATTCGCCGGAATACCTGAACCGTCTGCTCCGGGACATGGAAGACGGCTGTTACCGTCTCTGTCTCCAGCCGAAGTATAATCCTCTGAACGGTAAGGTGTGTTCTGCCGAGGCTCTGGTACGTTATCAGGCGGCCGGTACAGAATCCACGCAGCCGTTAAATTTCGTCCCCCTGCTGGAGAAAACAAAGCTTATACGGTATCTGGATTTTTATATGCTGGAACAGGTATTTAAACTGCTTTCAGACTGGAAGGAGCGGGGCAGGGAGCTCATTCCTGTTTCGGTCAATTTTTCACGAATCACGCTGCTTGAAAAGGACCTGTTCCAGGTGCTGACAGCGATGCAGAAAAAATACCATATTCCAGCCGGCCTGGTCATGATTGAGATAACGGAAAGCATAGGAGACATTGAGCGCAAGGTCATTGAATCCATTGGATCAAAACTCCGGGAAGCAGGATTCCGAATCTCGCTGGATGACTTTGGGGCCAACTATGCCAATATGTCCATTCTTTCCATCATGCAGTTTGACGAGGTAAAGCTGGATAAATCCCTGATGGATGACCTGGTGGCGAACCGGACCAACCAGACCGTGGTAAAGTGCATCATTGATATGTGCCACAGCCTGCAGGTGGAATGCGTGGCAGAAGGAGTGGAAAACCAGGAACAGCTGGATCTGCTCACTTCCTTTGGATGTACCGCCATTCAGGGCTACTATTACAGCAAGCCGTTGGAGATAGCGGAATTTGAGAGAATATAAAACAGGCTTACCCTTAATCCGCATGCTGTATATGGCGTTTCTCAAATTCCTCAGGAGGAACCGGTTTTGAGAAATAAAATCCCTGTACGGAATCAGCCTCCAGGCTGAGGACGGTTTCCAACTCCTCCTTTTCCTCCACGCCTTCCGCACATACGGATATTCCCACGCTGTGGCAGAGATTGATCACGGATCCGATGAAGG
>OGSS01001515.1_pt1 | contig 14395 bp, 12 predicted proteins | sample 1553591 | NCBI WGS metagenome assembly OGSS01 (sample SAMEA2580061, study PRJEB22360) | human gut metagenome | biome: human gut; feature: human-associated habitat; material: faeces | place: Denmark | collected 2008/2010
GCCCTCACCGCCGGAGAACTCCACCACATCCCCGGGCAGCTTCTTAAGCTTCACTGTGTGTTCCTTTACATACGGCTCATAGATACCCAGGAACGCCCTTGTCTTTTTTTCCTGGGCCAGCCTGCTCTTTCTGGCAGCCGTGGCTTCCTCGTCATAGGCATTGACGCACTTCAGGATATAATATCTTCCACCCTGCTCCAGAATCCCGCTGACCTGGTCCTGCTCCAGCCCGAACGCAGCGCTGTCAAGGCTGTCCATGTCCTTTCGCCATTCCAGCGTTCTGTCTGTCCGGCTGTTCTTTGAATATTTGGCGGCAATCGCACCAAAGTCCGCTTTTTCTGCCTGGGCCAGAGCCAAAACATTCTCCGCCTCCGCCCTTGAATCCAGCTCAATCTGCTGAATGCCTATCACCTTTGCCTCCGCGTCGCTGACTTCCAGGTTCTCGTTTTTAGTCAGTTCTGCCACCAGCTTATCCGCACGGTAGTATTGGCAGTAGAGGTCGTACACCTCGTCCTCGGATACATCCATGAACCTGCGGTCCTGCTCCGACAAATTCCTGTAGTATTCCTGGGCCAGGGACTTAAGGGCATCCTTTTCCTGGCCCGTAAGTTCCACTCCCTGTTCATCCGCCATCAGGTTGGTGGTAGCCAGCTCAATCAGGAACTGCTCCACCTGGTCCATCAGCTTGTCCTCGAATGTATCACCATTCTCGTCTGCCTCCACGGACCAGAGCTCACTGGTATATATGTTCTGGTAACGGTTGCGCTCCGTAATGGCGATCACCATCATCTGCCCCTTGGTATATTCCTTGTCCACTGTCTTAGCTCCGGCGGAAGCGGCCGTTTTTCTGGTACATCCAGCCAATACTGCCATTGCCAGGACTGCCGCCAGACACAGGGCCAGTCCCTTTTTCCATCTCTTCCCCCGTACCTTGTACATCCTGCTTCTGTCCACTGTCACACTCCTCTCACAGCAGCCCTTTCAGTATCTTGAGGACTCCGCCCCGCACATTGCTGTCCGCCTGGAACCTGGCAGCCTTTCGCACCTCTTCCCTGGCATTGGCAACCGCAAAGCTGTAATAAGCCTGGTTCAGCATCTCTATGTCGTTGAGCTGGTCGCCAAAGGCCATGGTCTCCTCCACCGTAATGCCCAGGCTTTCCTGGATGGTGCGCACAGCCTTCCCTTTGTTCACGCCCTCTGCCATGCAGTCCATCCACATATCGCCGGCACAGGCTATCTTGGCCTGGTCCTTAAACTCATCATATATGTCCCTGGTGGCTGCCTCAATTCCCTCTTTTTTATAAATGGAAATCTTTACACACGGTTCCTCCAGTTCCAACACATCCTTTACCCGGATGACGTTAAACTTATAGCCATTGGTCAGCCAGTCGCACAGGGCGTCATTCTTTGAATCCAGATAATCCCCGTTCACCCCGGCGTAGACCAGCTCCAGCTCCGGATGCATCCGCACTTTACGTACGATGCGGTGAGCCAGCTCCCGCTCCATGGTATAGGCATACAGGCATCTGCCGTGGCATCCCACGTACGCCCCATTGTTGGCAACATAGAAAATCTTCTTCTTTACCGGTTCAAACGCATTTTCCACACTGGCCCATGGGCGCCCGCTGGCAACCACAAACTGCATTCCCTTTTCGCGGAGCCTGAGAATAATGTCAAATACCTCCGGATCCAAATCCGGAGATCCGTCCGGTACAAGGGTTCCATCCACATCCGATACTATCAGCTTAATCATCTTCCCTGTCCTCCAAAAGTCTTTTTATCTCCTGATAGAGACGTCCCACAGGCAGTCCCACCACGTTGGCGTAGTCCCCGTCAATTCCTTTTATATAAGCAGCAAACCTGCCCTGAATTCCGTAGGCCCCCGCCTTATCCAATGGTTCCCCGCACTGGGCATACTCCTTCATTTCCCCGCAGGTCATAGGGTACACATGGACATCCGTTCGCTCCGCAAATGTAATCCCATGGCACCTGTCCTCCCCCTGGCACAACAGCACCGTCACACCGGTGTACACCTGGTGGGTCCTGCCCTGAATCTTCTCCAGCATCTCATAAGCCCTCATGGGAGTTCCCGGCTTGCCCAGTATCTCATTTCCCACGGAAACCACTGTATCAGCCCCAATCACCATGGTGCCCCCGGGACATTCCGACGCAATGTCCTCTGCCTTCTGTCTGGACAGTTCCATGACCACCTTATCCGGCTTTTTTTCCCTGGTCTCCTCCTCCATCCGGCTGGGCCTGATTTCAGGCTCCAGGCCAATCTGCGCCAGCAGTTCCTTCCGTCTGGGGGACGCCGAGGCCAGCACCACCTGGTATCCTCCCCATGTATGTCTCATATCCATGTGATTCTCCTTTATGCAATCCGACGCAAAACAGCGCCGGGTCAGAACGACGAAAAGACTGCTGCATGTAGACCAATGGTAACAGCCACCTGCAGCAGCCTTTCATCCAATTAATATATCTTCAGCCGGCCCACTGCCGGCTCATCTTCCTCTTCCATACCGCCCAGGCGCAGGCGAAAGCAGTGGATAAAATCCACCAGATAGAACACGGTAAGTCCTACTGCCAAAACAGTCCCTGCATGGCCGGGCAGGCTGAACACGGCAGCGCGAACCCTTATATCCAGAAAATAAAAGAAAAACAGTCCCAAAAGCCCCCATGCAAGGCTGCTTTCCAGACAGACCATTCCTTTGTAGTTAAAGGGTTTGTGGCTGTAGTCCCACCAGAAGGAACCAAACAGCCGGACCATAATATTGGCTGTGACCAGTTCCATGGTAGTGGCCATGGCCATGGATGCCGTGTAGAGCTCCATGGGGCTGCCGGAAACAGGCCGCAGAAGCATGCATGCACCCAGGGCGCCGAAACCATATATGACGCAAAAGGGGCCATGGCCAAAGCCACGGTCCACTACAGGCCGCTTATATTCTGCACTCAGCACCATACATTCCAGCAGGTAACCTAGAAAACTATACATAAAAAACCAGTTGATGAAATCATAAATCTTCATGGTATCTTCTGTCCTTCCTGTCTAACATGATACCCCCGCCGTATTAATAATAGGAATTCAGAGCCAGAGCCAGTCCAATTCCCAATATAGCCCCTGCCAGAACCTGCAAAGGCGTATGCCCCACATACTCCTTAAGCTTCTCCTGGAGCACCTCTGCATTGAGCTTAAGAGGATTCTCTGAAAGGATGGAATTCAGCAGCTTGGCCTGTTTACCGGTCTCACGCCTCACTCCGATGGCATCATACATGACAATCATGGAGAGCACGAAGGACACGGCAAATTCAAAGGACCCGGCCCCGTATTTAAGCAGGGCCGCTGTGGTCAGGCCGCAGACCGTGGCTGAGTGGGAGCTGGGCATACCGCCTGACCCCACCAGGCGCTCCGCGTTAAAATTCTTATTCAAAGCAAAGTCAATCAGTGTCTTTAAGAACTGGGCAACCACCCATCCTGTAACAGCACTCATAAGAAGCTGATTGCCAAGCATCTGTGTCCATACATTCATAATCGGATTATTCTTTCCCCTTTCAATCGGGCTCCGGAACGGTTACAGCAAAATACAAGATTACCGCCTGGCCGGCTGTGCAAACAGGCACATCTGAATCCAGTGCTTAAACCGGGCCGTGGTTTCCACTGTACTGCAATATTTATCCGCACAAGTAACTGCATATCCTGCCTTGGTTGTGGGAGGGACAAGGGTCAGGGGCCACATATGCCTCAGAATAATCATCCGTTCCTCCTCTGTCAGCCGGAAATACCGGTCCGCATTCACCAGGGCTGCTTTGGGGTGGGTGAAGCCATGAAAATGCTGGCCCGTCTCCTTAGCATGGGTATGCCAATCGTATAAAAACAAATCATGGAGAAGCCCTGCCCGAGCAGCGCTTCTCCAGTTTCCTCCCAGCTGTTTGCACAGCTTATATCCAAGGTATGAAACCTGCATACAGTGGGTCTTACATGTGGTAGTCCCGTGCTGTATGTACTGGTCCATGGACTGGAATACAGGATGGCACAATATGTCCTGAACACACTCCATGTACTCCCGGTCTTCTGTTATCTCTGAAACCACCGACGGCTCCATATGGGCATCACACCTTTCTTAGTTCATCAGCATATTATCCGACATTACAGGTCTGTTGTCAATATCCAATCAGCCAGTCATAAAGTTCCTGGTATTTGGCGGCAGAGGTCCACCAGGAGTAATCCTTGGCCATGGCTCTGTCGATAATTTTATTCCACTCCCGGCGTTTGCTGCTGTAGACATACTTGGCATAGCGCACGCTTCCCAGCATCTCATGAGCATTATAATTGGCAAAGGAGAATCCTGTGCCTGTGCTCTCGTATTCGTTATAGGGCTCCACGGTATCCTTGAGACCGCCTGTCTCCCTGACAATGGGGACCGTGCCGTAACGCAGGGCCATCAGCTGGCTTAAGCCGCATGGTTCAAACAGGGACGGCATGAGGAATGCATCACTGGCAGCGTAAATCTTATGGGACATGGCCTCTGAATAGTAAATCTGGGCCGATACCCTGTCATGGTACTTCCAGTCATAGTGGCGGAACATGTTCTCATAACGCTCCTCACCGGTTCCCAGAACCACCAGCTGCAAATCGTCGTTGCACAGCTCATCCATGACACACTGAATCAGGTCGAAGCCCTTCTGGTCCGTAAGGCGGGATACAATGCCCACCATGAACTTCTTCTCATCCACCGGAAGGCCCAGCTCCTGCTGAAGCGCCTTTTTATTCTTTACCTTTTCCTTGCGGAAATTCCTGGCATTATAGGTCTGGGCAATGTAGGTATCTGTCTCCGGATTAAACTCATCATAGTCAATGCCGTTGACAATACCCCTGAGGCTTCCGGCCCTGGAACGCATAAGGCCGTCCAGTCCCTCGCCGTAAAACGGAAGCTTGATCTCCTCTGCATATGTGTTGCTGACTGTGGTGATGGCATCTGCAAATACGATACCGCCCTTTAACAGGTTTCCGTCCTTGTAGGCTTCCAGCTTATCCGGCGCAAAATAGTAATCCGGCAGCTCAGTAAACCGCTTGATAGTCTTAACATCCCACACGCCCTGGAACTTCAGGTTGTGTATGGTGATTACGGACTTCATGTTGCAGAAAAACTCTCCCTCGTGGAACTTATCCTTGAGAAGGACAGGAATCAATCCTGTCTGCCAGTCATGGCAGTGTACCACATCGGGCTGGAATCCAATCACAGGAAGCGCCGATAGGGCCGCCCGGCAGAAGAAGCAGAACTTCTCCAGATCCCAATACCAGTCCCCGTATGGCTTCGCACCGTTAAAATAGCTCTCATTATCAATAAAGTAAAAGGTTATACCCTCGTGAACGTACTGCAGTATGCCCACATAACGGCTCTGTCCCAGATAATCCATATAGAAGTGGTTTACATATTCCATCTTGTCACGCCACTCTTGTTTGATGCAAAGGTACTTGGGGATGATGACCCTGACATCAAAATACTCTTTATCAAAGCATTTTGGCAGGGAGCCCACTACGTCTGCCAGTCCTCCTGTTTTAATAAACGGCACTGCTTCTGAAGCTGCAAATAGTATTTTCTTCATCAAAACCTCCCTCTCCTGACGAACAGGTTCCATATGCCTTTCCTAATAGTATACCTTACTTTTCCGAAATTAGGAAGTTGTTTCTGATGAATTTGTCTTAAATTTTTTTGTATTCCAAGAGTATTTTATCCGATATCAGCGCAATGAATTCAGAATTGGTAGGCTTACCCTTTCCGGTACTGATTGTATAACCGAAAACTTCATCGATGGTTTCCATCTTGCCTCTGCCCCAGGCCACCTCGATGGCATGACGTATGGCCCGTTCCACCCGGCTGGCCGTTGTCTGATTGCGTTTGGCTATGGCCGGATAGAGAATTTTCGTCACGCTGCTCATCATTTCCTGGTCTTCCACCGACATGGCGATGGCATCCCTCAGATACTGATATCCTTTAATATGGGCCGGTATGCCCAGCTCGTGAAGCATCTTTGTAATGTCTGTCTCCAGATGCTCCTTCATGTACTCCTCCCTGGTGATATGGGATTCTTCCCCTGGCTCAAAAGGAGCCGTTATTACTTTTCCTGCCGGCTGTTTATTGGGCAGTTTTCCAATATGACGAATCTTGTTTACCAGGATTTCCTTGTCGAAGGGCTTCATCAGATAGTAATTAGCTCCTGCCTTAAAGGCATCTTCTGTCATCTGTTCTCCACCTACTGCACTAAGTATAATGAATGCAGGATTTTTCAGGAAAGTATGCTCGCTTTTCACTTTTTCCACTACGGATATACCGTCAATTTTCGGCATTACCAAATCCAGCAGTACAATGTCCGGCGTGGTATCAACAATCATATTAATGGCATCAGCGCCATTGTCTGCCTTTCCAATCACAGATAATCCGTCTTCTGCGTTAATCAGTTCATCCAGCGTATTCAGAATTAGCGGATTGTCATCGACAATCGCAACATTCAGCTTTTCCACTTCCTTTTACCTCCTAAAATTGTTTGCCTGTGCTGAACTACCTGCCAAAAAATCGGTAGCTGCTATTCGACCACCTTAACATCAAATCCATCTCCTTCGTCAATATAATTCCTGGCGAAATTTATTATATATGGTCCCCATACCATATAGCAACGGTTCGTGGTCGCAATTTTAGACACGCGTCGAGATTAAATTGTATCATTTTCGGTGTCATTTTGCAATTATTAATTATATTGTTTAGCATTTCTGTAACAATTTTTGGGTTTTATTCCATTATTTTACTTTAATTCGACACCGTTTTTGTAATTTCAGCACGTTGATGTTTCATTTCATTATATTCTCACAGGCACGATTATAGAACGCAAACATCTCTGTTTTTCCTCCTGATTTTTAAAACTTTGGCAAAATCGCAGGAGGGGGTGGGACGGAATTTGTCGATATTTGCCGAGGGGGGCGGATGGGCGGGCCGAATAAGCACCCGGACGATATTTATTAATTTGAGAGGGTAAGACAGATGTACTAAATCGCCCCGATATGTAAAATTTGTCTCATGGTTGGCGCTTATAAGCTTTGCAATTGCAGACAAAGGGTTTATATTTTCAGGGTGTTTTTCAGCAGCTGGCGCTTTCGCAAACCTTATTCTGGCACCCTCCGGGCACCATCTGCTCTGCAACTTCCCTACAGAGGGCCTTCTCTTGACCTGCGGCCAATTCACCTTGTCGCCGCATAGCAGACTCCAGGAAAGGCAGCTTATGTAAGCAAGCTTACAGTTTCGGCCTTTCCTGGAATCCATCGAGCCCCGCTACTCCGTCCGGGCAGCAACCGCTGGCACCCTGCACAAACACATGGGTCACTGCCCCGGCCAGCTTACCGTCCTGTATAATCGGAGATCCGCTCACGAGTGAGTCAAGTAATGGACAACATTTTTTTCTTAATCACTTTCTTGTTCATTTCTTGTTCACTATGTTCAAGAAACTGACGAATAATACCTTTGATTTCTATTTCTTGATTGTTCAGGGATTGTCATGTCTAGTAGTCTTTCTTTATTAGGTTCATGTAAGACCATTTTAAGTTAGACTGCTCTTGTTCTAGATTATCTTCTATTCAAATTCAATTTCCTCTTCTGCTTTCACATAAACATCAATTTGATTCTGAACGTCTATTCTATTTACGAGCCAGCCTCTCACCATACAAAGTTTTATAAACTCATCAATACGATTTACACCATTCATTTCTTTTAACGTTACAACTACACCAAATTGTAAGCCTCTTCCTGCTTTAGGTGCAAGCCGTTCCTTTGTTTTAATACTTAGACCCCATATTCCCGCAGCATAAGCTTTCCGCGGTCTTGCATTCTCTTTGACTGCTTCGCTAATATGTTTTACATTATCCCATTTACGATACAGCTTACGTGCATCTTCTTCGTAGATGTTTTGAATTCCTTCATCTGCCTGTTTATTGTAATCTATGGCTTTAATCACAGCTTTTCCATCTTTTTCTATGACTCTCCCAAAGTGTAAGTCCATTTCAGTACTTGTATAATCAACCCCTTGATTTCTGTCACTAGTCGGAAAATATGCCAGTGTTGCCTTTGCAAAAAAGGGATGAGCATGCATATCTTGTGGAACCGGAATATTGTAAGTATATGTTTCATATTCATCGATAGTTCCATTCATAATAAATCTGATTTCATCGTCTTTGGAGTGTGTAATATCCTCAATTCGTTTAGGCACAACACCATATCCCATAGCAAAATATTTATTATCCTGGCGGTTCCAGCCAGCAGCAGAATCAATTATTAACGCCTTTGCTACTTCTCTGCTTAATCCTACAATATGAATAAGATAGGCCATTTTCCTTGTTATCCATGGGGCTGCAAATGATGTTCCGCACACTGCAGCCATCCCCAATGGTTCACATACTGTAATCTTCTCCTCCCTATCTCCTCCATAGTAACAAATATCCGGTTTATAAAAAAAAGAAAGTACAGGACCAACCCTCGTATATGAAGCAGGTTTTCCTTGAAAATTCACGGCATTTACTATCAATGAATTAAGTGAATCTGCTGGCGCTCCTATTTTTACTGAACCCGTCATTTTTCTAGTTTTATTTGTCCCTGCAACAATAAATATCACATCGTATTCACATTGAATTCTATCTAATTCTGCTGCTTCTGGTGAAATAAAATTAGGGTCTATTTCCATTGCTGATCCTAACGAAAGATTCCACACTTTAATATCTCTGTTACTTACAACAATATCTCTGATTAATTTAAGAATTGTAAATGAACTGAATCCCCCTGCAGTTGCCACCCCAAAATGCCTTACTCTAAAATGTCCACAATTATCTTCCAATTTAGGATTAAAAGTAGGACCATCGACAATTATTGATGTAACTGCGGTTCCATGAAATTTATCTTCCGAACTAATTGGGATATTAGGATCAACCTTATTTTCAAAATGAACCCACTTATGAAAGTAAACTCTTTCATCAAACTGAGTATCAATAACACCAACGATGGGTTCGTTTTTAGGTTCTTGAATAGATATCATATTTTCTAATCTATTTTCTTCAATATCATCGTCTAATACAATCTCTGCTAAATCTTTTACATGCATGGCAATTAAATATGGAGCATTGTTCTGCAGAATTTCGATTTCTCCTCGATCTAGTCTCAAAGTTGTCTCATCGATCATTTTAGCCTTTATCATATCTATGCCAAACTTACTTAACAGTTCTATTGTATCTACTCCTGTTTTATAAATTGTAACAATTGATTTATCTTTAATTCTCTCATCCGCACGATCTAATCTAAAATTTTCCACATAGTTTGCATCAACTACTACTCGTAAAAAGGAAGATTTAGCCATTATACTAGCATTGTATTTACCACTATTTATTATAACTGTATCTTTATCTGTAATTTCCCCATTATAGTATTTTTTTAAAACCAATTCACATTTTTCTAAGTAATCTATTGTTTTTCGAAGAGCTTCAAACGAAATAAAATAAGTAAATACATGTTTTTTTACTTTTTCATTCTTCTCATTATTTTCATCTATAAATTTAGCTCCCCTAATTGACATATTGGGATGTGCATTCTTTTCCCCAAGTAATATTTGTAATCTATTACTTTTTGCGACAATACATTTGTAATGAACGCTTATTAATACTCCACCTATCGTCTGCTCATTTTGCCAAAAGCTATCTAATTTTTTTAGTTGTTGCTTCATATTTCCGACATGCTCTGCCGTGACCTTTGAACCTTTCGGAAGATTTGTCGGTCCGAAACCACTCACATTTTTCCTTTGCTGAAACTGCCCTCTAAGTTGTAATATATTATTCATCAATACCCTCCTTAAGCTCTCTGGCCACAGTGCTCTTGGAAATTTTAGACAGGATTTCAATTTCTCTAATTGTAAATTTCTGAGACTGTAATTCTTTTAAATTCTGAGGTTGCTTATTGTTAATTGCATAATATAATCGTCTAAAATAATCCATCCCATCATCCGGGTCACTAAATGCAACGGCTGTCTTTATTAAATTTTTCAAATCTCCCGGATATGGAATAGGGTCCAACAAACCTATAATTTTGCGAAATAAACGAATATCCTTATTTGCTAATTTAAATTTTGACAAAAACTTATTCAAAAATTCTTCTGCAATTGATATTAAATCCTCTTTCGTATATCGATTAAAGTCTATCACAGCATCAAATCTTCTCACTAAAGCTTTATCAAAATGTTCATATAAGTTGGTCGTCGCTACTAACACAACCCTTTCATCCATGTAATCCATCCCTTTAAGCATAGCTGATGTTGCCCTTCCCATCTCGCGTAAATCATTGACATTCGTTCTATCAAGAGCTATTGCATCTATCTCATCAAATAATATTATAACCTTTTCCGGATGGACAAAATTATTGATTTCTTTAAAAAGTAAAGCTATGTTTTTTTGTGTCTGTCCTAATTTACTATCAATTACCGCAGCAAAATTCACCATATAAATATCCCTATCTAAAATACGTGATAATTGCTTAACCGCTTCTGTTTTTCCTGTTCCCGGTGCCCCCTGAAATAGAAATTTATTAATTCCAGCTTTATGTGCAACTGCGTGTACGATTCCAAGAATGTCCTGCGTAACTGAATCTGGCAGCCATAAACTATCTCCTGATGATTCAAGTTTATCAAATATCGCAGATTGATTCTCACTCATTTGAGGCATAAACGTATTTGTATCAGACATTAAGGCCATCACATATTCTGCTAATTGATGATCACCTGATTCATCAAAATCTTTTGCGATTTCATATGCTTCGCTCCTAAAGCCAGCATCATTTTCCTCTGAATAATATTTTATCAAATTGATAATGTTTTTCTTTTTCATATGCCCCACTCCTATCTTTTTCTTAATTATAATACCTAGGGACAAAAAAGTCAATATTGGGACAAATTAATCATTGACTTTACTTTTCACTAATGATATAGTTAGTGTACAACATAAACAAGCGAAAATTCCAATAAAAAAGAAACCAGCATCTAAGCGAATAGAATACTGGCTTCTGTGTACAAATGTACTTTCCCAAAGTGAGTTTAACACAGAACATTTTCCCAGGCAACCCAAAACATTCGTTCGTCTATGATTTCTTTCCTTATTGTTTACATATAAAACCATATTATTATTTGAAAGGAAATCAAAAATGAAAGCAACAAAAATTAAAATGAAAGCAGGTTGTACAAATTCCAATAATGTAACTGAAATATCCGAGATTTACCTAGAAGGATGTACTAATCCAGGATACTTTACCAAAGAATGCTTGTATGATTACTTAAAAAAGAATCCTGGTTCCATTCAAGTAAACATCTATCCATACCCAAACTTAATTCCCGCTCTTAGTAGTAAACAGGAAAAATACGTCCGCTCCGAACCAAATGATACACCGAACGATAATCTTTTAAAATTACCAAGAGTCTAAATAACAATAACGCCAACCACGTAGATGTAAGATGCTATCTACGTGGTTTTTCAATAACTCTGTAAATTTTGTGTATAGAGATGCAATCCTGATGTCTCGTCACTCCGTCCAGGCAACAACTACTCGCACGCTTCAGGTATCATCGGCCTAGCAACTTTCGTTACATGGAAATTTCCAGAATCGGTAAATCTCATGAGCAAGCCCCCAACGCCTTTCTTTTCACTCTATCCTGCCCGTTCTCAATGCTCCAACATATTTTCAATTAAAATCCCATACCCCCGGCTGGCATCCTGCACAAACACATGGGTTACCGCCCCGGCCAGCTTACCGTCCTGTATAATCGGGCTTCCGCTCATACCCTGCACAATCCCGCCTGTCAGCTCCAGCAGCTCCGGATCCGTCACCTTGATGACCATGCTTTTGTTCTTATGACCGGAATTATAATCCACCTTTTGGATCTCAATGGCATAATCCTTCAGCTCACCGGATATATTGCTGCGGATATAGGCAGGTCCCTGCTTTACATCCTGGCGGCATGCGATTTCCATGGGCTCTCCCGCTATCTGCTTTTTAAACTGCTGGTTGACAGTGCCGAATATGCCTTCATTTGTATTCTGTTCAATATCTCCCATATGGGACTGTGGGCCGTAGTAAATCACGCCGGACAGCAGTCCTGGCTTTCCCATGGATCCTTTTTCAATTCCCATGATTTCCGTAGAATACAGGGCTCCCTCGGAGGATTCCACCAAATCGCCTGTATCGCTGTCGCTGATTCCATGGCCCAGCGCGCCGAACCTGCCGTTCATATCCACATAAGTAATGGTACCGATACCCTGGGTATCGTCCCTGACCCATGCTCCCAGCTTGTACTGCCCGTCAGCGCCCTGGACCGGCTTTAAGCTCACATCCACATCCTCGCCTTCCCTGCGCACCTGGATCACACAGTCCTGACCGCCTGACTCGCTTACAGCGCGTATCAGGTCCTCCTTAGTGTTCATGGGTTTTCCGTTAAATGCCTCTATATAGTCTCCTGATTTCAGTATGCCGTAGGCTGGTTCCACCTCCATGCCGTCGCTTCCCGTTATGCGTCCTGTACCGATGACCATGACGCCGTCTGATTTCAGATAGATTCCTATGGGGGAGCCGCAGGGAATGGCATACCGGGTGTCCACCACATCCACCTGTATGTCCTTTAGCTTTATCACTCCAAACAGCTTAAGGCCTACCTGGTAGCTTCCCTTTTCTCCCCCGAACATGGAAAAACGGTCCCTGCCGCTTATGGTAATCTGGTCCGCCGGTATATTGCTCTCATTTGCCAGGGCCACTTCCTGGCTTTCGCTGGATATGGTTGCCTTTAAAGGCAGGCCGAAGGAAAATTCCTCCTCTTCATTTTCTATAATGCTCACCCGGTCCGGCACTGCCTGGTCCATGTAATACCACGTATACCCCGTTACAGCCACAACGGACAGCCAGAATATGCGCCCCAGCCACCGGTAAAAGATTGATTTCCCCTTCATCGCCCTGCCTCCTTATATAGTCATTCATTTAAAATGGGTCAATACAAAGCCATGGTTCACCGATGTGCGGATGGACCATAACAAAAAAAGAAAGAAGCAACGTTCACTGCCTCTTTCTTAGTATTATCCATCCTTAGAATTTCAATCTGTTTTATTTTGTTCTGTCTGCCAATTCCTTCATTTCACCTGCGTTTTTAAGCACTGCCTCCGTGATCCTGGCGCCGCCTAAGAGCCTGGCCAGTTCTTCTACGGAAGCCTGTCTGTCTAACAGGCGGATAGTGGTAATGGTCCTGTTCTGGCTGGCAGATTTTGCAATTTCAAAATGCGAATCCGCCATGGCCGCTATCTGCGGCAGGTGGGTGATGCAGATGACCTGGTGGCTCTTTGCTATGAGCATAAGTTTCTCCGATACCTTTTGGGCGGTACGGCCGCTGATACCGGTGTCTATCTCATCGAAAATCAGGGTAGGTATGTCGTCGGAATCCGCCAGCACGGTCTTGATGGCCAGCATGATTCTGGAAAGCTCTCCTCCGGACGCCACATCCTTGAGAGGACGCATGGGCTGTCCGGGATTGGTGGAGATAAGGAATTGGGCCTCGTCCCATCCGGATGAAGTAAAATGATCCAGTTTTTCAAATTCCATGTCAAATTCCACGTCCAGGAAATTCAGGTCCGCCAGTCCCTGCTTGATTTTCTTCACAAGCTCCCTGGAAGCCTTCTTACGTATCTTTGTTAATTGTGTGCAGAGTTTCTCCAAACCATTCCTGCATTCCTCTAATTCCTGCTCCATACGCTTTCTGTGGGCATCATAATCTTCCAGCTCTTCCAGCCTTTTCTTTTTTTGTTCCAGCTTCTGGCGGATGGCCTCCACCGTTGCCCCGTATTTTGCCTGAAGGTTATGTATCAGATCCAGGCGTTCCTCGGTTTTCCTGAAGGTTTCCTCGTCCATTTCCATGGAATCCAGATAGGCGGACATCTCCCTTCCCGCGTCCCTCAGTATGGATTCTGCGTCATAAAGCTGGTCCCGGATGCCGCCCAGGTTCTCATCATACTCTGCCGCCTGCTCCACTTCTTTTAAGGCCCTTGAAAGCCATTCTCCCTCCACCGCCTCATAAGCAGCCCCCAGGCACTCTGCAATGCGCCTGGAGTGGGAATAACGGCGGTAAACTGAGGTGAGCTCCTCCTCCTCTCCTTCCTTCAGGTCCGAGGCCTCTATCTCCTCTATCTCAAACCGGAGGAAATCGGCCTCCCGGATACGGCTTTCAGCATCCAAATCAAACCCCTTCAGCTTTTCTTCAAGAGAGCGGAATATACGGTACCTGTCTGCTATTGTCTGTTTTACAGGCTGGGTCGCGGCCTTGACATAGGCGTCCAGAATTTCAA
>OGSS01001526.1_pt1 | contig 14325 bp, 16 predicted proteins | sample 1553591 | NCBI WGS metagenome assembly OGSS01 (sample SAMEA2580061, study PRJEB22360) | human gut metagenome | biome: human gut; feature: human-associated habitat; material: faeces | place: Denmark | collected 2008/2010
TTCTGAATTCCGCCTCGCTTTGCTCTCTCCGGTACCGCTCCAGCCTGTGGTAAAAACTTCCCATGAAAACAATCACCCCAAAGATTCCCATTAACATGCAAAGGGCCAGGACATATCTCCCTCTCTGGTCCAGACTGCCTTCCTCCAGGAGAAACATTCCCATAATAAGAATAAACATGCAGAAAAATGTCCCTGCCAGCATCCCGTCCTCTGCCTGTCCCGGTCCCTTTTTCCTTCCGTACAGCGCCAGGGCGGCCCGGCCCATGGAAAACTTAAGGGTACATCCTGCCAGCATGGGAAATACAACCGCGCCCCGGTCCATGACCAGCAGTGTATTAAGACTTCTGCCCGTGATAATCCCCAATGCCCCATAGGTCATATAGGAGCTGCTGATGGCTACCAGTATCCACAGAATACTGTGGACCATGATCTTTTGCTTTTTCCCGTTCAGGGCAATCAGGCCATATGCCGCCAATATCCCGCCATAGCTGATACCCAGTAATCCTTCAAAGGCAGTATAACGGTTGAGGAAAACCATGATTCCATAATAGGCAAGGCATCCGCCTGTAAACAGCATGACGCGGGCAGCACCGGAATATTTTTTATCAAAACCATGGTCCATATATTCCATTGCCACCATGGTGGATACTACATCAATCACATAACCGGCTGCCGTGCTTTCTCCCATACTCCATCATCATCTCCCTTACACCTTTTCGTCTGTCTCTTCCCAGAGGAATAACTGTCCCATTTTTAAGAACAGTATCCTGCTTTTCTATCCGGGAAATATACGCCTGATTCACCAGATAATTCCGGTGGACACGGAAGAAACCATAATCCCTCAGCTCCTCCTCCACGGACTTCAGGCTCCCGTAAACAGAGTACTCCGTCCCGCCGGACATTTTGTAGGTCAGTGTATGGCCATTACACTCTATGTACATGATTTCCCGCAGAAGCACCTCGCCTGTGCCAAATCCCCCCTGAATTTTATAACTGATTTTCCTGTGGGCCGTCACTTGAAAATATTTTTGCAGCGCCCGGCCCATGTCCCGTTTCAAAAGCCCCTTCCTCACAAACCACAGAGGCATGTACTCGTGAGCGTCAAACACCCAGCTCTCATGGCTGGAAACAAATATAAGGCGGGTCTGGGGACAGCTAAGGCCCAGCTGCTCTGCCAGCCAGAAGCCATCCCTCTCCGGCATCTCAATATCCAGAAACACCAGGTCAAAGGGCTGCTGCTGCCCTGCTTCATATAACCTGCGTCCATCGGTAAAAAGGCTTACCTGCATGTCCACGGTTCCCGGCATACTGCCGATATACTCTTTTATTTCCTCTTTAATCTGCTCCAGGTATACCCTGTCATCATCGCAGACTGCTACACGGAGTGTTTCCATGGGATTGACCCCTTTTTTATTCTTATGATTGTGGGCAGGTGGTGCTTGTGGTTGGTTTGGGGTTAGTTGGGTTGGGTTGGCTTGGGTTAAGTTTGGTTTGGTTGAGTTTGGTTGAGTTGGGCCTGGTTGAATTGGGCTTGGTTGAGTTGGGCTTGGTTGGGGTAAGTTTCGCAGCATTGGGGTAAATTGTATTGAGTACGTTGCATCGAGTAAAATGCATTGGGTAAGTTGCATTGAGTGAGTTGCAATGGGATAAGTTAAGTCGAGTTAGATCCATATAATTTAATCCGGTTTAATCCCATGTCTTCCATACTTCGGGCTGATAACCAATTGTAGCCTTCTTACCATTTCTGACAATGGGCGACTTCAGGACTTTCTGGTTTTCCAGGACTTTCTCATCCCGGTCTTCAGCAGCAATGTACTTGATTAATGCCAGTGCGTCCTTATCTTTGCAATCATCATTCAACATAACATCCAGACCGCCCACGGCCTGCTTCACACTTGTGTATTCCCCCTTACTCATTCCTTTTTCTTTTAAGTCGATTAATTGGTATTTGATGTTCCGCTCTTTGAAGTAGCGTTCGGCTTTCTTTGTGTCAAAGCATTTTTTTGTTCCGAAGATTTGTATATTCATTGGGTAGTCCTCCATTCCATACTATAACAATGCTTCCAGGCCGGGTACCTGGAAATTTGCGGTATGGTTTATTGTCTCGCCAGCCGCGGCCTGCCGATGAAATTTCTCTGAGCCTTGCAAAATCTAAAAATATAATGTATAATAAGCATATAAAAGAGCAACCGCCCACAAGGTGGAAGCCCTCAAGTTAAGTACTACGTCCTCATGAGGACGCGCCTATCCTGTTGGCTGACAGGGTAGGCATTTTTTATTTCTTGTTATGCCTGTCTATGTAGGTCAGTAATGCGATAAGGAACGAGCCGCCCAAAAAGAGCAGACTTAAAATTTCATATGTTCCCATAACACACCACCTCCCCTCTCTTGTAAGATGGGAGGCTGCCACCCTGTACACGGTGCTCATGAAAGCATTATAGCAGGAAATTTCCAAATAATCAACCGGCGGTTCCCAGGCTGGCTCTACAATGGCTCTACACGTTATAATGTCACAGCAATGTCACGGAGGTATAAAAAAGCCCGGGAACCCGCATAAATACGTGGTTCCCGGAACTTAGGACGTTATTCAAACTCCCTAATGTATTAACTTATTTGTTAATTATATGGTGTTTTTTCAAGGGTTTTTGTGCCTGTTTTATTCAAATTATACCGCTTATATATGGTTTCGGGAGAAACAGGTATCATACGGGTATCACGGAATATCATTCCTTGACTGCCTTATTTACATGGTGCTAGCACCATGTCATTCCTGTTATCAAGGAAGAAATAAGGATAATCATTTTCTCAATCCTTAAAAAATTCGCTGTACTCCACGTCAAACAATACTTGTAATGCTTTTAAGTCACTTGCCTTGATATTCCTTCTTCCAGCTTCTATATTTGCCAATGTGCTTCGTGACATCATGCTGCCCATTAGTTGTAATTGCTCCACCACTTCCATTTGTGTCATATTCTTTGCCATTCTCACGGTCTGAATGTTTCTTCCTAGTGGAATGTCCTGCAATATCCACTGCATACTATACCTCCAACCTTGTGACTAATTAGTAACTTGGTTTGAGTATAGTCAATAAATTTCGCAATCATACCACCAGATAGAAACAATCATATATCACATAGAAATCCGATACTCAATCTTTGAAAAATTCCTCATAATCCACATCAAATAATATCTTCAATGCCTTTAAATCACTTGCTTTAATGTTCCTCCGGCCTGCTTCTATATTAGCCAGTGTACTTCTTGACATAAATCCTCCCATTAGTTCCAGCTTTTCAATTACTTCTTTTTGCGTCATATCCTTTTCCATTCGCACCGTCTGAATATTTCTCCCCAGCGGAATATCTCGTAAAATCCACTGCATGACTATACCCTCCAAAATTTTTGTGACTAATTAGAAACTTTTATATTGAGTATAGTCAAAAATTATGCTAAACTTGTCACTAGATAGAAACAATCGTACAAGGAGGTTCCGAAATGGAAAAATGTTAGAGCAACTTTATAAGGGGGAATTATATCCCTACTCAAAATTTCAAACAACAATCGAAGATTTAAAGGTAAATCGGGATAAAGCCTTTAAATCCTATTCCGTATTTATTGAAAAACTGCCAGATGAATTAAAAGACGAATTTGACGAATTAATAGATTCTCACCTTGATTTGTTACCGCTTGAATTAGAACAAAATTTCATTGATGGCTTTCGTATTGGCGCCCGAATGATGACAGAGGTCTACGCCGCTCCTTTGGATGAAGAAGAACACTCATAAATTGTTATAAGGGCAGCCACCAAAGCTCCGGGGCTGCCCTTATACCTTATCGACTTAAATCTTGTTCCAGCTTGTATACTGTTCCCTTTAAATCGTTTTGCTGGTGATATAACTCGTCTCTACGTCTGCAAATTTCCTGATTACGTTTTAACGCTTCCTTGACACCTTCTCTGGCCGGAACTCCGTTTCCTTATATTTTTTCATCAGTTCCCGGATTTCAGTATTATTTTATCCGACTGCTTAACAGAAACCACTGCACCAGATTTTCGGCTTCTTTGTCCTGTTCAATAATTCCATATTCCACTAATTTAACTGCCATTCGGAACATGACTTGCTTTTCCATCTCTGTCATAACTACCTTGCTCCCTTCTCTTTTTTAACTGTAATTTTTCTGCTAATTTCACTTCTTTTTCCTTCCTCTACCAATCGCCGTAACTGTTCCCGAATACTTTCTTCCTCCGGTGGTTTCTGGCCGCCACGGGTGCGGTACTGCTCCATAGCTTTTTGATAGGCTAATACTTCCTCCTCTGCCTTTTTATATACCCCCATGAAGCCCTGTACGGACTTATATCCGCTGTTGTTTACGATAGTATTCAGATATGTTTTCATAGAAGATAATCGTTCCTGTTCATTAGCAATTCTGCTCTCTAAAGATTTCCGTTCCTTTCCTCTGAACAAACCTCTGACTTCTTCCAGTTCTTTTTTTAACTGTGGAATTTCATATTGTTCCAGATTACGAATTACAGCAATTTGTTTTTCCAGCTTTTTCTTTATGTCCTGCATTTTACAAAATTCAATCATTTCAACTTTCAAAATTGGCTTCGGCGGCATTCTCCATTTTTCCATAACTGTTTTTAAATGCTTTGTCGCCTTTTCTACGAAAATATGGAACATTCCCGGGCTTTTGCCGTTAGCAGCAATAGATTTAATAACCTGTGTAGTAATTTCCTGCTTCTTGACCTTTCGTATTTCTTTTTCCTCCACTCCCGCTATAAGCGCTTCATCTACGGTATAATTCCATTCCTGCCTTGTCTGATTATCCTTCTCAATCTCTGCCGCTTTGGGATTATGTTTACCAATTTTTTTGGTGGGAAGATAAACGCTGTTCCGGTCAAATACCTGTAGACGTTCCTTCGGATTATCTATGTATTGGTTTATCAATTCTGTAAAGTTTTTCTTTTCTTCTGCCAGAAATTCATCGCTTTTAAAATACTGATTTTTATTCGTAAATATTCGGCTTTCATAAACAGAACCCTTTGGGATAATTTTGCATCCTTCCCGTACTTTACCCTCTGTGTCTATAATCTCTTTTTTGGTTCTTACGTGCTTACCCTGTTCATCATAAAACATATTTCGGGAAGCAATTTTAATATCCGGTTCCGGTAATAGCTGCCGCTCACTGAAAATTAAGTGAATGTGATAATTGGTCTTTCGCTTATTGTGATGTAAGGCAGATACACATTCAATATGGTATCTGTTTTTAAATGCTTCCGTAAATGTTTCAAGTACCTGCTGTGGATCATATTTAGTGTAATTTTCGGGTAGGGCAATAATCAATTCTCTTGCCTCAATACATTTTCCCTCTGTTCCGCTTTTTATAAACTCCTGCTGATTTTCCTTTGCAAGATTCTTCCAAAATTCCATGTCTGCTGTCTGATAGGTAGCGTACAAATTTTCCTGTCTAGCATGGCTGGATATGTAATCTATCCTTCCCCGTACATCATGCAGCTTGGAGATTTGAATAAATGAATTTCTTGCGATAGATGACGCTCCTTTCCGTGAGTTGACACCATAAGGTGTCCGTTTACGAACTCTGCCCGTTACCGGGCAACAGCCCCCTGCAAGGGCGAAATATACCCAGAGCATAAACCGGAGGTTTGTGCGACGGGTGTATTTCGCTCTCAAACGCCGAGGGCTTTTAAAAAGCTATCGTTTTGCCTTCTCGAATGCCGATATAATATGTCGTACCGTGCTATCCTCCCACCCGGCAAGCCATATTAACGTATTTACTTCCTGTGTGGTTAGCTCCGCTTCCCCTAATACTTGATTGAGCAAATCTATTCTTCTTTTCTCTGCTGCGTATTCATTTACATTTCTGCTTCCTTTTTCCGGCTGTCTAATCATCTCGTTAATCTCCTTCCGAAGGTAAGAACGCAACATTGTATTTCTTTATAAATTGCACTGTTATGTTTGCAGACCTAACCTTGCAATTACGAAAGACTTACATTGTTGCGTTCTTGAATTTTATGATTTATCTAAATCCCAGTACCAGCTACTTCCCTGTCGTTTAGATTTTATATTGAGTTCCTTTTTAGCCATGTCCAGTGTTCTTTTAGAAATGCCGATTGCTTCCGCTTTCTGCTTCATGTCCGCACTGGAAATCAATACATTTTTTCCATACAAACCCTTAATAAGCTGCTTCGCCTGTTGTATTTTATTTGTCTTACAATAGCCGCCCAATAATTCATCTATTGTAATATCATAGGCTCCCATGTAACGGAATTCATCTTTACGCCGTTCAAATGCTATGGGCTGTCCTTCCTCGGCTAGATTGTTTTTTATCTGCGCCATAACCCGTATATTTTCCTGCTCTGCTACTCGCGCCACCAATAACACACTTCTTGCCACCGCAAAAAAATCTATGGAGCCGATTCCCCGGTAAGCGGCTTTGACACCGCTGGCTTTATTCATGTGACCGATAAGAAGTACGGCGCACCCTGTATGCTCTGCGAGCTGACTTAATTTCTTTGTCATATCTCTTGCTTCATTCGCCCGGTTCATATCTACACCGCCGCCTAAATACGCTTGAATAGGGTCTAAGATAAGCAGTCTCGCCCCAGTAGCATTGATAGCTTTTTCCAGCCGGTCATCATCCATAGTTAAAGATTTTTCCCGGTCATCAATGACAAGAATCTGGCTGCAATCTGCCTTTGCTTCTTCAATTCGGGGCTTAACTGTATCAGATAAACCGTCCTCTGCGGTCTGATAAATGACAGATAAAGGAACGCCTGTTGTGTTCTCCTGCCCGAACCGTTCGCCTTTAGAAATACGTGCCGCCAGATTTAAAGCAAATGTAGTTTTACCTTCACCCGGATCACCCTGTACGATTGTTATTTTTCCAAAAGGAATGTACGGATACCAGAGCCATTCCACCTGCTGGCTCTGAATCATATCCATACTGATAAGTTTTACTTCCTGTTGCTCCTGTAAATGTTCCATTTCCTGCTCCTTCCTGTGCGATTTTCGTTGAAATTCGCCGGAGCCTTTGGTACACTATATTTGCGAGATATGGTACAAAGGCTTCGGCTTTTGTTATCACGAAAATGCTCCGGTTTAATCCTCCGGGGTATTTTCTTTGCCCTGCCAGAGATATTTCGACCCGTCTAGCATCCATAAAACTGCTTTTAACAAATCAAGGTAACTTTCTTTCGTTTCCTCTAATTCCTGTGCTGTAAATTCTGTCTTATTCTCTGTAAAACCTTCTGCTAATTCAGTCAAATGTTTTTTCATTTCCTGTAACTTCTCAACTATCTGGTACACCGTTTCCTTTTTACCTACTACGCAAACCCTGTTGTAAATGCAGGAGCGAATAAAATAGTCTTTCTTTTTCATACCGCTGGCAAATATCTTAGCTTCTATTTCCTGCCGCTCTCTGGGCGAAATACGGAAGCTGATAGTAGGATATTTATGTGTTCCACTCATTTTTCTGTTCCCTCCTTAAATTCTTCGTCAAGTTTCATAGCCATTTGGCTTTGTTCTGTCGGAAACATATGTGCATATCGGTAAGTTATATCCACGCTTTCGTGTCCTACCCGGTTCCCGATTGATACCGCCGAAAAGCCCATACTGATAAGTAACGATACATGAGAATGACGTAAATCATGCACTCTTATCCGTTTTATGCCTGCCAGGCTGGCTCCCCGGCTCATTTCATGGTGCAGGAAACTTTTTGTCATATGAAAGATTCTGTCTGTGGGGAGGACACCATATAATTTACTGATATAATCCTGTAATTCCTCACATAGAAAATCCGGCATACTGATTACCCGTTTACTTTTTGGTGTTTTGGGGTCTGTTATAATGTCCTTGCCCTGTAAGCGCTGATAAGATTTTGTAATTTTAATAACCTTGTTTTCAAAATCAATATCTTGTGGTGTTAAGGCCAACAATTCTCCCAACCTCAAACCGCACCAGTACAATATCTGGAACGCACAATAGGAATAAGGTTTCTCTTTAACAGCTTCAGCAAATTTTAAGTATTCTTCTTTTGTCCAGAATAACATTTCTTCTGCCCGGCCTTTACCCAGCGGGCCGGCCTTTGTCACCGGATTACTTTTCAGTTCATAAAACCGTACCGCATGGTTGAATAGGGCGCTTAACTCTGATTGCAGCGTTTTTAAATATGTAGGTGCATAAGGCTTCCCTTTTTCATCACGATAGGAAATCTGTTTATTTTGCCACTGGATAATATCTTTTGGCTTAATATCCCGCATTTTCTTATCGTTAAAATAGGGAAGTAATTTGGTACGAATGATATGTTCTTTCGTTAGCCATGTGTTGTGTTTTAACTTCGGCTGCATATCTCTGGTGTAAGCGGCCACAAATTCAGAAAACGTCATATCTAAATCAGAACCTTCTTTCATCAGAAAATGCTGCTCCCACTCCACCGCCTCACGCCTTGTTTTAAAGCCCCTCTTGACCTTCCTGCAATTCTTTCCAGTCCAGTCATTATAATGGAACGACACGAACCACGTTCCCCGCTTCTCGTCTTTGTAGGCTGCCATGTTGCCACTTCCTTTCTTAATCCACTTTTGTTATTCCATAAAACTTTTCTTCGTAATACTTCCGGCTTACCCTTCCTGCGATAGTAAGAAAACCTTTTGCTTCTAATTCTTCATTCATCTGTCGTACCAGTTTGTAGGCAAATGGTTTTGAAATGACTAATTCTTTTGCAATTTCCCCGGCTGTTACAAATAAAGTGTTGTTCAATTATGAATCTCCTTCCTTTTTGATATGTGGCTTCCGTTTGTATCATCTGTTGCCAGTGTTTCAACTGACCTCAACCGCTCATGCGGCTATGGGATTGCTCCTTTTCGAGATTCCCACCATTTACAGGAGTGTCTTTCTTCGCTCGCCCTTATGGGGTCTTGGCGGAAGTCTGTTGGCAGGCGATACAGCTCATTTAGTTTCATTAACATTGTTGTTAATGTTGTATCTATATTATATATTCGCTTATATGTTAATGTCGAGTATTTATTTCGCAAAAATGTTAATATTTCTATTTACTATTTTCAGATTATCCATTATAATAGGGGAAAAGGCGGTGAATAGAAGATGACAGTAGGCGAAAAAATCAAGTTTATCCGTAACTTCCGGGGCATGACACAAAAAGAGTTAGGCGTTGGAATAGGCTTTGACGAAAAAGGAGCCGATAACCGGATAGCCCAATATGAAACGAATTATCGAGTGCCTAAAAAAGATACATTATTGCAGATAGCAAAGGTTTTAGACGTGAATCCGTTGAATTTCATTAGTGAGGTTTCCGGTTCAGCAGAAGATATTATGCAGACCTTCTTCTGGCTGGATGAAGACAATCCGGGCGCAATAAACCTTTTTCAGCTTGTAAGGAATCCGGGGAAGTGTAATGCTTCGGCTGATACCGCTGTGCGTTATAATGACAGTGATGACTGGCCAGCTCACCCGCCTGTGGGTTTGTGGTTTAAATACGGCGTTGTAGATGATTTTATGCGGGAGTGGCTTGTTAGGAAAAATGAATTGAAAGCTGGGGAGATTACCAGAGAGGAATATTGGGAGTGGAAATTGAACTGGCCAATAACCTGTGATGATTGCGGTAAATTTGCACCAAAGAAAAATTGGAAGCTATCAAAATAAGTGATATATACGGAGGTATAATAATGGATGAAATTAAAGAAGGGTATATTATTGACTACATATCCGGCTTACAAGTAAAGGAAACACCTGAGGAAATAGACGCTGTACAACCATTTTCAAAAATATTAGTAGATGATTATGGTTATCCCAAAGAATTTATACATACACGACCTCAATACAGAGTAAAGGTACGTCCTTCAGATACCAAAAAAGAGTATCCTGTTGACATAGCAGTTTTTACGGATAAAGAACACTCAGAAGATAACGTCTACATTATTATTGAATGTAAGAAAAAAAACAAAAAAGATGGTAAGAGCCAGCTAGAAGATTATTTACGATTTTCTAAGGCTTATTTAGGAGTATGGTTTAATGGTGAGGAACGTCTATATCTCAAAAAAACGGAAAAAGATGGTAAGATATTATTTGAGGAAATTCCTAATATACCGAGATTTGGTGAGCGTGTAGAGGATATTGGAAAGTTTAAGCGAAAAGATTTACGTCCTGCTGAAAATTTAAAACCTACTTTTAAAGCAATCAGAAATTATTTAGCTGCAAATGCTGTTGGTATTACACGTGATGAAGTTTTTGCTGGTCAAATAATCAATATTATTTTTTGTAAAATATATGATGAAAGATTCACTAAACCAGATGATACAGTAAAATTTCGTGCAGGAATCTCTGAAACTCCAGAAGCTATTTTTACAAGAATTTTAGATCTCTTTGAATATGTAAAAAAACAATATAATGATGTAATTGATGTTGCTGATTCAATAGTTTTAGATGCGAAATGCCTAAAATATATTGTTGGTGAATTGCAACTTTATAGTCTAAAAGATAGTTCAAGAGATGCAGTAGGAGAGGCTTTTGAAATATTTATTGGACCATCATTGAAAGGTGGACAAGGACAATTCTTCACCCCCAGAAATGTAGTCAATATGGTTATTCGAATGATAGATCCTGATATAGACGAAAAAATACTTGACCCAGCTTGCGGTAGTGGTGGATTTTTAGTTGAATCTTTAAGATATGTTTGGAATAAATTAGAGTTAAAAGCTGCTGAACTTGGTTGGCCAGAATCAGAAATCGAAGCAGAAAAGCAGAAAGTTGCAATTAAAAATTTTAGAGGAATTGATAAAGATAACTTCTTAAGTAAAGTAGCCAAAGCATATCTTGCAATACTAGGTGATGGACGAGGAGGTGTTCATTGTGAAAATAGTTTAGATAACTTAATAAATTGGAGTGCTAAAACAATTGAAGACATTCAACCCGGAACATTTGATATTGTAGTTACTAACCCTCCTTTTGGCAAAAAATTGGCGATTGATTCGACAGAAATTCTAAATTTATATGATTTAGGACACCGCTGGTCTTTAGATGTAGATAATAACTTTATAAAAGGTAATTTAGTGGACAAACAGCCTCCACAAATTCTTTTTATAGAAAGGTGCTTTCAATTTTTACGTGAAGGTGGGCGTATGGGAATAGTACTTTTAGAAAGTATTTTCGGTATGCCAAAATATCAATATGTTGTAAACTATATACGTTCAAAAGCAAGGATATTAGCAGTAGTTACAATGCCAGAAGATTTATTTCAACCTCATACTCATGCAAAATGTTGTGTTTTGTTATGCCAAAAATATAAACATGGAGAGAGTCAAGAAAACATAGATGATTATAATATATTTATGAGTGATGTCAAATGGTGTGGACATGATAGCCGTGGGAATGTGACATGGAAATATTTAGAAAACGGAGAGAAGATTATCTTGGATGATATACCTCTTGTTGCCGATAAGTATACTGAAATGAGGAAAACAAAATAATGTTAGTATATAACATACAGAATAGTAAAATTTCCAACAATATTTACATTCCAAAATATTATGATCCTGAATTGCATAACGAAATTTTATCTTTAAGTAGTACGCATAATTTACATAAATTAGGTGATTTATTAAATACTGGTGTAATTACTGCTAAAACTGGACATGAAATAGGAAAAATGGCTTATGGTACAGGTAATATTCCTTTCGTTAGAACCTCAGATATAACAAACTGGGAAATTAAAACCATTCCTAAACAAGGCGTCTCTAAAGAAATATACGAAAATTATGCTGTAAAAGAAGATGTACAAGACGGTGATATTTTATTAGTTCGTGATGGAACCTATCTAATTGGCACAAACTGTCTAATCACTAAAATGGATATGCCTATGATATTTCAATCTCATATCCTAAAATTTAGAGTAGAAGATAAAGAAAAAATAAATCCTTTCTTATTTTTTCTGGTTTTAAACTCCCCTTTAGTACAGAGACAGATTAAAAATATGCAATTTACAGCGGATATAATTGATACATTAGGGAATAGATATAATGAGCTTATATTACCTATACCTAAATCTGAGCTTAAAAAGAATAGTCTAATATCAAAAATAGAAGATACAATAGAAACTCGTGTCAAAAATAAAGCTGCGATAAAACAGATGCCGTTTTTAATTGAAAGTGTTTTAGAAGAAGGAACTCTTGAAATTTTTGACGCCTTTTTTGCTAAATCCACTAATCAAATTATTGCAGAACTTATTCAAGATACTACCACATTAGAATTTGGAGAGTTTTCAGCATATACCATAAAAAGTAACGCTATCTTCCGCAATATATTTTTGCCCAAATATTACGACCCATCAATTAAAGTTTCGTTAGATAAGTTAAAAAATCACTGTAAATTGTATAGCGTAAAAGAATTAATTGAAAATAAAGTTGTCGAACTTACTACAGGAGATGAAATCGGCAAAATGGCTTATGGTACGGGCACAATACCATTTGTCAGAACGTCTGATTTTTCAAATTGGGAAATAAAGGCTGATGCCAAACAAGGTATATCTGAAGAAATATATCAATTATATGCTGAAAAAGAAGATGTACAGGCAGGTGATATTTTATTAGTTCGTGATGGAACCTATTTAGTTGGAACTTCATGCCTTATTACTGAGTATGACACTAAAATGCTATATTGTGGCGGCTTGTACAAAATTAGAATTAAAGATAAATCTGTAATAGATGAATTTTTGTTACTAGGGTTACTCAACTCATACATTGTAAAACGTCAAATACGTACCAAACAATTTACCCGTGACGTAATAGATACTCTAGGCCGCCGTTTTGAAGAAGTTATATTACCAATTCCAAATGATAAAAATATTAAGAATGGACTATCAAAATATATAAAAACCGTTGTATATAGCAGAATAAAAGCTAGAAATTTAATAACTAATTTATCAACAAATCTATGTAAAAAAGAATGATTTTGTTCCAAACGCTTGTGTATAGGTATCAAACAGGTATCACGCCCCAAACAAAGCGCCGGAAAGTCCGCTGTTTAAGCGGCTTCCCGGCTCCCTGTCTACTATTCAAACTCAATCGTAGCCGGCGGCTTCCCCGTACAATCATACAGCACCCGGTTAACCCCCTTAACCTCATTCACAATCCTGCTGGTCACCTTCCCCAGCACTTCCCACGGAATTTGAGCTGACTCCGCGGTCATGAAATCAGATGTAAGCACAGCCCTCAGGGCAACGGCATAATCATAGGTTCTCTCATCGCCCATACAGCCAACAGACCGCATATTGGTCAGGGCTGCAAAATACTGGCCCAAATTCTTATCCACTCCGGCCTTTGCAATCTCCTCCCTGTAAATCGCGTCAGCATCCTGTACGATGCGGACTTTGTCAGCCGTCACCTCACCGATGATTCTGACGCCCAGGCCAGGCCCGGGGAACGGCTGTCTGAACACCAGATACTCAGGTATCCCCAGCTCCAGTCCTGCCTTTCTCACCTCATCCTTAAAAAGCAGCCTTAAAGGCTCTACCAGTTCCTTAAAATCCACATGCTCAGGCAATCCGCCCACATTGTGATGGGACTTGATGACAGCGGATTTGCCCAGACCGGATTCAATTACATCCGGGTAAATGGTTCCCTGCACCAGGTAATCCACTGCACCAATCTTTTTTGCCTCTTCCTCGAACACACGGATAAACTCCTCGCCTATAATCTTACGCTTTGCCTCAGGCTCCTCCACACCCTTCAGCCTTGCGTAGAAACGCTCCTGGGCATTGACACGGATAAAGTTCAGGTCATAAGCGCCTTCCGGCCCAAATACAGCCTCTACCTCGTCTCCCTCGTTCTTGCGCAGCAGACCGTGGTCCACGAACACGCAGGTCAGCTGCTTGCCGATGGCCTTGGCCAGCATGGCAGCGCAGACGCTGGAATCCACGCCGCCGGACAGGGCGCAGAGCACCTTGCCGTCGCCGATCTTCTCGCGCAGGGCCTTGACGGAGTTTTCCACGAAGGAGTCCATCTTCCAGTCACCGGCGCAGCGGCAGACATTATAGACGAAGTTATGCAGAATTTTCGTGCCGTTCTCGGTGTGCAGGACCTCAGGGTGGAACTGCACGGCGTAGATCTTGCGGGCCTCGTCGGCCATGGCCGCCACTTCGAGCGTATCGGTGCTGCCGGGAACGAGGGAACCCGCCGGAGGCGTCTTCACGGTATCGCCGTGGGACATCCACACGCGGGAAAGCTTGGTCAGATCGATGCCGTCCCACAGGGCGCAGGAACGGACAAACCGCAAGTCGGCGGGGCCATACTCGCGGGTT